>Ga0209172_10000201_pt1 | contig 179525 bp, 156 predicted proteins | sample LarsenN4metaG_FD_184113 | JGI IMG/M metagenome (GOLD analysis project Ga0209172, IMG submission 184113) | Hot spring sediment bacterial and archeal communities from British Columbia, Canada, to study Microbial Dark Matter (Phase II) - Larsen... ... | reverse complement strand
TCGCCAGATGAACTCAACTTGTATCTTTTTTCAGCGATCGTCATGATTACTCCTATCCTGGTTTGTGCCTATAAATACCCTTATCTTGCCATGATTTTGCGAAAATTAAAAGACACTAACCATTTTGCTGTTCGGTATCAAGGGTGTTCTCGACAAAAGTAAAAACCGCGCGCCGGCCATAAAAGCCAATTTCGCCGGTTATCGGGACGCCGATGACATAGGGGTTTTTGGGGAAAGGTGCGTTGGTCACGGGCTACCCTCTTTTAGGTAGACTTATGAGTTCAAGAATTCGTGCCACGAATTACACGAATTTTCACAAATGGTTCAATATGTTTGTGTCAATTCGTGAAATTTGTGGTTAAATTCTCGCTACAGAAATGGGATAGGTTATGCGCTGGGACAATTTTACCACATTTTGAGGAGAAGGAGAAGCCTTAATCCCGCCGCAGCAGCCCCCGCGCCTCATAAACTGAAGCCGCTTCGCGCACGAAACGAGCATTTTCCGGGGCCTGGTATTCTTTTTCCAGGGTATCAGCCAGAGCCAGCAGTTCAGCCAGGGTGGCCCGGCCAGGGCGAAGAGTTTCGTACATGCGCAGCAGGTCGGCGTTGGGCACGGCGGTGAGTTCGGCGGCGCGGCGCAGGTTGGCCGCAAGCTGCGTATAGCCGGCCTGATGAGCAATCTCGGCCTGGGCGCGCAGCGTCTCGGCGCTGATTTGCAGATCAGCGGCAGACAGATGCCCCGCCGCTGCTTCCTCCAAAGTAATCTCAGCCAGCGGCTTGCCGTTAGCCGCAGAGAGCGACTCGGCGGCGTGGGTGATAAGAGGATAGTTGGGGGTAACTTGGCTCATCTTAACCTCGATGCGTCTTACGTCTTGCGTCTTACGTCTTGCGTCTTGCGTGTTCCGTTGCTTCACGCAAGACGCAAGACGTAACACGTTTCACGCATCACGCCTCACACATCCGGTTCCCAATCAAACAACAACTCCACCGGCGGCGCATCCCGAATTTCTTCGGTTTCGCGCCGGTGGAGCAGGGCGGTTTTGACAATCAGGCGCAGCCTGGCCCAGTTGTCCACCTTGACCGCGACCGGCTTGACCGGCAAGCCCTGGGCATAGCGGGCGGCGTTACGGCCAATGGCCTCGTAGGTTTCCAAAGTCAGGCTGGGCGACTGCGGGAACAGTTCTAGGTTGTTCAGCGGGGTCAGGCCGCGTTTCTGGATGACAGTGGTCCCGCGCGATTGCAGGCCAATGGCAATGCCCGACCCGCTCAAGCCGGCCCCGGCGTGAGCGATGGCGGCGCAGTCGGAGCTGCGATAAATTTTGACCACACGGGCGGTCAAGCCCTCCCTGGCGATGCCGGTCAAAATGGCGGCCAAAACCTCTTCGTGGGGCACGCCGTTGATGGTTCGGTTCAACGCCGCGCCAAAGGCCGGCCCCACCGCCACTACCACTTCGGGCCGGCTGCCGGGCGAAGCAGGGGCCAACTTGACCAATTTTGGAGACGGCTCACCCAGGTTAGCCTGGATAAAGTCGCGGGGCGATTTGGCCTGTGGAATTTGCTGGATTTCCTGCCAGCGTCCCGCCTCGAGGCGATAGCCGCTGCCGGGGCCACGATAATCGTTGGGATCGTTGATGCCGCTGAGCACACGAAAGCCGCGCTCAAAAATAGCCGCCGGCTGCAAATAATCTCCGGCCAGCCGCTGCCGGCCCATTTCCAGGATATTGACGGCCACCTGGCTGAACCCGTGCCGATGTAAGGCTTTGACCACCGTCAGCACGGTGTCATCCCCTTGCAGAAAGCGGTCGGCGGCGGCCAAATCGGCGATAAGGTCGCGCTCCGGCATGTCGTCGCTGCTGTGGGCAAAGGTGGCGGCTTCAACTTCCTCAGCGGTGATGGGCGGAAAGCCCAGTTCGGCATAAACCGCCTGGATGGCCCTGGCCGCTTCGCCGCGGATGGCGGTCACCTCGGCCTCGCCGACGGGCCGCACCCCCCCGTCCACCTGCATATCGCGCTGCAACACATTGTAATCGTCAAAATCCTCAGCATCGAAATTGCCGCCGCCAAACAAATTGTCGCGCTTGGGGATGGCGCTGTAGCCGGAGAAGATAAAATCGGTCCCAGGAATGAATTGCAGCATCAATTTGGCCGTTTTACGAATAGCCGAATGGGAAGCCAGGGCATCGTTGCCCGAAGCGACTTCCAGGCCGAGCATAGCCGCCAGCAGGTTTTCGGCCAGAATAGCCCGGACGCCGCCGGGCAGGGCTTCGGGCAGGGCGACGCAGGAAATGGAGCCGTTCTGCACCCCCTGGCTGCCCGCGCCGCGAGTGATCAGCAGACAGCGCGCTTCCAGGTAGAGCATCGAACAACCTTCGGCGTGGCCCATGAGCGCTTCCGAGCCGGCGCCGGAGGTAAAGCGAACCTTGACCCCGCGCGAGGCATAGGCCGAAGCGAGGAAGGCTTTGGACCAAGGGGTGTCGTCGCCGTCAACAAAGGCCCGTTCAGTGCCATAGACCGACAGCGTTTCGGCATAGGAGGTCAAGCCTTTCATCGCCAGGCGTAGGCCCAGGGCTTCTTCTACCGCGCATTGGGTCAGCACCCCACCTCGCCCGGTTTGGCTGCCGATCAGCACGGCCAGGGCATTGAAAGGGGCATTGCGGGCCACCCGGACGGTGGTTTCGACCTCGGCAAAGCCGCGCAAGGCCGCTTCGGCGGCGTCGGCGGCCAGCAGGGCCGGATGCTCGCGCCAGTTGGTTACGTGGGCTTGATTGGCCGGGGTGCGCCGGACGCGCATTTTGGCCAGGCCCAGCATCATTTCCAGCACATTCAAATGGCGTATAATTTCGGTGAGTTTGGCCGGGGTACAGCCGCCGGCCAGGCGGCGGACTTCGGCCTGGGGAATATTGATATCCATCAGCAGCCGGGCCAGTTGGGCCGAGGGGGTGGCCATGGCTTCTTCGGCTACGGCCAGGTCTAAACCGTGTTCGGCAATAAAGTGGTCAATAGTGTCAAAATCGGCTCGCGGGCGGCCATCCAGCTCAACCACCTGCCCGTTTTCCAGGCGCAGAGTGGGCGGTGGGTCGTAGGGGCTGTCGGTGACAATCAAGCCTGCTTCGGGCCAGGGTTCGACAAAGGTTTCTTTGTTGATGTCTCGGTCGGCTAAAATGGCAAAGCGGCGAGAGTGCGTCATCGGGACTTCACCGGGGTGGATTTTGATGGAAGTGGGACAGTTTCCAGATTTAATTTCTTTAATAGCGTGGTACGTGGTGCGTAGTGCGTGGTACGTTTATGTTACGCACTACGCACTACGGGAACTGGAGTTTTATTCTTTTGAAATTGCTTTACTGGTAACTAATGCAGATAGCCGCCCTGCTTGGGTCGGGCTGACCCATTGGTGTCGTCTACATCGAACCAATCGTCGTCGTCATCGTCGTCTTCAAAATCGAACAGATCGAAGGAGTCATTGAACAAATTGAGTTCGTCCAGGGCTTCCTCGGCGGCCAGGGCGATAGATTCAACCTCGCTTTCGAGGCACTCTTCCAGGGCTTCGCGGGCCGCGGGTCCGCCGATGCGCCCCAAAGCCCAGACGGCCATCTCCTGCACTTGCAGGTCAGGGTCGTCCTCAATCATTTCGACCAGCCGGGCAATGGCCTCGCTAGCCTCCAATTCGCCGGAGGCGCGGGCAGCCTCGAAACGAATCTCGCTGTTTTCGTTATCCAATTCGGCGATGACCTGGGGCCGCCAGTGAGGGTCGGCGCTGCGGCCCATAGCAAAAATGGCGCTGACCTGCATCTTTTCGTTCTCGTCGTAATAGGCGTTTTCGATAATCTGGGCTACTGCCGGTTCGCTGGAATAGGCGATGGACTCAATGGCCCGCCGGCGTACTTCCAGGTCTTCGGCGCTGAGATGGATGGTTTCCAGCAGAGCCTCTTCGGCCAGGAGGGCCTGGTGCTGGTCTATCTCTTCCACCTCACCCAGGTACACAAAACGGCCCAGGGCGATAGCGGCTGCGGCTCTAACCCCGACCGTGTCATCGGTACGCAATAGGTGAACCAGCGGGCCGATCAGGCTGGGGTCTTCATTTTCCCATAAGCCATTAATGGCTGAGGTTCGCACCTGGGCGTCTTCGTCGCCCAGGGCTAATAAAAAAACCGGATCGAAATAAACTTCAAAATTAGCTTCGCCAATCTCGACCAACTCCTGCATAATATCGCGCCGGCGTTGAGTAGGGATGGTTGGCCAGATACTTCTAAAAGCAGCCAGGGCTTCCTGGTTCATTTTGGAAAAGATGTAGAGGCTGCCGGTATGTAGTTCCTTATCGCCGGCTATTTGGTTCAATTGTTCTTCAAACGATTTGGTTATCTTGCTCATGATTAATCTTCACTGTCACTATTGCCATAAAAAGGTCCAGCGGTCGCTCACCTCACTGATCGGCTTGGCGACCTGTTGGCCGTTCTCGGTGGTGATGGCTTCGACAAAAACGTACCATTCGTATTTGCGACCGGTGAACTGGTCGGCCAAACCCCAGTATAAATCAGGCGGAACAATCCAGAAGTTCTCTTTGACATTGGTGCCGCCAAACGAAAGCTGCCCATTTTGCAGCCAGGTTAAGCGGACGGCGTAAGTTTCATTCGGCCCGAGCGGTCCCATATCCTGCCAACGTAGAATCAACTCTTCGCTGCGGCTGTAGATTTTGTCGCCGCTGGGCGCCACCAAAACGGGCTTGCCAAATCGGGGCGTGGGGGTGGGGGTAGTGGTCGGCGTTGGGGTTGGTCCCTGGGTTGGTAAAACTACGGGCGTCTCCGTTGGCGTCGGCGTCTCGGTTGGCGTGGCGGTTGGCGGGCGGGTTCCGGTTGGGGTGACAGTGGGGGTAGGGGTATGGGTTGAGGTTGAAGTTGCCGTTGCGGTCGGAGTCGAGGTGGCTGTAGGGGTCGAGGTGGCCGTCGGCGGGTTGACCATTACCGCTACCTGTTCGGCGCTGTTAAAAAGAATCGGCCTGACCTGCATCGCCCCAAAAATCAAAGCGACGACTACCAGAACCCCAATAGATAGTTGTAAAATCGGCAGCGGCTTGGCCTCCAGGTATGCGCCACATTCGGGACATGTCCGCAACGTAGCCACCGCTGTACGTCCGCAGACCCGGCAGCGAATGCGTCCGAGATTGATAGGCTTGGCCTGACCGCAGTGAGGGCACAGGCTCCAATCAGGTTTAACAGGTTCCCCACAGTTGGGACAGGTATAGCCGTCTGGCATCAGAAGAAGCTGGCCCAATCTATCGGTGGAATAGGATTACTGATATCGTAGTAGCTAATTACCAGCATCAGCGTGACCAGCAGAGCCAGGCCCACAAAATGGATGGCCCCCTCCTTTTCAGGTGGAACACGCTTGCCGCGAATTGCTTCGATCAGAATAAACAGAATCCGCCCGCCATCCAGAGCCGGTAACGGCAGCAAATTAGTCACGGCCAGGGCGGTGCTCAAGACGGCGGTAAACCAGAGCACCGGGAACCACCAATTAAGAGTGATCGCGGCATTGACCGCCGAACCGGTTTGCTGGTAGATGCCGACCGGCCCCGTAGGTCGGGCCGCCTCGGCCGGGAAGATATTTTGCAAAATGGCAATGGGCATATAAAAGGTCAAGGCCACATAACGGGCCGTTTGCGACACGCCACTGGCCACCGCTTGCGGCAGCGACAAGTAGGTTAAACGGTTTTCCATGCCTTCATAGCTAATACCCACACCCATTGCCCCCTGGTTGGCCGGGGGATTAGGGCGTGGGGTCAGGGCAATTTCCAGAGGTTGTCCCTGGCGTTCAATCCGCAGGGTGACCTCTGTACCTTTTTTGTCTTCAATGTAGCTGACCAAATCCCCAACGTGTTTGAAGTCAATGTCAGCCGCGCCCACAATAATATCGCCGACCTGCAAACCCGCCTGGGCGGCCGGGGTGTCGGGAATGACGGCGTTGATCACAGTTTGAGCCACAGGCGCTTCTTCACCGGCCAAATTGATTCCGGTGATCGGCTCCGGTGTGCCAGACATAGCGGCCAGGGTAAAAAAGAAAATGGCGGCCACCAGATTCATGAGTGAACCGGCAGCCAGCACCGCCAGGCGCGCTTTTTTGCTTTTGCTGGCAAAGCTGCCGGGTGCGCTGGGGTCTTCTTCGCCGACCATACGCACGTAGCCGCCAAAGGGAATGGCATTGATGGTATACTCCGTAGGCCGGGTCAACGCCTCGACGGTAACCACAGGCCGGTCGCCCGCCGGAGTGGGGGCAGAGCCGCGTGACAACAAACCAAAAAAGCGGGCTTCGCTGCCGCTTTGCTGCGGCGTGGTAGGGGCAACCAGTTCTAGTTTTGTGACTTCCGGCCGGCCTTTTTCATCCACGCCCGTTTCGGCGTAGACCTGCGCGCCGGGTTGAATGGTTCTGGGTACATTGACTTTGCGGCCAATTACAAAGTCATGGCCGTCAAGGGTAATTTGGCCCTCGTCTTGCCACAGTTTGACCAGCCGGGGGGGAAAACCAATGGCAAATTCTTCGACGGTGATGCCGGAGCGTTTAGCCACCACAAAGTGGCCCAATTCGTGGACAAAAACCAGGATGCTTAAGATGATGATAAAAGCTATTAAATAAATCGGATCCAAAATAACCTGTCCTTTCGACTAACATTGCCCGAAATTTGACGGTCATTATACCTATACCGGACGCTCTTGCCAAACATGAGACAGACCGCAGAGGTAAGGTTGCCCCTGCGGTCTGAATGTGACTGTTTCCTTGATGGATTAGCTTAGATTAATCATCATCATCATCATCATCATCATCGCCGCCGCCACGACCGGAGTTGCCGCCACCCCCACCGCCGCCATCATCATCATCATGGGAGTCGTCGCCGCCCCCACTGCCGGAGTTATCATCTCCTCTATCATCATCCCCGCCGCCAGAGTTATCGCCGCCGGAGCTTCCACCACCGCCACTGCCGGAGTTATCACCGCCGCCGGAATTTCCACCGCCACTACCGGAGTTATCGCCACCCCCAGAATTACCACCACTGCTGCCAGAGTTGTCGCTGCCTGAGTGGTCGTCATCGCGGTCAGAGTCATCGTCAGCGTTGTCATTATCGTCGTCGGGCTGATCGTTGCTGTTGTTGCCCTGGTCGTCGTTGCTGTTCATGTTGTCGTCATTCTCATTACCGTTGGTGTTGGCGTTATCGTCGTCGTCGTTCTCGTTCCCATTGGCATTACCATTATCGTCGTTTTCATTGCCGTTGCCATTGGCGTTGCCGTTCCCGTCATCATCGTCGTTCTCGTTGTTGTTGGCATTCCCGTTATCGTCGTCATTCTCATTACCGTTGGTGTTGCCGTTGTCGTCGTTCTCATTGCCGTTGGTGTTGGTGTTGCTGTTATCTTCGTTCTCATTGCCATTGTCGTCGTCGTTCTCATTGCCGTTGTCGTCGTCGTTCTCATTGCCGTTGTCATCATTCTCGTTGGCATTGGCATTTTCGTTGCCGTTGATGGTGTCGCTGGCGTTGTTGTTAGCGTCCTCGTTGGCGTTATCTTCGTTTTCATTCAGGCCATCATCGTTGCTGTTATCTTCATTTTCATTGAGCGTATCGTCGTTGGCGTTGGCCTCATCTTCATTGGTGTTGACGTCATCATCATTAGCATTAGCATCGTCATCATTCGTGTTGACATTGGCCTCGTTTTCGTTGTCGGTATCCTCATTGCTGTTGGCGTCGTCGCCGGTATTCTCATTGGCATTTGTATTCACATTGGTATTGGCATTATCGGCTGCTGCGCCCGGAGCAGCCGGTGCGACGCAAGCCGAGGCAAGACTAGCGACAACTAGTAGCAGAGCTAAGATATAATTTTTGTAATAGCGTTGCATGGGTTTCATGGTTTTCTCCTTAAATAAAGTTTAAACAGTTTGTTATTGAAAGTGGCATAATTCAGAGCAGAATCTACAGAATTTAGGAATTTTTATTCTTTCATTCCGAAAATTCTGCTCTTTATTTTGGTCAATCGTGTCAGTCCTATTATTGATTAGAGTTGATAATAATTCGGAAAAAGCTATTCAGTGGTTGAGACTCACTTTCTCTCCTTTCAGCCTTCAGAAATCAGGCCATTTACTCTCCCTCCGGCTCATTTACTTGAAAAACGGCAGCGTATTTATCCCGGTACACTTCGACCAGGTGCGGGTCGGCCTTGGCTTGGCGCAGAAATCCTTTGTGATCCAGATCGGTGATGATGTAACGTGCCCCAAAGGTCTCAACGATGGTCTGGGCCGGGGTTTCCACCCGGCCGCGGGTGATGTCTACCCACAAATCGTACAGGTCGGCGTCGTACAACTGCATGTAGGTTGGGTCCAGGCCGATGGTGTAGGTGTTGTGGGTGTTGTAAAAGAAGAGCCGGGGAAAGTCATCCCAATCAGTCTGGAAGACCCGGCTGCCGGCGGGGGTGTTGTCCCGCAGCCAGGCCGATGCCTCGGCGTAACGTTGGTAGGGTTTGGCGTTTTCCATACTCTGGCGAGCCGCTTGTACACTTAGCCACAGAGCCGGCAGCAGCACGACCAGCATCCCGGTGGCCAGGATGCGCCAACGCCAATCCTGGCCCGGCCGAAGCAGCGGCACTTGAGCGATGGCTCGATCTAGAGGCAGGTTCAGATTGGACTGCCAGGTTTTTCCGTTCAGCCAGGCCTGGATCAGGGGCGTCCAGGCCAGCGCCGTAAAAATCAAGACAAAAGGCGGGAAGTACTCCACAAAGCGCCGCGACTTAAAGAGCATGAGGCCGAACAGAACCGATAGGACAAAAGCCGTAGCCGTGCGGGTATCTATTCGGCGCTCGTGCAGCCCCAGGGCAAAAGCCCCGGTGACGAAGAACAACAGGGCCAGCCCTGAATTTTCCACCAACGTCCAGGTTTGGTAGGGATACCATTCGTTGCCGACGCTGGTGGCTGTGGCGTCGGTCAGTTTGGGCAAGAAGTGGTGATAGATGAAAAGCAGGTTATCAGGGAAATAGGGATTGACCACCAGGCCCAGACCCAGACCCGCCGCCGCATAAGCCAGGGGCGCCAGGTCGAGGCGGCGCTCCAACAGCCAGCGCGCAGCTACATACACCCCCACCACCATCAAAATCAAAGGAAAGGCGTTGTAAAACCAGACGTACAGAAAAGCCAGCGGGGCCAACCAGCGATACTGCCCGGTCAAGGTAACGTGCAGCACCAGCAACAGAACCAGCAGTGAAACCGCCTGAGCGCGCGGCATACTCATGCGATACAAAAACGCCTCGGAGACAATGAAGAAGCCCAGCGACCACAGCGCGGCGAAGGGAATCCGCTGCCCCCGTAACAGCAGCCAGCCGGCCACAAAGGCCAAAGCCGGAAAGACGACGCTGGCCCATTTGGCCCCTTCGCGCAGATCTCCGTAAGTAAAGGGGATCAACAGGATGTGGTAGAGAAAGTGATGATCCACAAAGTCGTCGGCGTTGAGCACGGTTTGAGGCAGCCAGGGAAACGCCGGCCGCCAGCCTTCCTGGCGGATCAGTTGGGCCAGTTTGATATGGTAGTAGCCGTCGTTGTCGGCCATGTTGGGGGTGGCAAACTGGATGGCGGCGAACAAAGCCAGGTAAAGCCCAAACAAGACCAGCCCGGTCAACCATATTGCTTTATCGAGGCGAGGCAGCGTTTGGCTCAAGCGCCTCACCGGCGTGAGAGGATAAACTTCATTCAATTGCATTGAAACTGACTTCATCGGTTGGCTTCTCATAAGCACCTTTCCTGCAAAAAAGTAACTACTCAGCCATGTCATTTCGACCGCAGGGAGAAATCCCCGATACCTTACTTTCATGTGTTGCATCCTGAAGATTTCTCGGCTTTTAGCCTCGAAATGACATGAGGGGGTGAGTAGTTACCAAAAAAATTGATTTGAACCGGTTCAACGCCTATACTGTCGCAAGAATTTGCCAAAAGTTACGCAAAGTTCTTTAATTCACCTTAAATTTGGACAAACGACCGCTGACCACTGACCGCCGTTTATAACATTTCGGCGGTCGGCGGTCGGCAGCCTGCAGTCATTTTTAAGGTTGATTGCGAGCCTTTTCCCCAAAATCTGCGACATATTAAAGTAAACTATCATGATGAATGATCAACAGTTGCTCGCCCAGGCGAAACAACTCGACCCGGCCGCCCTACGCGCCCTGCATCAACGGTTTTACGAGCCGGTGGCTCGTTACATTGGGTTTAAAGTCGGCGACCCTCAGACGGTAGAGGATTTATCCGGTGAGGTCTTTGTCCGGGTAATTCAAGGCTTAAAACGAGGCCAGACCTGGCAAGACTCGCCCCAGGGCTGGATTATGGGTATTGCCCGCCACGTCGTGGCTGATTATTATCGCCAGCGCGAGCGGATGTCTGAGGTGGAACTGAGCGATGGCCTGGCGGCGGCGGCGGAAACGGGTCCGGCCCACCAGGCCGTCTTGAATGAACGCAAACGGCTGCTGGAGCAGGCCATCCAGCAGTTGGGCGACGAGCAGCGCGATGTCATTTTGCTGCGTTTTATGGAAGGGATTGACATCCAGGGGGTGGCCAAAGCGATTAACAAAACACCGGGGGCGGTCAAAGCCTTGCAGTACCGGGCCTTACGCGCCCTGGCCGAATTGATGCAGGACTTTTCATTAGAAGGCGCCCTGAGCGAAGAATGACAATGAACGACAACGAGACGACTAAGGTAGATGACAAATTAGAAGACGCTTTGGCGCTACTGGCCGCCGGTATTCCCGTAGACGATATCCTGGCCGAGGTTGGCGCTGATGCCGAGTGGCTGCGCCCACTTTTGGCCCTGGCCAGCGAAGTAGGAGAATTGAAGGCGGTTGTCCCCGTGCCTGCGCCGGAGGCCAGCCTGCAGCGAATGTTGGCCTATGGCCGCGAACTGGCCGCCACCACCCCACCGGCGGCTCCGGTACAGCCGAATTGGTTAGCAACTCTGGCCGCTTTTTTGAGCCGTGGCTGGCTGCCTCGGCTGGCGGCGGGGTTGGCTTCGGCCTTCCTGCTGGTAGTCCTGTTGGGGGGAATGGTGACGGTGTTAGCCCAGCGGAGTTTGCCCGGACAACCGTTGTACGGCTTAAAACGGGCTACTGAAAATCTGCGTCTGAGCCTGACCCGTGACCCGCAGGAGCGCGCTCAACTGCTCGAAACTTACAATCAACAACGCCAGACCGAGGCAAAATTGTTACTGCAACAAAACGAGGTGGCGACGGTCAGCTTTTCGGGTATAGCCCAGGAGGTTAGCGAAACCTCCCTGGCCCTGGCTGACCTCACCGTACAGTTGACTCCCCAAACCCAGGTCAACGGAACTCTGGCCGCCGGCGCTCGCATCGAGGTTGAAGCTTTGACCCAACCTCCCGACCATCTAGCCGCCCTGACCATCATCGTAATTGAACCCGCCCCGCCGACGCCTACCCCGTTACCGTCGCCCACCTCAACCCCCAGCCCAACGCCCACGCCATCACCTACCGCAACGGCTACTGCTACTCGTAGCCTGTCCAGCGAGACCGACATTTTAATATTGCCCACGGTTACCCCTACCGCCACCTCTACACCTGCGCCGACCGCTACACCAACCCTGCCCCCCCCGCCGCCAACGGCAACCCCGGTTCCACCCTCGGCTACTGCGCCGGCATCTCCACCGCCGCCTACCGCTCCCGATGGTGATAATACCAATGGCGGCGCTGACGACAATAGCAATGAAAATGGGGCTGATGATAACGGGGGCGGCGATGACAGCAGCAATGATAACTCCGGCGGTGACGACTCTGGTGGCGGCGACAATTCCAACGGTGATGACTCCGGCGGCAACGACAATTCTGGCGGTGAGGATGATAACTCCGGCAGCGGGAGCGACAACTCTGGCGGTGGCGGCGATGACTCGGACGGGGATGATAATTCTGGCTCCGGCGGCGGGGGCGACAATGATAACCGGGATAAAGATTGAAACAAGCCCTCCCTTGACAATTCAAAAGAGTTATATTACAATCGGGTTACTAAGTTAATTTAACTTACTAACTCGATACACTCTCATTGTTTAGCCCAAGCAGTAAATTGAAACTATTACCTGTTCTGAATCTGTTTGATTTTGACAGGTTTATCCTTTCGTGGTATCCTGCTTTCTTGCAGAAAGAAAGTATCTTGTCTTGGTTTAGATGCTGCCTGATTTGAAAAATAATTTGACAGCCGCCTGGATTAGCAGTATAGTGGGGGCAGTGGTCACTTGACCCTTTCGGCTACTTCCTGATTGTGCATCTTTCTCCTCACCTAACTTTTTGAAATCGGCCTGGTCCGGCCAACCCGCTGCTGTTAGCAACGCTCCACTTGCTGTTAAAAAGTTGACAACGAGGTTAACATTGGGACAGCTTTGTTTTTATTCTTCACTATTGCGCTTCACTCTTGTGTCAGCTTGGCTTAAAAGTATAACTCCTGTCGCTTTACGCCTTACAGCTTCCTCAATAGCGAGCGGGCGTTGAAGTAAATCTATTTTAATTTTTATTAAAAGAAAGAGGAGAGATTGCTATGAAACGCAAAGATGAGGAGTTTCTGATCCAGGAGCTGCTGCGGTCTCAGCTCAGGCGAGGCGAGATTAGCCGCCGCCAATTTTTGCAAAATATGATCGTCGCCGGTATGGGCCTGGGTGGAGTGAGCGTTCTGTCGTCGTGCGGTGGCACTGCCCCGGCTACTCCAGCCGCCCCTGCGGCCACTGAAGAAGCCGCCGCCCCGGCGGCGGCTACCGAAGAAGCCGTTGCTGCTGCCTCGGGTACTCGTCCCCTGACCCCCACCTTCTACCAATGGATTGTTGATCTGCATCCTGGCCTGAAAGCGGTTAATGAGTCCTTTGCTGACCTGAACTTTCAAATTGCGCCGGTGGCCGGGTTTGATGTGGCCCGCTTTGTGGCCGAAGGCAAAAACAAGGAAAGCACCTGGGATGTTTATGTGGGCATGACCCCTTTTGTGGAAATGGCCGCTTTGATCAAAGCCGATGTGATCGAACCGTGGGACAACTACATCCCCAAAGATGTGCTTGACGACATCATCCCCTCTATCCGAGAAGAGTGTACCGTAAACGGCAAACTATACTCCTGGCCGTTCCTGCTCGATATCATTGTGCAAGGCTACAATACCTCAATCACCAGCAAGGCCGGTCTGCCCGACACGCCCCCGGCGGATTGGGACGAGTACCTGGCAAACTCCAAAGCCGTGCTTGACTCCGGGGCGGCCCGCTATGGTTGTACCTTCGACGCGCATGGCTGGCGCTCGCTCTGCCCCATCACCCACAGTATCAATACCGATATTTACTACATGCTCGATGGGGATGCCAGCGGTGTGCCGTTGTATGATTTCACTCACGATGACGCCATTGCCGCCCTCGAAATTATGAAGCAAATGCTCGATCTCTCTTCAGCCAACGCTTTGCAGCCCGGCACCACCGATGGCGGCGTCAATCAGACCCCGGACGAGGTCGCTTTCGCTGCACAGCAGGTCGCCTACTATATCAAGTATCAAAACGCGCCGCTGCGTATGGCCGGTACCTGGACCGACCCGACGGCGCTGCGCCTGGGGGCGCTGCCCAAGGCCAAAGGCGGGGCCGGCTCGACCGTGTTCTGGACGACGGGCGCATGCCTGTTCAAGTGGGGACAGAACAAAGAGAAGGCCGCCGAGTATATGAAAGCGCTCACCTACGATGCCCAAATCTGGAAAGACTCGATTGCCGGCAGCTCCTCCGGCCATCCGGGCCAGTTGCCGCCCTTCCTTTCGGTCAACGAAGCCTTGCAAAAGGAAAATGCCGACTGGTTCCAGAAAGAAACCTGGGTACCGTTGGTCTTCGAGCAGTTGAAAGTGGCTAAGGCCATTCCAAATCACGCCTTTGGCCTACAGCAATTCATCATTGGCCAACCCATCTGGGAAAAGTATCTCAAGGGTGAGGTCAGCGATCCGAAGGTAGCCATGCAGGAAGCCAAGGATGCAGTGGCCGCGGAAGTGAAGAAAGCCGGCTAAGTAGAAAATAGAAGATAGTAGATAGAAGATAGGAGATAGTTCTATTCACTATCCACTATTCACTATCTACTATCTACTTGTTTTACGAGGAGGATGATGGCGACAACTTTCCCTACAACGGTAGCCCGACCCCGCCGGCGTTGGCACGAACTAAAGCACAGCGTCAACTGGCTTTACTTGCTGCCGGCGCTCTTATTTTTCATCGGCTACCAGTTGTATCCGCTGCTGCAAGTTTTGTATATCAGCTTCACCGATTATCGCTATTTGCGCCCGGACCCGCCCAATTTTGTTGGCCTGGAAAATTTCAGTAATGCCCTGGCCGATCCCATTTTTTGGACCGGCTTGTGGCGGGCGGCCATTTTTACCGCTATTTTTCTGCCCGGCGTTATTTTTATTCCCCTATTTGTGGCCATCCTGGTAGACCGGGTTCAAAATGCTACCCTGTCAACCCTGTATCGGCTGATTCTGCTGATTCCGGCGGTTATCCCCGGCCCGATGATCTTTGTGTTGTGGCGCTGGCTGTATGATTTTGAAGTTGGGCCGATCAACGTTATCCTGATCAATTATCTGCATTTATTTGATTACCGTAACGCGCCGCAGTGGGTGGGCGATTCCCCGCTAACTTTGCCGGCGGTGGCGATCATGGAATGGTGGTGGGGGCTGGGTTATCACACCATGTTCTTCCTGGCCGGCCTGGCCGCCATCCCCAAAGAGCTGTTCGAGTCGGCCCGTGTGGATGGGGCCAACGAGTGGCAGATGTTCTGGCATGTCACCCTGCCTCGGCTGCGGCCCATCTTTTTGATTTTGGTGGTGCTTCGCTTTGGTTCGGCCATGGCTGTGATTGACGAATTTCTGATTATGGGCGGTTTCAATCGCTCGATGCCCACCTACACCTGGACAGTTTACATGTGGCATCTGGGCTTTCAATTGGGAGATTGGCCGCAAGGGTACGCCGCCGCGATAGGCTGGATTGGCGCGATTAGCATGCTGGTAGTAGTAGCAGCCTTATTTTATATTTTCCGCAACCAGGATTAGGAGCACTTATAATGGATTTAACCCGCTCAATTGACTCTGTCCAGGTGCGCGAAGCCGCGCCGGCTATGCACCACCGGCCCCGGCTGCGGCTGGGTACCATTTTGCTGCATGCCACGATTATTTTTTTCTGCCTGATCATCGTCCTGCCTATTCTCTGGGTTTTTTTGATGTCCATTAAATCCATCCCCGACGCTTACACCGGCAAGCTGTGGCCCGACCAGTTCGACTTTAGCCATTACAATTACGTTTTTGAACACATCCCCAGTTTTTGGAACAACTTTACCAACAGCATCATTGTTACCTCGGCAACCGTGTTTTTGACCAGCGTTTGCGCTATCCTGGCCGGTTATGCTCTGGTCCACCTGCGCCTGCCCGGCAGCGCTCTGATGGTAAGTTTGCTCGTCGGTACCCTCTTCTTTCCCACCCGGCTGGTCTCGCTGATCGGTATTTTTGAAATTCAAAATGCGGTCGGCTTGCTCAACACCCGGATTGGCCTCATTCTGCCCTATGTCACCTTAAACCTGGCTATCAGCATTTTGACCATGCGCGGCATTTTTGAGCAAATCTCGCCCGAAATCGCCGACGCCGCCCGCATTGATGGGGCCAGCTCATGGCGCATTTTTTATGAAATTATGCTGCCGCTGATTGTCAACGGTATTGTGGTGCTGGTCATCGTCAACTTTGTAACCGCCTGGGGCGAGTACCTCCTGGCCGTCACCTTGACCAATGACCAATCGGTCCGCACCCTGCCGGTGGTATTGGCGACTACCTTCGGCGGCTTCGGGGAGTGGGCCTGGCCGCGCATTGCGGCAGTTTATATCATGGCCATCCTGCCCGGTTTGATTGGTTTTGCCATCGCCCAGCGCTGGTACATGAAGGGCCTGACCGAAGGGGCCTTAAAGCTGTAATAAAACCAATCGTCAAACTTTGCAACTACTCACCCCCCATGTCATTTCGAGGCTGAAAGCCGAGAAATCTCCCATCCGTAGTTTGTAGACGACAGGTGGGAGATTTCTCGCTCCTAGCGTCGCTCGAAATGACATAGCTGAGTAGTTACAACTTTGCTGAGGCGAGGCGGCGAGGAATTCTTCGTCTCCTCGCCTTTTTTAACCAACAACCAGTGATCAGTTATCAGGGAACAGTGATCAGTTATCAGTAAACGGCGATCAGTCAACAGACAAATTACTGGCTACTGATTACTGATTACTGACTACTGACCACTGATCACTGTCCTCACGGAGAAGAGTATGACTGCCAAAATTCGAGTAGGCGTGGCCGGGGCCGGCTTTATTGGAGTGGTGCATGCCCGGGCTTACCGACAAATACCCCAGGTCGAACTGGTCGGAATTGCCGACCCGGCAGCGGGGCGAGCCGAACCGCTGGCCCGCGAGCTGGGCTGCGCCCGCTTTGACGATTACGAAGCGCTGCTCAAAGCCGGTCTTGACGTGATAAGCATCTGCCTGCCGCCCCGGTTGCACCTGCCGGCGGCGGAAGCGGCGGCCCAGGCCGGCGTCCACATCCTGATGGAAAAACCCATCACCCGCACCCTGGAAGAAGCTGACCAGATGCTCGCTATTTGCCAGGAGGCGGGGGTGTACCTGATGACCGGCTTCACCCACCATTTTTACCCGGAGATGCGCGAAGCCAAACATTTGATCGAGAGCGGCGTTATCGGCCAACCGCTGACGGTGCTGGATTCGATGTCTATCAGCCACAGTTTGGTGCTGCCCTGGTATCGAGATAAAGAAATTGCCGGGGGCGGCGTCTTTATGTGCAACGCGGTGCATGGGTTTGATCGAGTCAGTTGGGTCTTGGGCCAGCGGGTGGCGGCGGTGGCGGCGCTGATCGAACCGCCCCAGTCCACCCACGCCGAAGATTATGGCTCGGTGCTGGCCCGCTTTGAGGGCGGGGCGCAGGGCACATTTTTCCAGCATTGGGGGCCGTATCGCACCGTAAGCTGTGAAATGCAGGTCTACGGCGAAACCGGCATGCTCCACGTGCGCTCGTGGGACTCGTTGGAACTGTTCACCACCGGCAAACGCACCGTCCAGCAGTTTTACCACCCCGACGCCGGCCTGTCGGAGCGAGTGATGGTCGGTATGGTGGCCGAACTGACGGAGATGGTCGAAGCCGCGCGTGAAGGCCGCCAGCCCGAACCTTCGGGCGAAGCAGGCCGCACCTCGGTGGCGCTGGTCCTGGCGACCTACAAAGCGGCGGAAACGAGTCAATGGATCGAGCTTTGATTTTATTAGAACTTACGCAGTTGAAGAACTGTGTCTAAAAACCAACCACAGATTTCACGGATTACACAGAAAATAACGAAAAAAGTGTGAAATCGGTGTAATCTGTGGTTAAAAATATCTAAACTGCGTAACTCCTATTTATATTCATTAGAAAATATCTGTGTTCATCTGTGGACCGAGGAATAGCCAATGTATGACCTATTAATCACCGGTGGCCGCCTGATTGACGGCGCGGGCACGCCCTGGTATTGGGCCGATGTTGCCGTGCAGGGCGACCGGATTGTAGCCGTAGGCGCGCTGGCTGGTGCGGCAGCGAAGCGGATAATTAAGGCCGAGGGCCGGATTGTTTGCCCCGGCTTTATTGATATGCACACCCACTCCGATTTGTACCCGTTGTACAACCCGCTCATGGAGTGCAAAATTCGACAGGGCGTTACCACCGACGTGATCGGCCACGATGGGCTGGGCTTGGCTCCAGTCACGCCGAAAACGGCGGCGATGTTGCGCGAACAACTGGCCGGCTGGAATGGCCGGCCTGATCTAGACTGGGATTGGCGCACCATCACCACCTACCTGGATCGCTTTGAGCAGAAGGTGGCGCTCAATGTGGCGACGTTTGTCTCGCATGGCACGGTGCGCATGGCCGTGATGGGCATGGAGAATCGACCGCCCACCGCCGAGGAATTACGCCGCATGCAGGCCTTTATTGACCAGGGCATGCGCGAGGGCGCTATTGGCCTCTCGACTGGCTTGACCTATGCCCCGGCCATGTTTGCTGGCGACGATGAGGTGGTCGAGTTGTGCCGCGCCCTGCGGCCCTACAACGGTTTCTACTGCCCGCACCATCGTAACTATGGTATGACCGCCCTGCAAGCCTATTACGACTCGATTGAGATTGGCCGCCGGGCGGGTGTGCCGGTCCACCTGACCCACTGCCACCTCGGTTACGCTGTCAACAAAGGCCGCGCTCCGGAACTGTTGGCGGCGATTGACCAGGCCCGCGCCGGGGGAGTCGAGGTGACTCTGGACACCTACCCCTACCTGGCCGGCAACACCTACCTGCACGCCTTTCTGCCCACTTGGATGCACGAAGGCGGCACAGAAGCAACCCTGGCCCGGCTGAAATCGCCCGATTTGCAGGAGCGGCTACGCCACGAAATGGAAGTGACCGGCTCCGACGGTTTCAGCGATGTACCCATGGGCTGGGAGATGCTCCAAATCGGCGGGATTATGGGCGAGCACGACCCCGCGCTGGTGGGCATGTTTTTGCCCGACGCGGCGGCCAGGGCCGGCCAGACGCCTTACGAATTTTTTGTTGACCTGCTCATCCAGACCCGCCTGGGCGTTTCCTGCCTGGCCCACATTGGCAATGAGGAAAATGTGCAGACGATTTTGCAGCATCCGGCCCACGTCGTCGGCAGTGACGGTATCTTGGTCGGTGGACGGCCACACCCGCGCGGTTGGGGCACGCACGTGAGATTTTTAGCCCATTATGTGCGCGATATGGGCCTGCTAAGCTGGGAAGAAGGCATCCGCAAGATGACCTCGGCTACGGCCCGGCGCATCGGCTGCGTGGATCGCGGCCTCATCCGGCCCGGCTTTATGGCCGATTTGGTCGTTTTCGACTCCGACGGGCTGCGCGACACCGCCACCTACGAAAACCCCATCAGTTACCCCGAAGGCGTTCATTTTGTGGCCGTTAATGGGGTGTTGGTGGTGGATGATAGCCAAACAACCGGGGCGACTCCTGGCCGCGCTTTACGCGAGCCGTGGGGTCGCAAACCGGAGCGGATGACTGAACTTGTTTAGAGAGAACACTCGGAAACCCCAAAGGTGACCTTGCCAGCGGCATTCGTCCGGCGATGAAGTCGCCGGACTAAAAAATAGCGCCCGATCAATCGGGCTGAAGCCGGGTTGACCCGGCGCTGTTCTCTAGCCCTGGCATTCATGCCGGGGCAGGCCAGTCAGACGACTAGTTTCCGAACTTTAAATCAATCGTCTTGCGCGGAACACGGAAGACGCAACACGCAAGACGAATTAAGAAACTTCGTTGAAATTACTAAAAAGGAAGAATCAAACAATGTCATTTGAAGCAAAACTCCGTGAAATGGGTTACACCCTCGAACCCATCGAATTGAACGCCGGGCGGTTGATGCACGCCAAGCGGACGGGCAACCTCATCTACACCTCCGGTCAGGTGTCGAACTGGGGCGGCAAAGCTATCAAGGGCAAAGTGGGCCGGGATGTGTCGGTGGAGGAAGGGTACGAGGCGGCCCGGTTGTCCACGTTGAATGCCCTGGCCGCTATCAAAACTGTAGCCGGCAGCCTGGATAACGTGGTGCAGGTGGTCAAAGTGCTGGGTATGGTCAATGTGGCCCCCGATTTTGACGATACCCCGGCAGTCATTCACGGCTGCAGCGATTTCCTGATCGAACTGTTTGGCGAGGCCGGCCGCCACGCCCGCAGCGCGGTCGGGATGACCATTCCGCACAACTGGGCGGTCGAGATTGAAATCATTGTCGAGGTCAAATGAGCATCGTCCTTGAAATCTGTATTGATTCGGTCGAGTCGGCCATCGCCGCCCAGGAAGGTGGGGCCAATCGGGTGGAGTTGTGCGCCAACTTGCTGGAAGGCGGCACCACCCCCAGCGCCGGTACGATTGCCCTGGCTCGCAAACATATAGAGATTGATTTGAATGTGATTATCCGCCCGCGCGGCGGCGATTTTTTGGTCTCGGAGATTGAGTTTGAGGTGATGAAATATGACATCGAGCAGGCCAAGCAGTTGGGGGCCAACGGGGTGGTGATTGGCCTGCTCAACGCCGATGGGTCGGTGGATGCGGCGCGCACGGCGGCCCTGGTCAAGCTGGCCCGACCCTTAAGCGTCACCTTTCACCGGGCTTTTGACATGGCCCGCGACCCCTACGAGGCATTGGAAACGCTCATCTCGCTGGGCATTGACCGGGTGCTGACGACCGGCCAGGAAAGCTCGGCCCTGGAAGGATTGGATTTGATTACCGAACTGGTGCGGCAGGCAGCGAACCGGATTATTATCATGCCGGGCCTGTCCAGCGGCGTTTCGGAACAGACGGTCAGGAAAATTGTGAGCCAGAGCGGGGCCAGAGAAATCCATACAACTGCCAGTGTTTCCCTGGACAGCGGAATGACCTTCCGCAACCCGCGCTCCTTTATGGGCGGCGAGTTGCGCCCACCGGAATTTGCCCGGATGGTCACGGACGCCCGGCGGGTGAGTGAATTTGTAAAAGCTATCCGGTAAGCGTGCCTGCGCTTTACAAATAGGGTAGTTCAGCTTACAGTATATAGGAGTAAATCTCAGAAAAATCTGGTGAAACATATCGCCAAATCACCAGGCTCTTATTCAACAAGGAGGTTGAGCTATGAAAACGGTGCGTCAACTTTTACAAACAAAAGGCACGGATGTCTGGTCTATTGGCCCGGAGGCGCTGGTCATCGAGGCGTTAAAAGTGATGGCCGAAAAAGGAGTGGGAGCGCTGGTCGTGCTGGACGCCGGGCGCGTGGTCGGTATTCTCTCGGAGCGGGATTATGCCCGCAAAGTGAGCCTGTTGGGGAAGTCCTCCAAAACCACGCCGGTGCGCGAGATCATGACCGAAAAAGTGGTCTTTGTCCGCCCCGAGCAAACGGTTGAGGATTGCATGGCCCTGATGACCAGCAAGCGCATCCGCCACCTGCCGGTGATGGATGGCGACAGGCTGATCGGCGTCATTTCCATCGGCGATGTGGTCAAAGAGGTTATCTCCCATCAGGAATTTCTGATTGGGCAGTTGGAAAATTATATTACCGGCCGATGATCCTCACCGATAATCCACGGGGCAACTACCAGTTTCTAAGCGGCATCGCACCCTATTCTTCGGGTGTGGTGGCGCTGCCGGGTTATGAGTTTATCCATGTGACGCTGCGCCAGCCGCCGCCCTATCGGCAGGGATTTGAAACAATTGCCCAGTATCTGGCGGCCCAGGGGCGGCCTCGACAGGCTCTGGGCGCGATTGAACTGCGCTCGCCCACGCCTTTCTCTTTTGACGGCTTTGCCGAATTTAACCAGGGCTATCAGGAAATCCTGGCCGAGTGGGATTTGCTGGTAGATGGGCAGAACCCGGTCGCCCGCACCAATGTGGCCCCCGAATTAAATCCTCCGGTCGAGCCGGTGTTGCATGCTTTCGCCTACACCGCGCCAGTGTCCAACCCGATCACAGTCCTGACCTTTGTGGTGGCCGGCGCAGGTGATTTGAGCAACGGGCTGCTCTCGCCGGAGGCAATTGTGCGGCATGGCGACACTTCGCCGGCAGGGCTGCAAGAAAAAGCAGCCTGCGTGATGGCCGCAATGCAAGCCCGCCTGGCCGGTCTGCAAGCCCTGTGGGCCGATGTAACCACGATAGACATTTACACAGTGCAACCCTTGCAGACCTTGCTAGCCGACTCCATTCTGGCGCTCATCGGCGAGGCAGCCGGACGGGGTGTTCATTGGTTTTACAGTCGCCCGCCCATTATCGGCCTTGAGTTTGAGATGGATGTGCGCGGTGTGCGGCAGGAAATCTGGCTTTAGCGATGAACCTTATCCCGCGTTGGTTTGTGCCGCGTGTGTCCCCAGGTTGGGATACACAAATTGACCCGGCAACTTGGGACTGGGCTGACGTGCCTTCACTCTCGCCTTTCATTCTGGCCGATGGCAGCGGCCCGGCGATACAGCAAACCATTGCCCGTGTTTGCTATGACCCTCAGGCCTTGTATGTGCGATACGACTGCGACGACCGGGATATTTGGGGCACGTATACGCAGCGGGATGAGGCCATTTACGATGAAGAAGTAGTTGAGATTTTTGTTGGCCCCGGCGAAGCCGACCCGGTGCGCTACTTCGAGTTCCAGGTGAGTCCCAACGCCGTGCTGCTCGATGCCCGTGTTTACAACCCCACCTCGCAGCGCCCCGAACTACAACTGGACATTCCCTGGAACTGTCCGGGGATTCGCTGGCGGGCCGGTCGAGACGATGCGGCCCAGCATTGGTGGGCAGTGCTCGTCATTCCTTGGGCGGTGCTGGCCCCACCGGGCGATTTGCCCCCAGTCTGGCGAGCTAACTTTTACCGCATCGAGCGCCCCCGTGATGCCGCGCCGGAATTTAGCTGCTGGTCGCCGACTATGACCGACCCGGCCGATTTTCACAAGCCAGCTTATTTTGGAATCCTGGAATTGGAGGGAGTATGACTCAACTCAGCGACATCATTCCCGCCGAGGCTCGGTTAGAAAAGGTATATGAGGGCTGCGCCTTTGCCGAAGGGCCGGCGGCCGACGCCGAAGGCAACGTCTACTTCTCAGACTGCCCCAACAATCGCATTCTGGTCTACCGGCCGGCTACGGGTAGAACGGAGGTCTGGCAGGAGCCGAGCGAGCGGGCCAACGGCATGAATTTTGATGATCAAGGCCGGTTGGTGGTCTGCTGCGATGGCAAAGACGGCGGGGCGCGGGCCGTGCGCCGCTACGAGCCGGACGGAACCATTACCACCTTGGCTTCCCATTACAACGGCAAAAAGCTCAATGCGCCCAACGATTTGTGCTTCGACCGGGAGGGGCGCATCTACTTTACCGACCCGCGCTACGGCTATCGCGGGGATTTGGAACAGGATTGCATGGCCGTCTACCGGATTGAACTCGATGGCTCGCTGACCCGCGTCATTGATGATATGCAGTTTCCCAACGGTATCCTCATCACCCCCGACAACCGCACCCTTTACCTGGTGGATCACAACCCCGACCCTGGCGGGGCGCGCTTTCTGGTGGCTTACGATCTGGCAGCAGATGGCACGTGGCAGCGGCGCGGGGTGCTGTACGATCACGGCACGGGATATGGCGGCGATGGTATGGTTTTGGATATCGCCGGCAATATTTACTTGACTGCAGGAGAGGGTGAAAAAGCCGGCATCTACATCTTTTCGCCCGACGGCAGTTTTTTGGGTACAATTCCCCTGCCGGAGATACCGGGCAACTGCACTTTCGGCGGGCCGGATTTGCGCACCCTGTATATTGCCGCCTCCAGTTCGCTGTACCGGATTAAATTGGCAATTCCGGGGCAACTGGCCTATCCGCCTCTAAACCCTTGATAGTGACGCGCCTGGGAGTAATCAGCGATATACCGATAACCCATGACTGCTTACTGGTCACTGATTACTGTCAACCGTTCACGAATACTCCTTTATTAATTCAGGAGGTCTACCTATGTCTGTTGAGTATAAAAAAATTATGGTTACTCTGGATGGCTCCACTCTGGCCGCTCAGGCTTTGCCCCATGCCCTGGCCCTGGCCGAACTGCATCAGGCCGAATTGATCCTCTTTCGGGTAGTCCAAGAGGCTCACTTTGTGGAAGAGTTTGTCACCGAGGGTAAGATACAGGTAGATCAACGCCAGGAACAGTGGCTCAATGAAGCTACCACCGCTCTGGACGAACTGGCGGCTGAACTCAGATTACACCAACTCAAAGTGACGCCGGTAGTCGAAGTGGGGCTGCCGGCGGAAGCGATTGTTGATTATGCCCGCCAGCATGAGGTTTCGCTGATTGTGATGAGTACACATGGACGCACCGGGCTGGCCCGCTGGGTCTACGGCAGCGTGGCCGACAAGGTTTTACGCGGCGCGCCGTGTCCCGTTTTGCTGGTTCGAGCGGTAATCTGAGGCGAGGAGGCGAGGACAATATCATGATTACAGGCAGCCGGCTGGCCGATTGGTTGAGTCAAATGGTCCAGATTCCCAGCGTCTCGCCCGATCAGGCCGGTCCACGGGCCGGGGTTCCGGGCGAGGGTCGTCTGGCCGAGGCGGTGGCCCGCTGGTTCCAGAGTCTGGGTGGTGAAGTACAGCAGGAAGAGGTGATACCGGGCCGCCCCAATATTTATGGTCTTTGGCGCAATAGCCGCAGCGACCGCTGGCTGGCGGTAGATATCCACATGGATACGGTCAGCGTCGAGCAAATGAGCGGCGACCCCTTCAGCGGGCGCATTGCCGATGGCCGGGTGTACGGGCGGGGGGCGGTAGATACCAAAGCGACTCTGGCCATCGTCCTGACCTTGCTGGAAGCTGCGCAGCAAACCGGCCAGACCTTGCCGGCTAACCTGTTGATTGCCGCTACGGTGGACGAAGAAACCCAATTTCGGGGCGCGCCGGCCTTTGCCCGCTGGGTGCGCCGCCAGCAATTACCGCTCGACCAACTGGCCGTGGCCGAGCCGACCATGTGCGCGCCGGTTTACGGCCATAAAGGGGTAACCCGATTGGAATTTGAGGTTCAAGGCAAATCTGTACACTCTTCCCAGCCACACCTGGGCCAAAATGCCATCACCGCCGCTGCTCACCTCATCTTGGCCCTGGACGAGGAACACCGGCGGCTGCAAACCCTTGCTCCCTCCCCCTCTGAGGGAGAGGGCTGGGGAGAAGGTGGGAGTCTTGGCTTGCCCACCTTGACCGTCACCATCATCCACGGGGGAACCGGCGAAAACCTGGTCCCCAACGCCTGCCAACTGCTGGTAGACCGGCGGATTGTGGCCGGAGAAAAGCCGTTGGAAGTGGCCGCTGCCCTGGAACAGTTGGCCCGGCAAGCTTGCCCCTTGCCGGTGACGATGAGGGTAGGGCTGCACGTGGGCGCGTTTTTGCAAGCCCCCGACAGCCCCTGGCTGCGCCAACTGGCCGAGTGGTCGGGCCAGAAGCCGGCTGTCGCGCCCTATGGCACCAATGCTTCGGCTTATGAGGGTCTGGCCCGCGAGTGCGTAGTCATCGGCCCCGGCTCGATTGAGCAGGCCCACGGCGCGGAGGAATGGGTCACTATCGCTGAGTTGGAAAAAATGGCCGGTATTTACGCTAAATGGTGGGGGCTTCAACTTTAATTTGCGATTTTGGTAACGGCTCACCCACTCAAGGCTAAGGCTGAGTCTAAGGCTAAGGGTGCAGGATCAATCTTAGCCTCAGCCTTAGCCTTTGATATTGCTACCGCTGAGCAGTTACCAATTTTGGATTGATCATGACCGAAACCGAATCTCGTAAATCGAAAATCGAAAATCGTAAATCGAAAATCCGGGTAGGTGTGATAGGCTTGGGTAGTTTTGGCCGGCTGCATGCCCTGACCCTGGCCGGACTGGCCGAAGCCGAGTTGGTGGCGCTGGTGGATCAACAGAAAGCCAGCCTGGCCGACCTCAGGGAGAGCTTGCCGGGGGTGCGTGGCTGGACCGATCTGGGTGAGGCCCTGCGCGAAGCGGAAGCCGAGGCCTGGGTCATTGCCACCCGCACCGAATCGCATGTGCCGCTGGCCGAACAAATTCTGGCCAGTGGAGGGTACGTATTGATCGAAAAACCGCTGGCCGAGAGTCTGGCGATGGCGCGGCGGCTGGAGCCGCTGGCAGCGGCCAACCCTAACCGGGTGATGCTGGGTCACTTGCTGCTGTTTGCCGCCGAATTTCGCCAGTTGTTGCAAGAAGTCCGGCAGCGGGGGCCGTTAATTTATTTTCACCTTAGCCGGCATCGCCCCAACACTACCTGGGACATCTACCGCGAAACGCCTTTCCGGCTGTTGATGGTGCATGACCTGTACCTGGCCTTTGCCCTAATGGAGGGCCAGGAACCGGCTCGCCTGGCCGGACGGCTGCACCCGCGTGAGGGCGGCGGTTTCGACCTGGCGCGGGCCGAATTGGAATGGGCCAACGGAACCTGGGGGTCGCTTACAGCTTCCTACCTGACCCCGCCAGGTATGGGCAGCGACGGTTTTGACCGGATGGAGGTGTTTGGGCAGGGCTGGGCCGCCCGGCTGCGGCTGAATCCGCAGTCTTTGGAGCTGTGGGGTGAGCGAGCCGAATGGCCGCTGGCCTTGAATATTTACGCCGATCCGGTGGCGCCGGCCGGCTGGCTGGCCGAGGAACTGCGGCACTTCTGCCGGGTGGTAGCAGGTCAGGCCGAGCCGCCTTTGGGGGCGCGGTATGAAGATGCACTGCGGATTCAGAGTTGGCTGGAACGGCTGGCAGGGGAAGCTACGGCATAAGCATGAGCAGTGAACCGTTAAAACCCGGCCATACCAGCGCCACCTGGAGGGTCCGTCAATCGCTGGCTACTGTTGAGTTCGATTGGCGTGAATTTTTTACCGGCTTGGGCTTGCTGGGTCTGTTTCTCCTGTTTTTGGGGGCTATTCAATTTTCCACGCCCAACCTGTCCAGCACCGACGGCTATTTTCACATCAAATTTGCCGAGATCATGCGCGACCAGGGGCTGCGGCCTCCCTTTCCTTGGCTTCCCCTGACCATCCTGAATCCTCAAGATTACGCCGATCACCATTTTCTGTTTCACGTGTTGCTGATCCCCTTTACCTATGGCGATTTGCGGGTGGGGGCCAAATGGACCGGAGTTATCTTTCCGGCCCTGGCTTTTTGGACCGGCTGGCTTTTTCTGCGGGGGCAGCGGGTGCGGTATGCCGCTTTGTGGGCGGTTGGCTTTCTGGCCGTATCCGAGGCGTTTCTGTACCGGCTAAGTATGCCCCGAGTGCAAGCAGTGTCGCTGTTAATGATGATTCTGGTTCTGCATGCGGTCTTAACCGGGCGAGAGCGCTGGCTGTTCCCCCTGACCTTTACTTACGTCTGGCTGTACGATGGCTTTCCATTCATTATTCTTATTGTGGGCTGTTATACCTTCAGCCGCTGGGTGTTGGAAGGCCGGCTGCGGCTGTGGCCGCTGGTCTACGTGGGGTTGGGTGTGGGGTTGGGCCTGCTGATCAACCCCTATTTCCCCCAATATATCATTTTTATTTATCATCACATGCTGCCCAAACTCACCGAAAGTAGCAGCGCCAGCGTGGGCAATGAGTGGTACCCCTACCAAACCTGGACCCTGGTTGAAAATTCAGGGCCATCGCTGCTGGTTATGGCGGCGGGAGTGGTGGCCCTGGGGTTGAGCCAGCGCCGTATGAGCACCCAGACCGGCACGCTTTTGCTGGTGGCGCTGCTGTTTGGCTTTCTGCTCTTAAAATCGCGGCGTTTTATCGAATACTACCCCGCCTTTGCCTTGTTGTTTTGCGCCTCGGCCTGGAACGCCGTGCTGGCAGAGGTGCGGCCGGCCAAGCCCTGGTTAGACAAAGCCGCACCGGTGCTGCTGGCGCTGTTATTGCTGCCGGCGCTGCTTTACAATTACCGGGAAGCCCGCGAAAGCATCGAGGAGACCAACCCCTACCAGCGTTACGCCGAGGCCTCGGCCTGGCTTATCGCCAATACGCCGCCCGGTAGTTTGTTGTGCCAGACTGATTGGGACGATTTTAGCCAGTTATTTTTCTATAACACCCACAACACCTACACCCTGGGCCTCGATCCAACCTACATGGAGTCATACCGGCGCGAGATGTATGAACTATGGCGCAATATTGGCCGGGGCCGGGTCGCCCTGCCCAGCCAGCCGATGGCCGCTATCTTTGGCTGTCCCTATGTGCTGACCGACCTCGATCACGAGAGCTTTCTCGACGAGGCCGCCGATGACCCCAATCTGGAAGAAGTGTACCGTGATGAATACGCCGTGATTTTCCGGATACACGACTCGGTGGCCGTGGGCTATCAGTAATTTTGAGGAGGTAGTTATGGAAATGATTTTTTAATCGAAACCTCTGCCACCGAACGGCTCAAACCTTGAATGTTGGGGGTATGTTCAGAGAGGAAGACCTGCGTGTTTGGCTCGCTGCCCTACCCCTCACCGGCATTTCAGACACTCTCATGCATTTCTATTGGCAAACACACGCAGAACAAATTCCGATCGCCATAAACGTTATCAATACGCGACACCGCCGGCCAGAATTTCGACTGGCGTACCCAGGGGGCGGGGAAGGCGGCCTGCTCGCGGGAGTAGGGCCGGTCCCAGCCATCGGACATCACTACGGCCGCCGTGTGTGGGGCGCGTTTGAGCGGATTATTTTCCCGGTCGGCCTGGCCTTGCTCAATGGCCCGAATCTCCTCCCGGATGGCGATTAGCGCCTCACAGAAGCGGTCCAGCTCTTCCAGCGACTCGCTCTCGGTTGGTTCGATCATCAACGTGCCCGGCACTGGGAACGACATCGTTGGGGCGTGGAAGCCGTAATCCATCAGCCGTTTGGCTACATCTTCCGCCTCGATGCCGCTGCTTTCTTTGAGCGGGCGCAGATCAATGATACACTCATGGGCTACCCGGCCATGCTTACCTTTGTAAAGCACCGGGTAGTGCGGCTCCAGCCGGGCGGCGATGTAATTGGCGTTCAGAATAGCAATTTTAGTTGCTTGGGTCAGGCCCGCTGCGCCCATCATCCGAATGTAAACATAGGAAATTGGCAGGATGCTGGCGCTGCCCCAGGGCGCTGCCGAAACCGCGCCGACTCCATTTTTGCCGCCTACTTCCGGCACAACCGGGTGACGCGGCAGATAAGGAGCCAGGTGCGCCGCCACACAGATTGGACCCATGCCTGGCCCACCGCCGCCGTGCGGGATGCAGAACGTTTTGTGCAGGTTGAGGTGGCACACATCCGCGCCGATGTCGCCGGGGCGGCACAATCCGACCTGGGCGTTCATATTGGCCCCATCCATATACACCTGTCCGCCGTACTCGTGGAGAATCTGGCAAATTTCCTTGACCTCTTCCTCAAACACGCCGTGTGTTGAGGGATAAGTGACCATCAAGGCGGCCAGCCTATCGCGGTGCTCCTCGGCTTTGCGGCGCAGATCGGTCAGGTCAATGTTGCCATTCTGGTCGCAGGCCACCACCACCACCTGCATCCCGGCCATGGCCGCACTGGCCGGATTGGTGCCGTGGGCCGAACTGGGGATGAGGCAGATATTCCGCTCATCCTGGCCGCGGGCGTGATGATAGGCCCGGATGGTCAGCAGGCCGGCATATTCGCCCTGTGAGCCGGCGTTGGGCTGTAGCGAAACGGCGGCAAAGCCGGTAATTTCGGCCAGCCAGCCCTCCAGCCGCTCGAACATAATTTGATACCCTTCGGCCTGGTTCAGCGGGGCAAAAGGGTGCAGATAAGCAAACTCCGGCCAGGTGATTGGCAGCATTTCGGAGGTGGCGTTCAGCTTCATGGTACACGACCCCAGCGGGATCATCGAATGGGTCAGCGACAAGTCGCGGGCTTGCAGCCGGTGAATGTAGCGCAGCATTTCCGTTTCGGAATGGTAGCTGTTAAAAACCGGATGGCTCAAAAAGGCGCTGTGCCGTTGGTGCGGGGCCGGGTAAGCCATTTCGACGCCTTCGGCCAACTTCTCCAAATCAAACTGGCCGGGATTAGCCCCGTAGATTTCAAACAGCACCTTCAGGTCAGCAGTCTGAGTAAATTCATCCAGCGAGACGCCGGTAGCTTCATCACCGTAGGGGCGCAGATTGACCTGGCGGGCCAGCGCCTCGTACATCAACTGCTTGGGGGTGCGGGGGCCGCCGCTGATTTTTAGGGTATCAAACACCGGGCCGGCAGCCACGGTGTACCCCAACTGGCGCAGCCCGGCGGCCAGAATTTGGGTCAGCAGCCGGACGCGCTGAGCAATCCGGGTCAGCCCTTCCGGGCCGTGATAAACCGCATACATCGAGGCCATAATCGCCAGCAGCACCTGGGCAGTACAAATATTGCTGGTGGCGTGCTCACGGCGAATGTGCTGCTCTCGTGTTTGCAAGGTTAGGCGGTAGGCGGACTGTCCACTGGCATCTTTGGAAACCCCTACCAGGCGACCCGGCATTTGGCGCTTGTAAGCATCCCGTGTGCTCATAAACGCGGCGTGGGGACCGCCATAGCCCACCGGCACTCCAAAGCGCTGGGCGCTGCCAATCACCACGTCGGCTCCAAATTCACCCGGAGGGCGCAGTAGGGTCAGGGCCAACAAATCGCTGGCCACCACCACCAATGCGCCGGCAGCATGGGCCTTCTGGCAGAATGACTCATAATCCAGAACCGCACCATCGGTTGTAGGGTATTGGACCAGCACGCCGAAGGTTGGTTCGGCAAAGTTGTACTGTTCGTGGTCGCCCACAATAACGTTGAAGCCTAACGGCTCGGCCCGGGTTTGAATCACCTCGATAGTTTGGGGGTGGCAGCGTTCTGAAACAAAAAAAACGTTGGCCATAGATTTGCGGTCCTGGGTGCGGCGGCAGAGGGTCATGGCCTCGGCGGCGGCGGTGGCCTCGTCCAGCAGCGAGGCATTGGCAATCTCCATGCCCGTCAGATCACAGACCATGGTTTGGAAGTTGAGCAGGGCTTCGAGCCGGCCCTGGGCAATTTCAGCCTGGTAAGGGGTATATTGGGTATACCAGCCGGGATTTTCCAGGATATTCCGCTGAATGACGGGCGGGGTGAGGCAATTGTAATAACCCATGCCAATGAAAGATCGGTAAAGTTTGTTTTTTGCGGCCAGGTCGCGCCAGTCGGTGCGGGCTTCCAGCTCACTCAGCGGATCGGGCAGGCGGAGAGGGCGATCCAGGCGAATGTTGGCCGGAACAGTCTGATCAATCAGTTCATCCAGCGAGGCTGCGCCCGTCACCGCCAGCATCCCATTTATTTTATCTGCCTGTGGCCCGAGATGACGCCGGGCAAAGGTATCGTTGGGTCTCAGTAAATCTTTGGGGTTCATCAGAAAAACTCCTTCGAAAATAGGAGTGCAAATCTTGGTTTGCTGTCAGCAAGGCAAGCCTTGTACTCCACTTTCACCATTGTGGCGTGCTATTTGTTTATTCCGCAGCTATCTTTTCGTAATCCTCGCCGGAGAGCAGGTTGTCCCACTCGCCGGGATTGGAGGGTTTGATTTTGATCATCCAGCCGGCGCCAAAAGGATCGGAATTGACCAGTTCGGGGGTGTCCACTAGAGCAGAGTTGATTTCCACAATCTCGCCGCTCATGGGGATATACAAATCACTGGCCGCTTTGACCGACTCCACCACGCCGAAGATTTGCCCCCGTTCAAACGTACTGCCTACCTCCGGCAACTCGACATAAACCACATCGCTCAAACTGTCCTGAGCGTGATCGGTAATGCCACAGACAATGAGGTCGCCTTCCTGGCGCGCCCATTCGTGGCTTTCTTGGTATTTGGCATTGGCATCCAGTTTCATTGTTTTTTCTCCTTTTTGTGTTGTTTGTTAAAAATAATAGAGGCGAGGGCGAAGATAGTAGATGGATTACCCTAAATTCTCTACGTTTCGTGTCTGTCCTCACTTCTTCGCCTCCCGCCTCATCGCTTCACTTACGATAGGTCGGCGTGTAAAGGGGCCGTTTGACCACCACAGCCGTCTTGGGCTTGTCTCGAATTAAAATTTGCAATGGTGTACCGACGGCGGCGTATTCGGGGGGGACAAAGGCGTGGCCGCAGTATTTATCAACGGTTGGGGCGTAGAGACCGGTCACAACTATGCCGATCGGCTGGCCAGCGGTGGAGGCGACCGGGTAATCCTGGCGGGGAACGCCCTTTTCGGTCAGCTCAAAGCCAATCAGCTTTTTGACAACGCCGGTTTCTTTTTGTTTTAGCAACGCCTCCCGGCCGATAAAATCACTTTCGAATTGACAGACCCAACCTAAATTGGCTTCGAGCGGGGTGATGTCGGCGTTGATTTCGTGGCCGTAAAGGGGAAACCCGGGTTCGAAACGCAGGCTGTCACGGGCAGCCAGGCCAATAGGTTTAACTTCGATACCGGTGGTCAGACCGGCGTTGAGAATAGCCTCCCAGAGCAGCAATGCGGCTTCTGCCGGGAAAAAGAGTTCGACCCCATCTTCACCGGTGTAACCGGTGCGGCCAATAATCGCCGGGACCCCACTAATCTCGGTTTCGACGGCGTTGAAGCGGGGCACGGCAGCCAGGTGGGCTGGAGTCAAAGTCTGCAAAAGGTCTATAGCCTTTGGTCCTTGCAGAGCTAACATGTAGGTTTCAGCCGAAACATTGGCCAGTGTGACCTTGTAACCCTGGACGTGTTCCTGCATCCAGGCGAAATCTTTGTCCAGGTTAGAGGCATTGACCACCACAAACCAGCGCCCCGCCAATTTGTAGATAAAAACATCGTCTACCACCCCGCCATGCTCGTAGCACATGAGGGCGTAATGGGCCTCATTCTCGGCCAGCCGGGTAATATTCCAGGTAACCAGGTGGTTGAGAAAGGTTTCGGCGTCGGGGCCGGTAACCGTAATCTGGCCCATGTGATCAATATCAAACAGGCCGGCAGAGCGGCGGGTCAGGTGGTGTTCCTCGATGGGGCCGGTGGGATATTGCACCGGCATTTCCCACCCGGCAAACGACACCATCCGCCCGCCGTGGTCAACGTGCCACGGGTAAAGCCGGGTTCGTTTGAGTGCTTCGGTCATAGTTTCTCCTTCAGAGGCAGTGACAGGTGAGGCGAAGAGTCGCCTCCTCGCCTCACTTTCATGGTTGGCCGACAAATAAAAACGGGCACTCTAAAAATGTGCCCGTTTGCTCTGTCCTGAACCTGAGAGATTACCCCTTCGGTGCGACATTTGTCGTCTCTCCAGAGATGCTGTCTGCGCTACGATCCCTTTGCCTGAGAGTTTCAGCCGGAGTCTGGCTCGCTCCTCACCTTGCCCCTTCGGCGACCCAATTCAATTTCAGATTTTGGATTTTAATCGTAAATCGTAAATCTGAAATCGTTGGGTTCTCTCCCGTTACGCGTCAACCAGCGAATATTTGATTGTGAGTAATCCTACTACATTTTTCAGTTTAACACAGGGGCGAGGCTTTGTCAATCCGCAATCAAATCAGAGCAAGCCAGTTCTAACCACCCACATGGGTTTAACTTGCTCACAGCAACTACCTCAAGCATAAAGATTAGAAATTCGCAGGTGCTTGCGCTCCATAGTATACTATATTAACCACTTACAGCCATTACAACTCCTCCTAATCGCTGCCTTGAGAACACATTCGGAAACTTCGCATTAAGGAGTACAAACCATGAACCAAAATGCCAGGATTGCCACCGTCACCTTGAACCCAGCCATTGATCGAACGGTCTTCGTTCCCAACTTCAAGGCCGGCCAGGTGAACCGGGTGGAACGAGAACAGTCAGATGCTGGTGGGAAAGGCGTCAATGTCGCCTCTGTTCTGGCTGACTTCGGCTTTGCTATGGCTGCGACCGGCTTTCTGGGGGCAGAAAACAGCTACATTTTTGAACAGCTTTTTGCGCGTAAAAAAATCGAGGACCGCTTCGTGCGGATAACCGGTCGAACCCGCACCGGCATCAAGATCATTGACGAAGTCCACCAGGAAACAACCGACCTCAACTTTCCCGGCCAGGCCCCAAGCGAGGCTGATGTGGCGTCTCTTTTTCAGCTTGTAGAAGGGTTGACGGCGGATTACCCCTGGTTTGTCCTGGCCGGAAGTATCCCGGCCGGAGTTTCCAGTAGCCTCTACCGAAACTTGATTGAGATCATCAAGGCCAAAGGGCGAGCCGTCGCCCTCGACACCAGCGGTGAGGGGCTGCATCGAGCGCTGCCCGCCGCGCCGACGTTAATCAAACCTAACCTGGATGAACTGCGGGAGCTAACCGGACAATCTCTCAGCACCCAGGCCCGCGTAGTTGAAGCGGCCCAAAGCTTGCTGCGCCAGGGCATCCAGACGGTGGTGATTTCAATGGGCGCGGAAGGAGCCATTTTTGTGGAAGCAGACGAGGTCGTGCTGGCTCAGCCGCCCCAAGTGGCCGTTGTTAGTACGGTGGGTGCGGGCGATGCGATGGTGAGCGGCACCGTAGCGGGCAAAACGCTGGGTCTTTCGCTGGCCGAGTGCGCCCGCTTAGCCACCGCCTTTTCAGCCAACACCGTCTCGCAGGTTGGCTCAGGGCTGCCGTCGCTGGACGTAATCGAAAATCTCAAAAGTCAAGTAACCCTTCGTCATTTAAACTGATCGTTAAGTCGGCCCTTGTGGAGGTTCAATAATGTCTAAAATTGGGATTGTGGGGACAGGGATGGTAGGCGCCACGGCTGCTTATGCTCTGGCGATGCGTGGCATTGGCGGCGAGCTAGTGCTAGTAGATAAAAACCAGGTCCGGGCGAAGGCTGAAGCGGCCGATATTTTGCATGCGGTTCCGTTTGCCCACCCCATCCGCGTCACGTCTGGCAACTACCCTGATTTGGCGGGCAGCCGGGTGGTGATAATTGCCGCCGGGGTGGGCCAGAAACCAGGTGAAACTCGGCTGCAACTGTTGGAACGGAACGCGGCTATTTTCAAAAGTATGATCCCTGATGTGCTCAAATATGCGCCGGAGGCAGTGCTAGTGGTGGCGACGAACCCGGTGGATATTATGACCCATCTTACCGCCCAATGCGCCGCCGAGTTTGGCGTGCCGGCCACACGCATCTTTGGTTCCGGCACCACCCTGGATACGGCTCGCTTTAGGGTTTTGCTCAGCAACCTGGTCGGAGTAGCTGCAAACAACGTTCACGGCTACGTCATCGGCGAGCATGGCGACTCGGAGGTGTTGGTCTGGTCGCGGGTCACGGTGGGGGCCATTCCCCTCGAAGATTTTTGCCGAACCCAAAAGATACAATTTGACGAGGCCATTCGCCAGGAGATTGACCAGCAAGTGCGCCGCGCTGCCTATACCATCATTGAAGGCAAGGGCGCGACATACTACGGTATCGGCAGCGCCCTGGCCCGCATTGTAAGCGCGCTTCTGGATGACCAGCGGGCGGTTCTGACCGTTTGCAGCCTGGTACCACAGGTAGCCGGTGTGCCGGATGTCACCCTGGCTTTGCCTCATATTGTCGGTGGGCAGGGAGTTCTGGGGACTTTACCTTTACCGCTCAGCCCAACGGAGGAATCCGCTCTCCAGGCCAGCGCCACAATTATCAGAACGGCTATTGACGAATTACGGAAAGCGGGTTAAGCTCTCCGGCTCTTATTCATACTCGGTAGATCCAGTTTTTCACCGTAGCTGCGCATCCGTATGCGTCAGCGGGCGGCATAGGGATACCACCTTACTCCGGCTCTTATTCATACCCAGTAGGTCCAATTTTCGAGGAGTGAGGCATGCCCATGTGCCTTAACTCTTCTTTTTCTTCAACCGCTGAGCAAATTCGGCAAAATAATTTATCGCCTCAGGATTACGCATAGCCCCCTGATTGGCCGCCTGTTCCACTGGCTGGCCGAGCAAAATCTTACGAATGGGAACTTCCATCTTTTTGCCGCTTAGGGTGTAAGGAATTTGGTCTACGGCAAAGATGTCGTCGGGCACGTGGCGGGGTGAAATATCCTCCCGGATACGGCGTTTGATGCGCTGCCGCAGGTCGTCATCCAGTTCCACCCCCTCGCGCAGCACCACAAACAGCGGCATATAGGATTCTTGCCCCAACGCTTCTAAATCAATCACCAGGCAATCTACAATTTCATTTAGACTCAACACGGCCCGATAAATTTCGCTGGTGCCCATGCGGACCCCCTGCCGGTTGATGGTCGAGTCGGAACGGCCATAAATGATGCAGCCCTGGCGCTGGTTAATTTTAAGCCAGTCGCCGTGCCGCCAGATACCGGGAAACATCGAGAAGTAGCTGGCCTGATAGCGTTTCATATCCGGGTCGTTCCAGAAAAAAAGCGGCATGGACGGCATCGGTTCGGTGATAACCAACTCGCCCACCTCGTTGATGACCGGCTGGCCTGCTTCGTTGAACGCCTGCACTTTTGCCCCTAGCGAAGGCCCCTGTAATTCCCCGGCGTAAATGGGCTGGAGCCGCACCCCGCCGATAAAAGCGGTACACAAGTCGGTACCGCCGCTGATGGACTCCAGGGCCAGGTCGGTGCTGATGTTTTGGTAGACCCACTGAAAGCCATCCACCGGCAGCGGGGAGCCGGTGGAGCCGAGCGCCCGCAGGCAGCTCAGGTCTAAATCGCGGTTGGGCTGAATCCCGGCCTTCATACAAGCCTGAATAAAAGCGGCAGCCGTGCCAAAATAGGTCATCCCGCTTTGCTCGGCCAGCCGCCACAAGCGGTTTAGGTCCGGGTAGCCGGGGCTGCCATCGTACAGAATGATAGACGTGCCGTTGAGCAGCCCGCCGACCAGAAAGTTCCACATCATCCAGCCGGTGCTGGTGAACCAGAAAAAGCGGTCGTCGGGCTTCAAATCCAGGTGGAGATGGATGGCTTTGAGATGTTCCAACAAAATTCCACCCTGACTCTGTACAATCGGCTTGGGCAGACCCGTAGTACCGGAGGAATAGAGTATCCACAGGGGATGGTCAAAGGGGACTTGCTCGTAAGCGAGGGCAGCGGCTGGAGTCGTTGTTAACAACTCGTTCCACAAAACCGTGTTTTCGAGTGCAGTGGCAGACCCATCTGTTAGCTTAGTTACCAATACCGTTTTTTCGACCGTGGGTAAATCAGCCTGGAGTTTGGCAACTACATCGGTCCGGTCGAAAGGTTTGCCGTTCCAGTAGTAACCATCCACCGCGATGAGTACCTTCGGCTCAATCTGGCTGAAGCGGTCCAGCACGCTGCGCTCGCCAAAATCGGGTGGGCAACTGGACCAGATTGCGCCGAGGCTGGCAATGGCCAGAAACGTAATAACTGCTTCGGGGGTGTTGGGTAGATAAGCCACCACCCGGTCGCCGGGTTGAACGCCCATCGTTTTGAGCGCCAGGGCTATTTTGGCTGTTTGCTCATAGAGTTGCGACCAACTGACTTCGGTTAGCGGTCCGGTTTCTGGCTGGTAGAAAATGGTCGGTTGGTCGGACATGGGGCGGCGGAAGAAGTTCTCGGTGTAGTTGAGCTTGGCTTCGGCAAACCATTTGGCTCCTGGCATCTTGCGCCCCGTTAGCACGGAGGTGTACGGCGCTGAAGCTACAATATCGAAGTATTCCCACAGGCTGGCCCAAAATGCCTCGATTTCTGTGACCGACCAGCCCCACAACTGGGGGTAGGTTTGAAAATTTAGCCCCTTATTTTCTCTGAGCCAGGCCATATAGCGGGTCAAATTAGCCTGTTCAATTGTTTCGGCTGTTGGCTGCCACAGTAAACTACCTTCGACAATCTGCCTCATGGGTCCCCCCTACTTGTAATAACAGTATCTCTTCTGAAACTCCACTAAGGATCGTGGATTAAACAACTTCCCCAATTCACTGGAGATTGGAGATTAGAGATTCAGGCTATAATTTCCACGCGAAGCGTCTAATCTCCAAATCTACCAATGGGCCAGTTAATTAATTCTCATTCCCAAGCCGCCGTCACTGGAAGATATCCTCGCGTAATTTTGGTGAGGGGCTGGTTGACGGTGAACTGTTTGGCTCGGATGTGGTTAATCCCAAAGGCTTGCAGTCGGGCGGTGTGTTCTTGCACGTAGCGCTCCGCCAAGGTTTCATCCTCAAACAGGTAGATACCGCCGGCTTCCTGGGTGTCAGGATTTTCAGTCCAGATTTTCCAAATCAGGCCCGGTGTTTGGGCCAGCTGATAGGCCAGCTCGGTGTAAGCAATCGCCATTTCATTGCCCCAGGGCCCTGCTACCGGGAAATCAAACTGTAAAAGTGTGAGTGCCATTTTTGAATCGCTCCTGTTAATAGATTTTTTAAATTTCTCAGCCACAAATGAGGAGGTATGTGGTGCGTTTGCGTGAAGTTACGCAGTACACACCACACCCCAGAGAACAGTCTTTCACTGACTACTTTTTGCCGTTGAGCAGCAGTTCCACGTGATGCCGTTGACCAACTTCGACCATCTTGGCCGGGTCGGGTGGCCCACCCTGGACGACACGGCTCAAATCGCGCAAGAAATCTTCATGTCCGGCCGGATTGAGGCTGACCAGGATTTTGCCCGGCTCACTCCCCACATTCTTGAAGTTGTGGATGACGCCGCGTGGGATGATGACACACGCTCCGGCCTCGGCTTGCACCGTTTCCTGGCCCAGCAGCACAGCGAAGCAGCCGTTGACCACATAAATTACTTTATCGGCGTTGTGAATGATGTGTGGCGGCGACCCCGAGCCGGGCGAGACCTGCTGTTCCAGCAGGCAGTAGGCCCCGTTGGTATCCTGGCTGACCACCTTGGGCGTCACCGTAATGCCCAGCATTGAGAAGCTTTCGCCCGTGCCGGGGGCCAACACTTTACCTGATTGATTTTTGACTGTTATAGACATTTTTCCTCCATAATTGAATGGTTTTTGAACTAGCGGGAAGCAGTGCAATTGCTTAATGATTACAGCCTGAGTATAGCAAGACCCAGGGTGTAGTGTCATTGCCCAAAAGGAACATTCAATCAGAGGCGGGGGTGTAGTTATGGGTGTAGTGGAACTGCCTAAATCAACTGCAACGCTCTGGCTCTGGCGACGGCCTGGGTACGGTTATTAACGCCGAGTTTGCCGTAGATATTGATGGTGTGGCGCTTGGCTGTGCCGGGGGCGATGACCAGCTCCTGGGCAATCTCCTGGTTGGTCAGCCCCAGGGCCAGCAGGCGCAACACCTCCAGCTCGCGGGCCGAGAGGCTTTCGCTCCCAGGCAGAACGAATGTCGCCGGAGCGGCATCCAACTCTAGCAGAATCATCGCCCGTTGAACCAGGGCCGGAGCGAGGTGATGTTCCTGGGCCAGCTGCAGCAGCGCCGCCGCTTGTGGCCCTTCCTGAGCCAACACGCCGGGCATACCTCGCTGCTCCAATTCGGCCAGGACCGAGCGCAATTCTACCAGGGCCGCTTCCGGGCGATGCCACTCCAGGTATAGGTCGGCCAGCGTCAGCCGGGCATCCGTCAGCAGCAGGGGGTGGCGCAGCCAGCTTTGGGCGGCGATGGCCTGATGCAGGCTGGCTTCGGCCTCGACGTAACGCTGTTGGCGGCGGGCCAGCAGGCTATCGAGTAGCAGCCGGCCCACTTGAGCTTCGGGCAGTTCGTGAGGAATAGGGCTGGCCGCCAGCCCGATATGCACCTGCTTCAAGGTCTCATCGTGCCGGTGCTGCCAGGCCATGCGTCCGGCCAGGTAGCTGTAGCAGGCCAGCCATTGCCGGTAAGTCAACACCCCCTCAATTCGGGAGCGGATGCGGTCAAAATAGGCGTTAAAGGCGGCCTCATCGCTCCGGTTCAGGGCATCGAGTAAAAACACGTGGTCAATGTACAACTCCAGGTGGGCAAAACTGCCCAACTCCTGGACCATCGCCTGGGCCTGGCTGGCTGCTTGCAGCGCATCAGCAGGCCGGCCTTGCAAGGCATAGATATAGCCCAGGTAGGCCAACGCCCCAGCCTGGGCCGGGCCGATCCCCTCCCCAAACAGGGCCAGCACTCGCCGGCAAAATTGCTCGATGGGGACTGCTCCGGCGGCAGTAAAAACATATTGCGGCCCCAGGCTTAAAACCACGCTTTGATACGCCCCTTTATCGCCCGAAGCCAGCACTTCACTTAGGGCGCCGGCCAGATTGCGCTCAAATTGAGGCCAGTCGCGCTGGTAGAAGGCGGTCCAGACGAGATTAATCTGGCTTTTGACCCGCCGGGCCAGAGGCAGGGGGAAGGTGAGCGACTCCTCCAGAATGGGCCGGGCCTGGGACACATCGGCCAGGCAGACAAAGACCTCGCCCAACTGTACCAGGGTCTCGGCTTGACCGGCGGTATCACGGGTGGCGGCAAAACCGCGCCACGCCGTTTCCAGCCAGGGCCGGGCCGTCTCGTAATGGCCTCGGTTCACATCATCGGCTCCTAAAAGGAGATTGAGCCAGGGTCTAACCTGTCGAGCCGCTTCGGGTAGCAGTTCAATCCAGCGGCGGACACTGCCCAAAGAACCGCGCTCCAACTGCTGCCGTCCCAGTGTTTCGATGGTCTGGGCGGCTTCGGGCCACAGTTCGGCCGCCAGGTAGTGACGGATGGTTTCGCCGGGCAGCGGATGAGCCTCGGCGGCGCGGCAATGGAGCAGCCTGACTTGCTCCGGCATCTCCTGGCGGAGTTGTCGCCGTAAAAAGTGGGCAAAGAGGGTGTGGTAACGATAGGCCAGGCCGGGGTCGGCGGCTGACCCGGTAGGGGTTTGGGTGAGGGTGATAAACAGGTTGCGCCGGTAGACTTCTTCCAGCAGCGCCGAGGCCTCCGGCTGGCCGGTAACCGCTCCGCAGAGTTCGGGTGTTAGTTCGCTTAAAATGGAGGTTTCCAGCAAAAAGCGGCGCAGGGGCGCTTCTTGATAACGCAGCACTTCATCGGCCAGAAAATCAAACACGTGGCGCTGGCTGTGGTTCAGACGGGTAAGCAGGGCTGTACACTCAGCCGCGCTGGCGCTTTGCCCCAGCGAGAGGGTCAGCAACCGCACCCCTGTTGCCCAGCCTTCGGTATGTTGCTGCAATAGGCGTAGACTCTCACCGGGTAGATGCAGTCCCAACCGCTCGTTGAGCCAGAGCGCCACCTCCTGGTCGGTGAAGCGCAGGTCGTCCAGTCGAAACTCGGCCAGATAGCCTCGCGCCCGCAGCCGCGACAGGGCCAGCGGCGGGGCATAACGAGCAGCGATGACCAGCCGCATAGTGGAGGGTAAATGCTCGACAAAATAATCAAGAGCCTGATGGATGGCCGGGTCGGTGATGAGGTGGAAATCATCCAGCATCAGGGCCATGGGCTGGCCCCACGCCAGCAAATCGTTGCTGAGACTGCCCATCGCCCGCCGGAGCGTCTCGGCAGCAGGCAGCCGGCTTGAGTCGGCCAGCAGAGCCTCAGCCTGCTGGCCGCAGCCGGGGCAGAGTCGCTGCACAGCGGCCACCAGAGCAGCAAAGAAGCGGCCGGGGTCGTTGTCATCCTCGTCCAGCGAGAGCCAGGCCACGCTGAAAGGCTGAAAAAGATTTTCGTCGTCAGCCTTTTGTTGGCACAGGGCGGCCAGTAGGGTGGTTTTGCCATAGCCAGGCGGCGCCGAAATCAAGGTGAGGGCGTGACGCTCAAGCGCCTGTTGTAGGGCTGTGAGCAAACGGGGGCGCAGAACAATGTCATCACGCAGGCGGGGAGGGTAAAGCTTGGTTTGCACCAGCCAGGCGGCCGGTGCAGGGTTAGATAGGGGCATACCTGTATTATAATTAGACATTATACCGATTAGACTTATGTCACCCGGAAAGAGCAGGATTATCTGAATGATAGGATCAAAATCCTTTAATTCTGGAAATCCTGCTCTACACGATGGGTAAAAAACGCTCCCCAATTAAATCGATATAATGTCTATTGAGTTTTTTTGCGGGTCAATCGGAAAAAGAGGGAGCTTTACATTGTTTACCCATGCTCAGTGGATCCAAATTTGAGGAGCCAGCACGCCCATGTGCTGGCGGTGTTCGACACGTGGGCGTGCCTTACTCCTCGAAAATTGGATCTGCTGATGCTCTATGTTTAATCACTCCCCCAAATTTCACGGGCAGTATTGATGACCAGTTTCAGTTTGGCCCACTGGTCGTCTTCGGTGATTTCATTGCCGTGGACAGTGCTGGAAAATCCACATTGCGGGCTGAGGCACAGTTGATTGAGTGGCACATAATGATTAGCCTCCTCAACGCGTTTGATCAATTCTTGTTTTGACTCCAGTTCGGCTACCTTGGTGGTAACTAAGCCCAAAACCACCGTTTTGTTGCCCGGGACAAACCGTAACGGAGCAAAGTCGCCGGAACGTTCGTCGTCATACTCCAAAAAATAAGCATCCACGTTCAACTCATTAAATAACACCTCGGCCACCGGCTCATAACTACCCTCAGCTACCCAGGCGCTGCGGAAGTTTCCCCGGCATAGATGAATAGCCACCGTCAAATCTTGCGGCCGGCCATCAATAGCTGCATTAATTAAAGCAGCATAGGCACGGGGCAGCTCATCAGGGTCGTCGCCGCGCTCTTTAGCTCCGGCGCGCAATTTGGGGTCGCATAAATAGGCCAGGTTGGTGTCGTCCAGTTGAATGTAGCGGCAACCGGCCTGATAAAGAGAATCAATTTCTTCTCGGTAACATTGAGCCAGATCGGCAAAAAATTCCTCCATATCTGGATAGGCTTCAATGTCAATTGCCTGACGCCCACCGCGAAAATGGACCATAGTGGGTGAAGGAATGGTTACTTTAGGCGTCTGGTTGGTGACAGATTTGAGAAACTCGAAATCTGCTTTCTGAATATCTTCCACATGGCGGAGTTTGCCGGTAACAGATAAACGGGGCGGAGCAAAATTGACCTCACCTTTCTTCCCTTTGAACTTAACTTCGATACCTCCACTAATGGTAACCCCTGCCAGGCGTTCCAGAAAATCGGTATGAAAGAAGGTGCGCCGAAATTCTCCATCGGTGATGCTCCGCAAGCCGATGGCTTCCTCTTTCTTGATCACCTCGCGAATATAGTGATCTTCAACCTGGCGCAGTTCTTCTCTGGTTATTTCATTATTTTGATAACGTTGGCGAGCTTCGAGTAAACCTTTGGGTCTAAGCAGACTGCCCACATGATCGGCGCGAAAAGGTGGATTGACTTTTGACATAGTTATTACCTCTTTCATAATTTAGGGCAAGTTTTGAATGTTTTACCCTGGTGATGAACAGAACTGCTGGTTTGCCGGGGAGGTTATTGATTGGGCAAGAGTGCCGGCCAAAGTGGAAGGTGTGATCGAAAAGAGAATGGCTAAATTGGACAAAGAATTACAAAATCTTTTAGTACACCCTGGTCTGGGCGGCCTCATTATATGAATTTCGGGGCGAGAGTCAAGCAGCTTTAAAACTAAAGCTCGACAATTAATATCTGGGCGTTAAAAGTGACTTTATCGCCGGCTTTCAGTTTTTTCTTGCGCCGGGTTTCGACCACCCCGTTGAGCTTGACCTGGCCAGATTGAATAACCATTTTGGCCTGGCCGCCTGTGCTGACCAACCCTTTCCATTTTAAAAATTGGTCAAGTTGAATAGTTTGTTCGTCCGGCTCAGTCATCCATACTCCATAAAAAAAACCCTAAAGGTCTTCAAGACCTTTAGGGTCTGGCTTTACTTGCCGTTCAAAGGCCGCTCGATTTCTGCCGGCTGCTCTTCCGGTTCAAGCGATTTAAGGGAGGGTAACTCGGTGGGCAAGTCCAGGTGCAGCGATTTACCGTTGATTTTGTGGGGATGACTTACCACTTCTTTGGATTTTTCCTCCTTGGGTTTTTCCTTAGCCGGCGCCGTCTCTTTGGGCTTTTCCTTGGCCGGAGTCGGTCCCGGCTGGGCTAATATGTCGTCGCTTGGCAACAAGTTTTCAAACCAGCGCGACAGGCGGATGGTAGCCGAGCGAACTTTGGCCCAACGATAAACCATCCAGCGCAGCGCCTTGTACCACCACTCGCGCTGTTTGTAGGGCATGGGGACGCCCCATTGGATGACCGTAGCTCCCCAACTCAACCCGCCGCCAAACCCGACCATCACTAATTTATCTTTATTCTGAACTCGCCCGGCCTCGATAGCCTCGCACAAGGCAATGGGGATCGAGGCCGCCGAGGTATTACCGTACTTATCAAGGTTGGTAAAAACCTTGCTGCGATCAATCTTCAAATAGTCGGCGGCGCTTTCGATAATCCGAATATTGGCCTGGTGAGGAATAAAAAGGTCAATTTGGTCCAGGGGCACGCCAGCTTTTTCACAGGCTTGCTTGGAGGCTTTACCCATCACCCGCGTGGCAAAGCGATAAACCTCCCGGCCATTCATTTTGATGTAGTGCTGCCGCTGCTCAACTGTGTCGTGACTGGCCGGCAGTTTGCTGCCTCCGGCGGGAATGCATAAATGTTCTGCCCCGGAGCCGTCGGAGCCAAGCACGGTAGATAAAACACCGCCGGGCGTCTCGTCGGCTTGCAGCACCACCGCCCCGGCCCCGTCGCCAAAAAGCGGATAGGTGGTGCGATCCTGCACATCCAGCACCCGCGAGACCGTTTCGGAGCCGATCACCAGCACTACTTTAGCCATGCCCGATTGGATGGCTGTGGAGCCCATCGCCAGGGCATAGATAAACCCGGCGCAGGCCGCGCTCAAATCAAATGCGCCGGCATGGGTGGCTCCAATCGCATCTTGCACCAGACATGCCGTGGAGGGAAAAATGTGCTCCGGGCACAGGGTGGCGACAATAATCAAATCAACAGCCGAAGGAGCGATCCGCGCCCGGTCCAAAGCGATTTGAGCGGCAGCAATGGCCATACTGGCCGTTGTTTCATCTTTCCCGGCAAAGCGTCGTTGCGAAATGCCCGTGCGTGATTTTATCCACTCGTCGGAGGTTTCTACAATTTTTGCCAGGTCCTCATTGCTGACCACCTTTTCCGGCAAATACTTCCCCCAACCAACAATGTGGGCATAAGTAGTCACAGGGTTACTCCTTGAACGTCCACTTTTTAACGGTGAACGTTGAACCTAATTTCCAGTATATTTTCTCAAGATGATCGTGGCATTGTGACCGCCCAGCCCAAATGAGTTCGACATAGCCACCGACACATCGGCCGGCCGGGCCACATTAGGGGTATAATCCAGATCACATTCGGGATCGGGGGTTTCGTAATTGATGGTGGGAGAGATAATACCATCGGTTAGGGTTTTGACGCAAACCATCGCCTCCAAGGCTCCAGCGGCCCCAAACAGATGGCCGGTCATAGATTTGGAGGAGGTGACATGGGTATTGTAAGCATGCTCGCCCAAAACCTCTTTAATAGCCTTGGTTTCAGTTTTGTCATTCAGTTCGGTTGCTGTGCCGTGAGCATTGATGTAATCAATCTCGGTGGGGTCAATCCCGGCCCGTTTGATGGCCCGGCGGATGGCCAGAATGGCCCCGGCGGCGTCTTCCAGGGGGGAAGCCATGTGGTTGGCGTCCACCGAGGTGCCGTAGCCAATAAACTCAGCCAGAATGGGGGCGTTGCGCTCTTTGGCGTGTTCCAACTCCTCCAGCACCAACACCACCGACCCTTCACTCATCACAAAACCGTTGCGGCGCAGGTCAAAGGGGCGGCATGCTCCGGCCGGATTGTCGTTCTCAACCGACAGTGCTTTCATCACATTGAACCCGGCAATAATCAGCGGATTCGTGGCCGCCTCGGCTCCCCCGGCGATCATCGCATCGGCATCGCCGCGAGCAATCATCTCAAACGCCTCGCCCAGCGAATTGGAGCCGGTGGCGCAAGCCGTCACCACGGCCATATTGGGACCGCGCAGGCCGTAGTCAATGGCAATCCGGGCCGGGGCGGTGTCGGGTAAAATCATGGGGATGCCAAAGGGACTGACTTTAGACGGGCCACGCTGTTTAAGCAGATCATACTGACTGAAAGCCGTATCCATCCCGCCCACGCACGAGCCAATCACCAGCCCCACCCGTTCCCGGTCGGTACCGTTTTCCAGCAGCTTGGAGCTTTCGATGGCCTGCCGCGACGCCTCCATGGCAAAATGGGTGTAGCGGTCCATCCGGCGCGCTTCTTTGCGCCCGAACAACGCATCGGGGTCAAAATTGAGCACTTCGCCGGCAAATTTGGTTTCCAAATCCGACACGTCAAAACGGGTGATGGTGGTAATCCCGCTTTTGCCGGCTTTTAAATTTTCCCAGGCTTCGTCAACCGTATTTCCGACCGGTGTGACGGCCCCCATTCCTGTAACCACTACTCTACGTTTCATAGCATCTCTCCCTAGAAATAGATTGATAAGAGCTGTTTTTAGCAGTCTGTCGCTGCCCCCACAATTATAACACTGTGCCCCGGCAAAAGTGGCGGAGGCACTCTCTAATAATAAGGGATATTTTCCTGTTTTTGCGCCGCCGGGTTATTTTTGGGACTTTTTGGGGCCAATATTCGGGAATTTTGGAAAGTTGGGGAGTTTGCCTTGACTTCTGGCTTACGCTATACTTATCGTTTCAAGAGAAAAATTATAATTATTTGATCCGTCTTGCCTCTTACGTCTTGCGTAAAATAAACGGAAGACGCAAGACGGGCTGAGTAACTACCCAACAATTACAGATTTATGTTTGAATCAACTTACGATGTTATCGTGGTCGGGGGGGGGCACGCCGGGGTAGAAGCAGCCCTGGCGGCGGCCAATATGAACTGCCGGACCCTGCTGCTGACCATGTATCTGGATACGATTGGCTGGATGAGCTGCAATCCCAGTATTGGCGGCTCGGCCAAGGGCCACCTGGTGCGCGAGATTGACGCCCTGGGCGGGGCGATGGGCAAATTGACCGACGCCACCTTCATTCAGGTGCGGCTGCTCAACCACAGCAAGGGGCCGGCGGTCCATGCCCTGCGCGCCCAGGCCGACAAAAAGCGGTACGCCTGGACGGTCCAGCGCACCCTGGAAAATACGCCCAACCTGCACGTCAAGCAGGCCATGGTCGAAGGCTTGTTGGTCAAAGGCGAGGCCATTCACGGCGTGCAGACCCAGTATGGCAGCCGCTACTACGCCAAAACGGTGGTGTTGACCACCGGCACGTTTTTGGGAGGCCGGCTCATCACCGGCGAGAGCATTACTCAAGGCGGCCGGGCCGGCGAAGGGGCCGCTTATCGCCTGTCCACTTCATTGACTGAATTGGGCTTTCGCCTGGGCCGGCTGAAGACCGGCACGCCGCCGCGGCTCGACGCTCGCACGATTGATTTTCGCCAGACCACTTCGCAATACGGCAGCGAGACGCCGCTCTACTTCAGCTTTGAGAACGTCGAAAATCCGCCGCAGGTCCCGGCCTGGCTGAAGGAGTCGCCTCACCCGGTTTATCCGCTGGAACAGCAGTCCGACTGGCGGCCGCAACTGCCCTGTTACATGGTCTACACCCAGCCGGAAACCCACGAGGTTATCCGGGCCAACCTGGACCGTGCGCCGATGTTTACCGGCGTCATCGAGGGGGTTGGGCCGCGCTACTGCCCCAGCCTGGAAGATAAAATTGTCCGTTTTGCCCACAAAGAGAGCCACCAGTTGTTTTTGGAGCCGGAGGGTTGGCAGACCACCGAGGTCTATCTACAAGGGGCCAATACCAGCCTGCCGGAGGATGTGCAGTGGGCCATGGTTCGCTCGATCCCGGCCTTGCGGCATGTCGAAATTATGCGGGCTGGCTACGCGGTGGAGTATGATTATGTGCCGCCCGACCAGCTGCACGCCTGGCTGGAAACCAAACAGATCGAAGGGCTGTTCCACGCCGGCCAAATCAACGGGACGACCGGCTATGAAGAAGCCGCCGCCCAGGGCTTGATGGCCGGGATCAATGCCGCCTTGAAGGCCCAGGGCAAAGCGCCGCTAACGTTGGGCCGGGAGCAGGCTTATATCGGCGTGTTGATTGACGACCTGGTGACGCAGGAACACACCGAACCCTACCGCCAGATGACCTCGCGGGCCGAGTACCGGCTGCTGTTGCGGCAGGACAACGCCGATTTGCGCTTGTCGCACTTGGGCTACGACGTGGGTTTGCTGCCGAAATGGCGCTACGAGGCGGTCGAAGCCAAACGGCGCGCGGTGCAGCAGGAATTGGAGCGGCTGAAAGTGACCAACATTTCCTCGGCTAACGGCACGGCCCAGGTGTTGGCCGATTTTGGCCTGGAGCCGATTGAGAACGGGGTCAACGCTCTGCACTATCTGCGCCGCCCGGAGGTGACTTACGAGGTGATTGCCTCACTGGTTCCGCCGCCCGAGCCGCTGCCGGAGCCGGTGGCCGAGCAGGTCAGCATCGAAACCAAGTTTGAGGGCTACATCGCCAAGCAGCAGCAGCACGTCGAGCGGGTGCAGCGCCTGGAAAACAAGCTCATCCCGCCCGATTTTGATTACGACAGCATCGGCGGCCTCCGCACCGAAGCTCGCCAGAAGCTCAACCGCTTCCGCCCGGCGACGGTGGGCCAAGCAGGGCGCATCGCCGGGGTCAATCCGGCGGATATTAGTATTTTGCTGGTGCATCTGGAGCGGCGCGGAATGGGGATAAAAGAGACAGCAAACGAAAAGGAGTCGTAGCTACGAGTAGCTGGCTGGCTTTTTCTCCACGAATTTCCCTCAAGGAATAAAAAGGCGGCTTGCCCCCAAGTAATTTTCCAGTTCAGAGATAATTTCCGCCAAACGGGTTACACACCGCTCACGATACTGACGTTCAGCAACACGTTCCACATTTCCAATCGTTAAAACAGGTAATGATGCTGGCCCATTTTCTTTTCGTAATGTTTGTTCCAATGAGGCTTCACCTTTCATATTGCGGTTGCCGGTAAGTAATATCATTTGGCTGGCTTGAGCAAACTGCCAAACTTCCTGGTCATTGCTGTCTTGAGACAAACCCACATCTTTGAACCTGAGAAAGCGTAAAGGAAATAGCTCCGCCCACCCTTCTGAGTTGTATGTCCCTGATAACAAGGCGGCTTGACCCTCAAGGTTGTAATCAACCAGAATGGTTATCATGTCATCCCAAGTTCTGCTTTTTTCGCTTGTATTTTGGCTCGTATCGCTTCTTGCCCTGGTTTTGGCGGTAACTCTGCGATTTTGGCAAATCTTTCACGATTGTAGGCTTCCCAGTAGCGGCGGTTTTCCTCTGCTTCCTGTAATACCTGTTGATATTCAGCCTCAACCTCGTCTTGATGAGTATTGATGTAATTCATCACATCAGTTATTTGCTGGTCGGTCAAGTCCAACCATTGCTGAATCAGCTTGGGAGGCCAATCTGCTTTAACATAATCCATAATATCGTAAAGCGTAATTCGTGTACCGGCAATGGATAATCCCCGACTGGTTCTAACAACGGTAGATTGCGGCGTATTCATTTCACTCATCTGTTTGATTCTCCTTTAAACTTTCCTAGTTCTAACATTTTCTGTGGTTAACTTTCAATCCGGCGGAAGAGGTCGAAATGAGCAGATTGTGGAGCCAGTTTGGGTGATAAACAAAGCCCTTGAGCTTGTGAGCGGGTGAGAGATAGTGCTGACTGACTTTGGCTCGTGGGCAATAGGGCCAGAAATTATGACACAAAGCCCAAGCCCGGACCTGCAATTGGGCTGAACGCCAATGACCGTGAAAAGCCCGAGCGGAGAAGAGCCAGCGGGCCATTGGTTCCATCAGTCGGTCAATCATATTGCTGGTTCGGTAAGCTTGTGGATAATCAAAAGCCAAGACAAAGCGGTCAGTTTTGGCCACCAGTTTTTCGATGGCCTCTAAAGCGGAGCCAGTAACCATTTGTTGCGCCCAAACTTGAAAGCGGGTCATGCGCTGGCGAAAGTCAGTCGCATCAGCGGCGTGATAGATGCTCCAAACGTGGTCTTTGATCTGCGGGAAGATGGTTTTCAAGCGTTTACAACGGTCTCGGATTTTGAGAAACGCATGCAAAAAACACTCCATGAGGATAATGGTAACAAACAGGGCTTGCCAGGCTTTTTGGGTCGCTAGCCAGCCATCGGTATTAACGGTCTGAGGGGCATAATCAGGGGCTAAGGTCTGGGCTTCTTGTTTGAAATAACCATAGGCTTCGGTTAAAGCCGGTTCATCTGCATTCAAAGTCAGCGAGGCCCCTAACACGCAATCTTGGGCGACGGTGGTGGCCATGTAGGCGGTCTGACCATTGAAGTGAACGTGTTTTTCATCAGCCAGAAGATGCTCAGGCAGTTTCTGGGGGTCTTTGACCGTGGTGCCGACAATGGCATAAGCGCCAAAACTGCGGCTCAACCGCTCCCAGTAGCCATCATCCCGCCCAAAGACGTAAGTCAGCCCCCAAAGGGGCACGCCAAACCGTCGCAGAAACAAGGCTTTCTCCACCTCATCGGTGTAGCCGGTCATATACGGCAGCACCTCACTGGGGGCAATCGTAAAAACTTGGGCCTGCCCCGCCGCATCGTCCTGATAGAGCCGAATACGGCACAACTGGACTTCCGGCAACTTGATGGAAGCCGGCAACAGGTCGTGCAAGCGATACCCGGCCCGAATGTCGACCGGAAATAATTCAGGATACTGGTCAATCATTTGGTCTAACCACTTTCGAAAGGCGGTACTGTCATTGACTATGTGGTTATATTGGTCCAACCCAATTGGTAACGTGATCCGTTTGTTTGGTTTTGCTACTTTGGTTCGAGTTTTGCTATGCCTCGTTGAGGCATAATTAACCGAGGGCTTGGCGGCTTTTTCAGTTAATTTTGCCTCATTTTCTGTTAACCACAGAATCTATTAGAGCTAGAAACTTTCCTATTCCACTCGAGATTATTTTACCACACAGCCCCATCTACGTCGAAAATCCGTTATCTTGCCTAAATCGCTAACGCCTGCGGTTCAGCCGCCGCCACGCAGACCTCTTGACATTTCAAGAAAACTATGATATATTCTTAGCAAGCTAATGATTAGCAGGGAAATAAAAATGTCGGTTGAAACAAGTGCGGAAGATTGGGAATTGTTGGCGCAAGTTTGCCAGGCGTATCGCAATCTATCCAATGCATTTATGGATCAGATTGAAATGCACCGGGCCCAAGCAACATTACTTTGCCATCTCTTTGTTCAAGAGGGCATGACTCAATCAGAAATTGCCGATCAACTCTCGGTGCAAGGCGCAACCGTGACCAATATGCTTCAACGCATGGAAGAGGCCGGGTTGGTCACACGTCAGCGTGACGTTGAGGATAACCGGTTAGTTCGGGTCTACTTAACCGACGAAGGCAGAAGCAAGGAACGCTCAATTTTCCAGCAGTTTGTCAAAATGGAGGAGAGGATGTTTGAGGGACTCACTCAGGAAGATCGCGCCTCATTGCGTCGAATGTTGCGCTTGGTGCTGGACAATATGAACAAAGGGGGATAAAATTTTTTGGACATATATTTAGCAAGCTAATAGTTATCACTCAAATAGTTAATCACCTATTTAAATGGGGTTAGAATATGAATATCATTCTTTGGATTGTCCAGATTTTACTGGCAGTGATGTTTTTAATGGCAGGGGTGATGAAAGCGTTCCAATACGAGCGGGCCAAGGCCAGTTTATTCTGGGTTAAGGACGTGCCGCGTGGCCTGGTAACATTCATCGGAATATGTGAGCTCTTGGGTGGGCTGGGTTTGGTTTTACCGGTGCTGACCGGCATTTTGCCGGGGTTAACCCCACTGGCTGCGTTGGGGCTTGCCCTGATAATGCTCTTTGCCATGATCTTTCATGCCACGCGACGAGAACCCCAGGCCATTGTATTCAATTTAGTCTTGTTGGGGAATTGAACTCAATCGCCACCTCTTTCGCCCCAGGGATTTGCAACCCCAGGCCATTGTATTCAATTTAGTCTTGTTGGTCTTGGCTGGGTTTGTGGCCTATGGGCGTTTTACACTTGTACCATTATCATAAAATACCATTATCATAAAAAAGGAGTTTGAGATTATGCTACTTATAACAGGAGCCAATGGGCAATTAGGCCGACTTATTGTCGAGGAAGTTCTCCGGCGAGCACCGGGCCAGCCGCTCGCTGTGAGTGTGCGTGAGCCAGACCGGGCGACTGACCTGGCCACCCGAGGCGTCGAGGTCCGACGCGGCGATTACGATGAGCCGTCGTCGTTAACAGGAGCATTTCACGGGGTTAACCGCTTGTTGTTGATGCCGACGCCAGAACCCGATCCGGTGATACGGGTCAACCGACTTCGGGTGGCCATCGAAGCGGCTGTTGCGGCGGGTGTGTCGCACATTGTCTACCCAAGCGCACACGCCATCGACCGTTTTGATAACCCATTGTTTGCTACGCACCTTCAAACCGAAAAACTGATCCAGGAATCGGGCACTGATTGGACAATGTTGCGTAACGCCATCTATGCTGATGTCATTGCTCGAGAAGTGCAGGGAGCCATTGCCGCAGGTGAACTGGCCGCACCGGCCGGCACAGCCGCCATTGCCCCGGTCCTACGGCGCGACCTGGCTGCGGCGACAGCGGCCGTTTTGGTAGGTGAGGGGCATGAGGGTCGTATCTACGAACTGACCGGCCCAGATACCCTCAATTGGCACGACTTGGCTGCGCTGGCCAGCGAAAAGGCTGACCGGCTCATCGCCTACCGGGCAATCGAGGATGACGAAGCAGCCGACCGATTGAAGGCTGCTGGCTTGCCGGAACCCGTTGTTGGGGCCTTGCTCGGCTTCTACGCCGCCTATCGAGCAGGTTGGTGCGGAACACCCTCACCTGACTTGGCAAACTTAGCTGGACGAGCGACGCCGTCGCTCGACGCTGTACGGGTCGTCATCGAGGGTACAGCTCGCTGAAGCCTCGAATACCCAATTGCGTAAGAATGAAGGAAAGACCTCGGAAGTTGCCATACTTCCGAGGTCTTTGTGTTGGGTTATCGGTGGCGGTGGCGATCAACTGGTGATGTCTTAACCGGAACGCCTGCCAGCAACCCTGGTCACTTTGCCTTAGTAATCGTCCGCATTTCTTTCGCGATAGAACGCCGGTCTATTTCTACAAGCTCTGCACCCCCGCTGCCAACCCTGCTTTTCCAGGACAGTCAACAACTCCGCTTCGAGGAGCACCATTGTGACGGGAGCGGAAGACTGGAGAAAATTGCCGGCCCAGTCTCCGGTCCTCCGTCTTCGGTCCGCCCCGCTTACGTAACCGCCAACCGCTCCGCCGAATACTGCTCGTAAATTCCCTCTTCGACAATCTCGCGCAGGCGAGCCATGGCCCGGTAAATATCGCTGAAGGTAGTGTAGAGCGGGGCAATACCCAGGCGAAGATTATCCGGGGCGCGAAAATCGGGGATGACTCTCACGGCGGGCGGCTCAGCTTCGATCAGGGCGCGGTTGATGCGATAGCTTTCGGCGTGGCGCAGCGATACATGCGAGCCGCGAATCTCAGCCTGGCGCGGGCTGCCGATGGTGAAGCCCAGCGGCTCCAGCCACTGTTCGGCCAGAAAGATCAGGTACTCCGTCTGGCGGATGCTTTTAGCCCGCAGCCGTGCCATGCCCGCTTCCAGCAAAATATCCAGCGCCGGTTCCACTGCTTTCATCGAAAGCATCGGCGGCGTGCCGACTTTGTAACGGGAAATGTCGTCGGCGGGGGTGTACTCCAGGTCAAAGGCAAAGGGATTTTTGGCGGCAAACCAGCCCCACATGGGTTGGTTGAGTTGACTTTGCAGGTCGCGCCGCACGTACAAAAAGGCCGGCGCACCCGGCCCGCCGTTGAGATATTTGTAGGTGCAGCCGATGGCTAAATCGGCCTTGCTGCCGTTCAAATCCAGCGGGACCGCCCCGACGGAATGGCTCAAATCCCACAACATCAGCGCTCCGGCGCGATGCGCCTGTTCGGTCACGGCGGCCAGATCGTACATAAAGGCGCTTTTGAAGGCCACGTGGGTCAGGCTGACCAGGGCGGTATCGTCATCTATCGCCGCACCAACCGCCGCCGGGTCAATGGTGATGGTGTCAGCCGAGGGAATCAGTTCCAGGCGATGCCGCCGGCCCAGCAAATCTATAATCCCCTGCAAAATATACAAATCGGACGGGAAATTAAAAACATCGCTGACAATCTTGGCCCGCTCAGGCCGCGCCCGCAGCGCCGCCACCGCCAGTTTGAACAGGTTGATCGAGGTCGCTTCGGTAACGAGGATCTCGTCGGGCTGCGCGCCGACCAGTTGAGCAATTTTTGCCCCCAGGGCGGTGGGGGTGTGAACCCAGCCGTCATTCCACAACCGAATCAGCCGCTCGCCCCACTCTACCTCAATCGCCCGGCGCATAAACTCAATAGTCCGTTTGGGCAGCCGGCCCAATGAATTGCCGTCCAGGTAGATTAAATCGGGATCCTCAATTACAAACTCGTCACGGAACGAGGCCAGTTCATCCTGGGCATCCAACTCGCGGGCAAAATCAAGATCGGTGCGGGTGAAATTCATGGCACTACCTTTGCGCTTTTAAATGGAACGCAGATGAACGCTGATAAACGCAGATATACGCAGAAAAATTTAGAAAAAATCAGCGAAAATCAGTCGTATCTGCGTCATCTGCGTGCAAATTAAACCGGGCTTTTCAAACTGTCAAGCCGGTCTTTCTCCGCTGCTGAAAGAGTCAAGTTCACCGCCGGAACGAGTTCCGCAAGTTGCTTGACGGTATTGGCTCCAATGATGGCCGAGGTGACGGTTGGGTTAGCTAATAACCAGGCCAGGGCGACCTGGGCTTGAGAGGCATGGTGAACCTGCCCCAGGTCGGCCAGGGCGTCGAGGATGGCAAAGCCCTCCTCATTGGCGTAGTTACGCATCCGCTCGCTGCCCGCGCCGCGACTCTGGGCGGGGGCGCTGCCGTCGCGGCCATATTTGCCGGTCAAAAAGCCGCCTTGCAATGGGCTGTAGGGAATAACCCCTAAATTTTCCTCCTGGCACAAAGCCATCAATTCCGCTTCGTACTCCTGGCGATGGACCAGGTTGTAGTGCGGCTGTAACGATTCATACCGTGGGAGGTTATGAGCGGCGCAGACCGCCAGGGTTTCCCGCAGTTGCGCGGGGGAATGGTTGGAGCAGCCCAGGTAACGCACTTTCCCCTGTTGAATCATCATCTCAAAGGCCCGAAAGGTTTCTTCCAAAGGCGTATTTTCGTCGGGCCAATGGCTTTGATAGAGGTCAATCGTTTCGACTTGCAGCCGGCGCAAACTGTCCTCCACCGCTCGCATTAAATGACTACGACTCAGGCCCTCGCCGTCCGGTCCTTCCCACATCCGCCCCCGCGCTTTGGTGGCGATGATAATTTTGTCTCGCGCCCGCCGCTCGGTGAGCCATTCGCCAATCCAGCTTTCGGCCACGCCGCCGGGGTTGTCTTTGGCCCAAGAGGAGTAAATATCGGCGGTATCAAAAAAGTTGAGGCCCTGTTCCAGGGCGTAATCCATCACGGCAAACGAATCTTGTTTGTCCGACGTCCAGCCCATGGTCATGGTTCCCAGGCACAGCCGAGAAACGTTGAGATCGGTGTTACCGAGTTTGCTATAGTCCATCAGTTATCCTCACCTGTTCAGATTATCGTGAAATGTGATGAGTGATGCGTGAGGTTCGGCCAAGAAGGCCACGCGGTCAAGGCTCACGTTTCACGCCTTAGACTTGGAAAAGTATAGCACGGATCAAAGAGGGAGTCACATTAATATCTCAGGTCGTCATTATTCTCTGATACAAGTTACTTTTTTTTCCATTTTCGGTAACCAGAATATACTTGACCCTATGGAAAAGTTGGTACTGCAAACAAAACTCTATATTCCCCAAGCCCGCGTTGCCGATCTCGTCCCCCGTCTCCGCCTGATCGAGCGGCTTAACGAGGGTTTGCACCGTACGCCAAGCGTGACCCTCATCTCTGCCCCTGCCGGCTTTGGTAAAACCACGCTGGTCAGCAGTTGGATTTACCATTTACGATTTACGATTGACGATGGGGGGGCAGCAAGCCAAGAAAAAATCGTAAATCCAAAATCCAAAATCGAAAATCAAGTGGCCTGGCTATCACTGGACGAAGGGGATAACGACCCCACCCGCTTTCTGACTTACCTCGTCGCTGCCTTACAGACAATTGCGCCGAATATTGGAGGGGGGGTGTTGGGTATGCTTCAAGCCTCTCAGCCGCCGCCAACCGAATCGATTCTGACGGTCCTGCTCAATGAAATCACCACCCTGCCGGACAACCTTATCCTCGTCCTTGACGACTACCACGTGATTGAAGCCAAACCGGTTGACCAGGCTCTCACCTTTCTGACCGAGCATCTGCCCCCCCGGATGCACCTGGTCATCGCCACCCGTGAGGACCCACCCTTACCTCTGGCCCGATTGCGCGTCCGAGGCCAACTGACCGAACTGCGCGCCGCCGACCTGCGTTTTACGCCCGGTGAAGCGGCTGCTTTCCTCAATGAGGTGATGGGCCTGGACCTTTCGGCCAAGGAGGTAACTTCGTTGGAGAACCGAACCGAAGGCTGGATTGCGGGGTTACAACTGGCAGCCCTCTCGATGCGGGGGCGAACGGACGTGGCCGGGTTCATCAAGGCTTTCGCTGGAGACAACCGCTACATTGTGGACTATCTGGTCGAAGAGGTTCTACAGCGCCAGCCCGAATCGGTTCGCAGCTTTTTACTCCAGACCTCTATTCTCGACCGGTTGAGCGGCCCGCTGTGCCATGCCGTGCTGGGAAAGGATAAAGGCGGAAGGCGGAAGGCGGAAGAAAATAGTTCATCTTTCATCCTTGAGCAATTGGAACACGCCAACCTGTTTGTTATTCCGCTAGATGACAAGCGCCAGTGGTATCGCTACCACCACCTTTTTGCCGATGTTCTCCGGGCGCACCTGAGAGAGGAGCAGACCGATCAGGTATCTTTGCTGCACCGGCGGGCGAGTGAGTGGTACGAACAGAATGGTTTGGTGGCCGAGGCGATCCGCCACGCGCTGGCTACTGAGGATTTCGAGCGAGCGGCGGACCTCGTCGAGCTGACCATGCCAGCTATGCGCCAGAGTAGACAGGAGGCCACGCTGCTGGACTGGCTCCAGGCGCTCCCTGACGAACTGTTCCGCCGTCGGCCCGTCCTCAGCGTTCACTATGCCGGGACGTTACTTCAGACTGGCCAGCTTGAGGGGGTTGAGGCCCGACTGCGGGATGCCGAACGCTGGCTGAACCCGACGGCCGATATGGGTGAAGTAGTCGTCGTTGATGAAGAGGACTTTCGCTCTCTGCCTGGTTCGGTCGCCATGTACCATGCTGCAATTGCCCTCGTTCGGGGCGATGTGGTCAACACCGCAACATACGCCCGACGAGCACTCGACTTCGTCCCTGAGGATGACTATTTCCGGCGCGGGGCGGCAGCGGCGCTCCTGGGCCTCGCCTACTGGCCGAGCGGAGAGCTAGAGGCGGCGTACCGCTCGTATGCCGCTGGTATGGCTCATTTGCAGCGGGCTGGCTACATTTCTGACGCCATCGGAGGTTCAATCGCCCTGGCTGATATACGGCTGGCGCAAGGTCGTCTGCGCGAGGCGATGAGTATCTATGAGCGCGCATTGCAGCTTGCGACGGACCAGGGCGAGCCGGCCATGCGGGGAACGGCGGACATGCACGTGGGCATGAGCGAGCTGTACCGTGAGCGTGACGCTCTGAACATCGCCACGCAGCACCTGCTGAGAAGCAAAGCGCAAGGCGAGCACACCGGGTTCCCGCAAAATCCGTATCGCTGGCGCGTCGCCATGGCTCGGATACGGGCGGCCGAGGGAGATCTGGACGGCGCGCTGGACCTGCTCCAGGAGGCAGAGCGGGTGTATGTCAGTGACTTTTATCCCAATGTACGTCCGATAGCGGCGCTCGTGACACGGGTGTGGCTGGCACAGGGTCGGCTGGATGACGCCCTCGGTTGGGTGCAGGAGCAGGGCCTGTCCGCCCAGGACGACCTCAGCTACCTGCGCGAATTTGAGCATATTACCCTGACCAGGGTGCTCTTGGCCCAATATAAGCGCGACCGGGCAGACCGCACCCTTCTTGAGGCAATGGGAGTGCTGGAGCGCCTCCTGCAAGCAGCGGAAGAAGGCGAGAGGACAGGAAGCGTCATCGAAATCTTGGTGCTGCAATCGCTCGCCCACCAAGCGCTAGGCGACATCTCTGCTGCTCTCCTGCCCCTGGAACGCGCCCTGACGCTGGCCGAGCCGGAGGGTTACGTCCGAATATTTGTGGACGAAGGCATGCCGCTGGCGGAGCTTTTAAGAAGGATGAAGGCGGAAGGCGGAACGCTTCGCGTGAAGGAGTATATTCACAAATTGCTGGCTGCCTTTGAAACGTCAAAAGAAATTCATCCCTTCGGCTCCGCTCAGGACAAGCCTTCATCCTTCATCCTTCATCCTTTAGTTGAGCTGCTCAGCCAGCGCGAACTTGACGTTCTCCGCCTGTTCAAAACCGAATTGTCCGGGCCGGAGATTGCTGACGAACTGGTGATCGGCTTGAGTACCCTCCGCACCCACACCAAGAGCATCTACAGCAAACTCAATGTCAAGAGCCGCCGGGCGGCGGTCAACCGGGCCGAAGAGCAGGGTTTGATTTAGTCGCGCCAAAACGTTGCTTGAACAGGCCTCCCCTTAGCCCTGCCCGGTAAATCGGCATTTCAGAGCATGGCTGGCCGGCTTTTTATTTCCCTGGAACCCTCCCCCCTATCCCCACCTCAATCCCCACATGTGGGGATGACATCTCCCCACATTCAGGAGTATAGTGTCTCCAAGTTGAACCCAAACCGGCAGCTATGCCGGGGTCAAATCTTGACCTTAAACTTATGGTTCAAAAAAAGGAGACAAATACATGACTAGCAACAGAATGAATTCAAGTAGAAAGATTGCACTGGTTACGGGTGTCTTGTTCGTGATCACGTATGTCACTTCGATTCCCCCAGTTCTTTTCCTCTACGCCCCGCTGCTGAGGGATCCTCGCTACATCGTCGGTGCCGGCGCCGACAACGGTGTGCTCTGGGGAGCGTTCTTAGAGTTGCGAACGCAGATGCCGCCACGCTCATCATGGTCGGCAAGTCGCTCGTCGCGCTCCATGGTTGGACGTTCCAACTCGGACCTGGCTTCGTCGTCGGCATCGGGAACGGGCTGCTGCTGGGCTACCTGATGTACAAGTCCGCCCTGGTGCCACGGCGCATGGCCTTGCTAGGGATCATCGCTGGCCCCGTGCTCCTCGCTCGTTTCGTCGGCATCCTGTTCGGGGTCTTCGAGCCAGGCTCCGTGTTGGGGAGCATCATGGTCATCCCGGAGTTCATCTGGGAGTTGTTGTTCGGCATCTGGCTCATCGTGAAGGGATTCAATTCATCTGCTGCGATCCTTTCCGATGCTAACAAAACAGATATAGACGTAATAGACAAGCTAAGTTTAGCTAGAACATAAAGCAACCAAATAGACAAGGCACAGAATAACTTCGAAATCTTCAAATCAAAGCCTTTATCTCGCCAGTATTGGCGACCGAGTCATCGGCATTTGTAGAATGACCCTTATCAATGAAGAAAGCAAAACCGTGAATACCAATCACCAGACGGCGATCAAGGAGAATAAAATGAAGATAACAGCCTCAAGTCTCATCCGTTGGGCCGGTTTACCGGCTATGGTAGCAGGCATCATTTTCGCAGGCATTCAGCCGATCCATCCGGCTGATGTTGTTTCGTCAGTCACCACGAGCGCGTGGGCAATTATCACCACCATGAAGACGGTTATGTGTTTCCTCTTCCTGCTCGGCATTGCGGGGCTCTACGCCAGGCAAGCGAAAAAGGCGGGTTGGCTGGGCCTGGCCGGCTTTCTGCTCTTTAGCCTCTCATGGTGGCTCCAGACGGCCTTTGTTTTCGCTGAAACCTTTATTTTGCCGTTGCTGGCGTCCACAGCGCCGGAGTTTGTGGATGGCATGTTGGGGCTTGGTGCAGGACGCGCCAGCGAGGTTAGCCTCGGAGCTCTGCCGGTGCTCTATGGCTTAGTCGGAATATTTTATATGCTCGGCGGCCTGCTGTTTGGCATCTCGACCTTCCGCGCCGGCATCCTACCACGCTGGGCCGGCGCTCTGCTGGCTATCACCGCCGCGTTGACCCCCACAGCCGCGCTGCTCCCGCACCACATCCAGCGGTTAGCCGCAGTGCCGATGGGGTTAGCGCTGGCCTGGCTGGGCTATGCGCTCTGGTCTGAACGGCGAGAGCAAGCCTCGGAACCCGTACCTGGTAAGGCAAGCCCCCAGCTCCGCCAAACCGGAGCCAAGTAAGGTCGCTGGAAACCGCACGGCGTAAATCCGTCCAAGGAGTTCTAAATGAAAGCGAATGTCTACGATAAAGGTCTAGCCCCCGATGCGCCTCAGCTCAATGAGGTAGGGAAACCCAGGTCTCAGAAACCCAAAGCGCCGGCAAAAGCAGTTTGGGCAGCGTGGCTCGTGCCCGCCGGGCTGATCGTGCTCAGTCTCATTCCGGTGATTGCCGGCGCCGTCCGCCTCACCCAGTTGGCCGGCGGCGCGGAAGTCACACCGGCCAACGCCCGGTTCTTCGCCTCGCCTTTGCCGGTGGTGGTGCATATTTTCAGCGCCAGCGTGTACGCTATCCTGGGGGCTTTCCAGTTCGTCCCCAGTCTCCGCCGCCGGCGGCGAAGCTGGCACCGCGCCGCCGGGTGGCTCTTGATCCCGTGCGGCCTGGCTGCCGGGCTTTCGGGGCTGTGGATGACCCTATTTTATCCCTGGCCTGAGGGCGATGGCGAACTCCTTTATGGAGTGCGGCTCCTGTTTGGGTCGGCCATGGTTGGGTCCATTGTCCTCGGCGTCGTTGCGATCCGACGACGAGACTTTGTTGGGCACGGGGTCTGGATGATGCGGGGCTACGCCCTCGGCCTGGGCGCGGGCACCCAGGTGCTGACCCTGATGGCCGGGGAATTGATCGCCGGCCCGCCGAGCGAGTTCAGCCGGGCGCTGTTGATGGGCGCGGCCTGGGTGATCAATCTGGCTGTGGCCGAATGGATCATCCGCAAGCGGCCGGCCCGTCCCGCCCGCCCGACATCAGCCGTGGTTTCCCATTTGTAATGAGGTCAGTATAGGTTGGGAAGATGAATATAGAGGGGCTGATTGACCTCTCTGCTATCCACTCCGTTCATTCTTAAAAAAGGAAGGTTCTAAAATGAAAGCAATTGTTGCAACCCAATATGGCTCACCGGAAGTCCTGCAGCTCCAAGAGGTTGAAAAACCGACGCCCAAAGACAATGAGCTACTCATCAAAGTGCAGGCGACCACCGTCAACGCCGGAGACGCTAGAATGCGCAGCTTCGACGTGCCGCCGCTGTTCTGGCTCCCTGCTCGCATCACGTTGGGTTTCACAAAACCAAAACAGCCCATCTTCGGCATGGAACTCGCCGGTGAAGTGGAAGCGGTCGGCCGAGAGGTAACGCGGTTCAAGGTCGGGGACCAGGTCTTTGCCTCGACCTTCGAGGCGAATTTTGGCGCTCACGCCGAGTATAAATGTCTGCCCGAAACCGGAGCGGTGGTCACAAAACCGCAGACTATGACCTATGAGGAAGCCGCCACACTTTCGATTGGCGCAAATACCGCTCTGTTTTTCCTGAAGGCCGGGCATATTCAGCCCGGACAAAAAGTCCTCATCAATGGCGCTGCGGGGAGTATTGGCACCTTTGCGGTGCAGTTGGCCAAATACTTTGGAGCAGAAGTCACCGGGGTATGCGGTACCAGGAATATAGCCTTGGTCAAATCGCTCGGCGCTGATCAGGTCATTGATTACACCCAGGAGGATTTTACCAAAAACGGTGAGACTTACGATATTATTTTTGATGCCGTCGGCAAGACGAAGTTTTCCCACTGTCAAAGTGCGCTGAAGCGGAATGGCTATTACCTGCATACGGTGATGGTGCTGCCAGAGATCTGGGGGCTGTGGTCTTCGCTGACCAGCGGCAAAAAAGTCATCGGCGGGACAGCGGTCCCACGCCGAGAAGCCCTCGTTTTTCTCAAAGAGCTGGTTGAGATGGGCCGGCTGAAAGCAGTGATTGATCGCTGCTATTCGCTGGAGCAAATGGTCGAGGCGCACCGGTATGTCGAAACCGGACACAAGAAAGGGAATGTCGTTATTACCCTGGAGCAGAATCATGTCAAATGAACCTAACCCGGAGCGGAATGCAGACCAGCCACTGGTCTATCAAATCAGGCTCAAGGGCCATCTGGGTGGTCAATGGACCAACTGGTTTGAAGGCCTGACCATTACCTTAGAAGACAACGGCGATACACTTTTAACCGGCTCGGTGGTTGATCAGGCCGCATTGTTTGGCTTGCTCAGAAAAGTGCGTGATTTAGGGCTGCCCTTGGTCGAGGTTATTCAGATTAAATCTTGAACAGACCATTAGGCAGTGAGGTATAAAAGGAATTAGACGGATCGTCTAATCATTATTAGACATAAACTATTATTAAACAGGTGACTCATGAACACTTTAGCTCTCCCCCTCATTAGCGCCGTCCTTATAGGGCTTGGCGCAACACTCACGTTTGATCTTTGGGCGTTGTTTCTCAAACGTGCCTTTAAGATTACGCCCTCCAACATCTGTCTGGTCGGGCGCTGGCTCCGCTACATGCCAGAAGGAATCTTTACCCATTCAAATATTGGATCTGCTCCCCCGAAGAGCGCAGAATGTACGGTCGGCTGGATCGCCCACTACACCATTGGCATCACCTTCGCCCTCGTTTTCGTGACCTTAGTCGGCCACACCTGGCTCCGGCGTCCGACGCTGATGCCCGCCATCGTTTTCGGGGTCGTCACGGTCTTGGCCCCATTCGCCATCATGCAACCTTCATTGGGGCTTGGATTTGCCGCATCAAAGACGTCAAATCCGACGCAGGCAAGAGTTCGTAGTTTGATGAGTCATACGGCGTTTGGTCTAGGTCTTTACCTTTTCGCATTGTTGGTCAACTGGTTGCTAACAGTAAATTGACAGGACTTACGCAGTTGACCAGTTACGGCTGAAAATTAGCCACGAATTTCACGAATTAACACGAAAAGTATTAAAAATTAGTAAAAATTCGTGTTAATTCGTGGCAAAAAACCTTAACCGCGTAAGTCCTGTTAATTGAGGCAAGCCGGCAAGCCAGGGTGTGTTCGCTTTTGGGGGCAGACCTCACCCCCCAACCCCCTCTCCGCTTCGGAGAGGGGGAGAAGAGCGCCCTCCCCCGCAGCGGGGGAGGGTTGGGGAGGGGGTCTGTCTACGCTATCCACCGAATTCGCCCCCAAATCCGAACGCACCCGCAAGCCACAGGGGCTTGAATTTCTCTTTGTTGTGTTATATAATGGCATTTGGTTTTGCGTATCCTGACTTTTAAGATACCTTTGATCTGCTCCGTTTTACCCACATTTAACACGTTTTAAACCTATACGATGAATTTGGCCCTGGGGCATCAACACAAATGGTTTGTTGATGCTGAACCAGCTCTAACGCCGTTTCAGCCGCCTGCATAAACGCTGGCAAGCTCTGGTTGAGTTGTCGCTTGCCGGTAGACAATTATTCAATGACGATAAGTTTGATAGGAGGCCAAAATGACCGATGTGATTTTGCCAGGCATTTACATTACCGTCCGGGATGAAGGGTTGATCAGTGTTGGCGGCGTCAGCACTGGCAACATTGGCATCGTGGGCACGGCGGAAGGAGGTGAGCTGAATAAGGTTTACACCTTGAGCAGTCTAACCGAGGCCAAAGAAATATTCGGCCCGCCAAAAGATGCTCCGGCTAATAATGCCCCCTCCAAGAAAAATGTCGTCGAACCCACACTGTTGAAAGCGTTGGAACTGATTTTTGGTAACGGCGGCAGAACAGTCTACGCGGTTCGGGTGGATAACGCTACCGCCGACAAGTATGAGACCGGCCTGGCCCTCCTGGAAAACGAAATCGCCAATATTATTGTTTTGGCCGGGCAGGATGTTACCAACAGCGATATGGTCGCCAAACTGACAGGCCACCTGAATCGCACCCAGGAAATCCACCGCGAGCGGATAGGGATTATCGGCTCTAACGGGTCTACCGGGGCTGATGAAATTATCAATAGCAAATCGGCGGCCGTCCTCGATAACGGGCGGATGATTTACGTGGCCCCCGGCGTTAGCCTCAAAAAACGCGACCCCGCCACCGGCGAAGTCAGCGAAGAGAAACTCTCCGGGGCTTACATGGCCGCCGCTGTCGCCGGGTTGATTTCTTCGCTGCCGGTTCAGGCCAGCCCTACCAACAAAATTGTCAATGTCACCGGGTTAGCGGTCAACTTCAACTACGGCGACCTGGAAAAACTGGTCAAGAACAACATCTTGGCTGTGGAAAAGCGCGAGGGGTATCGGGTGGTCAAAGGCGTCACGACCTCCACCAACACCGCCTGGTCGCAAATTACCACCCGCCGCATTGTAGACTACGCCATCTACGGCGTACGCGCGGCCTGCAACCCCTACATTGGCAAACTCAACAATATTCGCGTCCGCAGCGCCATGAAAGCGACCCTGGATGGTTTCCTGACCCGCATGGTGGAGAGTGAAGCTCTGGTTGGCTACAGTCTGGATGTGAGCGCCACCCGCGCCCAGGAAATTGCCGGGCAGGCTATTGTCACCATGTCCATCCAACCTACCTTTAGCATTGATTACATTATGGTCACCATGACCCTCGGCTAGTCCGCCACTAAACAGAGGAGAGATTTCTCATGCCTAACAATAATGTTTTTCGCGGCTCAGATGCCACACTGGTTTTAGCTGTGGACGACAACTCCACTGTTGAAGGACAACTTGCCGACGGCTTGATTACTGAATATGAGCTTTCCAGCGTCGTCGGGCGGTTGCAGCAGGTCACGGTCAAGGTCGAGAACGATGTCCGGCCCTATCATGAAATCGGCAAGCGCTTTGCCAGCGAGCTGCGCCCCGGCAACATCTACGTTTCCGGCACGGCGGCTCGCGCCCACATCAACGGCGCGCTGATCCGTCTTCTGCTCGGCGAGGGCGCCACCGGCCCTTCTGACTCTCTGGCTCAGCCCACCTTTAACATGGTCATCAATATCCTGAATCCGGCCCTGCCCGGCAACAGCAGCAAAGTGGTGCTCTTTGGAGTCAAGTTCGATAGTTGGGTCTTCAATCTGCCTGAGGATGATTTTATTATGGAATCGGTTTCCTTCAAGGCAATCCGTATCGGTAGTGAAGAGACCAGTGGCTGATTTGTATCTCAGCGCGGAAGATCTGCTCGCCGGCGCGTCGGTCAATTATGATGTTACTATCCCACCGGAGCTGCTCCATCCGGGCAGGGGTGACGCCTCAAGCGAGATGGCCGTTACCCTCAAACCGCTCACGATTGGAACCTTCCAACTCATCATGAAAGCGGCCAAAAACGACGCCAGCCTGATTCCCTTGCTGATGATCAAAGAGTCGCTCATTCAACCGGCGCTTACTTTAGAACAAGTAAAAAAATTGCCGCTGGGATTGGTCAACTTTCTGATTGGGCATATCCGCGAGATAAGCGGCCTGGTTGAAAAAAAAAGTCTTTTGCCGAGTTGAACGAATCACCCCTGGCGCAAGCCAGCTATCTGCTGGCCCGCGCCTTTGGTTGGACGCCCCAACAAGTGCAAGCCCTGACGATGGCCCAGGTATCTATTTACTTGCGTCTGCTCGAACAGGAGGCTGCGCTTTTGCAGGGTGACGAGTTCTCGTCCACCTAGTGGTTCGTAGTGACGACTTTAGTCGTTTTTAATCTGGTTAAGCGACTGAAGTCGCTACTACAAGCCTAATTTCTGGTTTGATGACCGTCAAAATTTGAATGACCATGCCCGCTGAAAATTTGATGACAATCGGCGACCCATTACGGGCCGAATATGAAACCTGGCTGGCAGGTTTTGCCCTGTTTGGGCCGGACCATTTTCTGCGGGCCGCTTCCGACTGGGAAACCCTCGGCCAGACGCAGGCAGATTTTGCTCGTTCGGTGCAGGAGATTCAGGCCTGGCTGGACCTCGATTCCTGGCTGACTTCGGGGTTTCTGCCTGTCCCTGGAGTCATTTCACCCCCTGCGCTGGCTTCCAAAACGAGCCTCGCTGAACGTTCCTCCGGTGCTTGGCCGGCCTGGCCTGCTGCTTCGCCGGTCTCGCCGCCTTCCTTTTCGGCGGAGGAGGTTTCTCCGCCTGGCAGCCAGCCTGCCGGGCCAGGCGCAGCATCATCTTCCGGGGTACCGAAAAACCTGATCACCAGGCCGGACGTGGAGACCTCCCGCCGACCCCACTCGCAGCAAAGTGTGGCCTTATTGGCCCCCATCGGCAGCTTGAGTGACCTGGCCCGGATGGTACAGATGACCTCCTATCGTGACGAAGCCGAAGCGCCGGAGCATCCTTTTGAATCTCCGATCTCCCCATTATTCACCCGGACAAGGCCGGACGCAGAAGACGCCATTTTCGAGCCATCCGGCCTATCCCCAGAAACGAGGGCAGCCCCGTTAGTCTCTAGCAAGGCTTCGGACCCGGCCCAGCTGTGGGAAGAGGCCTCCTTGACTGATGAGGACTCTGTGACAGGCGATGGCCTGGATTCTCCAAGCCAGACCGTGCTGCCGGGTGATTGGCCCAGCCCGCCGTTTGCTCCTTCAGCCCAGGCCGCATTTTTATCGCCAACCGCCTTCGCTGAGACTGACCTTTCGCCGGCCAGCTTGCAGCCGGTTGGCCGTCCTGCCGTGATGGGTAGGGAGTCAGCTCTCTCTGACCAGACGGCAGTGGATTTGGGCCTGCCGGAAAAGTCTGCCAAAACTCGCTCTGTAGATGCGCCATCCTTGACGCCATCAGATGCTTCTTGGAACAGAAGTCGATCCGCGCCGGAGACAATAGAAGGGGTGCAGGAAAGTCCCGCCGAAACCCCATTTTCTGCCGGAGAATTGACCCGACTGGGGAACGAACTGGCCGCAGGGTTTTTCAGCGCCCCTGCCCCTCTGACGAGCGCCGAGTCACAACCGGACGCTCCCCCTATCGGCGCTGCTACGGATTGGCTCACCCTGCTGGCAGCGGTAACATTGCCGGGCCGGAGGTCGGCCCATCTGCCGGAAAAAATCGCCGGGCAGCGGGTGGAAACCCTGTCACCCAACCAACAGGCCCGATCTTCCAGCGAACAAATACCGGGTTGGAATGATACGCCGGAAGTAGTTCGGCAGATTATTGAAACAGATACAGACACGGCAGCCAACAACTCTACCCTGTCGCCCCTTGATGTTCAAGATATGCTGGCTGCGCTCCGCCAGGAAATCTGGCGAGAGTATCGGCGTTTTTACGGAACCGTTGCTTAGCCTATGTGATTGTCCAAAAATAAGTTCCCTGAGTTCCTACGAGTTCCCAGGGAACTAAAGGAACTCGTAGGAACTCAAAACAGGAAGTAAATTTTAGACGTTTACTATGCCCATCGAACTGGCCGGAATCAAGATTGCCCGCGTGCATAAAATTACGACCCTGGAACAGGCTGCCTTTGTGCAGCACCGAGTGCCCGGCCAGGAGGGTAATACCCTGCAAAACCTGGGCCGGGATTCGGTCAGCCTGCAAATTGAGGGTATTTTTTTTGGCCCAAAGGCCACGGAAGAACTGGAAAAACTGCGCGGGATCTATCTTAAGCGCCAGCCGGTAGATTTTATCGCCGATTTGATGGGGCAGTACTACGCCAGCAAAGTGGTGCTGACCCGCTTCAACGTGACCGAATCGGCCCAGGAACCCCAGCAGTTCAGTTACCTGCTGGTGGTGACAGAATATGTCCAGCCGCCCAAACAGCCGGCCGCGGCTACGGCTGCGGTCAATCAACAAGTCAAGCTGGAGGCCAAAGCCGCGCTGGATATTGCCGGTCTGCCTGATGCGCTGGCGTTAGGCTCGCTGCCGGAAGTGACCAACCCGTTTGTGCCGCTCAAAGATGCCCTGGAACCGGCTCGCCAGGCGAGCGCAGGGCTGCAGCAGTCGGTGAGCGGGTTGAAAACATTGTTTGGATTGTAGGGAGACGTTCAAGAATAACCTTTCGGTTTGCGAGATTGGAGATTAGAGATTAGAGATGAAATAATCTCCAATCTCCAATCTCTAATCTCCTGATACATTAAGGTTATCTCTGAACAAATCCTAAGCGGAGGGTGAACCTATGCCGGGGATACTCGATCAACTACCCAATCCGAGCCAATTAGGCGACTTGAGTAAAATGCTCAAGTTCGACCCGCAAGCGTTGGGCGGCGGGCTGCAAAACCTGAACATCGCCGATATGAGCAAATCCATTGGCGGTATCTCGCCGGGCGAGTCGCTCAGCGGGTTATCGCTGCCCGCGCTGCCGGCCTCGTTATCAAAAGACGGCTTTATGCAGAGCCTTAGCCAGCCGCTGGATAGTCTCAAATCGTTCAATCCGCAGACGGCCCTGGGCAATCTGACCTCCAGCCCGCTGCCGGTGAATCTGCCCGCTCCCACCTTCGATATAAACAGCCCCATCACGGCTATCACTTCCACCGTGCTGCCCAATATGCCGGGCACAAAGTCGCTGGCGGTTCCGTCCTTCGAGGGCATGGGGACCGATGTATTAGATTTTTCGGCCTTCACCGGCCCGCTCGACCGGCTGGCCAACGCCGGGGCGGCGACCCCCACCCGGCTGCTCAACATGCTCCTCAAGGTCGCCGATGGTTTCGTCGCTACCGTCACCGACACCGATTTAATGGTCCAGTTGACCATCCAGGCGCTGCAGGAGATTTACAGCCAACAAATCTACGCGCTGCAAGGCTGCCTACCTTTGTATGCCGTTACCAGCGCCACCCGCCTCTTGAAGCCCACCGGCCAACCCGCTGCCCCGGCCTTCACCGCCCGTTACAGCCAACTGCTGGCCGAAATCGAAACGCTGGAGCCAGGCGATGTAGACCGGCTCAAGAAAATCATGGCCGAGGCCCGCCAAAATATCATGCCGGCCTTGACTGCTTTTGACCGCTCGCGCCTGACCCTTGAAGCTCTCCAGGCCAACAATACCGCCGCCCTCGAACTGGCCCTCAACAACGTGCTCGACCTGACCGGCGCCGGCGAGGTTTTCTTGCAGAAATATTTCGATGCCTTTGGCGAGAAAGCCCATACGGTGTTGGGAACCATCAAAAAGCCGGTGGACCAGATTGGCAAAATGGCCGGCGACATCCGCGAGTACCTGGTTCAGGCCGGCGACACCGCCGAAAGCACCGCCAAAACTGTTTCCGAGCAAATCGAGACCAATCTGGCCAAAGCCGAACAATTTCTGAAAGATGTTGAAGTCAAGATTAAAGAGCTGGAACAGCAGATCGCCGCCTTTGTCGAGAAGCTCGACGTGGCCCCCCTGGTGGAAAAAGCCAAGCAGGGCATCGCCAAAGTAGCGGAAGCCATCGAAAAGTTCTTTACCTACGTCGAAGAACTGAAACTCAAGCTGGACGATTTTGTGAAGCAGTTGGGCGTGACGGTGGATGAGAAATTGACCGCCGCCTTCGACGCCATGGAGAAAAAGATCCGCGAACTGCTGGGCATGATCACCGGGGTGCTTGACCGTCCCGAGGTCAAAGACGCCCTGGCCCAAGCTCGCCAGGGCATCGAAAAGTTCAAAACGACGGTGGATCAGGCTTCGCTCAAGCAGGTTTTCGACTTGGTGATTGATAAAACCAACGGCCTGGAAACCAGTATCAAAAACCTGAACACCGCCCAGATGACCACGCCGCAGAAGACCGCGCTCAAAGTCGGGGTGAAGATCATCGAACAGGTCAAGGTGGATGAGATCATCAAGCCCGAATTGTTGGCCGCCTTTGAGGAGATTCGCGCCCCGCTGGCCGAATTGATCACCCTGCTCAAGGAAAAGGCGCTTGAAATCGAAAAGATGATCTACGAGTTTAATCCGGGTACAGTGGTCAACAAGTACATTGTCGAATCCGAGCCGTACCGGGTGGTGATGCAGTTCCTGGACGATTTTCGCCCGTCCAAGCTGCTAGAGCCGCTCAAGCAAGCCAACGAGATGCTGACCGATATCGTCCGCCAGCTTGACCCGAATATCTTGATTGACGCCGTGCAGCAGGTCTATGACCAGTTGGCCGGGTTGATCGAATTTATCAACCCCGCCCCGCTCAACCGTTTGATCGGCGACGCCGTAGATACGGTGGTCTCAATGTTGGGCCGCATCCGCGACCGCGAATTGGACGCTATTTTGGATACGGTCAAAGAGACCATCTCGCTGGCCCGTTTGATGGAAAAAACCGGTTTGCAGGAGATTGCCCAGGCCGATTTTTGGGATATGCTGCAAAAAGTGCTGGGCGGCGGCTACCTGGACGAGATCAGCCAGGTGGTTGATGAATTAGAAAAGCAACTGGCCGCCACCCTTGATTTCAGCCAGCCGCAGGCCGCGCTGGCCGCTTGCGTGGCCGATGTTGACCGCCAGTTGGCCGTCAATGGGCTGCTGTTCCGGCAGCGGGCGGTAGAGTTGCAGGAGGTTCTGGTTGGCGAGGCTGCTGCCATTCAACAGTTGGAGGAGCGCCGCAAAGCCTTGCTGAAGAAGGAACCGGTTTTCCCGGAGATTACAGCCCTGCTCGGCGATTTGGACCTGGCCCCGCTGTTCAAGCTCCAACCGGCCGTGGCTTTTGTGGTCGGCGCGGAGGCCGCCTCGCTCGACGCCCCGATCATGGCGGTCAACGCGGTTTTGAGACCCAAAGCGGATTCGCTGCGGGCGCTGGGTGAGGGCGCCTTTCAGGATGCCGCCGTCATCATCTTCCGCAAACAGATTGGCGACCCGGTCAGGGCGTTGATCGCCCAGCTTCAGGCTGACCTCAAACCGTTCAAAACCGCCATCAAAAATATCCAAAGCATCCTGATCACCCTGACCGAACTGCCCAAGAAGATTGATGATGCCGTCGCTAAAGTGCTCGACACGGCCCGAGACAGCATCAAAAAGGTGATTACCCAGACCATCAGCGCCATCCAGGCTTTTCAGGATTCCCTGGTCAACACGCTGACCATGATTTACGAGCGCATTCAGAAGATTGTGGCCGACCTCAGCCCGTATTGGCTGCTCAACTCGTTTGCCGCGAGCGACTTTGCCGGCGCCAGCGGCGATTCCGCTGCCACCCCGCCGGGGATGATGGCGATGGCGCGCCGCGTCGCCAGCGGCAGCGACAGCGGCAGCCTGCGTATCGCTGCCGTTCTCCAAACCAAGCTGAGCGATGAACAGCTTACCCTGCTAAAAAGCGAGGCAACGGATACGTCCACCTCTTTGCAGGCGGGCAACCGGGCCAATGTGCTGCTGGCCCTCAACGGGGCGCTGCGCGACCGCAATGTGGGCAGCAGCGAAAATATTGATGCCTTGAAAGCCAGCCTGGACGCGCAAATCAGAGAGTTGCAGACCAAGCCGGAGCGCAAAGTGGAAGACATCAAGAAATTCTACCGCTGCTCGGCGTTGCGCCGCCAGCTTGTGGATGCCTGGGTGGCCTACAACAGCGGTGAAAACAAAGCCAACGCCTTGATTCGCCTCAACCGGGTGGCCCTCGAAGCGGCCTACCCCGACGATTTGGGCATGAGTCTGCAATCGCTGCATCCCTTTATTGTCGAGAATGTGGCCCACCTCTATCCTGAGCAAACCGTCGAGCGGCTGGACCAGATTTACGTCGGCGTGGTCAATAAAGTCAAGGAACTGCCCGACCGCATGATTCGCGCCCCGCTGGACGACGAGTTTAATAAAATCAAAACCATCCTGAAGGAGAATTTTGATATTTCGGGCATTTTTGCGGTGCTGGAGATTAAGGTGGAGGGCCTGGACGAAGACCTTGCGGAGGGTCTGGACCGCCTGAGTATGGCCTACAATCGGCTGTTGCAGGCCTTTGACCAGAAATTGTCCGCCGCGTAGCGTAGCCGGGGCCGAGATGCTGAACGTCGCTTACAAAATTACCCTGGGCAGCGCCAGCTACCAGTCCGGCAAGAGCAGCCGGCTGGTAGACCTGGACAGCCATGCTGCCCTGGGTATTCCGGTCAACACCTGCCGGGTGACGCTGGATGGACAGGCGCAGGTCAGCCTCAAGCCGGGCGACGAAATCAAAATCGAACTGGGTTACGACAAAACGTTGGTCAAGGTTTTTAGCGGACAAGTGGACACTTTTGAACGGGGAATCCAACACCTTACGGTGAACGGAGCCAGTTCGTTCAGCGTGTTGACGGCGGCCCGCTTTAACCGCCTGTATGAAAAACAAAATGCGGGCGACATTGTTAGCGATTTGCTGGGCAAATTAAAGGTCAAAAAAGCGACGGTTGAAACAGGCGAAAAGTTTGCCACCTTCACCGTGAGCGACCACCAGAGTATCTGGGCAGTACTTGAGCGGCTGGCCTGGCGCTGCGGCTTCGATTTTTACGCCGATACGGATGATAAAGCCGTGTTCAAAAAATATGCCGCCCAGACGACCCACACTATGGAGTATGGCCTCCATATCCTGGCTTACAGCCAGGAAAGCCTGGCGCCGGCGCTCGATGGGGTGGAAGTGTACGGCGAAAGCCCGGTGGGGCAGGGCCAGGGCGACGACGCCAGCTCATGGCTGAGGAAGAAGGAAGTGAAAGGCAGCGCCGGAAAGACCTCTGGTAACGTCCTGCGGCTGGCCGATGCCTCGGCGCGTACCCAGGATTTGGCCAGGGCGCTGGCCGGGAATATTCTAAAAGCGAACCAGTCCCCAGCGTGCGGCCGGATGCGGGTGCTGGGCCAGGCCGAAATCAAACTGGGCGATGCGGTCAAAGTCGCCAAGATGCCGGACTTGGCCCAAAACGGCGTTTACAAAGTCACCGGCGTGCGTCACCGGCTGAATAATCGCCTTGGATTTGTGACGGAAATTTCGTGGGAGAAGCTTCCCCAGTAAGGGTAAAGTTGCTATGGATAGTATCGTCGGGGTTATGAAAAAAGTGGCGGAGCAGGAGGCCCAGCGCATCCACACCACCGAGTTGGGCGTGGTGACAGCCGTTTTTCCGCACGCCGACGAAGGCGACAAGGACAACTACCAGTGTTCGGTCAAACTGAAGAACAAAAAACAGCCTGGCGGCTCCGATTTTGAACTGCGCCAGGTGCCGGTGGCCACCCCCTACATGGGGCTGGCGGCCATTCCCAACGTGGGCGACCTGGTGTTGGTCAGTTTTATCGGCGGCGATATTAATGCCCCGGTGATTATCGGGCGGTTGTACAACGACGAGGACCGTCCCCCGGCCAACAAGGCCAAAGAGTTCCTGCTCCAGCACGACATCAAGGAGGGCGGCAGTATCAAGCTGGATGAAGAGGGCAAGATTATCGTGACCAGCAAGAACAAAAAAAATGTCTTCACCCTGGAAGATGAAAAGATTGCGGTGGTCAACGAGAAATTTAGCCTGATTATTGATATTTCCGGCGAGAAAATTACCATTTCATCCGATAAAGACCTGGAAATGACGGCAAAAAACGGTAAATTCAGCGTCGAGGCCAAAGAAATTATGCTGAAATCGCAGAGCGATTTAAAGGTTGAGTCTGGCGCGGCCCTCAATCTCAAATCGTCGGCTGATACAAAAATGGATGCCGGGGCCGGGATGGATATTTCGGCCAAAGCGGCCATGAAGCTCCAGGGCGCGACGATTGACCTGAATTAAAGGATAAGGTAACTGCTCACCCCGCATGTCATTTCGAGGCTGAAAGCCGAGAAATCTTCGAGACCGTTGTCTACAAACCACGGATTAGGAGATTTCTCGCTCCTAACGTCGCTCGAAATGACATGGGCTGAGCAGTTAAGAGGGGACAATGGGACAACTTGCGGCAAAAAAGGGAGACCAAATTACGGGGAGTTGCACCCATACGGTGATGGTACCCAGTCCACCCGGCCCCCCTACGCCGACTCCCACCCCAGGCCATGTCTTCGCCGGCATAATTGACAACGGCCTGAGTTCAAATGTGAAAATTATGGGGCAGCCGGCGGCGACGGTCGACTCAACGGCGACAAATACGCCCTCCCACATCCCGATGGCCCCGGGGACCGCGTTCCAAACGCCGCCCCAAAACAAGGCGACCATCAAGAAAGGCAGCGGAACCGTAAAAATCAACGGCAAAGCGGCTGCCCGCGCCGGCGATATCGCCGAGACGTGTGATGAGATGAAAACGCCGGGCACGGTGGTGGCCGTAGGCACGGTCAGTATTGGAGGCTAGATGACAACCGACCTGTTTCTCACCCGCCGCTCCTTTGACCTGCTGACCTCCGACCGGGCCGGCGTGGATTTGACGACCGAGCGCGGCGACATCAAGCTGGTGAAGGGGCGGGCTAACCTGGCTCAGGCGGTGCTCAACCGGCTGTTCACCCGGCGCGGCGAATTGGCCGGGCTGGGCCATCCTGATTACGGGTCACGGCTGTATCAATTGATTGGCGAACCAAACACCCGCCGCAGCCAGGCTGTGGCCGAGCTTTACATCCGCGAGGCCCTGGCCGGCGAGCCGCGCATCCGCGAGATTGTGGCCATCATCTTTGAGCCGCCATCGCTGCGGGCCGACAAACGTAACGTTATGGAATTGACCCTAGCCATCCTGCCGGTAGACGAGGATGAGCCGCTAACCATCGGAGCGCAAATCCCGCTCTAATGCCCGGAGGTTGAAGTGTCTTTCGACAAGAAAAACTTCACCGATATTTACCAGAGTATGGTGGCCGATACCCGCCACCGCATCCCCGCCTTGACCGATTTTGAGGAGGGCAGCGTGGTGCGCTCCCTGTTCGAGTCGTTTGCCTACGAACTGGCCTTGTTGTACGAACAACTCGACCTGGTTTACCGGGCCGGGTTTATTGATACGGCGGAAGGTCCTCATCTCGACCGGGTGGTGGCGGTGCTGGGCATTAAACGCAACGAACCCGATTTTGCCACCGGGGTCGTCACCTTTGAACGGGACAAAGGGTTGAACGAAGAACTTATCATCCCCATCGGCACCCTGGTGACGACGGAGGAGGATGAAACCAAAGAGCCGCCCAAAAAAGCCTATCTGACCATTGAAGAAGGACGACTGCCAGCGGGACAAACCAGCGTGGAGGTCCGCATCCAGGCTGAGGAACGCGGCAAACAGATGGTAACTGAGGCCGAAACGGTAATTGTGATGCCGCGCCCCGTGCCGGGGATTAAAGCCATCGTCAACAAAAAGCCCATCCGTTTCCTGGGGCGCGACCGCGAAACGGACGAAGAACTGCGCCAGCGAGCGAAACAAGCGCTGCTGGCTTCGGGGCGGGCCTCGGTCACTTCGATTGAAAACGCGCTTTTGGGCCTGCCCGGCGTGCGCGAAGTTCGGGTGAAGGAAGATTTTCCCGAAGAAGGCCAAGCGGAGAGCGGCAAACTCGGCATCATTGAAGTCTATGTGGACGGGCTGACCAACCAGAACGCGCCGCTGCTGCGCGAGCGGATTGACCAGGTGCGCGCCGCCGGGGTGTACGTGGTGCTCAAACCCGCCATTGCCATCCACCTTGAAGCTGTGCTGCAAATCGAGGTGGACCAGCGCATCCGGGCCGAGGAACGTCTGAAGCTGGAAGAAGATGTGGCCCAGGCCGTCGAAGGCCTGATCGAAGGGTTGGACATGGGCGAGGCCCTGCTCTTTTCGCAGTTGACCAGCGAAGTGCTCAAGGTTAACGGGGTCAAAGATATTCCCAACCTGCAAATCACCACCTTCCGTGAGGACGACAGCGAGGCCAGCCTGGCTCGCGGCAGCGTCACCTTGACCCGCACCAATAAACAGCGAGCCATCACCGTTCCCGCCAACACCCCCCTGCGGACAAATCTGGGCCAGGAATTTTTGACGGTCGCCGAGGCTCAGTTCCAGGAGAAACAAGATACCGTCCAGGTCGAGGTCAAGGCCACGCGCGCCGGTCGCGCCGGGGAACTGGTCAGAACCGGGGAGGCGATTGGCTGGGAAACATTCAAAACAGCCGATGTTGACATCTCGGTTCGCAACGATCAGCCCATCCGTATTGCCCGGACTGCCTACGGTCTGCCCGACCGGCGGATTGATGTCCAAATCCTGGAGCGGCTTACGCCTGAAACTATTCGGGTGGCTTCTGAACAAAAGCCGCTGCCAGTTTGGGCGCAAATCAAGCTGAACGACCCGGCTAACGCCACCGCTGCGGCGCGTCAGAAAATTGAACAGGCGGTACAGGAGTTCTTTAACGCCCTAAAACCCGGCGAATCGTTTACAAAGGCCGATTTGGAAACCCGGCTCAAGAAGTTTAAAAGTATTGGCGATTTCAGCCTGCGGTTGGTGGCCTTCCCCTTCCAGAACGAGGCCGCCCAGGATGTGTATGAGGTCCGGGTCAGTTTTATCGAAAAGCCGGAAGCTAAAATCATCTTTGTCTATGCCAACCGCCTGGAATTGACCGGCCAGTTGCGCCTGGTTTTGCCGCTGACCGCCGGCGACCAGGAAAAACGTGAAGCTGTGGGGGCCGCCCGCCAGGCCATTCGCGATTACATTGATTCCGTCGCCCCGGAGGAAGACATAGACCTCGAAAAAGTCCAGGCCGCCGCTGCCCAGGTTGAGAAGGTGCTGCGGGTTGAGTTCACACCCGAAGATTGCAGCCTGATTGATGCCGACGGCAACCCGGTTGACAATCGGGTGAAAGACCGGGCGGTGGGTGTGGCTGCCTTTGAGAAAGTGTTCCTCTCTGAGACCAAGTTTATCATCGAAGCATAGCGCATTAATGATGGAAACAATCACCGGAAAAACTGTCGGCATGCTGGAACGGCTGCCGCATTTTTACCACGCCGCAGAGGCCGGCGGGCTGCTGGCGGCCTGGGTTGACATCTTTGGGCGGCGGCTCGAACGCGCCGAAGCAGACCTGTACCGGGTGCTGCGCGCCCATCATGTGGAAACCGCCGATAACGAAGGCTTTCAGGGCTACACTGCTCCGCCCGAAAAACGGGGCGATTTGGATAAAATCTTTGCCCTCTACCTGGAGGCGTTGGGCGGCACGGCGCTGCTGGTCAAAGTCAACCCGCGTTTCACCATGCGCTCGCTCAATGCGCGGCGGCTGGCGCAGCGGCTGGTCGAAGATGACAGCCCCCTGCTGGCCTATCTCCGCCCGAAATTCCGGCTCAAAACGTGGAAACTGCTTCTGCGCTACGATGCCAGCCGCATGCAGTTCAGCCCGGCGGATGTCCGGCCAGGTTTGGCCCTGGCGCTCCTGCTTGGTCGTAGCGGCTCAATTCGTTACATCCGAGACAAACTCACTCCCGAAACCCGTAAACTGCTGGAAGCCTACAACGGCGGCGCGAGGATAGACCCGCGCCTGCAAATCGCCCTGGCCAAAGACCTCAATGAGCGTTTGCTCCGCGACCCCGCTCTGTTTCGGAAAAATGAAGCCGAGCTGCGCAGCTTGAACCTTCCAGCAACGGCCATCAAGCTCATCAACAGCATCTACCTGGATTACCTGCGCGAAACATACGGCCAGGAACCCAACCCCGATCGCCGGCAGCAGTTGTTGAACTCCCTGCAAAACGTCGAACCGGCGGAAGTGCCGGTGGGCGATGATTTGGTGCGTTTGAACCGGCTGCTGCTGGAAGCGGTTTTTCCTTACCCGCAACAGCCGTGGGGAATTCGCCCGCGCGGTGTGCCGCACCTGGACGAAATCCGCGAGGCTTTGGTGGGGCGCGGCGACAGTCCGGAACAGGTCGGCGAATTGAACCTCCTGCTCGAAGACCCGGAGTTGTATGCCCCCGCACGTTTCCCCGACCTGGCGGAAGATTACCCGTACCTAAAAAAGCGGTACGAGAGCGAACGGGCCTGGCTCAACCGCATTCTGCTAGAATCGGCTTTCCCCAACGAGATCGAGCGCGGCTATGCCCCCTACCGTGAGCGACTGCGCGGCTTGATTAATGTGCTGCGCCGGGGGGCATCTACCCGCCGGGGGATTGTTGACATCGTCGCCGCCAACCTGGGGATTGTCGGCGATGACCCCCAGGTGTGGGCCGCCAAAGCCCTGATCAACGTGGAGGAATTTGCCCCGGAGCGGACCCATTTCTTTGAGGGCAGAGTCAGGCTGTTTGAGGAGTTTGAGGTTAACAATACCAACCCCGGCGAGGAAGGGCCCGAAATCTGGCTCAAGATGCTGCCGGGAGAAATCAAAACGCTGTGTCACATCCGCTTCACCGATTTGGATACCTTCAGCACCATTCGCCTGGCTACCTGCATCGAACCGGGCGATACCCTGGTGTTCAAAGAGAACACCGTGCTGTTGAACGGCGTCACCCCCCCCGAATTGCCGGTCGGTGTGGCCCCGCTGCTCAAGCCAGGCCGGTCGCGCTGGCGTTTTGAAGCCGATTTGATTTGCCCGGAGGATCAGACCAGTCACCCGGCCGGGCGCTTTGACGAGAATAATTTTGACGAAGGGGTGTGGGCCAGTACCGACCCGGTGGCGACGGTGGAGGTGATGTCCTACCGCTATACACCGGGAACCTTTACCGTCGTCATTCCCTGGCACATCCCCGGTTTTACCGATAAATTCGCCGAGACCGACCAGCATCCGCGCCACCAGATTTTGACGCTGGTGAACCGGGTCAAGGCCGCCGGCATCGAGGCACGGGTGGCCTATAAACAGGTCTTTAGCGAAGACCACAACCAGCTTGAAGCCTTTGGCTTGCAAATCAACGGCGGGCTGCTGGTCGAAAAATTGGACATGCGCGACAGCCTGACGGCCAGCAACACCCAGCAGGCCCGCGAAGACCAGAATATCCTCGACAGCCTCTCGCTGTCGGGCCGCTTCGATACGACTTCATTTGATAGCTTGAATACATTTGCCAGATAGCTCAGCAGGAGGGATTGACTATGCTCACCAGAGAGGATTTACATATCGCCGGGAAGTTGACCCTGCGCAAAACCACCCCAGACGGGCAGGTGGTCGAAGAAATCAGCGCCCATAACGATATTACCCTGGCCGGCCGCAGCTTGGTGGCCCGGCTGTTCAACCGGGACAGCGCCAACGTGGCCATCAGCCGCGTCTCCAAAATCCAGGTGGGCCGCTCGCAGGCCAAATTCGAGGCCAAGCAGACGGCCCTGGGCGACAGGGTGGGCGAGACGCCCATCAGCCGCATCGAGGCCAGCGAAGTGCTGGATACCGACGGTCGGCAGCGGGTGATGCTGCGCTTGATTGGCGAACTGGGCGAGAACGATTGTAACGATACCCTGCGCGAGGCCGGCTTGTTTACCGATGACAACGTGATGTACAATCGGGTGACGTTTGATACCGTCACCAAGTCCAAACAGTTCAAGCTGACCCTGGTCTGGGAAATCCTGTTTTAGCAGCCACGAGGAGGTTGACATGGCTTACAAACACGACGACAAATCGAGCGGCCAATTAATCCGTTCGGCCGATTGGAACCTGATGGGGCATGAACTCGAACGCCTGGAGGTAGACAAGGTTAACCGGGCCGGAGATACCATCAAAGGCGATCTCAAGGTAACGGGAAAGTTCATCGGCAGTGAAGGGCGTTTCGAGAGCAGCCTGGGCGTCGGCGGGAACTTTAACTTGGGTGGTACCTTACGGGTGGACGGCAACATTATCACTACGGCAGACCTGGTCGGCAATATCGCCATTGACGACACGCGCGATACCAATGAAGCGCCCAACGTCTTTGGACGGGAGGTGTCGTTTGATTTTAAGCGCCGCAACGTTATCGGCGTTCCGGGTGCGGGTGAATATTCCGCTACCATGACCCTGGCCCCATGGGCGGATAATAGCGGCAATAATCATCATCAACTCAACTTCAACGATGGCGGGCTTTTTTGGCGGCAGGGTGCTCCGCAGGGCGCTTGGGGTGGCTGGGTGCGCCTAGCGTTCGACGGGATAAAAGATAGCTTTGCTTTCAGAGGCCAGCTCACCGTCGGCGGCGGATACGCATCGAGTAATAATTACATGGCAAGCGGCTCACTGACTATCGGCAACATAGAGACGAACTATGGTGGCGGCAACAATTGGAACAACAATACCGCCGGTTTGCTGTTGGAAGCGAAAAAGAACACCGAAATTGCCGTACACGACAGCGGTACCCGAGTCGCCAGCCTGATGTACTACGAGGGCGACGCTGATAACCGGATCACCATTGGACGCGACATGGGCTGGGGGACGATTGGAGAAGTTGCCGTCAAGGGCCGGCTATCGGTGACGGGGGCCGCCGGGAAAGACCCGGACAGCGCTATGAGTGCTGGAGGGTTGCTTGTGCTCAAAGGAACCAGTCCCCAGTTGGATTTTATTGATACCGACCACAATGACTGGTCCATTCATGTTAACAGCCACAAGATGTACTTTATCCGGCAGCCCTGGGAGTATCAAGATCTGGTTTTAGATGGAGCGGGGCATGTCGGCATTGGCACGGACAACCCGGGTAATTTCAAACTGAATGTCAATGGCGATTTCAAAGCCAATCGTATTGTGGTGCAGGACAATGTTGACGGCGGTGCAACGCGGGGTATCTGGATGTGGAATGGGGGCGACTCAAACTGGGGTATCTACATGGGAACTTCTGGGGCCTCGAAATCATTGGCGGGTCAAGCCGCAGTAGGAGGAGATGGGTTTGGCAGCCACGCTATCCGCTTACGCACTTACTCTGACCAAGGTAATGGTATTATTTATGAAAATCACAATGAGCAACTCAACTTTAGTGTCCGGGCCAACGATGGACACGGATATTTTCGAGGCAGTTTGACGTTGGGGAATTCCGACCTTTACTTTTCAAATCCTGACCATAGACATTCTGGAATTGGCAACGCAGATGGTTGGGCTGCCATTGAAAACGCCAAAGATTACGATGCGCTGATGATTCTTGGTCGTGCCCATAGTGGAGGTATACGGACGGTCAAACTCTGGGATTATTTGGAAGTGAACGGTGAATTTAGAATAAATTCGAATTCTGGCCGGTCGCTGGTGATGCAAAACGACGGTAATCTCGTCATCTATGCTGGGGGCAGGGCTATCTGGGCTACCAATACTAACACCAGCGATGCGCGACTTAAGAAAGATATTCATCCGCTCAAGAGCGCTCTCGAAAAACTCCTTTCGATCAAGGGTGTCTCTTTTTCCTGGGCGGACGAGGTGATGGGGACAACCCCTCAACTAGGTATTCTTGCCCAGGATGTGGAAAAAGTCTTCCCTGAACTGGTCAGTTCAGTAGACCAGCAGTACAAATCAGTCAAATACGATGGATTGATTCCAGTGCTGATCGAGGCTATCCGAGAATTAAATGGCCAAGTGTTGTCATTACAGGCGGAAGTCCAGGCTTTAAGGAGCTAAAATAGGTGACATATGCGCGAACAACTCGAACAACGTCTCAACGAACTCAAAGCCGAGTTTGAAGCCGGGCAAAAAATGTTGGCCGAACTTGAAGCCAAAAAGAGTGAATTACAAGCCACATTGCTGCGTATCAGCGGGGCCATCCAGGTGATTGAAGAGATGCTGGCCCAGGACGCGCAAAATGCGGAGCGTAAAGAGCAGGCATGATCCAGAATCTTGCGCTGGCCATCATCGCTCGTCTTCAGGACACTTTTGGCGAGGTGAAAGTACAGGCTGCGCCATACCTGTCTGCGCCGGCCAGCCCGAACCTGCCGGCCTTGGCGGTCTATCCCGGTAAATTTGCCATCCAGGAAACGGGCCGGGAAGCGCCGGCTACGCCCCAGGAAAAGAACATTCGGCAGGCGCTGAAATTACAGGCGGGCAAAGCCAAAAGCGGGCCTTACCTGCTTGATTTCGTGGCGATGGCTAATTCGGTCAAAGCCATGCTGACTGTGCCGGACAGTCCGCCCGTTCTGCTCGAAGAACAGGATTTTGGGGTGGACTATACCGAGTCGGCCATCTCATTTCCCGGCAAAAAGACCAAAGCGGGTGATGAGGTAGTGGTAGAATATGTCTCCGTTCAAGCGGTACGCCGGCGGGAGTTCCAGCAGGAATTATTCATTGATGGCTATGCTGCCGATGTCTCAGAGGCCGAAAAATGGGTTTCGCTGGCTTGCGCCGTCATCCTGACCGGCAGCGACGCTCTACTGCATGAGGTCAATCAAAAGGGCGGACAGCGCCGGAAAAATTTCAGCGTCATACCCCTGAGCAAGCAGATCCAACTTGTCGAGGGACTGCCCCTCTTTTCACAAAACACGCCGGGATATAGAGTGACCTTCAAAGCCCTGGGTGAGCTACACCTGATCCAGATGTTTGCCGAAAGCCCCAGCAGAATTCAGGAAGTGGTCATTAACCAGAATTTTTGAAGTGAAGAAAAGGCATCAGGTAGCAGGGTAGCAGAGTTCATTAATTCCCTGTCTACCGTCTACCGTCTACTATTTTCTTAGGAGGAGGTGAAAGGAAGCGACATTTTGACTATCCTGGGATGTTACACAACCCCTGCGGGCCAGCAGATTTGCTTGCGTTTTATCCAATCAACCGACGCCGGTTTATTGGTGGATTTATTTCATCATCTATCGGCGGAAACAAAACGGTTGCGCTTTCATCTGTACACCGAGCGGCTGCCGGAGGAACGGGTCTGGCAGGAGGCGATTACCCTTTCCAATTTGGACCCGCAGCGACATGTGGCTGTGGTGGCTACGGTGGTGGAAGCAGACGGCGAAGAGCACGCAGTCGGGGTCGCTCGTTTTGCGCGTGCGCTGCCGAAGGACCGTGAGGCTGAGGTGGCGATTGTGGTCAGGGATGATTTTCAACGGAAAGGGGTGGGGCGGGCCTTATTAACTCAATTAGCTAAGGTAGCCCGCGAGCGAGGCATTACCCATTTTTCCGGCTGGGTGTTGGCGGAAAATGTTAATCTGATGAAATTGATCAAAAATTTGGAAGTTACTGTAGAGACCGAGACAAAATACGGCGAGCGCAAGGTAAGAGCGGCTATCTGAGCTGGAGTTTCATCTCCAGGCGGTCAAACACTTCCAGGTAGCCTACTTCTTGAAAGGCCGGCCAGTGCGGATCGTCTTTGGGTAAGTTTTCGGTTTTGGTATCTTGGGCGGGATGGACACTGTGGAGATGATGCAGCAGCACCCGGCCTACGTTTAACGGATCGCCTTCGTCGGTTTGGATGACCAGGCGCCCTAGTTGAAAAACCGTATTTTGATAAACCAACCACCCTTTACTGCCGTCGGCTAAAATGGTGTAAAACGCGCCCAGATTGCCGGCATTGATGAGCGACTCTCGCTCATCAATCCACGACGGGGTTGAGGCTCGATTTTCCAATAAATGAATGGCCTCAGTATAGCCCAATGTTTTGATTTCGGCGGGAGGGGGCTTAATTTTGACCGGCCCCGGCGGGCGGCGCAGGACCAAAAGTTCTCTGGTTTCACAGAAGCCGGCTTTGCGGAAAAGGTTGTGAGCCGGAACGTTATTTTTGATCACCTCAATCACAACACGGTCAACCTTTTTTTGGCGGGCCTGGTCAAGCAGATGCGTCACCAACCGCCAACCCGTTCCCTGCCGGCGTTTACTACGAATAATCCCCAAGCGGGTAATCCAGGCCCGCCGTTCCCTGACCCCCAACATCGCCAGCCCCAGAATTTCGTTGCCATCCACGGCCACCACCGAGGAGTCCATATCCACATCGTAAGTTTTAACGTACTCGCGCAGCCGGGCAGCATTCATCGGCATGGGAACCAGATAGTCCACCCGCGTGTTATTGTAGGCTTCAGTCAACTCCTCAAAAGAAAAGGCACTGGCAGGAATGAGATCAACCGAAGTCTCAGGTGTTGACATGGGCAATTAATTCGCCTTGTCCAGGGGAGCGCCACTCATCAGACAAAACGCAGCAGATGAGGTTTGGTGGGAAATTTGATTTTTAATCTGGACGGTTGAATTGAGCCTAGATTTTTTTGCGCATAAAGGCTGCAATTTGGTCCGGGAAGGTGCGAGTATTGATGGGTTTGGAAATATAACCGTCGCAACCATAGGCTTCCGCCATTTGCCTGGCTGTGTCTTCGGGCCAGGCTGTTACTGCTACCAAAGGCACATCCTGTAGTTCAGGGGCGCGCTTCATAAAAGCGATGAGGGTTTGACCATCAATATCGGGTAAACCCAAATCAATGAGAACGATATCGGGTGCTTCCTCGATAGCCGTTTTTAAGCCAGCTTCGCCCTCGCTCTCATGAATAACTTGATGGTGCTTTGCCTCTAAAATGCGCCGCATCAGGAGCGCGTTTTGGGGATTGTCTTCGATAATCAGTATCTTGCTAATAGTATCACCCGGAGCTTTGCAAAATGAAATTTTGTTTCAACAGTATAGCATGGTCCAGGTGAAGATAAAAATCTTCTCAGGGCTGAACCCTTGAATTTAAGGTTTCAATTCAGGGCGTTCAATATCGGCGTCAAAAAGCCAATAATCAATATCCACATCGGCGCTGTTCTCAACAGCCAGTAAATAAGTATCGCCGCGGATTACCGTTCCGCTCCAAAACCGTTCCCCGGTCATTCCGTCGCCATCCCGCGAGACGAGCATGCCTGCCCCAAAATTAACAAGCTGATCGGTCTGGCCGCGCCGCCATGCTTCCACCGCGCCCACCGGATAGAGTTTGAAATTGACCTGTTCCTGGCGGTTGTCGTCGCCGGGGGTGAAAAAAAGCGTCAAGTTCATATTTTGAAATTGGTCAGGATTAGCCGGATCGTTATGGCTAAAGCTGTACCAGTGCGTAGCGCCGGCCTGGAGTACACTGTGCGTTCCACCTGCCGGTAAAGGCAGCGGGTTGCCGGCGTCATTTACGGGGGCCGGCGCGGTTGGGGCTACAGGAACCGCTGCCACCATGGGCGACGGGGCCGGCTCGCCCAATGGATAGCTGGTGATATTGGCCGCAAAGAGCCAGTAATCAACCGGCAGGTCGTTGCCATTAGCCACTTGAATGTAATAATCTTTTTGGCCGGACAGCCAGCCATTCCAGAACAATTCGCCGGTGACAGGGTTGTTATCACGCGAAACGATCTGGCCGGCTCCTAAATTTGCCATGCCGCTGGCATCCCCGTGGTAAAACATGGGCAACTGCGTGGCGTCAAAAATCTGCATGTTGATCCGCCCAACTCGATGCCCATCGTCAGGCGTAAAAATAAGGGTTAGCGACTGCTCCGCCTGCTGCTCGGTTTTGAGGCGGAACCAGCGCTGTTCGCCCGGCCCCATCACCCCGGTATTAGGCCCATCTACCAGGGCTACGGCCAGCGCCGGAACACTGCCGGTAGTGGTCGCCGCCGAAGTGACCGAAATAGCCAGGATTACGGCTGCTACGGCAAAAGCTGCGGCTGCAAAAAATAAAAAAACCTTGAGTGAGAATGGTAAAGTTGTTTCTGGCGTGCTCATCAATCTATCATTCCTCTTAAACAAGGTTTTGTCATAATTATCCGTCAAATAGCTGCGTTTGCAATAATTTTTTAAAGGTGCGCTGGCCCAATACGTCAAACTAAAGGGTCAGTTGTTATTACGAGTATAAGATGTATTCGATGGCAAGTCAATGGGAGGGATGCCCTATTCAGGAGTATCAAGATTTAGATGAACCCAAAAACTGGGTTGGCGTGATACGTGATACGTGATACGTGATACTTTATGCCTAAACTCTTCACGCATCATGTTTCACGGGACCCAGGTCTCTCTCAACCGGCCTGAAAAAATACACTCACCCGTCACTCAATCATCGCTTTAACCGTCAGCCAGCCAAAGCCGGGCCGTTTAGGAAAAAAACGGGGCTTGTGCTACCATGTTTAACGCACCAATCATCAAGTAACCTATAGTTTAAATTAGAGGTTGGTGCGTGGTGCGTAACAAGTTTATACACCACGCACCACGGGCAGGGATAAATTTATGACCTTAACCGCCGACACCATCCTGGAAAATCGCTACCGTATTGACGGGCTGCTGGCGCAGGGAGGCATGGGCGCTATTTATCGGGGCTTTGACTCCATTCTCGATGTTCCGGTAGCCATCAAAGAGAATTTTTTCCAAACGCCGCAGGGAATCCGCCAATTTCAGCAAGAGGCCCGGATTCTGGCCCGGCTGCACCATCCCGGCCTGCCGCGTGTTGTCAACCACTTCAGCGTGGGTGAGCAGCAGTACCTGGTGATGGATTTTATCGAAGGGCAGGACTTGTGGGAAATGGTCACGCGGCGCGGGCAGCCGTTGAGCCAACGGCAGGCGCTGGATTACATCATCCAGGTCTGCGATGCCGTCCAATACCTGCACCAGCAAAACCCGCCTATCATCCACCGCGACATCAAACCGCAAAATATCAAAATCACCCCGGCTGGCCGGGCTGTTCTGGTAGACTTTGGCATTGCCAGGGTCATCACCAGCGACAGTCTGACCGATGCCGGCGCGCGCGGCGTGACCAGCGGCTTCTCGCCCCCGGAGCAGTACAGCGGCAGCGGCACTACCCCGGCCTCCGACATCTACGCCCTGGGCGCGACCCTTTACGCTATCCTGACCGGCCAAAAACCGCCCGACAGCGTCAGCCTCATGGCCGGTGAGGCCACTTTCGAGCCGCCCGACCGGCTTAACCCGAAATTGAGCCGCCAGGTTTCGGCAGCCATTGAGCACGCCATGCAGGCGCAGCGCAGCGACCGCCCGGCTTCGGTGGGGTTGTGGCAGCAAACCCTCAAAAGTATCTGGGAAACGCTGCCCGACGACGATACCGCCTTGCTGGCCATGTCGCCGGTGACGGCCTGGCTGGTTGACTCGGCGGGGCAGGCGCACCGGCTCAGACCGGGGCTGTTGGTTTTTGGCCCGGCCCGCGAGGAAGGTATCCCGGCCAGTGACTTGTTGGAGACCTCGCCCTACGTGAAGTTGGAGTTCGATGGGCGGCACTGCCTGGTCTACAACCCGGCTAACATGGCCGGGGTGTCTATCAACGACCAGCCGGTGGGGCCGGAAGGACATACTTTTAACTTTGGCGATTGGCTGCGCATCGGCCGGGCCACCTTTGCCCTGACCGAGACCGAGCCAAAAGAGCGCAGCCCACTGCCCAGCATCCTCCTCAACCAGGTTGCCGATGAGCCAACCGAAACGGCTTATGTGCCTGTGCCGGTGCTGCTCAGCCCCGCGCCGGTTCCGCCCACCGGCCCCCAACTGCCCGCCGCAGGACAGACCGAAATCAAGTCACCCGCCCCGGGCCGCCCCTTCAATTGGGGCTGGGCCGTTGCTGCTGTGGCCCTCGTCGCTCTGATTGGCCTGGCAATTTTTATGCTGGCACAGAATAACAGTCCAGTCGCCCAGGTTGAACCAACCGCCATCGTTCAACCTTCCAACCTTCCAACTTCCAACCCTCCAACCCCAACTTCCAACCCCCACTCCCCCAACCCTTCACCCTCCACCCCCCAACCTTCCAACCTTCCAACCTCCAACCTTCCAACTCCTTCTCCCACCATCCCCCTTGAACCAATTGCGCCCATTGTCCTTCAAACCGTCCCCGAACGCGGCGAAGAACAGCCCCTCGACGCGCCGATTGAGATTGCCTTTGACCAGCCGATGGACCGGGCCAGCGTCGAAAAAGCCTTTGCTATCGAGCCAGGGGCGACGATTGACGGCATTTTTGAGTGGGTTGACGACCAAACCCTCCGTTTCAGTCTAAAAGAAGGCTTTCAGCGCGGCCAGCGTTATCGGGTGCGGATTGCCGAAACAGCCACCAGCCAGGCCGGCCTGCCCCTGAACCGACCTTTTGAACTGCGCTTCAGCGCCGCGGGTTTTTTGGAAGTGGTCAATGCGCAGCCGGCAGCCGGCGCCACCGAGATTTTGGCCGATAATAGCGTGACCGTCTTTTTCAACCGTCCCGTCGTGCCGCTGGGCGCGATTGAATCCGGCGGGGGTAGTCTGCCCGACCCGCTGACTTTTACGCCGCCGGTGTCGGGCGAGGGAGAATGGCTCAATACTTCAGTTTACCAGTTTACTCCTGACGAAGCAGGCTTTGAACCGGCGACGGAATACACGGCTCGTGTGTCGGCGGGCTTGACCGATGTTTTCGGTCAGGCGGTGTTGGCCGACGATTTTGAATGGGCCTTTACCACCATCAGCCCGGCGGTGATTGGCAGTGTGCCGGCGGCGAATGATGTGTTTGTCAGCCCTACGCCGGTCATCAGTGTCACCTTTAACCAAAAGATGGAACGGGCCAGCGTCGAAGAAAACCTGTTGTTACTGAATGAGCAAAGCGGCCAGCCCGTCCCCGGGGAATTTTCCTGGGCTGAAGTCGGCCTGACGCCGCCCCCGCCGACCGATGAGTTTGGCAATATCCTCTACGAATACGACGAGTTTGGGCAGCCGGTTTTGCCCGAACAGGAACCGCTGGGAGTGGAGACGGTCACCTTTACCCCCGCCGAGCTGCTGGAACCCGGCGGGGCCTATCAACTTGTTTTGCCGAAAGGGGTCAAAGGCGCGCTCGCTGGAACCGAAACCGCCAGCGACTACAACGCCACCTTTACCGTCTCCCCGGCTCCGGCGATTGTCAGCACCAACCCGCCCGACGGCGAGCAGTTTGCCGACATCTACCAGGGCTTTGACATTACTTTCAATGCGCCGATGAGTCCGACCAGCGTGATTTTTGGGCAGAACCTCATCCTCGAGCCGCAGGTTGAAGTAACGGAAGTTTATACTTACTGGTCGCAAAATGACACCCAATTGAATGTCGGCTTTCCCCGGCGCGAGAACAGCGCCTACACCATCACCTTGCGGGCCGACATCGAAGGGCGCTACGGCCAGCCGTTGGGTCAAGATACGGTCATCCGCTGGAAAACGTTGAAACAGACGCCCTACGTGCGCCTGGTCAGCCCCAAAATCGCCACTTACAACGGCTACGAGCCGCAAACTTATGTCTATATGACCGTCCGCAACGTCAACGGGATTAACTTTAATCTCTACCGGCTGTCACGGGATGAGTTTTTGGGCTTGAGCGAGGGCGCGTTTGCCGGTTGGGACGACTATCAGCAGTGGGCCAGCTTCCAGCCCGACCCGGCCAAACTGGTCGGAAGCTGGAACCAGGCCACCGACCCCGCCGTTTACGAAAATTACGTTTACAAGGTGGATGTCAGCCAGGCGGTGGCCGGCGGCCAGCCGCTCCCGCCGGGGCTGTATTACCTGGAAGCGGCCGTCCCCCCCGAAAATATTTATCCCGAAGCCCAGAATACCGACCTCAGCCAGGCTGTTGACCGGCAGCTTTTGATTGTTAGCAAGAAGAATATTACCCTCAAAAAGGGCAGCGGCGACATCCTGGCCTGGCTGACCGACCTGCAAAGCGGCCAGCCAACGACCGATGCGCCCATCGCTCTGCTGGTCAACCGGCAGGAGACAGGCCGGGAACAGACGGATACCGATGGTGTGGCTACTTTTACCTTTGGTAAACTGTCCACCGATGTACCAAATTCGCTGGTGGTTTTCAGCGGCAATCCCGACCAGCCGGGGGATGATTTCGCCATTGGGGTGACCACCTGGAGCGCCGGTATCAACTCCTACGATTTTAATCTTTACGGAGCCGATTTTGGCGGTTTTGCCGGCTTCAGTTACGGCAATGCCTACAACGGCTATATTTACACCGAGCGCCCGCTCTACCGGCCCGGCCAGACGGTCAATTTCAAAGCCATCATCCGGGCCGACGACGACGCCAACTACTCTATCCCAACCGTCCCCACAGCGACCGTGCAGATTTTCGACGGGCAGTACCGCCTGATTTACAACGAGGACCTGCCCCTAAATGACTGGGGCACACTGAATGGCTCGTTGAATCTCAGTGACAATGCCGGGTTAGGCAGTTACGCTTTGCAAGTATCGGTTGAGGGGGTCACGTTCTACGGCAGTTTCCAGGTAGCGGCCTACCGCAAGCCGGAATTTCTGGTCAGCGCCATTACCGATAAGAGCGAGTACCGCCAGGGCGAGACCATCAAGGTTAGCGCCCAGGCCGAATTTTTTGCCGGTGGGCCGGTCTCCAATGCCCAAGTGCGCTGGACGCTGTTAACTGCGCCCTATGCATTTCAATATCAAGGCTCCGGTTATTACGACTTTATTGACCCTGAGGAATTGCAACGCCGCCCGAATGAATATTTCGACACCGGCTACAGCGAGCGCATCGCCGATGGCGAAGGAACCACCGACGCCCAGGGACGCTTCACCTTTGAAGTTCCGGCCGATATTGCCACCCGCCTGGCCAGCCAGAACTTCACCTTTGATGTGGCTGTGACCGACATCAACGACCAGCAAGTAGCGGCCCAGGCCAGGGCGATTGTCCACAAGGGCGACTTTTACGTCGGCTTGCGCCCGGAGCAGTATGTGGGCCAGGCCGGCGCGGATAATCCGGTCGAGGTGCTGGTGGTGGATTGGGACAGCAACCCCGTGTCCAATCAGCAAGTCGAAGTGGTGGTGGCCGAGCACAATATCTACAGTGTCCAGCAGTTCGACCCGGCCTCGGACCCCAACAACCCCAACGATGTGTTCTATTGGGAAAATATTGTCGAAAACGTGGCCGTTTTCACCACCACCGCCACCACCGACGAGGCCGGCAAAGCAATTGCCAATTTTACCCCCGACAAGGCCGGCAACTACAAAATCTACGCCCGCGCTGTTGATCAGGAAGGGCAGGAAGTCCGCGCGGCTACCTTTATCTGGGTCAGCGGGGCGGAGTATGTCAACTGGGGCCAGGAAAATAACGACCGGATTGATTTGGTCACTGACCAGAAGCGGTACAATGTGGGCGATACGGCCAATATTTTGGCGCCGCATCCTTTCAACGGAACGGTCACGGCGTTGGTCACGCTGGAGCGGGGCCACGTGTATGACCACTTTATCACCCAACTGGACAGTAACAGCGATCAACTACAAATCCCCATCACCGAGGAATTGATTCCCAATATCTACGTTTCGGTAGTGATTATGAAGGGAATGGATGAGACCAACCCCCTGCCGGCTTTTAGAGTTGGTTACGTGCGCCTGCCGGTTAACCCCAGGGAGAAAGAGCTAAAGATTACTTTAACGCCCAACAAGCCCACGGATGAAATTTATCAGCCGGGTGATACAGCCGAGTATCAGGTGACAGTGACCGATGTTCAAGGCGAGCCGGTCAAAGCGGAACTGTCGTTGGCGTTGATTGATAAGGCCGTACTGACTTTAATGCCCGACAAGCCGGGCGAACTACTCAGCACCTTTTGGTCGCAGCGCTCGCTGAATGTGGAAACGTCCAGCGGCTTGACCCTGGCCCTCGACCGGATCAACCGCTCGCTGGATGAAAAGAAGGGCGGCGGCGGCGGTGATGGCCGGATTGGCCCCGATTCGGTGCGACAGAACTTTGCCGATACGGTTTTGTGGTTAGCCGATTTTGTCACCGACGAAAACGGCCAGGGCACGGTCACAGCCACCCTGCCCGACAACCTGACCACCTGGGTCTTGATTGGCAAAGGCGTCACCGGTGCAGATACCCGCGTGGGCGAAAGCCGGGTGGAGATTGTCAGCAGCAAGCCGCTGCTCGTCCGGCCGGTTACGCCGCGCTTCTTTGTGGTTGGCGACCAGGTCAAGTTGGGCATGATTATCCAAAACAACACCGAGGAGCCGCTAGAGGTCGAACCCAGCTTTGCCGCCGAAGGTTTGACCGTTGCTGTTACGGATACCACCCCCGTGGAACTCGCCGCCGGGGAGCGGGTGCGGGTGGATTATAACGTTACCGTCGCCGACGCTCAGGTGGCCCGCTTGACGATGGGCGCAAAATCGGCGGAGTTAAGTGACGCTGTTGCCTTTGAACTGCCTATCTATCATCTGAGTACGCCCGAAATGGTCGCAACGGCCGGCGTACTCGACGAGACGGGCGGGCGGATCGAAGGGATTGCGCTGCCGCGCAGCTTTGACCCCAGCCGGGGCAGCCTGACGGTGAATGTTGATCCCAGTCTGGCCGCCAGCACTCGCTCTGGCCTGACCTATCTGGAACATTTCCCCTATGAGTGTGTTGAACAAACGGTCAGCCGCTTCTTGCCCAACATCTTCACTTACCGGGCTTACCAGGAGTTGAAGCTGGAAAACCCGGAACTGGCCCAAGAATTGCCGGTGCTGGTCAACGAGGGCTTGCAGCGGCTCAACAGCCAGCAGCACATGGATGGCGGCTGGGGCTGGTGGCTAAACGACAACAGCGACCCCTTCCTGACCGCTTACGTCCTGCTGGGGCTGGTTGAAGCGCGGAGGATGGAATTTACGGTAGACCAGACAACCCTTGACATGGCCCTGGCTTATCTGGAGGCCAACCTGATTGCGCCCAAAGATGTGGCCGAACCCTGGCAGGGCAACCGGCAGGCTTTTATCCTCTATGTCATGGCCGAGGCCGGCTCCAGTGATTTGGGCCGCAGCGTGGCCCTATTTGAGCAGCGGGAGCGGCTGGATCATTTTGGGCGGGCTTTCCTGGCCCTATCTATGTATCTTGCCGACCCCAAAGCGCAGCAAATTGACACCCTGCTGGCCGACCTGACCGCCGCGGCCATTGTCAGCGCAACCGGGGCGCATTGGGAAGAGCCGACGGTGGATTACTACTCGATGAATACCGACACTCGCAGTACGGCTATTATTGTAGCGGCCCTGTCGCGGATTCAGCCTGACCAACCCCTACTGCCCCAGGCAGTCCGCTGGCTGATGAGTGTCCGCCAGAATGGTGGTCACTGGAGCACCACTCAGGAAACCGCCTGGGCGATTATCGGCCTGACTGATTGGATGGCGGCCAGTGGTGAGTTGGAAGCGGATTACACCTGGAACGTGTCGCTGAATGGCGCAGAGGTGGGGCAGGGCGAGGTTGATCCGGAAAATATTGCTGAAACCAGGGAATTGAGATTGGAGATTGGAGATTTGTTAGGGGATACGGTCAATCGGCTGGCCGTGGAGCGAGATGCTACCGGCAGCGCGGCTGACGAAGCGGGCAACCTTTACTACGCGGCTTACCTGACCACCTACAAACCGGTGGCCGAAGTAAAAGCATTGGACCGGGGTATTTATGTTTCCCGGCAATACCGCCTTTTTTCTCCCTCCCCCTCTCAGGAGGAGGGTCGGGGAGAAGGCCGGAAGGCCATCTCCGCAGCCAACGTCGGCGACTTGATCGAGGTCAAACTGACCATCGTCGCGCCAAATGATCTGCATTATGTCCTGGTCGAAGACCCCTTCCCGGCCGGGACTGAAGGGGTAGATAGCAGCCTGGCTACGACAAGCCTGGTAGCGCAATCACCGGAGGCTGGGTTGAGCAAGGTCAAAGAAGACAACAGGCGTGGCTTCGGCTGGAACTATTTCTCGCACAGCGAACTGCGCGATGAAAAGGTGGTGCTCTTTGCCACCTATCTGCCCAAAGGAACTTACGAATACATCTACACTTTGCGGGCCTCCATTCCCGGCGAGTACCGGGTCATTCCCACCCATGCAGAGCAGATGTATTTCCCCGAAGTTTTTGGTCGCAGTGACGGGGGAGTGTTCAGAATTAGCGACTAAGGCATTTTCAAATACTCGTCTTGCGTGTTACGTCTTGCGTGTTCTGTCACGTAAGACGCAACACATTCTGTTTGATTTCAACCGAAGAAAAGCACCCCAGTTTCTTGAAGCTCTCAAAAAACGCCGTGCAGCAACATCCTGGCGGCGTTTTTTGTTGAGGGTTGGCGGTAAACTGGACAAATTGTGTTATAATGCTGAAACAAATTTGGGTCTTCAGAATTTTGTGGGTTTGAGCCTGATATGTGATTAGATCATCACGTATCACATTGCCTCTGACCCCTGAATTCCAAAAAAGCCACAATTTTTGGCGCGGATAGGAACTTCTGATGAAGGATGAAGACAAGACCAAAGCCCAATTGATTGAAGAACTGGTCGAACTGCGCCGGCGAAACCTGGCTTTAGAAGCCGCCAACGCTGAATGTAGGGCTGCCGAAGCAGCCTTGCGAGAAAGTGAGCAAAGGCTAAAATTGGCGCTGAAAGGGGCTAATGTCGGTCTTTGGGATTTGAATATTCAGACCAACGAAATCATCGTGAACCAGCGGGCGAGTGAAACATTGGGCTACGCGCCCGATGAAATAGAGCCATACCTCAGTTGGTGGGACGAGCGAACCCACCCCGAGGATCTATCACGTCTCCACCAGGCCTGGCAAGCCCATGTCACCGCCCAAACACCTTTTTATGAATGTGAATACCGTCTCCGCAACAAGGCGGGCGAATGGAAGTGGATTTTGGATCGAGGCAAGATTGTTGAATGGGATCAGCATCATCAACCTTTACGCGCCACCGGCACCCATCTCGATATAACTGAACGTAAGCAAATAGAAGAAACGCTCCAAAAACTCAACCGCGAACTGGCTCTGCTTAATAACGCCAGTCAGGCGTTTAATTCCAGTCTGGAACTGGATGTGGTTCTGGTCAGCTTGCTGGAAGAAGTGCGCCCCTTGCTGGAAGTCATTGGCGCTTCGGTCTGGCTAATTGACCCTGAAACCAACGAATTGGTTTGCCATCAAGCCTCCGGCGCTCATCGAGCTAACCTGCGCGGCTGGCGCTTGCCGCCAGGAGTGGGGATTATTGGTTGGACGGTTCAATATGATCAGAGTGTGATTGTGCCAGATGTCCAGGCCGACCCGCGCCACTTCAAAGCGATCGAAGATGCGCTAAACTTAAAACTCCAATCCATCCTGGCCGTGCCTCTGCGCTCTAAAGAGAGAACTATTGGGGTGCTGGAGGTGGTGGATACCCAACCTCATCGCTTCACTAAAAATGAACAGATGTTGGTTGAGTCGCTGGCGGCAACAGCCACCATCGCCATCGAGAACGCTCGTTTATACGAGCAAACCCGGCGCGATGCCGAAACACGGGCGGTACTGCTGCAGGAAGTCAATCATCGCACCAAAAACAATCTGGCGGCGATTATTGGCCTGCTTCACCTGGAACAGCGCCACGATATGAGCGAGGAAGCCCGCACCGTTTACCAAACCATCATGCACGACCTCATTAGCCGGATTCACGGCCTGGCGACCGTTCACCGGCTCCTCTCTAGCGCCGACTGGTCGCCCATTTTATTGAGCGAACTGGCCACCAAAGTTATCCATTCAGCCCTACAGGCGCTGCCGTTGGATAAAAATGTAGCGGTTGAGGTATCTCCTTCACCGGTTAAGATAGCGCCGAAGCTGGCCAACACGGTGGCTTTGATTATCAATGAATTGACCACCAACACCATCAAGTACGCCTGGCCTACCCGTGATTTGGGGTGTATTTCGGTGCGGATTGAACTGGAAAACGGGGAGGTTATATTTGAGTTTTGTGATGATGGGCCGGGTTTTCCGGCCGAGGTGCTGAACCTGGAGCGTCACAGCGTGGGCTGGGAATTAGTCCAGACTCTGGTTCAGCAGGGCTTGCAGGGTAAAGTGAGCTTACATAACGATCACGGAGCGGTAACGACTATTCGCTTCCCGCAGCTTGTTTAGGGGGTAAAATGAAGTTGGGATCCGCAAAAAATTGGGGCTACTCCAAGAAAATAATACACCAATTCTTTTGGAGCGTAGTGCGTGGTACGTGGTACGTGTCTATTACGCACTACACACCACCCACCACGCCGCTAAAGGATTTAATTCTGGCAACAGCTTTATTAATACCATTTCTGTTTTTTATCACGACCGGCCTGTCCGCGGCCCAAGAGCAGGCAGATGGCCAGGCTTACACTGTTCAGGCGACCGACACCTTGAGTTCATTGGCCGAAGATTTTTACCAGAATTATGCCGCCTGGCCGGCTATTCAGATGGCCACCAATGCCAAAGCCGCCCAGGACAGCCGCTTTAGTCCCATCGAAAACTCCGATCAGCTCTCGGCCGGGCAGGTTATTTGGATTCCCACCCCAGCCGAAGCAGAACGGCTGTTGGGCGGCGGTATCTCACTAGGACCGCCGGAACTAAAACCGCTCACCCCTGACATGCTGGCCGAATTTGAAACCTTCGTCGAGGTTACCCGCCAACGATTTCGTATTCCTGGGGCGGCAGTGGTGGTGGTTCAAGGGAATCAAATTGCTTTTGCCAAGGGGTTTGGCGTCCGCGAGTTGGGCCAGCCTGACCCGGTGACACCGGAAACGGTTTTCCCGGTCGGCTCGACCACTAAAGCGATGACCTCGATGCTTATGGCAACTCTGGTTGATGAAGGTAAACTGGACTGGGACCAGCCCGTGGTTGAGGTCTGGCCTGACTTTAAACTCTCTGACCCGGCGATCACTCCCCAAATTCGGATTCGTCACCTGCTCAACATGAGCAGCGGTGTGCCGCGGGTTGACTTGGTCTGGAGCGGGGCCGGCTTAACCGCCGAGCAGGTGATGGCATCACTGGCCGAGCTAGAGGTTGTGACCACGCCCGGAGAAGTATATCATTACAATAACCAGATTGTGGCAACGGGTGGCTATGTCGGCGCATTGGCCGCGGGCGGGCAGTACGGCCATCTGGCCGAGAGCTATACCGACCTGCTGCAAACGCGAATCTTTAACCCCATCGGCATGAGTAGCGCCACCACCTCGATTGACTCAGTTCAAGCGCAGCCCAATCATGCCACCCCGCACGATTTTACTCTATCCGGCGAAGTGATCCCCACCCATTTCCACGCCGACCCTGGTATTGCTCCGGCGGGAGCCGTCAACGCCAGCGCTTTGGATATGGCCCGTTTTGTCATGACCGAACTGGGCGAGGGTGTGGCGCCCGACGGCAACCGTGTGGTTTCGGCGGCCAACCTGGCCGAAACATGGCAGCCGGCGGTCAAAGTGACCAAAACGCTCAGTTACGGCATGGGCTGGTTTATTGAAGATTTTAGGGGGATACAAGTTATCTGGCACGACGGCGATGTGCTTGGTTCCAAAGCCATGATTGTGTTTGTTCCCGAAGCCAATATCGGACTGGTGGTCCTGACCAATCGCACTATTTCAACCGGCTTTAGCTACAGTGTGCGCTATCATCTGCTGAACCTGCTCTACGGGCTTGAGTTTGAGCAGGAGACTCATTTTGAGACCCAGTGGGATGAATTTTTGGCCGCCATCGCCGCAATTCGAGCCAAACTCAATCCCCTGGTTGATCCCGCCGCAGTTGCGCCCTATCTGGGTAACTATGAAGGGAGTTGGCGGGTTGAGCTGAGAGATGATAACACCTTGTGGGCAGTGCGCGGCCCCTACGGCTGGCAGTTAATGCAAGCGGAAAACCCTGACGAATTTGTGGTCAACAACGGCTTTGGCCTGGCTACCCCACTCCAATTTGTCGAAGACGAAACAACCGGCGATATGCTCATGACCTTCACCCTCACTTCCGGTGAAGAAGGCAGCTATCGCCGGCTGTCGCCGTAAAACGCATACAAATTGGACCGAATCGCATCCTGAGTAGCGCGAAACGAAGTGAAGAGCGTATCGAAGGGTGCGATTTTCAACGAGCTAATTTACTTCAATCGCCGCCTTCTCCCCGGCCAGCGGCTCATCTGAACCCGGAGAGCCGTTTACATAGGTGCTGGCCCGCCAATTTTGCGGATTATCCGGGTCGCCATCAGGTTGAACCAAAACCAGAGAGTCGCCCCGGCCATCGGCGCTGACCGGCCAGCCGTAGGCGTCATCGTAGGTCAGTTCCACCAGCGGCTCGCCTTCGGCGTCGGTCATCAGAAGCATTTCCCCTTTATTGGAAAGGTGACCGTCATAAACGCCGCCAACAGGCACGCCGGGATACTGCTCGGCAAAACTGGCAGCATTGCTGACCAGCACCATCACCTGGCCCGGGGCCAGCGGCGGCGTGTTGGGCGGAAACCTGTAGTAAATGCCCTCGTCAATGGATACGTTAGCCAAATCTACGGCATTATTACCCATATTCTTCAATTCAATAAATTCAAAGTCATCGCCCTGGGTGGGGTTGTACATGATTTCGGTGATCCGTAAGCGCTGGCCTTGCTGGATCACATTGAAGGCTGCTTCGTGTAATGCGCTCCACCCAAATTCTGAGCCATCTTGCAGTACCCGCGCTTTGACAACGGTATTGGCCGTTAAGGCCACCGGGCCGGTATAAGCCTGTGCTGTCGGGCCAATCTCGCCGGTCACCGGCAGGCGGGGATCGGAGCCATCCAGAGTGTAGTAAATTGTGCCGTTGGCCGAGACAGCGGGCAGGTTCATAGTCAATCTAAAGCCCGACTCCACCACACCCCCTTCCTGGCTGAAGTAGGGCGGGTCAAGCGGAGGGTAGTAGCCCGTTTCACGCGCCCAGGTCAAAAATTGGGCGTTCTGACCCTTCAATTGAGCTAAAGCCGTGTCGTTAGCCGCCTGCCATGCTGCCGGGGTAAGGGGTGAAGCGGGATTGGCATCACCCCAGCGAGCAGATTCAGCTACAATGGCTTGGCTAATAGTTCGATTGACCGCCTGCCAGCGCGCCTGAATTGCTGTATCGCTCAACGCACCGCCATTGGCCAGATGCTTGTAAATTCTATCGGCCAGGCGCAGCCGCAGATCCGGGTTTTCCAGCAGGGTTTGGAACAATGGGTTGACCAGATTAGCGGTCGTGGTTGTTTCGCCGGTACGCATCGAAATCCCCGTTGGCTGTGAACCGTCCGGTTCATTCCAAATCAAGAATTTGCCGCGCCCCACCAAATCTTGCCGATTGACGGCGGCGTGCCAGCGATTCTCTGGCCAGCCCAAGCGTTGAGTATACCAGTTCAAGATCATAAAATCACTGAACTGATCGAAATCAAAGAAGCTGGCGACCTCGGCATAGGTTGAGGCTAAACTTTGGTCGGCGCTATTAAACTGACCGGCAAAATTAAGGGTGGTAAAGAGATAGTTGAGCCGGTCTTGGGCCAGAGCGGGGTCCACGTCGAGCGGGCCGGCTTGATTGGTCACAAACCAATCTTCTTTTTCACCGCCCAGATAGGAGGCCATAAAGGACGCGCTGGGCCGTTCGACAATCTCATATAGACCCCAATACAGGCCGTTGAGGTAAAGGTGAACAAAAGCACTGTTAGCGCCAAGCCCGGACATGGCAATTTGCGAATTGTGCAGCCAGACATCGCGGCTAAAGGCGGTGGGGTCGCTTAAAGCGCCGGCTTGCAGTACCAGCGTATCAAATTCATCCACCGGCGATTCGGCAAAAACAGGGAATTCTAATTTGGTCGGGCCGAATTGTCGTTTAAACAACAGCCGGAAGGAGTGCTTGGGATCGGAGGCGGCTGACTCCAGCTCACCCTGAAGTTCGAGGCCGGCGTTCGCCTGGAAGTTGGGCTGGTCGCCGTTGGGAAAAATGAACTCCACCGAAACCGGCCGTTCCAGGTCGGGTGTGGCTGCAGGGGTGCGAGTATGGAAATCGGCAAAACTCTGCCCGGCCATTACCAACGACAGGGTTGGCAGTGAGGTGAGATTATCTTTGAAGCTGTCAGCATACCCCGGATCAGCCACAACTGCCGGATCCATTTCGTAATCGGCGGATACGGGTAAGACCGCAGTCTGACCGGTAGCATCGGTGCTAAGATGCGCCCCCCAATTGGCCGGAAAACCGGCGGGAACGGCAGGTTGATTAAGTACATCATTTAGAAAAATATAGCTCTGAGTGACAACTTCAGCCGGAAGAAACGTAGATTTAAAGGCGGCCGCCCGCAGCAGGGTGGTGGCGCTGACCGGAATAGGCTGCTCGTAAGTCAGGCCGTTGAGTTCGGTCGGTTCACTGCCATCAATGGTGTAACGGATAACAGCGCCAGGAGTCGCGCAGGTGAGCGAAACCACAAAAGGCTTCTCAAAAAAGCCGCGTTCCACGCTGAACTGCACCGGCGCGACGGCGCCGGCCCAAGAAGCGGTTTCGTCGTTGGCTCCGCCGGGGGTAGGCTGGGCCAGGTAGCCATAGGTCAATTCCGCGCCGTAACGACCATAAGCAATATCTTTGAACTGCTCTGGAAATTTGGGCGCGAAACCATCCATCACCCGGTCTTCCAGCACGTTGTACAGAGCCAGAAAATCACCTTCACGGTCAAGCTTAAAGTTAGTATGCAATGCCGAAACCGTAGCCCGGCGGTCTTTGCCCGAAGCAAAGACCACCAGATAGTCGTGGCTGTTCAGGGTTATATCCGGAAAAGGCCATTTTTGTGGCTCATTGGGGTCGTCGGTTAAGGCCCAACCGGCCAAATTTATAGCCGTATCGCTGCGGTTATAAAGTTCGATCCAGTCTGAATATTCGCCATCTTCATCGGTCAGACCGGTTCCGTTGGTCGCCAAAAGCTCGTTGATGACCAGCTTGGCCGGGTCGTTGGCAGCAGTAGACTTGGGAATTTGCCCGGCGCTGACCAACAGACAGATTAAAATGACCGACCAGAAGAATAATTTGCTATTTTTGTTGTTATTCATCGTCATGCGACCATAGTAGAAATAGGAGTCCAAAGCTTGGTTTGACCTTTCCAAAGCAAGCTTTGGACTCCATTTCCCAGGTTTATTGGCACTGAGTAAAGGTTTGATTGCGCATATTATCCAGGTGGTTCAGGATAACATCCTGCCGTTCATCCACAAAGTTCAAGGCTTGCTGGACGCTGTGATCAAAGTTAGCCACGCCCATGTCCGGGGCCCAGCGCTGCGCTTCCAGATCAATGAATGGCCTGACAATTTCGGCTTGTTTGAGAATTTCGGCTTTAACCCGTTCTTTTGAAAGCTGGCCGACCTCGTTGGCCGGGCGGTTGGTGGTATTCTCTACGCCCAGATATTCCCGCGCCCGCTGCCAAAATTGAACTTTTAACCAGCAATTTTTGATAAACGGTTTTTCCAGGATACGGGTAATGCTGTCGTGCGGGCTGTAGGCGCGTTCCAGCGTGTTGATATCGTTCTTAAAGCCGCCGTCAACACTACCCAGAGCCATTTCGGCATCCCAGACCATCATGCGCCACTTGCCTTCATTGCCTTTAGCGCCGGGATCCATGCGCCGGTAGATCGTCCAATTTGAATCCGGCCAATCTAAATTTTGAACGTAGGCTTCTAAAAACAGGTAGGAAAAGACATTCTCCATATCTACCCGGTTTTGCAACACGCCCAGGTTGCCCGGCACAGAAAAGTCGGCGCTGCCTACCCAGTTTTGATTTTCTTCCCAGCCGATGTAATCGCCCTCTTTTACTTCTTCGCGGTTGTACCAAACGCCGTTTTCCCAGCCGCTTTCTTTGGCAATAATATTCCATTCCGAATCTTTATCGGAATAGGAGCGTAGAAATTGCTGGTCAATCCGTTCAGTTAAATTGTACAACCCCCAAAATTCGCCGTTGAGGTACAGCAGAACCCAAGTCCCATGAGCAATAGGCTGGCCCATATCTCGGTGCAAATTGCGGACTACTTGATCGTTGATGTATCGGGCGGACAGATGTTTGTCGGACAAGCCGGGGATGCCCCGGTGAAAAAAAGTATCCTGAAAACCGGCCCGCAGCACCAGCTTGTCGAACTTGGTCACCGGGCTGTCCGGGAACAGCGGGTATTCCAGGTTGCCGGGGCCACCGTAAGATTTGCTAAAGTAGAGGCGATAGGATTTCTTGGGGCTGTAAATCCGGGAAAAGTTGCCGTGAATTCTAACCCCGGCCTTGACATTGAACTGAACTGCCCCGCCGGGGGCAAAGTATTCCAGGTTGATGGGCCGTTCCCACTCTTTGCCCCGTTCTTCGGGAAAAGCGTGCAGCGTGTTCAGGTCGTTCCAATCGGCCACAATGGACATGACCGGAATGGTTTGATCGTAGCTGACGACGAGATAGGACTTGGTATAAACATCGCCCACCGGCGCGCCATCTTTGAAGACTTGGGCCCGAATAATGGTGGATTTGTCAATGGGCAGCGCCCCGGCGTAAACGGTGCTATTGGCATCGGGCAAAGCGCCGTTGGTGGTGTAGCGAATCGCCCCGCCCGGCACCTGGCTGGTGAGATTTAGCTGAAAGGCTTCCCTGACCACCGCCGAATCCCGTGAAAAGGTAATGGTCTGCGACCCCGCCTCCTGAGCATAAACAGGCGTTGTCGTCATTCCAAATCCACCGACTAAAATTACGGCAATTACTGCCAGATAAATCAAGAATATTCGCAGTCCTGATGGCAGATTGTGAAGTGGAGCCATCTTTTCCTCCTACCAATCTCAAAGATATTCAGGTTAAATAGTATAGCACAAATGTTCTGGTGTTGCAATCCCAGATCACATTCGACAAGTGGGCCGTGAATTAACCCAAAGGGGGTGTTGAACTAAAGCTGGAGCCTAAACTTTATTTTTTATAGTTACTATATTTTGGATAGTAATTATACAAACAGACTTTACAGAGTCAAGTAAAAATGGTATACTAGAGCTAGAATTGCCACAACCAAAGACCCCTCGGAGATTTTGAATTGAACTCTAAAAGAATCTGCTTTCTCTCAGCTAATCACGTATAGTATACCTTGATTAACTGAGAGAAACATCATCCAAAAGTCGTAAATTCAGAATTGTGAGGGGATTAAAAAGTTGTAGCTGGATGGCCGATTGGCTTGATGGGAACAAACCTTGATCGGCTGAAATTAGGAGGAGGTGTCTACATGGAGCAATGTCCGGTTGGACGAGTGGCCCATTTGGTCGGTGATAAATGGGTTCTATTGATCATTCGTGATTTGATTACAGGTCGCAAACGGTTTGGCGAACTTCAGAAATCTTTGGGCAGCATCAGCCCGCGGACGCTTTCGGCCCGCCTGAGCGTCCTTGAAGAAGTCGGCCTTGTCGAGCGCGAGGCCTACCCGGAAATTCCGCCACGAGTAGAGTATTCTTTGACGGAGAAAGGCCGGGCGCTGCTGCCGCTCATCACCCTCATGCGAGATTATGGCGAAAAGTGGCTCCAGCCGCAGTATAGCGAAACGGCAGAGCCGTCTTAACGCTGAATATCCAGCTTCTCCAAATCCACTGCCGCCATTTTGACCCGCTCAAAGGCGCGGGGACGAGGGTAGGGCGCGGTGGCGTCAAGGCCCAGTTTCATACCCAGCCCGACCAACACCGGGAATGGGTGGCCCTTGACCCGCTCGCACAGCACCACCTCGTTGCCCTCAAAACGGTAGGCCACCCCGGCCAGCTCGTGGACCGGGTCCACCTCGCTGCGTACTCGCACCAAGTCGCCATTGGCGGCCAGGCGCTCGATGCAGGCGTTCAGATCAATCAAGTGATGGCGTGACATCGTATTCCCTCCCTCCAAAATATCTGTCATGTCGCTGCGAGCCGCAGGCGACCCAGTCTCCCACCCGAGAGGGGGATTGCTCCGGCCTCGCAATGACATTTTCAGTTTTATTGCTTCGGTTTGATTCCCAGTCGTTCGTGTTCGGTGCGGATGCACCGATCCAAAACCACTTTCAGCCCAGCGGCCTGGGCGTTTTGCTCCGGCGTGTCGTCTAATCCCACCACGCCCAGTTGAGTCCAGATGGTTTTAGCCTTAACCTCAATCGCCTCAGCAATAATTTCGGGCAAAAAATCTGGGTTGCGGAACACATCCACAATATCAATCGGTTCGGGCACAGCGGCCAGAGTCGGATAACTTTTGTCGCCATCCACTTCATCAATGGTCGGGTTGACCGGGTAAACTTTATAGCCCATCTGTTTGAGATATTGCGCCACTTGATAGCTGGTGTAGTAATGGTCGTTAGACTCGCCGACTACGGCAATCACCCTGGCCTCTTCTAAAATCTGGCGCAATTCAGCATCGCTGTCATTCGGTTCCCACATCGTTTCGCTCCTTGCTAAATCCTTTAAGTTTCTTCTTTCGCTTCGATATTGTACTCATTTGGGCTGGAACTCCCAGCCGGAGCTTTTTCTTCGTAACGGCTGATCGCCTGCCGCAATTTTTCAGGGACAGGGTGAGGCGCAAAATTATCTTTACTGGTCGTGACCGCCGCAATATGGCCGGTGGCAATCAGCCGGTCATCAGCCTCGGCCCGAACTTCAAATTCAAAACGCAGACTGCGCCGGCCCACGTGCCCAATCCGCACATAAATACGCAGCCATTCCGGCCACCTGGCCGAAGATTTATAATTGCAGTGTGACTCGGCAAAGAGCATGTCGGTTTGGTCAGCGTCCATATCATGATGATCGTAGCCAATGGCCTCAAAATAATGGGTCACAGCTTCGTCGAAGTAAAAATAGTACTGGGCAAAGTTAACGTGTCCCTGCAAGTCGGTTTCATTAAAACGGACCCGGACACGGGTATAAAACTTGAAAGCTTGGTTCATGAGATTGACCTTGTTGACAGCAGTTCCATGCTGGATTGAATCAATGTTTCTCGTAAGGTCGGTGCATTGAGGCCGGCTTGCTCCATGCCCAGCAGCACCCCACCGACCACCGGCGGCGCGCTGAGCGATGTAAAACGCGCGCCGGGCGCAACCGTATAAACCGTTTGGCGCATGGCCTCAACCAGGAGCGGACTGCCCTTGTACAGGCTGCCCACCAGCACCGCATCAAACTCCAGGGCTTCAAAATTCAGTTGGCGGATAACGCCAATCGCCAGGCTGCCCAACTCCCGGCCGGCCCACAGAATGATGTCCTGGGCCACCAGATCGCCCTTGGCCGCGGCTTGAAAAACCAGCGGCGCGGCGCTGGCATCCACTTGCAATCGCTCCAAACTCAAGCCTTCCAGCAAATCTTCGATGTCGCGCGCCCCGGTCCACTCGATAAAGGCTTGGGTTAGGCGGGTAGCCGGGCCGCGCCGGGTCCATGCCAGAGCTACGGACTGTACAGCCTTGCCCACCAACTCCAGCCCACCGGCCACTTCGGCCATGCGCCAGCCGTAGCCGGTCAGCCGGCCGATACGCCGGTTTTGGTCCCAACCCCAGCAGTTGGCCCGCGTCCCGGCGATGACGGCAATCCCCCAGCCGGAAGGTGCGCCGGTCAGCAAACCAATGATCGTATCGTTGACCAACTCAAACGGGGCGTGATCCAGCCCCAGCGGGCGGATGGCGGCCAGATGCGGTTCTCGCTGCGAAGGCCAATCGTAGCCGGCGATGCCAAAGCCTGCCCCGGCGATTTGTTCTTTGGTGATCCCGGCGTCGGCCAGGGCGCGTTGGGTCACAACAGCCAGCGTGGCTGCCAGACCGTCATACCCCACATCTTCGTAGTTGCCGGGGCCGGCCTCACCAAAACCCACCGCCCACCCCGAAGCGTCGGCGATTAAGGCGTGACTTTTGGTGCCGCCAATGTCAACGCCGAGAAAGTAAGCGGACACGTCTCTCTCCTGGAAAATAACTTTGGCGGAGTTCAAAAGCTATGCTTTTGGACTCCATATCCCATTTTCATTCGTGGAGCAGGGCCAACGCATCGGCCACACTGATGTTTTGATGGACAATAGCGCCGATAGCCTGAATCATCCTGGCCGGATTTTCAGCCCCCCACAGATTGCGGCCCATAGCCAGACCGGCAGCGCCGGCACCCACAATATCGCGGGCCATTTGAAAAGTCGCCTCAGCCGATTTTTGGCTGCCGCCGGCAATAACCAGGGGAGTTGGGCAGCTTTCGACCACCCTGGCCAGGTCGGCTTTGCTGCCGGGCCAGGCGGTTTTGACGATGGTTGCCCCCAATTCGGCCCCGGCGCGGGCCGCCCGGCGAATGGCCTCGACTTTGCCCACCTGTTCGCTGAAGTGCTCCGTTGGGTACATCATAAAAAGCGAGGGCATATTCCACTCTTCGCAGGCATCCAGCACCGGCGCAACCTGCTCGATCATTTGCCGTTCCGTTTCCGCGCCGACCAGCACTTCCACAGCAATAGCATCGGCGGCCCACTTGACCGCTCGCGCCACACTGCCAAAGAGGGCAGCGTGTTCAACAGTGCAGCTATTGGTCAGCATGTGGATGGTCGCAATTTGGGTGTTGTAGGCCGGGAATAGGCTACCGGCTAAGCCCTGATTAAAAATGACCGCGTTTGCGCCGCCCGCAGCTGCCCAGCCAACCGTCTGGCGAGGGTCGGTAATGCCGGGCAGCGGGCCAAAGGGCAGGCCGTGGTCGAAGGGCAGCAAAACAGTTTTGCCCGTCTGCGGATTGATAATACGGTCATAACGTGTCTTCATGCCAGGATGCATGTTAATGGAATTCCTTTCAGAAATAAGCATATTCCTGAACCATGTGGGGGCAGCAGCGGAGGGGGAATCAGCGGCCCATTATGCGGCTCAGGTGTAAAAATGTCAAAAATATTTTTAAATCAATCCCGGTTAATTGAAGACGGGGCGGCGGTTGACTGGCGGATAATCAGGGTAGGATTCATAACGATGTCTTCGACCTCGGAATTTTTACGGTTTTGCTCGATCATGTCCAGCAACAAATTGGCGGCAAGTTGCCCCATTTCCAACCCGGATTGGCTGACCGTGGTCAAGGGCGGGATGGTGAAGGGGGTAATCTCCAGGTTGTCAAAGCCAACGATCGAGACCTGAGCCGGAATAGAAATACCGGCCTGAAAGGCGGCTTGCAGTAGCCCAATAGCGATGGCATCGGAGGCGGCAAAGATGGCAGTGGGCCGATTCGGTTCGATGAAGCTGGCAAAAATTTCCTGGCCGGCCTGGTAGCTCGGTTCCAAATCTTGCGAGGTAAGAAACACCCGGATTTTGTCTCCCGCCCCATGTTCTTGCATATACTGTTGATAAACTTCTGCTCGCAGCCCGCCGTCTTCAATGTGAGGATAGGACACACACAGAATATTCCGGTGGCCCAAGTTCCACAGATGATCCAACGCCAGACGCGTTCCCAGTACATTATCAATATAAACCCCCGGAAATTGGCGGCGCGAAACCCGGTCGGTGACGCCGACGACGTGAGGGTGGCGGGTCATTAAAACCTCGATGGCCGCTTCGTCACCCTCAATGTCGCCAATGACAATAATTCCATCGGCATGCGATTGCTCAAACATCGAGGCATAAGCAATGGCCACATCAGAGCGGTAATCCACGTGGCCCAAAAAGAGGCGATAGCCGCGCTGGGCGGCGGCATCATTTATGCCGCGCAAAACCACCGTATGGAAGGGGTCTGAAATGTCGCGGGCAATAACCCCAATCAGCGAGCTGTTGCTGCCGCGCAGCCCTCGCGCCAATAAATTCGGTTTGTAACCCAATTCTGCGGCAATGGCCAGAACTCGCTGGCGGGTTTCCTCCCGAATAGGCAGGCCCGACTCACGTTTATTGAGGATACGGGAAGCAGTGGTGATCGAGACCCCGGATTTTTCGGCAATATCTTTCAAGGTGACTGCGGTGGGGATGGATTTCATTGAGCAGCGTTCCTCCATTTTAGCGAGGTCTATCATAGTTGAGATTATTCTACAAGTCTAATTGAGCCATATTCATACTTGACAAAGTTCTGAAATTAGTATACTATCTATTTATGAAAACGTCAAGCGTTATCGTTTAGCGTTATTGTTAAGCGTTAGCGTTGAGCGTTTCTCTTTCATGATGCTGCTTAGGTCTGTTTACGCTCAGACCTGTCACTACTCATTCTCTCCATTCAAATTCTATAGCAGCCGGACACTGTCCGTACTGTTACAAAAATTTTGTTACAAAGGAGTAATAATGAACGAATTTCCTCGCTTTGACTTAAATGGTCAAGTGGCCCTGGTCACGGGTGCGGCGCGGGGCTTGGGCCGGGCAATTTCGCTGGCTCTGGCTCACGCGGGGGCGGACGTAGCCCTGGGGCTGCGCGATGTCAACACGGGGCAAGCCCTGGCTCAAGAGATTGAAGCCATGGGCCGGCGGGTGCTGCCGCTGCAAATGGATGTAACCCACCTCGATCAAATCTATCAGGCAGTGGAGGCAACGGTGACCCATTTCGACCGCCTGGATATTTTAGTTAACAATGTCGGCGTGGGTCCCGAAAATCTGGCGGAGCATGTCCGCGAAGAAGATTTTGATTACACGGTGGCGGTCAATCTAAAAGGTACATTTTTTACCAGCCAGGCTGCCGGACGGGTCATGATTAAACAAAAGTATGGGCGTATCATCAACCTGGGGTCGCAGGCCGGCAGTGTGGCCCTGCCCACCGAGTCGGTTTACTGCATGACCAAGGCCGCCATTGCCCATCTGACCAAATGCCTGGCCGTCGAGTGGGGCCAGTACAATATCACCGTCAATGCCGTTGCGCCCACTTTTATCGCCACCCCTGGCACAGAAGCGGCCCTGGCCGACCCAACCTTTCGGGCCGAGGTGATCGAGCGCATCGCCGGGCTGCATCGTATCGGCCAGCCGATGGAGGTGGCCGGAGCGGTGATCTTTTTGGCCTCGCCGGCCGCTTCGCTGATTACCGGCGATACAATCCTCATTGACGGCGGCTGGACGGCCCGCTAAGGAAACTTGAATGGCCTCAATTGCACCGCAAAACGAACAAACAATGGACAAGCCTAAAGGGTTTTGGGCCAACCTCTGGGGCGGCGAGGGGCGCGCCTGGCAGTTGATCCGGGAGTCGGGTATTTTGGGCGCGCTGATTATCCTGATCATCGTTGGGGCGATTATCTCACCCCACTTTCTCAAGCCGACCAACCTGATCAACGTGATTCGCCAAATCGCCATTGTGGGTATTATCGGGATTGGCATGACCTTTGTTATTTTAACCGCGGGGATAGATTTGTCGGTTGGCTCGATTGTTGGTTTTGTGGCAGTTTTGAGTGCCAGCATGCTGCGGGCCGGGGTGCCATGGTATATCGTTATTCCGGTGGGGCTGGCAGCTGGCGGCGCTATCGGTGCGCTCAACGGTTTTGGCATCACCAAAGGCAATTTGCAGCCGTTTATTATGACGCTGGGGATGCTGGTTATCGCACGCGGGGTAACCATGACCTATTCGGAGGGCCAGCCGATCAGCATTGGTGAGGCGGCTGAGTCATTCAGTTGGTTGGGCGCGGGCGATTGGCTGGGTATTCCCGTTCCGGTCTGGCTCTTGCTGCTGGTAGCCGTTTTAGCCGGCCTGACCCTAACCTATACCCCCTGGGGCCGGCACATTTACGCGGTGGGCGACAATGTCGAGGCGGCCCGCCTCTCCGGGATCAATACCACCCTGGTGACATTTGGGGTTTATGTTATCAGCGGGGTCATGGCGGCGCTGTCGGCGCTGATCTTGGTATCGCGCTTGACCACCGGCGAACCCCTGCAAGGGACCGGTTTTGAGTTGGACGCGATTGCCATTGTGGTGATTGGGGGGACCAGTTTGTTCGGCGGCGAGGGCGGCGTGCGCGGAACACTGGTGGGCGCGGCCATTGTGGCTGTGCTGGCCAACTTGCTCAACCTGGTGGGCGTCTCGCCGTTTTCACAGCAGATTGTCAAGGGTTTGATTATCATCAGCGCGGTGCTGCTGGAACGGCGCAGGGCCAGCCTGATGGAAAGGAGGTGATCGCCTGCCTGGGGTTAAGGTGAAACGCCCCCTGCTTTGCGAGAGTCCGAGGGCGTTCCACCGTGTCATCCGACACGGCTAAATTATCCTCTACCTCCGAGTCTATGTCAAGTCAGCCGTGACCTGACTACCCCTCTAAATATCATTATTTTGTTTGTCCCTCAGGATATTGTAAACATTGAAAAGGTACTGCCGAGTGCGGAGCACCCGGCGAGGTAGCAAAGTAGCAGAGTTGTGTGACTCCCTGTCTACCGTCTACCGTCTACCGTCTACTATTTTCAAAGGAGGATAATTTGCCATGTCAACCGTGAAACAATTAATCATTTTAGTCTTGATTGCCACATTTCTGGTAGCCTGCGCTGCCGCCAGCCAACCCGTCGCGCAGCCTGCCCAGGATGAGGCTCAGGCGGCTGAAGCCAAGCCAGCCGAGAGCGAAGCTCAAGCCGCCGCGCCCAAAGAAAAATATTTCTTTGGCTTTTCCCAGGCGCACAACGGCCACCCCTGGCGAGTAAACCAGACGGCCAATGTCCGCGACTATTGGGCCGCAAACCTGACCGATGAGGTCAATATGGTCTTCACCGATGGTCAGAACAAGCCGGAAAAGCAGACGGCGGATGTTGAAGATTTGATTTCGCAGGGCATAGATGTGCTGATCCTGACCCCGGTCACGGCGGATGCCATGACCCCAGTGACGAAAAAAGCGATTGAGGGTGGCATCAAAGTTATCACCCTCGACCGCGAGGTGAGTACCCCAGTGACGCTGCACATCGGGGCCGACAACAAGCAGATTGGCCGGGCCGCCGCCAAGTACATCGCCGAGGAGTTGTTGAAGGGCAAAGGTAATATTATCGAGATTCAAGGCACGCTGGGCGCTTCGGCCACCATTGATCGCAACGTCGAATTTATGGAAGGGCTGAAAGAGTATCCTGATGTGAAAGTCATTGCCAGCCAGACCGCCGATTACTCGCGGGAACCGGCGCTGAAATACATGGAAGATATGCTCCAGCGTTTTGGCCCCGGCGAGTTTACGGTGGTCTATGCTCACAACGATGAGATGGCCCTGGGCGCAATCCAGGCGCTCAAGACGGCAAACCGGCTGGAAGATGTCTTCGTCGTTGGCATTGACGGCCAGAATGAAGCCTTTGACGCCATCAAAGCCGGCGAAATGACCGCCACCTTTACCTACCCCAACGGCGGCAAGGAAGGGGTCGAGTACGCCTACAAACTCATGCAGGGCGAAAAGATCGAAAGCCCGCTGGTGCTGGACAGCGTAAAAGTAGATGCTTCCAACATTGACGAGTGGGTGGGCAAAGGGTTTTAAGGTTAGGCAGTTGATGCGTGAAACGTGATGCGTGAGGTTTTTTTTCCGGAATCATCACGTATCACGTATCACGTTTCAATAGAAGGATTATCCATGACCGAGTCGTACTCCCCAACCGCACCGCCCACCGAACTGATTCTGGAGATGCGCGGGATTGATAAGTCATTCCCCGGCGTGCATGCGCTCCGTTCGGTCAACCTGACGGTGGGGCGGGGGGAAGTGCTGGGCCTGGTCGGCGAGAATGGGGCGGGCAAATCTACGCTCATCAAAATTCTATCGGGGGCCTACACCCGCGACCGGGGGGAAATACGGATCGGCGGGCAGGTGATTGAGGCGGCCAGCCCACACGAGATGATCGAGCGAGGGGTAGCGGTGATTTACCAGGAACCCTCGCTCGCCTCTCATCTGACCACCGCCGAAAATATCTTTATGGGCCGCCTGCCCCCAACAAAGTTTGGCTTGATTGATTGGTCTAAACTGGAACATGACACCCTGGCTGTCGGCCTGAAGCTGGGCTTGAAGCTGCGGCCGCGAGTGCGGGTTCAGTATTTAAGTGTGGCCCAGCGCCAGATGGTCGAGATTGCGAAAGCCCTGTCGCGGGATGCGCGCCTGATTGTGCTGGATGAACCGTCGGCGGTGCTGGGCGAGGCGGAGTTGGAAGGGCTGTTTGCCTTGATCCGCCGGCTGGCCGAGCAAGGGGTGGCCTTTATCTACATCTCGCACCGGCTCAACGAAGTCTTTGAGATTGCCGACCGGGTGACGGTGATGAAAGACGGGCAGGTGGTGAGCACGGATGCGGTCCAAAACCTCACCCCGACCCGCCTGATCAAGCTGATGGTCGGCCGCGAACTGAGCGAAATCTATCCTCAGCGCGCCCCGGTTTTTGGACGTGAAGCCCTGGCCGTGCATGGACTCACCCGGCGCGGCGTTTTGCGCGAGGTTAGCCTGAGTGTACGCGAGGGCGAAATCCTGGGCATCGCCGGGCTGGCCGGTTCGGGCCGGACCGAAATTCTGCGGGCCATCCTGGGAGCCGATCCGGTGGAGGCCGGCCAGATTGAAATTTTTGGCCGGCCGGTGCGGGTCAAATCGCCGCAGCAGGCCATCGAACTGGGGCTGGGCCTTTTGCCCGAAGACCGCAAAACCGAAGGGCTGCTCCTCCGCCAAACAGTCGGGTTTAACATGACCATTGCCCGGCTGAAGCAGTTCGCGCCGCAGGGGGTGCTCCACCTGGCGGCAGAACGAAAAAAGGCCCAGGAGTACGTCGAGCGGCTGAATGTGCGCACGCCCAGTGTCAACGCCGGCATCCGCGGCTTGAGCGGTGGGAACCAACAGAAATGTGTCTTTGCCAAGTGGCTCAATGCCGAGTGTCGCATCCTCCTGGCCGATGAGCCAACGCGGGGGGTGGATGTCGGTGCAAAGCGGGAGATTTACCAACTGCTGGCCGATTTGGCCGCTCGCGGCGTGGCCATTGTCATGGTCTCGTCGGAACTGCCGGAAATTCTGGGCCTGAGCGACCGGATTGTGGTCATGCGCGAAGGGTGGGTGATGGCGACGCTGGATCGTGTAGACGCAACAGAAGAACGAATCATGCATTACGCTACGGGTCACGAAGCGTGACCCTGTGACAACAACTTCTATATTTGGCAATAATAAATTCAGGGGTTATTATTCGTTTTAACCAACACCCCAACATTTTAATAATGAAACGCCCCGCTTACCTCAGGTAACTTTCTTTATTAACCTTTTTATTTAATTTAGGAGGGAAAAGTGTCAGCATCAACATCACGGCGTAATTTCTTAAAAACATCGGCTTTGGCTTTCGGGGGAGGCATGGCGGCCTCAACCATGTTGGGTGGAGTCAAAGCCGCCCGCGCTGCCGGCTTACAGCAGGCAGGCACAGGCAAACTCCAAGAGGTGCTTGATCGGGGCACGGTTATTGTGGGCACCGGCAGCACCAATCCGCCCTGGCACTTTGAGGATGACCAGGGTAATTTAATCGGCTTTGACATCGAGATGGCCCGTCTGCTGGCCAAGGGCCTCTTTGATGATCCCGAGGCCGTTGAGTTTGTGCGCCAAGCCTCTGATGCCCGCATTCCCAACCTGCAGACCAATCAGATTGACGTGGTCTTCCAGTTCATGACGGTTACGGCCCAACGCGCGCAACTGGTCGAGTTTTCGATCCCTTACTATCGTGAAGGGGTGGGCACGCTGTTGCTCGCGGACAGCCCCTACAATGGAGCGCTGGACCTGGCCGCCCAGGGCAGCAGCGCCAAGGTTTCCATTCTGCAAAATGTTTATGCGGAAGATCTGGTGCATCAGGCCATGCCCGAAGCAGAAGTGATGCAGTTTGACTCGCAAGCCAATGCCATCCAGGCGCTCGATTCGGGACGGGTTGATGCCGCGGCGATTGATGAGTCCACAGTGCGCTGGCTGGTACAGCAAAACCCGGATATCTACAAGGCCGGTGACTATGGCTGGTCGCCTCAAACTTACGCTGCCGCCGTGCGTCCCGGCGACGCTACCTGGTTGAATTTTATCAACACGGTTTTGCACGAGGCTATGACTGGGGTTGAATTTGCGACCTATGCGGCTGCCTTCAAACAATTCTTTGGGGTTGACCTGGCGCCGCCACCCGTGGGCTTCCCGGTAGAGTTCGGGGTGCGCCAGTAATTTTAAGGATTGCTTGCTTAATAGCTCACGGATGAACACGGATAACACAGATAAAAAGTTAAAAGCTATCCGTGTTTATCTGTGTAAATCCGTGAGCCATTTTATGGCTTATCTGAGTAGGTAACGTGTATCACTTCAACTGGCGTCCGGTTTTTCAGAACTTCGATTTGTTGTGGCAGGGTTTGCTGCTGGGCATCGGCATTGCCCTGCTTTCGCTGGCGATTGGCGCTGTCTTGGGCCTGGCCGGCGCATTTGCCCGGGTCTACGGCCCCCGCTGGGCCAGGACCTTTGTGGCGGCTTACGTCGAATTTGTCCGCAACATTCCCCTGCTCTTGATAATCTATTTTGTCTACTTTGCGCTGCCGTTGATCGGCCTCAGGGTTTTGGATAATTTGTGGTCTTTTGTCTTTGCTCTGGCCATTTACTCCGGCGCTTATTTGACCGAGACGTTTCGAGCCGGCCTTCAGTCCATTGCTAAAGGCTATATCGAGGCAGGGAAGGCAGTCGGTTTGACTCGCGCCCAGGTGGCGCGTTATGTGACTGTGCCGCTGATGTTTCGGGTTGTCTTGCCCTCGTTGGGCAATACCTTGATTTCTCTCTTCAAAGATACCTCGCTGGCTTCCGCTATTTCCGTCCACGAATTGACTTATGGGGCTATTCAGATCAATGTCAATACCTGGCGGATTATCGAGGTCTACACTGTTGTCGGATTAATGTATTTGGTCACTTGTTACAGTATGGCCGGCTTGCTGCGCCTGCTGGAACGTCGCTTTGCTGTGGTCCGTTAAAATATGGAAACAATTTTGGTCAGTTGGCCGCTCATTATGCGGGGGTTGCTGGTAACGCTGCAAGTGTCGGTGCTGGTCTTATTGATAGGCACCGTTATTGGGATTGGCGGCGGTCTGTCCCTCTTGTATGGCAGCTTGCCCTTGCGCTGGTTCGTTCGTGTTTATGTAGACACCATCCGGGGCATCCCGCTGCTGGTGCTGATTTTTGCCATTTTTTATGGCTTGCCCGCTTTGGGGCTGAAAGTATCGGCGCTGATGGCCGCTGTGATGGCGCTGAGTATTTTCTGTGGGGCGCATGTCTCGGAGGTCATTCGGGGTGGGGTTGACTCCATCCCCAAAGGTCAAACCGACGCCGGCAAAGCGATTGGTCTGACCTTTCGCCAGCGTTTGCGCTATGTTATCTTTCCCCAGGCTGTGGGGCGTATCTTGCCACCCTGGGTCAATACCGCGGTTGAACTGGTCAAAGCCTCGTCCCTCGTCTCGCTGGTCAGTGTGGTAGACCTGATGCTGGCGATTCAACAAATCGTCGGGCGGACTCGCCAAACATTGTTATTATATGCCGTCGCCGCCTTGCTTTATTTCATTATCAATTACGCCATCTCGATGTTGGGGCAGCGTTTGGAAAAACGCTTCGCCTATACCTAAACTCCAGGAAATTCTATGCCGCACAAGCTCGTCATTATTCAAAATCTGGTCAAACGCTTTGGCACTGTGGACATCCTACGCGGGGTCAATCTGGAGGTGGACAAGGGCGAAGTGGTGGTTATCATTGGCCCCAGCGGCTCCGGCAAGACCACCTTGCTGCGCTGTATCAATTTTTTGGAAGAATACCAGGAGGGTCGAATTTTCGTGGATAGCCAACTGATGGGCTATCGGGAAAATAACGGCAAACTGGTCAAACTGCCCGAAGATACCACTGCCAAAATGCGGGCCGATGTAGGCATGGTCTTCCAAAGCTTCAATCTCTTTCCCCACATGACCGCCCTGGATAATGTATTGTTAGGCTTAACCAAAGTGCGCAAGCTGGCCCAAAGCGAGGCCGAAGACCGCGCTGTGACCTGGCTCAAACGTGTCGGCTTGGGCGATAAACTGAAGTCGTATCCTTCTCAACTCTCCGGCGGACAGCAGCAGCGGGTTGGCATTGCCCGCGCCGTAGCGATGGGGCCGAAGGTCATGCTGTTTGATGAAGTCACTTCGGCTTTAGATCCAGAGTTGGTTAGCGAAGTGTTAAGCGTGATGGAAGATCTGGCTCACACCGGCATGACCATGCTGGTAGTGACTCATGAGATGCGTTTTGCTAAAGAGGTGGGCCAGCGCATCATTTTTATGGATGAAGGGGTAATTGTGGAGCAGGGGACACCTCAGCAAATTTTTGAGCAGCCGCAAACGGAGCGCTTGCGCACTTTTCTGGGGCACTTTGCCAAAACGCTGTAATCCTGAAAAAAATCTTGACGGTTGCGGAAAATGGAGTCCAAACCTGGGTCTGGAAAGGCCAAAACAAGCTCTGGCCTCCGTTTCCCAAAATTGCTCATTTTGTTGACAAATGAGCAATGAAATGCTAATATTTGCGGTAATTAAGCAATCCCCCTTATTTGACAATCCAGGCGCGTCAAAGATGACTACGGATCGCCAGTTAAAAATTTTGCAGCACCTGACTCAGCACAACAGTTTAGAGGTGGGCCGGTTGAGCGAATTGTTGCAGGTTTCCCCTTCGACCATCCGGCGCGATTTGCGGGTGATGCAACAAGGGGGGCTGCTGCGGCGCGCTCATGGCGCTGCTCAATTACCAACCCCCATTCGCTATGAACTACCCTATGAAAATCGAGCGGCGCAGCACGTTGAAGCCAAGCGTAAAATTGCTGCCGCCGCCAAAGAACTGATTCGACCAGGGTTAGTCATCGGGATTAATGGCGGCACCACCTGCACCGAATTGGCCCGCCAGCTACGAGCGATGGAAAACGTTACCATCGTCACCAATGCGGTCAATATTGCTCTGGAACTTCAAGGACAGTGGGGCAAACGAGTCATCGTGACCGGGGGGCTGTTAAATCAAGACTCGTATGAATTGGTAGGCAGTCTGGTAGCGCAAAGCCTAGAAATGATGCGCCTTGATTTGGCCTTTTTGGGCGCCAGCGGAATTGACTTATCTTTTGGCTTCTCAGTAGCCGACGAGCCGGAGGCCGTCGCCAGCCGGGCTTTTATGACCGCCGCCGCCAAAACCGTTGTGCTGGCCGATCACTCCAAGATTGGTCAAACGACCTTTGCCCGCCTCTGCCGGCTGACCGAGGTAAACACGCTGATTACCGATGACAAAATTACGCCCGAACACTTGGCCGCCTTGCAAGAGACAGGGTTGAAAGTGCAAGTCGCAGGGTAGCAGGTAGCAGGGTAGCAGGTCGCAGGGTCGCAGGGTAGCAGGATTGTAGAGTTAAAGGTTGCTGATTACAGAGAATATCTGACTACTGGCTACTGATTACTGACTACCACTCCACAGGAGATTTATTTATGCCCGGCCCTGGATTTGATTTGATTGGCGAAGAAGAAATAGCTGAAGTGCTCGACGTTTTGCGCGGCGGCTGGCTTTATCGCTATGGCCAGGAGGATAATCCCAATTTTAAGGCTAAAGTCTGGAGTTTTGAAAAGGCGCTGGCCGAACAATCAGGGGTCAATTATGCCGTTGCCGTCAATTCCGGCTCGACGGCGTTGTGGATTGCCCTGCTGGGCCTGGGCATTGGCCCCGGTGATGAGGTCATCGTGCCAGGCTTTACCTTTATCGCCAGCATCTCGGCTATTATCTATGCCCGCGCCGTGCCGGTGCTGGCCGAAATTGACCGGACTTTCAACCTCGACCCGGCCGATGTGGAGCAGAAAATCACGCCGCGCACTAAAGCGATCATGGCCGTGCATCTCATGGGCAACCTGGCCCGCATGGATGAACTCAAAGCGATTGCCGAGCGGCACGGCTTGATTTTATTGGAGGACTGCGCCCAGGCGTTTGGCGCATCGTATAAAGGGCGACCTGTTGGGAGTATGGGCCACGCCGGCGCGTTCAGCTTCAACTATGCCAAGGTGATAACCGGCGGCGAGGGTGGCGCCATTGTCACAGATGATGAGAACCTCTACAAACGCTTCTTCGCTTTGCACGACCAGGGCCATGCCCCGCTGCGCAAAGGCCGCGAAGTGGGCCAGCGGCCTTTTGTGGGTCTCGATTTTCGCATGACCGAATTACAGGGGGCAGTGCTGTTGGCCCAATTTCGCAAAATCGGCTATATTAGGGCGCACCTCCACCCCCACAAGAAATTGTTCAAATCTCTCATCGGCGACTTGCCCGGCCTGGAATTTCGGGAACTGCCCGACCCCGAAGGAGAGTGCGCCACGCTGTTGACGGTGATTTTTCCCTCTGCTGATATTGCCCGCCGCATCGCTGCTGATTTGGACGGTAAACTTCTCTCCGACTCCGGCTGGCATGTCTACAGTAACATGGAACCGCTACTGGAAAAACGAGTGCCGATAGAAAGGGGCAGCCCTTTTCATTCAGAAGTTTATCCAGCGGATGTAAGTTACTACGCCGGCCTGCTGCCCCAAACCGACGATTTACTGGCCCGCTCGTTCAATATCGGTATTGGCATGCAGGACAAGGCCCTGGCCACTTACGGGTTGACCATCCACGCCACCCCCGCCGATGTCGAAGCCAAAGCCGCCGAATTTCGGCGGGTGGTGGAGAGGTATCTTCGATAAATAAGGATACAAAGCCGGAGATTAGAGATTAAATCCAATATCCAAACGGCATGCTGTCTCTAATCTCCAATTACCAATCTCTATCTTTTAAGGAGGGGAATGAAAAAACTTAGGCGTTAAGGCGATCATTTTGCAGGTAAGCAAACTTAAGACTGAGTTGATTCAAATTATGTGGAGGAGACAATGAAAAAAATAGTCAATTTTATCAGCCTTATCTCGCTGCTGGCCTTACTGGTAATGCTGCTACCCGCCCCGGCTTTGGCCCAGGATGACGTTGTCTGTGAATCTGATGTGGTAGTGCAGGCCGATGACTGGCTCTCGAAGTTGGCCGACAAATTTTATGGCGACCCGCTGGCGTTTCAGGCCATTGCCGACGCCACTAACGCCAAAAATGCGGCGGATAGCAGTTACGCCAAAATTGATAATGTTAATATTATCGAAGTTGGTTGGAAACTGTGCATCCCCGGCGCGGGCGAAGCTCAAGCCTCGCTGAGTGAAGACCGGCCCGTTATGGTTTCCATCTTAAATAAGGAAATGACCAAAGCCGAAATCGCCGAAGCCATCGCGGCGGAGGGCAGTGTGGTGGTGGGCAACTGGACTTACACTGCCAATGATGAATTAGTAAACCAGTTCCAGCAATATGTCAAAGCTACCTACGGCGTGGATGTCACCTTGACCTACGAAGGCAGCCAGTCACCAAGCGTCTACCTGACCAATCTCTACGCCGCCCAAAAGGCCGGCAGCGCCGCCCCCTACGATGTACTGGCGATTGAGGAAAATTACTGGGCCGATGCCATGAAACAGGATGCTGTGGCCGAGTTCCTACCCTCCGGGCTGGTGCCCAACCAGGCTTTGGTATCGCAAAAGTTCCAGCGTGTGCCTACGGCCATTGCCTTCCAGGCCACCGCTTTCCCGGCGATTGTTTACAGCAAGAGCCGCGCCGGTGAGATAACGAAAATTGCCGACCTGGCCGACCCACGTTTCAAAGGTCGAATTACCCTGCCGTTGCCGGGTGATATTACCGCTGGTGGTTTTCTGGTGACGGTCGCCACCGAGCTAGGCAAGGATTATAAAGACCCGCAGCAGATGGTTGAAACGGTGGATTGGGTGGTGGATAACATTGGCCCTAATGTACTCAAGTACACCACCGACAGCGCCGAGATGCAGCAGCTTCTACGTTCTGGCGCGGTAGATGCAGTGGGTTTCTGGAACTCGCTCGCTCGTTTGGAATATCTGGGCGGCAATGACGATGCCGCGCTGCTCATCCCGCCCACCGGCGTTTACCCGGCCAACGGCTACCTCTGGATTCCCAAAGGCGCGCCCCACCCGGTGCTGGCCCAAATCTTTATCAACTGGCGGCTCAGCCCCGAAGTACAATTCCCCAACAATTGGGGCATTGAGAATGGTCCCTGGGCTGAACTGCAAGAAGGTTTCCTGGGGCCGGGTTATGGTGAGGACTTGATCCCCGCCTGGATCAAAGATAACTATTACGAATTTTATCCCACCTCGCAGCAGATTGATGAACTCTTCCTGCCGCTGGATTGGGAAGCCTACAATGCCGGCTTTGATACCTGGATGAACCACTACGCCGAGCGGCTCGGACAATAAAAACTGCAAGGGAGCACACCCCTTCGGGTGCGCCGAAGGACGGGAGGAGCAGAGGATCTGGGGAGAGGAGATTCACCCCTGCACCCCTGCTCCTCCGCTCCCCTGCCTTGATGAGGAGTTTTTTATGGCCCAAGATGTGGCAGGAGCAATAACCACCAACGTAGCCGATACCGCTCTGGTTGAACGCCGCTGGCAGGTCAAGCCGGTTTTGTTACTGTTGCCCTCGATTCTGATGACAGTGCTCTTTTTATTCTATCCACTGGCTTTCATCATCCTGATGAGTTTTACCGAAAAGGGCAGTTTTCTGTCGCTGGCCGGTCCCACTTATACCTGGCAGAATTATGCCGATATGATTGGCCGTTATGCACCCAATGTCGGCGTCACTATCCAATTGGCCGGGCTAGCGACTCTGGTTGACCTGATTTTTGGCTTTCCTTTTGCTTACATTTTGGTTCGTAAAGTCCGTTACCGTGATATTGTGCGTGGTTTTATGGTTTTCCCGATGTTCGGCGCGTTGTACATTGCCTTTGGCCTGCGCTTTATTTTGCTGCCCGGCGGCTGGTTGACCCCCGTGTTCGATGCGCTGGGGTTGCAGGGGGTACAATTTTTGTACGGGCTGCCCTCGGTAGTATTTGCCATGGCCATCTTCACCTTTCCCTTTATGGTGATGAATGTGGGCGCAGCTTTGAGCAACGTTGACCCGGTGCTGGAAGAAGCCTCGGTTTGCCTGGGGGCCAAACCCTGGCAAACGTTCTGGCGAGTCATCCTGCCGCTGACCCGCTCCGGCCTGATCGCCGGGATGTTGATGTGCTTTGGCTGGAATGTCGGCGCATTTGCCGAGCCGCTGCTTTTGGGCACGCTAAACGAGCAGCGCACCCTGGCCTGGACGCTCTACCAGCGCGGCGTGGTCCAGCTTGACTATGGCCTGGCCACGACGATGGGGGTAGTGTTGATGATTCTGGCTTTTACGGTTAATTATGCCTCACTCCGGTACTCGCGAGGTGGGTTGGTGTAAAAATGTTCAAACGTTTAACGATGAACGTTTTAGGAGACTCAAGGGATGACAACCTCCACTCAAAAATCCTGGCGATTTTCTTCGCGGCGTATGGGCGATATTTTAAGCCACGCCTATATCTGGCTCTGTTTGCTGATTTTTGTGGCTCCATTTCTGGCGCTTTTTAACTACTCTTTGCAAAAAGGCGCCACCGGCGTCTATACTTTGAGTAATTACGGTTACATTTTTGGTAGTTTTATTGATAACCTGCTTACCAGCCTGAGAGTGTCGGCCCTGGCTATTGGCCTGAATCTGCTCATCACCCTGCCGGCGGCTTATGCCCTGGTGCGCTTTGAATTTCCGGCCAAACGGGTCATTTTATCGGCCTTGACCCTGCCACTGTACACGCCGGCGCCGGTGCTGGGGATAGGGTTGGTGCTGGCTTACAATTTCACCTATCGTCTCACCAACTCCATTTGGGGGCTGGTTTTTGCGATGGTGGTCGGCACCTTCCCGCTGATGCTGATCCCCATTGTGGTCGCCATGAAGGATTTGCCCCTGGTTTTTGAAGAAGCCGCCCAATGCCTGGGGGCGACTCGCCTGCAAACGTACTTCAGAATTGTGCTGCCGTTAATTGGGCCGGGCATCAGCGCCGGAATTTTGCTCTCGTTTATCATTGTTTTCAATGAATACCTGGTTACCCTCTTTGTCGCTGCGCCCAGCGTGACCACCGCCCCGCTGCGTGTCTTTAATTTGGTCCGCACCGCCGGGATTCAAAATACAACGGCGGCGCTGGCGGCCTTTATGCAAATCGTCTCCTTCACCGCCGTGATCCTCTTTTTCCGCATCTTTGGCTCGCGCTATTTGAAGGGGACGTACTTAATTTAGGCATTTCCAAGAAAATAATTACTCATTATTCGTGTTGCGTCTTACGTCTTGTGTGAGGTAAAACAGACGGAACACGTTTTGGGTAATTTAAATCTTGAAACTGCCTTAGAGACGGTGACATCATAAATTCTTGCGTCTTGCGTGTCCTGTAAAATAAACGCAAGACGCAAGACGAACTCTCTAAATTTTATCGGTAGGAAATCCTTATGTCTCGCGTTCGCCTGGTTAATATTAGCAAACATTACGGCCCAACGGTCGCCGTTGAACACGTCAATCTGGATGTGGCCGAGGGGGAATTTGTTACCTTGCTGGGGCCATCCGGTTGTGGCAAAACCACCACTTTGCGTATGATTGCTGGGTTGATCGAACCCACTGCCGGCCGGATTTATTTTGATGAGCAGGATATCACCGATCTGCCGCCCAACGCCCGCAATATCGGCTTTGTCTTCCAGACCCCCGCCCTTTTTCCCCACATGAGCGTAGCCGACAATATTGGCTTTGGGCTTTCGGTCAAGGGCCGGCCCAAGTCGGAAATCAAGGCCAAAATTGCCGAGGTGCTCAAGCTGGTGGATATGGTTAATTACGGGGATCGCCTGCCGCGCCAGCTTTCCGGCGGCCAGCAGCAACGGGTCGCCCTGGCCCGCGTTCTAGCCACCGACCCTCGTGTACTGTTGTTCGACGAGCCATTGTCGGCTCTGGATCGCAATCTGCGCGAGACATTGAAGTACAACATTTTGGAATTGCAGCGGCGCACGGGCAAAACGGCCATCTATGTCACCCACGATCAATCCGAAGCCTTTGCCATTTCGGATCGTATCGCCGTAATGAATCACGGGCTGATAGATCAAATCGGCACTCAGACCGAAATTTATCTCCACCCCCAGAGCGACTTCGTGGCCGAGTTCATCGGCGCGAACAATCGTCTGGAAGGCCGGATTACCAATGTTACCAGTCAGATGACGACAATCCAGGCGGATCAATTAACCCTACAATGCCCCACTCGCGTTGGCATGAAAACGGGTGATGGGGTGGTAGCTTACGTGCGACCAGAGGATATTAAAGTGCTCAGCAACGGGGATGGCAGCGGCTACCGTAATGTCTTTGAGGGGACGGTAGAACAGATCATCTTCGAGGGCGCGACCGCGCAACTTCGCATTGGTGTGGCCGGGCAGATGCTCCGGGTTGATGTTGCCGGGGCCGAACGGCTAAAACTGCTCGACCATCGCGGTCAAATTTACCTCGGTTTTAATGAAATCACGCTCATCCCAGCCCATAATTAACGTTCTAATGTTGACCGTTCAACGTTAGAGCGTTTAGTGTCCGGTGTGCCCATTTTTACTCAAGGGCGCATCCAGAACTTCACGCACCTTGCCCAGCAGGGCAGCCGGTGTAAACGGTTTTTGTAGAAAGGTCAGGTTTGGTAAGCCAATACCTCGTTTAGCCAGGGTCGTGTCCGTGTAGCCTGACATAAATAATACTTTGAGACCAGGCCGCTCAACCATGAGCCGATCCACTAATACTTGCCCTCCCATCTCAGGCATCACCACGTCGGTCAGCAAGAGTTGAAACTGGATATCCGGCTGGGCCTGGATCAGTCGCAGGGCGCTGGCCCCGTCAGCCGCCTCCAGGACGGTGTAACCATGCTGGCGCAGGATTCGAGCGGTTAGCTCACGTACTGCCGGGGCATCCTCCACCAGCAGGATTTTCTCGGTGCCTTGGGGCAAATTTTTGGGCCTGGTTTCCTCGCTTACCGGCTTGATCTCCGCCCGGAGGCGGGGCAAATAGATTTTAAGGGTAGTGCCCTGGCCAGGTTCGCTATAGGCCCAAATATGCCCTCTGTTTTGCTTGACAATGCCGAAACAGGTCGCCAGACCTAATCCGGTGCCTTTGCCTACCTCTTTGGTGGTAAAAAACGGCTCGAATAAATGCGCTTTTACCTCGGCCGACATACCAATCCCTGTGTCAGTAACGGCGATCATCACATATTCTCCAGGCGTCACCTCAACATGATGATGGACGTAATCGAGATCAAGCGTAACATTGGCCGTCTCAATCGTAAGCATCCCCCCACCCGGCATAGCATCACGCGCGTTGACAGCCAGGTTAACCAGAACCTGCTCAATTTGGCTGGGGTCAGCTTTGACCTGGCCGAGATCGGAGGCAAGGACGGTTTTCAAGTTAATATCTTCGCCAATGAGTCGGCCTAACATCTTCTCCATATTGGCGACCAGGTGATTGAGGTCCAGGATTTGGGGTTGGAGGACTTGCTTGCGGCTGAAGGCTAGAAGTTGAGCAGTCAATGTCGCCGCTCGCTGGCCAGCCTGTTTGATCTGTTCGAGCCCCTGCCGGACGGGATCAGAGAAATCAGGATGGCGATGCAACAGGATTTCGCTGTAACCGTTAATAACCGTCAGCAAGTTGTTGAAATCGTGGGCAATACCGCCAGCCAACCGGCCGATGCCTTCCATCTTTTGCGCCTGGCGGAGTTGGTCTTCCAGATGTAGTTTGCCGGTTACATCGTCGCCTACAGCTACATAGTTGACAATCAGTCCGCGCTCATCACGAACGGGCGTAATAATTTTGTCTACCGTGTATAGGCTTCCATCCTTCTTTTTATTGATTATACGGCCTCGCCAAACCTGGCCGACGCTGAGCGTCTGCCACAAATGCTGGTAAAAGCTCTCCGACAGTTGACCACTTTTGAGAAGGCGCGGAGTTTGACCAAGGGCTTCTGCCCGGCTGTAACCGGAAATCCGTTCAAAAGCGGGGTTAACATAAATAATTGTTCCCACTGTATCGGTGATGATAATACTTTCAGCAGACTGTTCGATAGCCGCACTCAAACGCTGCTGGGCTTGGACCAAACGCACCCGCGCTAAGGTCACTGCCACCTGGTCGGCCACCCGCTTGGCCAGGCCGATGTCGTCGGTCAGGAAGTCACGCGCCTTGACCGCCGCTAGATTCAGGCAACCGGCAACTTTCCCCTCGACAATGAGGGGCAGGATGAGCAGGGAGATAATACGCTGCTGAGTGATCCATTCTTGGAGCAATGCCAGCCGGGGGTCGCTGCGGGCATCGGCAATGAATAGAGGTTCTCCGGGAGTGAGCAAGGATTGGAAGGGGAAACTGCCGTTCATCAGTATAGTTTTGACGGCTGTGGCCGGTTGTTCCTCGGCCAGGTATTCAACTGCTACTTCCACCACATTTTTCTGTGCATCACACAGGAGGGCAGTTGTAACGGGAAGATCAAAGAACAGGGCTAATTCACGACAGGCTGTTTCCAGAATTGTTTTCGCGTCGGAACTAATCGCCGCTGCGGCAATAACTTGATTGAGCAGAACTAATTCGCGGTTACGCCGGGAAATTTCTACTTCTGCCTGCTTGCGGGCTTGCTCTGATTTTTCCAGGGAACTCAACATGGAATTGATTGTCTGAGCCAGATGGGATAATTCATCTTGTTCGGTGACCGGTATTCGCACAGTCAGGTCTCCGCTGACACCAATCTGTTTGACCCGCTGGCTGAGACCGGTCAACCGGGAGAGAACTTGTTTCTCCAAAAGCAAGAGGGTGGTCGTTCCAAAAACCAAACCAACGGCCAGCAGCGACCCCATCAAGTAGGCCACACTGCCCTGGCCCTGCTGATAGATTTCGCGGGGCGCCTCCACCTGGAGCACTAAAATAGGCTCTCCTTCAATATCTGTCAGCACACTATAGCCGGCGATTGTTTGCGAATCCAGGGGTTGAACAAAGACAGGTGCCCCAGCGGCCAGAGCGGTGCGGGCAGACTGAGTGTGAGTGGGTAGGTGGGGATCGTCAAACCGATCCAGGTGAAGCGACAGATGAACCAGTTCAGCCAAATGTTGAATTTCACGGTTGTCCAGATAACGACCCAGGATCAGCGTTCCCCGACTCGGCCCTTCATCATTGCTGGTCAATATAGGTCGTGAGACCACAAGGAGGGGGGCTTCCGGAAGCAGAATAATCCCCGAGACACTGCTGTTTAAATCAGAATGATGTAGAAGGGTGTTGCCGGGCGATAGTCGAGCCAATAATTCTGAGGGCAGGGGTATTTCCTGCTGATTTAGCAAATCAACCGCTTTGCCAAAGACAAGCTGGCCGGAAGGATCAACAAACAGCATCAGGTTGAGTCTCAAGGCAAGCAAAGCTGAGGCCGTCAAATTGTTTTCGATATATGCTTCATTGGCGTCATCAACAAAAGTGTAAGTGTCGTCCCAACTGGCCCAGTCGTGGGCCGTACTGTTTAAGCCGACCAACTCATCATAAATTGCATTAGTGGCACGAGTAACATTCTGGGCGGTGCTCTTCTCTTCTAATTCGTTGAAGCCGGCCAGCACAATTAAACGTGAGATAGTAAATAACAGCGCCATCAGCCCCAGAAAGGTCAGGCCAATGATGACAATCGTTTTTTGATGTAAGGACATAGGTTTTACTTCCAGAAAATGTTTAACAGCCAATTATATCATACAGTTGGAACCAAAGGAAAGTTACGCATTTAACCTTTATGAGTCTATACTGAAATCAGAATGAAAGCAGAACTTTTTCATAGTTAGAGTCAAGGCCAAATCGCCCCTGTTTTACCTGTCGGCTATTTTTAAAAGTTACGTTCTCATTCTGTTTTTGGTATAGGCTTTCATCAGAACTTCAGTGTCATAGTAGGTAGGTTCTGTTGACATTTCACTTTGTTGCCCAAAAACGCATCCTGAGTAGGCGATAGCCGTATCGAAGGGTGCGTTTTTGGGCCGATTTCGCACGCTGAGTGCCCGTAAGGGCGTATCGAAGCGTGCGAAATCGGCAAATGTCAACAGAACCTAGTCAAAAGTACTCGTGCTAAACCCTTAACCGGGACTTGCCCGTGCCCCTCAAAGACATTTTTGAACAGGTTATTGAACGGTTCAATGGTCACAGAACGCCGTTTATGAAAGACCTTTCGCACCGCTGCCCCATCATCCCGGTGGGGATAAGGGCTTGACCGGGTCGTAATCAGAAGCCGATCACTTAAGCGACAAGCGGTCAAGACTTCAACTTCATCATCGTGGTAATGGCGGTCGCCCGGAACGAAGCTAAGCTCACTTCGTTGGGGAGGGGATGACATAAAGTTTGAGTGAGAAGAAGGCAGGTGGAAAGATGGAATTTGCTGAGCGTGCGGTCGAATTACGCCCTGTGCGCCGTAAAATAATGCTGAATTTATGAGTGATGATTGTACTAAGATTTTGAAATGAGCACCCCCCACTCACCGCAACCGACCTTCAACAAATAACCCGGCACATCATCAATGTGGAATCTCTAGCTTTCCTTCCCGTGGAGGGGTTGCGGCGGTAGGGGATGAGATGGGGAACGGGTACAAAAACTCAAAGGGGCTGATAAATCAGCAGCATAACCCAGGCGGCTGGTTGATCGCCGATAGATCCTGACGCCGTGGAGCGAGATTTCTTTTTTGTAATCCTGCGATAAGTAGGCGTAGAGCTGCGTGTAAAATTTGTCGTCAATCACCCGATCTTTAAGCACCACATAGTCAGGCGGGCAGGCCATGATTGCCGCCAACTCCCGGTAACGATCAATTCCTGCCACCCTGGCCCAATCGTCATGCGTTAATACCATCGGCACAATATAACGCGTTGGGATAACCCCATCAACCAGGTAGTAAAGGACAGGCTGATAGTCTACAACAAACAAGCGGGCGTCGTGGTCTATGCGCTCATTAAGATAAGCGGCCACCAGAGCAGGTTTGTCTGGCTGCTTGTACCACTGCTGGCGTATTGCCGTCAGGCTGGTCCGCATGGGTATAAAGAGTGGCTCAAACAGCGCCAGCAGAATCAGACCTACCAGTAAGCTGCGGGTCCAGAGGGGTTTCTCTTTGAGAGCGTGAGCCGCGTTTATAACGAGGTGGGCGGCCAGCAAGCACAGCGGGCTTAGCATTTGCAGAAAGTAATAGGGGTAGAATCGTTTGGCGATGTTTACCCCCATAAACGAGCCTAGCACCCAGATGAGCAGGGCTACGACCCTGTAATCCAGCCTTTTTGGTGGGCGCGCTGATTGCAGCAGAAAGGCCGGGGTCAGCCAGAGCGCCGTCCAGAGGAGTATATGCGTTTTAACCTGCACAAGAAGGGCGTTAACCAGGCTTTGAACTGAGAAAGGGATTAACTGGCCGTAGATGATATTTGCGGTAAAGTTAGCATGAATAAATACCTCCAACTGTCCGGCCGCAGCATAAAGGCTAACAAAGACCAGCAAGGGCATCAGAAACCCCACGCCCATCTCCATAGCATGCACCCAGACCGTAGAGAAAGAAAACCACTTCCGCCAAGCGACAACGACCAGGATATACACCATCACTGCTGCTATAAAATCAAACAGCACTGAAAACTTGATCTGCATTGCCACCCCAAATACCAGGCCGATCAAAATGAGGCGCCACCGGCTTACCTGTGTTTTAGGGAAGAGGCGCAAGATGAGATAGAAGCCCAACAAGACGAATGGGTTAAAGAGAAGTTCCGCATGCGCCGTTTCACCCACGTTTTTTAAGGAAAAAGCCATATAGAGAATGGCGGCCAGAATCCCCGTTTTAGTAGAGTACAGGATGTCACGGCCAAAACGGTAAATGAGATAACATGATAGAGCGACAGCCAGGCAAGTCAAGATTCTGATTGATACAATGGTCTGCCCAAAAACCCATTGCCCTGACACAAAAAGAAGGTAAAGAGCGGGTGGCTTATGATCCCATAAGGTGGTATAGGGCAGTGACCCTCGCAACCATTCTCGCGCCATGAGGAGATAAACGCTCTCATCCCAATCCACCACTGAACGTCCAAAGGACGGCGCTCGCAAAAAAAGAACGGCCCCCAAAAAGGTCAACCCCACTAGCAACTCACATCCCAGGAGGAGTAAGGATCTATAAGAGATGGTATTCCAGGATGGTATTGAGACAGATTTAAATGGGTTCATCATGCCCTATGGCTAAGGTTGTCCCATCTCGGTGAAGGTGATATTATTAAAGTTCAAAATAATGGGTGACTTTATAGTGAATGCCTCATAGCTACTTCAGCTACCCCCCAGTATAGTGGTCTCCTTGATGTTTCACCATACCTAGCTTGGGGATTTTAAGCCCCCAGAAAGGATTATTTTATCAGGCTTACTTCCTCATCTTACTGGGTGAGGAAGGGAACTTATTCCCTCGCTTTTCAAAAATCAAAAACCCCCAACTTTACATAATTCGAGAAGTGTGGTAAAATTTCAGATGAAGTACATTAAGTCATCTTATTAATCCAGAATTAGTGAAACATGGGGGTTCAACTGTGAAAAGTCATCCTCTGCAATATGTAAGCTTGATTGTTTTGGCCGTTATTGTCTCGGTAAGTTTTGGTCAGCCTGCCCCGGCCGCCGCGCAGGAAGGTAGCGTATTTATCACCACTCCGGCCAATGGCTCGACGGTAACCGGCCTGGTCACTGTGACCGGCGCGGCAGCTTTCCCTGATTTTTTGAAGTACGAGATTTTTCTCAAACCGGGTAAAGGTGACCTGCTGTGGGTGGCGACGACCTACGCCCCGGTAGTCAACGGCAACCTGGCCCGTTTTGACACCCGCACCTATCAAAACGGCACGTACCAGATGATTATCCGGCAGGTTAATAGCAACAGCAACTATACCGAGTGGGTCGGCCCGACCATTACCATTGATAATGAACTGGGTGCGCCGCTGCCTTACCCGGAAATCGAGCCGAGCTATCTTTATATGCCTGAGAAATATGCTCTGGTCCGGCTGAAAAACTGTTCGGGGGTTGATCTGGAATTTGATTATGCCAGTGCTCAAGGCAGCGCCGATGCGCTCAAGCTCAAGGCCAAAGGTCAGGATACGACCTACTGCCCCTTTGAGGATTTTGTGCTGATTCCCGGCGAGTATCGCGGCACAGCCACCGGCTCCGGTGAAAAAGCCTATACCTACAGTTTTCAGGCGGAAGTGGGTAAAGTTTATGAACTTATCTACAACGGCGAGGGCGCAGGGCGTAATCAGTTTATGGTTAATTACATTCAGCCCGATAAACGCGCCAGCACCGACACCGGCGGCACGCAAAGTCCGGTTGAAGCCGTAGCGGCTGCGCCGACCCAAACGCCTGTGCCGTTAGCGGACTCGGTCGCTCCCGCCGATGCGGAACCTGCTTCTGTTGCTCCCGTCGAAGTTCCGGCTCAAAGTAATTCCGTGTTACCCGTTACCGGCCAGGGAGAACCATCCGGGCTGCCGTTTGTGCTCATCGGTGTGGCCGTCCTGCTCTTTGTAGTCGGCGGCGGCGTGCTGCTGGTAATGTGGCGCAGCGGCTTTTCGGTTTGATGGTTTGACTTTTTTGACAAAAAACAACGCCCCAGAGGGTAAATGCTCTGGGGCGTTTTGTTTTAGCTTAATAGAATAGTTGCCGTCTCAACCTGCCCACACCCGGCGAAAGAGACCTGGATAGTCAACAACCAAACCGTCCGTATCCACCCGAATGTCGGCACTAAAATTGTCAGCCGGACTTTCGAAGCGATAGAGGCTGTGGTCAGGGGCTTGCGCCAGGCAGGTATAACGCTGCTGTGCGGCTGAAATGTGCAGCGCGGGAATGGCGATATAGGCCACCTTGATCTCGGCTGACTGGCCCGGCTGTAGGCCCAAACGCCGAATGGGCAGCGTGTTGGTGAAAGGGGTGGCCGAAATGTCAATGTCAAGGCAGCCCTGCAATTTACCCAGGGGTATGTCCGACTTATCGGTGCGCCAGAAACCATCGGCGTCCAAAGAAAGCAAGAGCGAGTGATAGGTGGGCGTATAAAGGCTGACCCGGACCATAATGAAGCGATAGTGAGCATCGCAGCGCACCTCATAATGAAGCCGAACCGGCTGCTCCTCTACCACCCCGACGATCAACCCATCGGCTGCGATCACCTCATTTTCCTGGATACGGAGATGTTCGAGACCTGGCTCGGCCAGGCCCTCCCAAATAATTTGGCGTTGCATTTTTTACAATGTATCCGAAAACAACATTCCTCCCAAACCAATAATGACGCCGAGATGGAGCAGCCACAAGCCGCTGGTCAAAAAAGAGAGGGCGGGTACAAATTGAGCAATGAAACTGATGATGACTAGAATCAGCCCGATAATCACAGGTAAACCCTTGATCATGGCCATTTTGTCGAGCATGGGTGAGTCCCTCCGGGTATGATAAGAGATAAGAGATTGGAGATAAGAGATTGGAGATTAATAATCTCCAATCTCTTATCTCCTCGATGGTTCCACCTGAAATGGTTGTACCAACTCACGCAGGTGCTCCGGCACGTGGACGGTCAACCGGGTGCCATCGGCCTCGTGGCTTTCGTGGTGGATAATGGCCTGTTCGTGCAGCAGCGAAACTACATCGCCCCGGTCGTAGGGAATCAGCAGTTCTACTGTCCGGTGGCCGGACTGTAGAACCCCTTCAATTCGGGCTAGAAGTGCCGGTAAGCCCTGCCCGGTTTTGGCGCTAACGCCCAAGCTGTTGGGATATTGAGCTAACTGCTCGATGATTTCGTCCGGGTCATCCAGCCGGTCAATTTTATTAAGGGCGACCAGCACCGGTGCAGTGGTTGCGCCAATTTCGGCCAGCGTATCGGCCACGGTCGCGGCCTGTTCGGCGGCGTTTTGATGGGTAATGTCCACCACGTGCAAAATCAAATCCGCCTCGGCAATTTCTTCCAGGGTTGCCCGGAAAGCCGCCACTAAATCGGTCGGCAGCTTTTGGATAAAGCCCACCGTATCACTAAATAGCACTTCGAGGCCGCTGGGCAGAGCAACCCGGCGGGTGGTCGGGTCGAGCGTTGCAAAAAGCTGGTCGGCCGCGTACACATTGGCCTGGGCCAACGCGTTGAGCAAGGTGCTTTTGCCGGCGTTGGTGTAGCCGACAATCGCCACCACCGGCACCCCGGCCCGCTGCCGTTGTTTACGGTGACGGGCGCGGTGAGCGCGTACTTTTTCCAATTCCTCTTTAAGGTGGGTGATCCGCTGGCTGATCTCACGGCGGTCAACCTCAAGCTGAGTTTCGCCGGGGCCGCGCACGCCCACGCCACCGCTGGCCCCACCGGCGCGACCCCCGGCCTGGCGGGCCAGGTGAGTCCACATGCGGGTCAAACGGGGCAGCCGGTACTCGTATTGGGCCAGTTCAACCTGCAACTGGCCTTCGCGGGTGTGGGCGTGCCGGGCGAAGATGTCCAGAATCAGGGCCGTCCGGTCAACCACCTTGACCGTGAGCAGTTTTTCCAATTCGCGCTGCTGGCGCGGACTCAATTCGTCGTCAAACACAAATACGTCAATGGCCAGTTCATCGCGGAAACTCTGTAGCTCTTCAACTTTGCCACTGCCAATCAAAGTGCCGGGATGAATCGAGTCCAGGCGTTGGTAGGTTCCACCCTTTACCTCAAGGCCGGCGGTATCGGCCAAAGCGGCCAACTCCTCCAGTGAGTCCTCCACATTGAAGCCAATCTGTCCGTTTTTGGGCCGCTTCAACTCCACGCCTACCAGAAAGGCCCGCTCGACCAGAGGTTTGATGGTAATTAATTTATCGCTTTTTTGCGTAAGAATAAGTTAACTCCTTGAAAAGATAGAAGATGGAGGATAGTAATTATACTCCTTGCTACCCTGCGACCTTGCTGCCCTGCTACTTGCTACATGATACACACAATAAGCATGATAGGCAACCCCTTTTGAATTAGCGCAGGGTGACATCCCCTGCAAAAATCGAGATGGTGGAACCGTCGGCCTGAGCGAGCAACAGCGCCCCATTTTCATCCACCCCGGCCAGGATACCTTCCTGCCGTTGGCCTTCGTTGAGGAGGGTGACTGTGACCGGCTGCCCTATACCCACCAATCGCTCCTGCCACTCGTGGTGCGGCAGTTTGCCCCGGCGCAGAGCTTCGTAGCGCTGCTCAACGTTAAAAAGGAAGCTCTGCAAAATGGGTAGGCGCAGCCCACCTGTATCCCGGCCCATAATCATCGAAAGGCTGGTGGCTAACTGGGCCAAAGGAGGCCCGCCGCTGCCGGGCCGGCCGGGCCGGTCAGGTTCGACCTGGGTTTGGCGGCTGAAATCCACATTTACATTTAGCCCCAATCCAACCACCACCCAGTTTAGGGTTTCGCCTTCGATGTCCAATTCGGTCAGGATGCCGGCCAGTTTTTTGCCGTCACGCCAGATCAGATCATTGGGCCATTTGAGGCCGGGTGACAACTCGGTGTGCAGCTCAATGGCGTCGGCCAGGGCCAGGGCGCACAACATGGTCAGCCGTTGGGCTTGAGCCGGGGCCACCAGCCCGGCAGGTCGAAAGAGCAAAGACATCAACAGGCTGGACTCAGCCGGGGCGTGCCAGCTTCGCTCCAGGCGGCCTCGTCCAACCAACTGCTCATCGGTCAGATAGAGCAGCCCTTCGGGTGCCCCCCACCGGGCCAACCGCTTGAGTTCGGTGTTGGTTGAGCCGGTTTGTTCGGTATAAACCACATTTTGACCAAAAACATAGGTTGGCAACCCACGGCGGACCAGATCCCCGCTCAATCGAGACATAAAAACTCCTTCTTTTAGCTGAATGGCTGTTATGATAGCCCCGCCCCTTTAATTTGCAAATTCGCTTGTTAGGTCTCTCTTTGGTAAAATAAACTGTACCCTAACGATGAGGCGAAGAGCGGTGATGAATCTTCGCCTCGTCGTTTCTTGTCATACTGCCACATCTCTCAATTTTAGGAGTTACGCAGTTTAGATATTTTTAACCACAGATTACACCGATTTCACACTTTTTTCGTTATTTTCTGTGTAATCCGTGAAATCTGTGGTTGGTTTTTAGACACAGTTCTTCAATTGCGTAAGTTCTATCAATTTCAGCAGGAGCAAATTAATGACTTCAGGAAGGCTCTATACACCTTGGCGGATGAAGTATGTCGCTTCGACCCGCAAGAAGACGGACGCTTGTGTTTTCTGTACCCACTGGAATGATAGCCCCGAGCGCGACCGGGAAAACTTTTTAGTCTATCGCGGCCAAACTATGTTTGTGGTCATGAATATTTTCCCCTATAACACCGGCCACTTAATGATTTTACCTTGCCAGCATGTGGCTACCCTTTCCGAAATAACGCCTGATATGCAGCTTGAGTTGATGACTCTGACCACCTACTTTACCGAATTGCTCAATGATTTGATGCACCCCGATGGTTTCAATATTGGCATTAATATCGGTCGAGCCGCCGGGGCGGGGATAGATAGTCATCTGCATGTGCATATTGTGCCCCGTTGGAGCGGCGACAACAATTTTATGCCGGTTATCGGCGAGACGCGGGTGCTGCCCGAGGAGTTGAGCGATACCTATGATCGAATTTTTAAGTGGGTGCAACAACACCCGCTGACCAGTTCAGGGTCGGTCGCCGGTGCAGATCATCGGTACTGAAAAGTGGTCAGGTTTCGGCCAATGTTATTAATTTAAGCAGCAGTCTGAGCAGGGGAGCGCAGCGGCCGTATCGAAGGGTGCTGCGCCGTCAGGAGTGGTCGCTAAACAGCACTCTTCGATACGCATTACTCAGGCTGCTGTCTGACCTTATCTTCAAAAAGAGGAACAGGAAAATGTATCAAACATATCAAATTTCACACCGTGAAGCGCTTCAGATAATTGCCGCTATTCAGGCTGAACTGGAGCAAACCAACCGAGCGGCAGCTATCGCCGTGGCCGATGCCCACGGTGAATTGATTGCTTTTTTGCGGCTGGATGGCTGCAAACTCCCCTCCCTCAACATTGCCATCAATAAAGCCTTCACGGCTGCCCGCGAAGGCAAGGAAAGCAAAGAGGTGGGCCAGTCGTCCCACGAGCAAGGATTCCCCATGACCAATTTTGGCGATTTGCGTTACACAGCCTGGGGCGGCGGCGTGCCGCTGACCTATCAAGGTAAGGTGATCGGCGCTGTGGGGGTCAGCGGCGTGCCCGAAGCCGAAGATATAGCCCTGGCCAAACTGGGGGTTGAGGTATTTGAGGGGATAGTGGGCAAGTAGTAGTTTAGTAAAATCTTTCCACCGGCCACCCCCTCGACGCCGCAATCTTGGCCAGTTTGCGAGAAGGGTTGACCGGGCTGGGATGGCTGACCATTTCTAGCAGCGGCAAATCGGAGGAGCTGTCGGTGTAGAAGTAGCTGGTGGGTAAGGGAAATTCCAGATTATTTCGCTGCGCCCACTGCTGCGCCCAGTACACTTTGCCGGGGCCGTAACAGAGAGGACCGTCCAGTTGGCCGGTGTAACGGTCATTTTGCACCGCTAGATGGGTGCAGAGGTAATCGTCGCCCAACCCCAGGTAGTCGGCTACGGGTTTGACAATCTCCTCGATGGAGGCCGAAAGGATAACCACCCGATGGCCCTGGCTTTGGTGCCAGGCAATTTTAGCTTGTCCCGCCGCCGTTAAACGCGGCAGCAGGCGGTGGGGAATCCACTCGGCAAAAAATTGAGCCGCTTCACGCTGTCCATGTCGGCCGACATAGGTGATAAGTCGGCCGTGCGCCTGTCCAAAATCAAGCCGTTTTAATTGATACCCCAAAAAAGTCTGGCTGAGCACCCACAGCGGCAGCCGTCGCTGCCGCAGCGCTTCCCGAATATAGAGCATGCCCGAACTGGTATTGAGTAGGGTATAATCTAAATCAAAAAAGGCAACTGCGCTCATTGAGAACCCTTTCATAGTCATAATGCGCATTATAGTTTGATTTAAAGAAAAGCAAAGGCCGTCCCTGGTTAATCGGGACGGCCTTTGTGACAAATTTTAGCGCTATGGATGAGATAGTCTCTAAAGCTTGACCGGGTATCCGGCTGAGCCAGATCCTCCTGCTGTGGCAGTTACACTAACCGTGCCGGCATTATCCCCAACGCCGTTCAAAGTGACCGAGCAACTGCTATTGCAGGTGGTGGTTCGGGGCGAGGCATTCTGCGAGTCGCTTACCGTGACTGAGGTGCTGCTAGAAACGGTAATTGTGACTACCACATCATTCCCATGACCACCCCCCGTGCGGTTGGCGGAAACACTGGTGATGACGTTGTTATTGCCCCCACCTGTTGGTAAGCGCAGATTGGCGACCACATTGCTAAAAACATTGCCAACCACTGGACCCAAGACCAGCAGAATAGCGATAACCACGATCGCTACCAGAACAAGAATAAGGGCATATTCAACCAACCCTTGCCCTTTTTCCCCAGGGCGTTTGTTAAAAATAGGCCATTTCATGGTGATACTCTCTGTAGGTGTCGTAATAGGTTTTATGGAAGTTAATTGAGGTTGGAGCCACCAAGAAGATCAGAAGCTGACCGATTAAAAGATTGATTTGGGATCGAACGTAGCCCTAAAAATAAAGAAACAATACCGACTACGGAATAAATTAAGAGTTAAATCAAACTCGATCCATTCCTGGTCTTCTTAGGAGAGCAAAGTTACCTGTGAAAATAACCTCCTTTCTGGCTAAGAATTTTCGCCTCTACCCATTCAGAGTCAACTTTTATAGTTTTAATTATAGGACATAATCTTGTTGGTTTATAGATGCAAAAGTACCGATTGGGCAAACCAAAATTGTCAAAAAACCTTGCCCAAAAGTACCTTAAAACATGCTAAAACAAGGGCTAGTATCATTTCACTACGCTGATAGTATCGGCTACCAAGACCTCGTTTGTCCGCAAGAAGCCGATCACTTCTACTTCATCCCCTTCTTGAGGCTGGCCTTCTAAAATAACATCGGTCGGCAGGAAAACGGTCTGCCCGGCGATGATCCACAAATTTTCGCCTTTTGTCTCTAAAATCCCTCGAAAATCCACCACCGCTGCCCGGTTTTGCTGGATGAGTTGCTCGATTTCGGCCAGACGGCGCTGGTTGAATGTTTCGGCCAGGCCCGCTCGCCGGGCTGCCCCAAAGGTGAGGCTCAATTGAACCGCCTCGGAACTGCGTTTGAGACTGTATAAAAAGTCTCCGGGAAGCGCGGTCTGGGCGACATAACTTAACAGCAGCAAAGACATTAATAAGGTCAGGGCTACGGTCACAATAACCGTTGCCAGATCGCTTAAAACAGCTTTCGGCGTTAGCCGCCGGCGGATAATCCTGAAGACCGCCTGGGTCTTCTGACTAAAGGTGGGCGCTGCCACTGCCGGCAACTCGGCTACCTGCTGCATGTACACGGCGCGTAGGGCCGATTTCCGTTCTTCCGGAACCAGACGGGGATTGGGATCAGCCAGGACAGTGGCGGCAAAAAGCAGGGGGCGCAACTGAGCCGCGTACTCGGGCGCTTCGGCCAAAATCTCTTCGACCGGAATGCCGGCTTGTAGGGCGGAGATACTCTCATCGAGGATAGACTCAAAGCTATCACTCATGATCCACCTCCTGCGGCATAAAGCGGGCCAGCGAAGCCAAGGCGCGGTGCTGCAATGCCTTGACCGACCCCACCGACCTTTCCAGCAGTTGGGCGGTTTCGGCCAGGCTCAAGCCCTGGCCAAAACGCAGCGCCACCACGTGTTGTTGCTCTTCGGTCAACTGCAGCAACGCTTTCTTCAACAGGGGGGTCAAGTGGGCCAGATAGGCTTGTTCGGTTAATAAGCTGTCGTCGGCGGCCAAATCATCGTCGAGGGGCACGGTTCGATATTTTTCTTTAATGTAATCGGCGGCCAGATTGCGGGCCACACTGTACAGCCAGCCTGACAGTGAGACGCGGGGCGGCTTGTCCACCTTCAAGGCGTTAACCAGGGCCAAAAAAACCTCGCCGGTCAAATCGGCGGCCACATCCGGCTCACCCAAACGATAGTTAAGGTAACGATAAATCTGATCAAAATAGCGGTCATACACATCGGCCAGGGCTTGTGGGTCGTGCCGTTGGATGCGCGCCAGCAGGGAGTCTTCACTGGTCACAGGCCGGGTTCCTTTCGGGGCTTGCCGTCACGCTCTTACTATACACGTCTTTCATAGGCCGAAAAAGATTCGGGGTAAGAAGTGTCGAGTGTCAAGTGTCAGGTGTCAAGTGCTAGAGTTCTTACCTGACACGTGACACTTAGACACATGACACTTAGACCAACGCCCTTCCCCCATCAACAAAATAGACCGCCCCGGTGACAAAATCGCTCGCAGCCAGGAATATGACGGTGCGGGCTACGTCCTCCGGCGTACCAATGCGTTTGAGGAGAGAATTTTCTGTGGCCCACTGCGCTTTGGCCTCGTCGGCGTTATCGGGCAGCAGCACCGTGCCGGGCGCAATGGCATTGACCCGCACATGCGGAGCCAGTTCGGCCGCCATCACCCGCGTCAAGGCCACCAGACCGGCTTTGCTGGCCGAATGATGCGCGTAGCCGGCCCAGGTCTGGTAAGCCGACAGGTCGGTAATGTTGACAATCAACCCCGATTTTTGGGCCAACATGGCCGGGGCAACCGTCTGGCTCATCAAAAAGGGACCGGTCAGGTTAATATCCAGCGCCGACTGCCAGGCCTCCGCGGTTATCTCCAAAAATGGCGCTTTGAGCCAGACCGAGGCATTGTTTACCAGTAGGTCAATCCGCCCAAGATGTTCCAGAACAGCGGCGGCCACTCGCGCCGGGTCGCCTGAAGTTTGTACGTTCATGGGCAAAGCCAGCGCCTCAACGCCCTTTGCCTGGATTTCGGCGGCGGTGGTTTGATACGGCTCTGCTTCATTCAGATAAGTGAAGGCCACGTGGCAGCCTTGCTCGGCCAGGCTCAAGGCAATGACTCGTCCCACTCGTGCCGCCGCGCCGGTGATGAGGGCGACTTTGTTTTTAAGGTCCATTTTTACTCCCAGGCTAAGATTTCAGCTAGCCTTCTCCTACCCCTCCCACTGCACTTGGCGATAAATCTGGGCTAAGGGTAACTCTACCTCGATTGACTTCAAGGTTAAAATATCGTCCGGCTGGGTAAAAACTAAAAGCTCCCACAGTTTCTCATTCACCCGCCGAAAATATTCTACCCGGCTGCGATATTGGTCTACTAACACATATTCCGCAAATGTATCGAGACTCCAATATGCCTGAAACTTATCGCTGCGATCCTCTTCGGCGGTGGATTTTGATAGCACTTCGATAATAATCTGCGGATTCGTCACCGTATCGGTTCGTCCCGCAACCAATCGAGGTTCGCCACAAATCACCATAATATCAGGATAAACGGCTCGATTGGCCTGTTCTATCCACAAGCGCAAATCACTGGCGAAAACAGCGCAGGGTTTGGTTTGGAGCGCGTTATACAGGGCCGCGTGAAGGTTACTGACAATTCGATTGTGCGCCAGCGATGCCCCGGCCATAGCCACGATTTGGCCTTGATGATACTCGCTTTTATAAGCTGCTTTTTCTTCCAGGATTAAATATTCTTCAAAAGTTGGCAAATTTTGTTCTTTATCTAGCATAAAAGAACTCCTTTGACCATGCCCTTGCTCACTGCATCAACCGGGTCAATACCCCGCGCAGCACGCCAATAGCCTGCATATACTCTTGCAAATCAATGTGCTCCTGAGGGGTGTGGTCCAGGCTGCTGTCGCCAGGGCCATAGGCGATCACCGGGGTGTTGGGCCAGTGCGGAGCGATCACGTTCATATCCGCTGTGCCGGTTTTGACTACAAAACGCGGCTCGCCCCCGGCGGCGCGAATGGTTTGGAGGAAGGCCCGCACCAGGGGGTTGGATTTGTCGCCTTTGTAGGCCGGCTCGCCGCCGGAGAATTGCAGGTGCGCGCTTGTCCCTTCCGCCAGCGTATTTGTGAGCTGGCGCAGTTCCTGTTCTAACTCGGCCAGGCTCAAGCCGACCGGCAGCCGGAAGCCCATCCCCAGTTCGACCAGACCATAAGCGCCTTCATCCCGGCTGGCAATGTGTCGCAGCGAGGGTGAGAGTTGATTGAAGGGCGTGTCAGCCTGTCGTTTTTGGTTGAACGCAGCGCAAAACTGTTCCACCTGCCGCCACAGGTCAACCCCCTGCTCCGCCGGCAGGCGTCCCTCCCCCGCCGAATGGCTGAACGGCGCGCGCAGCAGCACATCCAGCAGCAGCCGGCCCTTGTAGCCCAGCGTCACCCGGTCCCAGTGGCTGGGTTCGCCGATAATACAGAAAGCAGGGGGGCAGGGGGGCAGGGGGGCAGGGGAGACAGCCAAACTTCCCCCCTGCTCCTCCGCTCCCCCGCTCCCCTGCTGTTGTCCGCCGAGTCTTTGGCTCAAAACGTGCCGCGCGCCCTTGCTCGTCGCGCACTCCTCTTCCACCGCGCCGACGACGGTGATGCGCCAGCCGGGTGGCACCTCGGTTTGAGCAGCGGTAGCGGCAAAGGCACAGAGCGGGCCTTTGGCATCCACCGTGCCGCGCCCGTAGAGCAAATCACCCTCGCGGCGCACCGGCGTTTCGCCGGGGAAGGTGTCAATGTGGCCCAGCAGCAAAATCTCTTGGGGACCGTCACCTTTGACGCCAACCGCGCTGCCGGCTTCGTCAACGTAGGCGATCAGGCCGTGCGCTTGCATCCACTCGACCAGATAGGCCGAGGCGGCGGCTTCCTGCTCGGAGGGGGAGGGGATGGAGACGAGGTGGGTTAGAAGTTCAACTGCTTCATTATTCATAGCTTATCTGCGTTGGTCCGACACAAGTGCCACCCCATTTTGAGGTGATGTCCAAGCTGCGGCGACTTCTTGGGCCAAGTGTTTCATCTCAGTTGTGAATTTTTCTAGTTTGAGCTGGTGAAAAAATTGAGCCAGTTCATCAAAATCATTATAGAGGAACAGCTTTTGCGAAATTCCTTGCAGCGTCGCCGAAATATCTGCACCTTTGCGGGCAATCGTGATAATCGGGATGCCTTTGGCGTAAGCATAGCCCGCTTCAATACCCAGGCCGACACCTTTTTGGGTCAATTCGACCACGACGACATCGCTCACTTCGATTTCGGCAAAGCTTCTTTGCATCAACTCGGCGGGGGTGAAATGGACCTGACCCCACTGTTCGACATCGCGGGCGATGCAGAGGGTTTCAAAACCAGATTTTTCAAGCCCAGCGGCAATGTTTTGAATGAGTTCTCTATTTTGGTTATCCGGGTGATATTTGATGGCAAGATAAGCTCTCATAGGCCTATTTCAAAACGTCCCTGATAACGGCGATAACTTGTTCCAAATCCGCCTGTTCGATGACCAGCGGCGGCAGCAAGCGCAGAACATTCAACCCGGCGGGCAGCGCCCAGACGCCGCGCTCCATTAACTGCTGCAAGACCGGGGTGACTTTGCCGCGCAGCTCCAGGCCAATCATCAGGCCCAAACCGCGCACCTCGCGCACCTGGCCGGAGCGAAGCCCGCGCAGTTCGGCCAACAACCATGCCCCCAATTCAGCCGCTCGCTCCGGCAAGCGTTCCTCGGCCATCACCTCGATCACGGCCCGGCTGGCGGCGCAGATCAGCGGGCCACCACCAAAGGTACTGCCGTGTGTGCCCGACTCAAACAGGCCCAGCTTTTTGGGCCAGGCGGTGACGCCCATCGGCAGGCCGCCGCCGATGGATTTGCCCAGAGTAATGACGTCGGGTGACAGTTGGTGATGTTCGCAGGCCAGCCAGCGCCCGGTGCGGCCCACGCCGGTCTGGATTTCATCCACAATCAGCAGCGCCCCGCGCTCGTCGCACAGGCGGCGCAAAGCCTGAAAATAGGCAGTTTCGCCGGGATAGACGCCGCCCTCGCCCTGCACAATCTCAATGATCACTGCCGCCGTGTCGTCGCCGATGGCGGCGGCGGCGGCTTCGACATTGTTGTAAGGCACGTGAGTCACCGGCATAATCAGCGGCTCGAAGGGGTCACGGTATTTTTTGTTGGCCGTAACGCTGAGGCTGCCCATGGTCCGCCCGTGAAAGCCCCGGCTGGCGGCCACAAAACCTTTACGCCCCGTCTGAAAACGGGCAAACTTGAGGGCCGCCTCGTTGGCCTCCGTGCCGGAATTGGAAGGGTGAACGGCGCAGTCGGCCCAGCCAAGGCTGGCTCGAAAGACAGCGGCCATGTCGGCCATCCATAAAGCCCGCTGGTCGTTATAAGAGGATTCCTGCGAGGCGACCAGCGTCTCCGCCTGCCGTTGAATAGCCGCCAAAACAATGGGGTGACTGTGCCCAACATTAGCCCATCCCTGCGCCGCTGCGCAGTCAATATATTCCTTGCCTTCGCTGTCCCACAGCCGTGCCCCCTTAGCCCGTACCAGGGCCACCGGCCGCCGGCCCACCGCCCCGGAGTGGTGGGTGAGTTCCAATTGAGAGATTTGTTCGTAGTTCACGTTTGTTTATCTCCAATGAGGCGAGGAGAAGTGAGGCGAAGAGGCGATGAATTTCTTATCATCGCCTCTTCGCCTCCTCGTGTCCTCGCTACTTATCCGCCAATAACTGTCCCTTCTCCTGCTAACGCCTTTCTCACCGGCTGCTCGACCCGCCCATCGGCGAAAATGACTTTGCCAATGCCCTGGGCCAGCGCCTCCTGCGCGCCCATCACCTTCTTTTTCATGCGGTCTTCGGCTACGCTCATGAATTGGTCAATTTTGGCCGCCGGGATCTGGCGGATCAAACTAGACTCATCGGGGAACTTTTCCAACAGTCCCGGCACGTTGCTGAGAATAATCAGCGCTTCGGCCTGGAAAGCGGCAGCGGTAGCGGCGGCGGCCCGGTCGCCGTCCACGTTGATGGCCTCGCCCTCATAGCTGGCGGCGGGGGCGGTCAGTACCGGCAGCGTTCCGGCGTTGAGCAGGCTTTGCAGCAAAGCAGTATTGACCTTTTCCACTTTGCCGGTGTAGTCATCCCGGATGACGATGCGGCGGCCATTCTGGATCACCTTGATGGTATCTTTGCGCGGCCCTTCCCAGATGCGGCCATCCAACCCGCTCAACCCGACCGCATTGACCCCCCGCGTTTGCAGCTTTTCGACCAGCCCCTTGTTCATCTGGCCGCAGTAGACCATTTCGAAAATTTCCAAAGTGCGCCGGTCGGTGCGGCGGGAGGTGAAGCCGCTGACCGAGGTGACGAACTGGGGCGGATGGCCCAGTTGTTCGGCCACCTTGTTGGTCAGCGCCGAGCCGCCATGGACGACAATAAGCCGCCGGCCTTCTTTGACCAGGGCCGCAATGTCGTCGGCAATAAAATCGTAATTGATACCTTCACTACCACCTATTTTTAAGACAATCATAATTCTCTCTCTTGCATTGTTCTGGATAATATCGCCCGAATGTGTTAAAATATAAATGGAGGAGCGATATTATGTTGCAAAAACAAACCCGGCATTATACCCCGGCTGAATATTTGGCTTTGGAAGATGAAGCAGACCATAAAAGCGAATATTTCGAGGGTGAAATTTTTGCTATGGCCGGCGGGTCAACCAATCACAATATTATTGCTGGCAATGTGTACGCGCTTCTCAACCAGGCTGTGGCCGATGAACCATGTATTGCTTTTACCAGTGATGTTAAAATCTTGGTCAAAGAGAACGGTCTTTATACTTACCCTGATGCGATGGTGGTGTGCGGCCAGCTTGAATATGCCGAGGGGCGCACCGATACCATTACCAATCCAATCCTCATTGTTGAAGTGCTTTCTAAATCAACTCGCAGTTATGATCGGGATAAAAAATTTGAACTCTACCGTGCTTTGAAGTCGCTGCAAGATTATATCTTGGTTGACCAGGAACGAGTTTATATTGAATATTATCACAAATTGGAAGATGGGCGTTGGATTTTGACCCTCTTTAATCGCTCCGATACTGACCTGACTTTGACTACCATTAAGGCTAGTTTGCCAATTAGCCGGATTTATCACAAAGTTGATTGGTCAGCCCCCTGAATTACCCCCTCTGTTTTTGTTCATTTAGCGTATTCCTCTCCCAAAACACGCCATCAGCATAACCTTGAATGGTTTTATCCGACTCAGCCAAATCCAGCCGCTTTTCGGCCAGACAGCAGTACAATTCGTCAATCTCAATGCCGACATACCGCCGGCCTAACTTTTTTGCCACCACCGAAGTTGTACCCGAACCGAGAAAGGGGTCAAAAACCATGTCGCCGGGATTGGAGCTGGCCAGGATAATTTTGGCTAACAACTTTTCCGGCTTCTGAGTGGGATGGTCGGTGTTTTCGGGCATGGACCAGAAGGGCACGGTCAGGTCGGTCCACAGGTTGGAGGGGTGGGTCAGGCGAAAGCGGCCGGCCTCGCTTTGCTCCCAATCTTTGGGCTGCCCGTTTTCGGTGTAGGGGGCGATGACCTGCCGGCGCAGCTTGACCGCCTCGACGTTGAAGGTGTACTGTTTGGACACGGTACAAAACCAGATGTCTTCTGAGGCATTTTTCCAATTCGTCTGCGCCCCGCGCCCTTTCTCGCGCTCCCAGGTGATGCGGTTGCGCACGATAAAATACTTTTCCGCCACCCGCTGAATTGCCGCCGAGGATTGCCAGTCACCGCAAATATAAACAGAAGCGGTCGTTTTGAGCGTTTTGACCAGCGGCGACAGCCACGACTCTAGCCATGTTTCGTATTCGGCCAGGGGCATGGGGCTGAAACTACGCCCGTTGAAGGATTTGCTCAGGTTGTAGGGAGGATCGAGAAAAAGCAGGTCAACAAATTGCCCCGGCAGATACTCTACCACCTCCAACAGATTTTGACTGATGGTTTGGTCAAGGAGGGTCTCAACAGCGGTCGGCTGGTTGAGCCGGAGCAGGCGCGTTTGGTAATCTATTTTTTCGGCTTCGCTGAGGGTCAAGGTTCGATTGCGGGGGGCGCGTACTTTGGCGGTCACATCTCCCTGCCAGTTCTCCATGAAATCTGGCTTGAATTAAACAATAGACGTTTCAGGAAGGCAAATTGTAGTTTGTGTTGAGGGAACATGGCTGAGGAAAGCCAGGATTAGGAGATTAGGGATTTTTTAATTTTTTTGTTCTGTCCCCCAATCCCGGCCCAGTTACTTTGGCTGGGGTTTTGTTATTTTTCTTCGGGAGGCTTGATGGCTTTGAAACTGCGGTAGAGCAGCAGATCGTAAATAATTTTCAAGCCGCCGGCCAGGAAGAAGGGCAGGCTCAACAGCGATGCGCCCAACAATACCCCGGTCAAGGCCGGGGCAGCAGCAACGGCGGCGGTTCGAGCGATGGTGGTTGCGCCCGCTGCCGCCGAGCGTTCATCCGGGTCCACGACAGCCATAATGTAAGATTGGCGGGTCGGAACATCCATCTGTGAAATGCTGAAGCGGGCCAGCAGCACGGCAATGGCTAAGGGTAGGTTAGGCATCAAAGGCAGCAGCATCAGCAAAATATTCGAGGGGATATGAGTCCAGACCATCGTGTTAACTAGCCCAATTTTGCCTGCCACCCGCGCCGCCGCCAGGGCCGACAGCCCGGCCAGCAGATTGGCCCCAAAAAAGATGCCACCCAATCCCCCCGGCTCAACCCCAAAACGAAGGTGCAGCCAGTAGGCAATCAAACTCTGCACCACCAGGCCCCCGGCAAAGGCGTCGAGCATGAACAGGGCGGCCAATTTGAAGATGATGGCGCGAGAGCGATGCAGACCAAAGAGCGGGGGAGCGGAGGGGCGGGGGAGCAGGGGGGATTCTACCTCGGTGGCGGGGGAGAGGCGGGTGAACAGGGCGGCCAAAACGAGACCCAGCAAGGCATAACCGATAATGACCACCCGGTAGCTTTCCAGGGGCGATCGGCCCAGGTATTGCAGCATCTGAGCCAAGCCACCCCCGGCTAAGGCTCCCAGGGCGGTTGAAAAAGAGCCGGTCAAATTGTACCAGGCAAAAATCTGGGTGCGATGATGCGCCAGCGCCGTTTGGGGGAGAATAGCCTGTTCAATAGACAGAAATGGCCCGACCTCATGACCGCTGGGGCTGATCGTTCCTACGATTGCGGCCAGGGTTAGCAGCAAGAGGTTGCCCGTCAGCGCAAAGACCAGCCCGGCGAAGACCATCAAACCGGCCCCCACCAGCAGCATCCGCCGCCGTCCCACCCGGTCGGCGATGCCGGCGATACCCAACGAGATTATAGCATCACCGGCCAGCGTTCCGGTCAGCAGCCAGCCGATTTCCTGGTTGCTCAACCCCACCTGGGCCAGGTAGAGCGCCAGCACCACCGATAGGAAACCGTAGGCGAACAGACGCACCGTCCGTGTGGCAAATAGCAGCCAGCCATCGGGAGTGAGCGTCTGAAGTGCTTGAATTTCGGGTAGATGAAGCATAGTAAAAAATGGAAGAATGGCAGGTTGGGAGGTTGGAGGGAGTTATCCAGCCTTCCAAATATATCAACAAATTAACAATTTTCTGACGCCTCCCGCTTCAATTCGGCCACAAGCTGCTCAACGCGGATCAGGATGATTGTTCGGGCGACGGCCAAATTTTGACTTGGCGGTGGCACATCATCCCAATATTCTAGTTTTAGTTCCGAGGGAGCCAAGTGGCTCACATCACAACCAAGTGAGATGACTCGTCCAGCCTGGGCCAGTTCTGCTGGAGTAACGCAGCGGGGGGTATAGCCAGTCATATCCAGACCCTCGCTTTGCAGCAGTTCCGCTACAGCGGGAGAAATAACCGTATCGGGTTCAGTTCCGGCAAAGGTTGTGCGGGCGTCAAGCTGATGTTGATCGGCCAACCGTTGAAAATAAGCCGCCGCCAGCACACTTTTGGCGGCGCTGTGGGGACACAGAAAGAGAATTGTTTGAGTCATCTAAATTTCTCTCCAGGTGTTTAACAACAATTGGGAAAATCGAAATTTTGATTCAGCAGTTGCCCGCAGCCCTAAAAAAACGCCCAACCGGCCACCCCCGCGCCCAGTACCACGACGGCCGCGGCCCATTTCACCTTCCAACGGAAGAGTGTGAGCAAAGCCAGTGTAAAGATGACCCAAGCCGGAAGGCCGACGACAGTTTCGTTCAAAAGAGCCAACGCCGTCGCACCAATCAGCCCCACTACACCCGCCGTCACCCCGTCCAGAAAAGCATGCGCGGCCTGGTTTTCTACCAAATGTTCTACGTAGTCGTGGCCAATCAGGGTAAAGGCGAAGGCGGGCGCGAAAATGCCGAGGGTGAGTACCAAGGCGCCCCATGGTCCTCCGCCGATATAACCCACAAATGTCGAGAAGATAATGAGCGGCGCGGGCAGGAGGCCGGATAGGGCCAGCCCATCGAGGAACTGGGGATTGGTCATCCAGCGACCCACCTCCACGGCATCGTGTTGCAGAAACGGGATGACGGTATAAGCCCCACCGAACGTCAGTAGGCCGCCCCGCAGACCGGAGAGAAAAAGTGTGAACAAAGAGGGCGAACCAGCCGGGGCAGGCTCGACGGCTGAGGCCATTACGGCCTGGTTCGCCGCTGAGCCAGAGACGACAAGTGCCATCCAGGCCATGAAGGCCGCACTCAGCCCCACCGCCAGCCAGGTATATTCCCGCTTGACCGACGTATACACCACCCCAGCGACGATCAGGGTGATGGCAAAATGGATGTTCAACAATTGAGACAGCCCGGCCACAAGCGCAACTCCCCACAGCCAGCGGTCATTATGCAGGGCGTGCCCGCCGATACGATGCACAGCCCGGACGATAAGAGCAGCCACGGCTGGCTGCATGCCCTGAAACACCGCCTCAAAAAGAGGCGAGCGCGTGCCGTAGGTGACGTATAGCCACGAGAGGGCGAACATCAGCACAAAGCCGGGGAGCATGAAACCCAACCCGGCCAGCAGTCCACCGATTCGCCCCCGCGACAGCATCCCGAAGTAGACGCACAACTCGTGCGCCTCCGGTCCGGGTAGAACTTGGTAGACCGCCAGCACCCGGTTGAAACGTTCGGGTGTGATCCATTTCTCCTCTTCGACCAACTCCTGCCGGATCATGGCAATCTGCGCCACCGGCCCACCCCAAGCCAGAGAGCCAAAATGCAGGTAACGCCAGAAAAGCTTAAGATATGACTCGCGTGGAATAGTCGCTGTGGCCGGCGACTGAGTCATCAGCTTATCCTCCATTGAAAACGAGGTTGAGTTTGCTTCCATCTATTATGCTCCTGGTTTCGATAGGTGTGGGCGCAATTCCGGCTAGCGGCGCGCCGTTGACATTGTTATGCTAAATTGGTGCTACTACCTTAACTTACTTGAACATACCATCCAGCTTACTTTGCCGGACGGACTCCTGGCAGTAGGCATACAGGGCGTCATACACAATCCATTCAGCCGCATTGATCTGGTGATCATCTTTGAAACCGAGATGGCGGAAGCCTTCGGCGATAGCTTCCAGTCCTGGCCCTTCGGGCTGCCGCCAGAGCGTGTTGTCCGTGTCCGCGCTGTTGACGATTTTACCTAGCAAAACCAGCGCAGGGTCGTTGGTCAGGTTGTATTTCTTCAGGATGGCTTCAAAGGAGCACTCTTGGCCGTGGTGACCGAGTTCCACGCCAGTCATGTCATAGGGAATGGCTTCCTCGCGTTCAGCCACAGTCAGCACCTCGGCTGCTGGTACAAATAAAAATTCAGCCTGCGGGTCAATAAATTTTTTAATTAACCAAGGGCAAGCTACCCGGTCAACCTTTACTTTTTCTCGTGTGACCCATTTCATTTTTTCCTCCCAAAAATAGACCGCCCAAAGATATTATGATGAACGATGCGAAAACATCGCGTAAAGTCCTTCAAACAAGGCGATGCCGTGCGTCTCAAGCTCGGCGTCGCTGAGATTGGCGACCAACCAACCTTTGAGAATGGCGTCAACCCCGGCCACTTCTGGCTGGGCGTATTGTCCATCCCGTAAATCTATCTCGTGGACAATCTCGGCCAGGGGTTGCAGCCCCGGCTCATTCAACTGAAAGGCCCGGAGCATCGTTTCAAAGGTGCAGAACTGGCCCTGGTGTCCAAAGTGGGCGTTGTTCATATCAAAGGTGATTTCGTCTGGCTCAGGTTGGAGGGCATAACGAATGACGGCGTTGGGGTTGATAAAACGGCGAATCAACCAGGCGCAGGCCAGCCGGTCCACATGCGGGCGGGGTCGGGTAACCCAGCGTGCCTGACGATATTCCGCGATTACAGCCGCCGGTATTTCCGGGGTAAGGGCAGGTCCGGCGACCAGGTTTTGCTGTAGGGCGGCCAGCCGGGCCGCGAGACGTTCCCCGGCAGGGGCGTTAAAATAATCTACCCGTTTGATATCGTTGTGGCGGCGGCGCAGCTTATCCAGCGTTTCTTGAAGTGCGGCCTGGTTGTTAGATGGGCTTTGTTCCAGAACCGTCAGTTGATCTTCAATTTCACTGTACTCCTCGGTGCGGGCCTGTTGAAAACGTTCGATCATCTGGTGGTCGCTCAAACCCTCAAACTGCTCCACCCGCATAACCAGAGCTTCTCCCTGGGCCTGCCGGATTTCTTGAGCCAACCACTGCAATGCCTCCATACATTCCTCTTGCTCTGGCAAAACATGGATGCTGCCCGTGGGTGAGACAGCCCCCAGCCGTCGCAGCCGCCGCCATAGGGCCACGCGGGGACTTGAACGGGGAGAAGAAGGGAGAGAATAGGATAAAACGATCCAGGGCATAAATTACCTCAGGTCTAGTGTAACATATATTTCTATTATATGCAATACCTGTTACGTTAAATTTTTGTCAAATTAAAAAAGGAGTACGGTTTATCGTCCGTACTCCTTTGAAAATAGACTCAGTAGATCCAATTTTTCACCGTATCTGGCGCATCCCTATGTGTCAGCGGGCGGCATAGGGATGCCACCCTACGGAAATTTGGATCTACTGAGACTGCTGGAGTGCAAAGCTAGCTTTGCTATGTCGCAAGGCAAGCCTTGCATTTCATTTTCATCGTCGGTGGTGTGCCCTCAGGCTCGTGACGACTCCTTCAAAATAGCCGCTTAATTTAACGAGCGTTAGCGAAGCCGCGTAGCGTCCCTGGCGGGAATGGGATTGCTTCGGCCTATAGCCTCGCAATAACAATATCGAGAGCAAATGTTGCTGTTACAGCGGATGCAGTCCCGGAAATTCCAGTCCAGTCTTTTCCGGCCAACCGAGCATGACATTCATACTCTGGACGGCGCTGCCGGCGGCGCCTTTCATCAAATTATCCAGGGCGGCAATGACCACTAGCCGGTTGCTGCCCTCTTCCACTTCAAAGCCGACATCGCAAAAATTGGTCCCGGCCAGCAGCTTGGGTTCGGGGTAGCGGAAGATGCCGCTTTTCTGCTTGACCAGCCGGATAAACGGTTCCTGCTTGTAAGCCTGGCGGTAGACTTTCCACACATCTTTCTCTTCGACCCGTTGGTTGAGCAAACAATGCGCCGTGACCAGCGCCCCCCGAACCAGCTCCACCGAGGTGATAGACATGTATAGCTCAAAATTGTCGCCCAGGGCTTGCCGAACTTCAGCCTGATGGCGGTGGCCGGTCGGCTTGAAGGAGCGCACCGCGCCGCTGCGTTCCGGGTGGTGGGAGCCTTCGTTGGGCCGCGCCCCGCCTTCGGAAGAGCCAACTTTCACATCGGCTACCACGCGGCCCCCGTCCAGCAGCCCTGCATCGGCCAGGGGGGCCAGGGCCAGGTTGGTGACGGTGGCATTGCAGCCGACGCCGCTGGCATATTTGGCCGTTGCCAATTGGGCGCGATGCCGCTCTGGCAGACCGTAGACAAATTTATCCAGCCAGGCCGGGGCCGGATGAGCCTCACCGTACCAGTGGGCGTAACTGGCGGGGTCGCGCAGGCGGAAATCGGCCGAGGTATCCACAATCCGCTCGGCCAGGCCGGCCCAACGGTCAATTTGTTTGCTGGCTTCGCCATGGGGTTGGGCTAAAAAGAGCAAATCGCATGGCTCCAGCGCCTCCGGGTGGCTGAATTGCAGCTCGGTCACGCCGCGCAAGTTAGGATGGGCGGTGTGAGCAAATTTTCCAAACTGGCTGGCGCTGGTAATCTGTTTAACGGTGATGTAGGGATGAAATAATAGCAGCCGCAGCAACTCACCGCCCACATAGCCGCTGCCGCCGACGATACTGACTGATAGTTTATCATTCATAGCTTTGCCTATTTGGAGATTGGAGATTTAAAATCTCCAATCTCCAATCTCCGTTTTATCAAATCTCTCCCTTGCCCACCTTGACCACGTAATCCACCACTACCGCCGGGATGTTGACCCCGGTGGTGTCAATGCTGTTGCGGAACTCCATGGTGTGGTTGACTTCATTGACCAGAAACCGCCCATCCTGCGTTTCCAGCAAATCTACTGCCACCACCCCCCCACCGACGGCTCTGGCCGCGGCCAGGGACAACTCGGCAATCTGGGGCGTGACCGGGCAGTTTTCGGCCCGGCCGCCGCGAGCGGTGTTGGTAATCCAATGTTCGCTGTAGCGATAGATAGCGGCAATGTTCTCATCGCCCACCACAAAGCTGCGAATGTCGCGGGCCGGCTTGTCAATGTATTCCTGGATGTAAAAAATGGAATGTTGGTAGCTGCCCAGCACTTCTTTGTGCTCCAAAATAGCCTCCGCCGCTTCGCGATCATTAACTTTGGAAAGCAGCCGGCCCCAGGAGCCGACGACCGGTTTTAGAATAACCGGATAGCCCATCTCCTCGATAGCAGCCAGGGCCGACTCAGCATCAAAGGCAACTTTGATGCGAGGCGAGGGGACGCCATCGCGCACCAGGGCCGACGAAGTTTCCAGCTTGTCGCCGCAAAGCTGGACCACCCGGTGGGTATTGACGGTGCGCACGCCCCAATCATTCAAAATCCGCAGGGCATACAAGGCCCGTGATTGGGTCACACAACGCTCGACGACGACATCGTAGTGTTTCCAATTGTTGTAGTGCAGGTCAAAAATAACCTGCCGGTCGTCAATGACTTCCGGCTGCAAGCCGGCCTGCTCAAACGCTTGCAAGAGCAATTTTTCTTCAACGCGGACGCGAGAAAGGAGAATAGCGATTTTCATAGTCAGGTCTCAAGTTTGAGGGTAGCAAAGCAGCAGGGTAGCAGATTGCAAAGATTATAATCTTGCTACTTTGCTACCCTGCTATCCTGTCTTATTCTCCCCAGTCCTCCTCCTCTTCCGGGGCCAGTTCCAGGGTGGGCGGGTCCAGGCTGACAACTTCTAACTCCGCGCCGCAGTCGGGGCACTGGATAATCTCGCCCTCCATCACATCGTCGGGCAGGCTCACTTCGGCAGCACATTCGGGACATTCAGCACTCTTGTTCATGATAAAACTCCTTTTTGACTAATCAGGTATTTGACACAGTAGGTCTTACCGTTAGCAGCATCGCTAGGCAGTGACAGATCATACCACATTTCAAAGATATTGCGAAACATTATTTACGGGGCGATGCCTGCATCGCCCCGTAGTGGCCGTAGAAGTGGGGGTTATTGTAATTCAAGCCAGACAAAGCGCAAGGATTGTTGGTAAAAAATGTGATGTGACGAGTCGGGGATAAAACTATCCACTGTAGTTGTAAAGCCAAGGCGGTTGAATTTGGAGTTGCGTTGGTTGAGGGTAATGAGCCGGAAATTGGCGTACTTCGAGTGAGTTCAGGAACAGCTTGGGCGGCAGCTACGGCGATCCTTTCCTTGTTGATCCGGACCGGTTGAGCGTGATGCGTCTCCTGGCCGTTATTGACAAAATTGATCTTGACCAACCCGGCCTCGACCTACGCCGGGGCCTCAAAGAGAAATCGGCGGCTTTGATCGTAATTTCCGGGATAGTCGCGCCGGAATCGGCGGGTCGAGGCAATAATCCCAACTTTTTGGGAAAAATTGTGAGCACGGAGCGGCAAATAATTGACGGGTAAGCCGCAGTTTCGGTATAATTTCGGCCAATAAATTCTCTTGAAAGGAACAATGTTTGATGGAGTACCGGCGGTTAGGCCAACATGGTTTGAAAGTAAGTGAGTTTTCGCTGGGGGCGTGGGTTACCTACGGCGGGCAGGTGGGGGAGAAAGAGGCGCGTAAATGTATGTTGGCGGCCTACGAGGCCGGGGTAAATTTTTTTGATAATGCTGACGTGTACGCCAACGGCAACGCTGAAATTGTGATGGGCGAGGTCATCAAAGACCTCAAGCGAACTGACCTGGTTATTTCGAGCAAGGTTTTCTGGCCAACCGGCCCCGGTCCCAATGATCGCGGCCTGTCACGCAAGCACATCATGGAATCGTGTCACGCCTCGCTCAAGCGGCTGCGGGTAGAGTATCTCGACCTGTACTTCTGCCACCGGTATGACCCTGAAACGCCGCTGGAGGAAGTGATCCGGGCGATGGATGACCTGGTGCATCAGGGTAAAGTGCTCTATTGGGGCACCAGTGAGTGGCGCGGCAGCCAGATTACTGCGGCGGTGGGCTTGGCCCGGCAGGGGGGACTCTATCCACCGGCGGTCGAGCAGCCGCATTACAATATGTTCACCCGCGATATTGTCGAGACGGAACTGCTTGAGGCGGCCCAGCGGCACGGCGTCGGCTTGGTGGTTTGGAGTCCGCTGGCCAGCGGCATCCTGACCGGCAAATATAACGAGGGTATTCCTGCCGACAGCCGTATGGCCGACCCGGATTATGCCTGGCTGCGGCAGGGCGTCACTCAGGAAAGGATCTTTAAAGTACGGCAGTTGACTGAAGTAGCCCGCGAAGTGGGGGCCAGTATGGCTCAACTGGCCCTGGCCTGGCTGTTACGCCTGCCGGAGATCAGCAGCGTCATCACCGGGGCCAGCCGGGTAAGCCAGGTCCACGAAAATCTCAAGGCGGCGGAGATCAAAGCCAAATTGACGCCGGAGGTTTTGGCTCGGATTGAGGGGATTTTGGGGAATGACCCGAAGGTGGCGTGAGATGTGAAGCGTGGTGCGTAACCAAATTTTTTATGAAAATTCGTGTAATTTGTGGCGAAAAATCCTATTTGGTTCTGGCTCGTCCAGGTTAGGAGATGACAATGACTGAACTAACTCTTGAACAAAAAACCGCCCGCAACATTGAAGTTGATATGAAGGGGCGCGAGGTACGGATTACCTGGGCGGATGGTTATCGCAGTGTTTATCCCCTGGATTACCTACGCAAAATTTGTCCTTGCGCTACCTGCAACGCTCAGCGGCGCAATCAAGACCCGCTGCGGGTGCTAAAACCGGATCAAATTGTTACCACGGCTGAACTGCGGGCAGAGCGCCCGGTGGAAATGGTCGGCAACTACGCCTTGCAGTTCTTCTGGGCCGATGGACACAATGTCGGCCTCTACTCGTTTGAGTTCCTTCGCCAGAAAAACCCTTAACTCAACAGAAATATTTCACCACAGAGACGCAGAGACACGGAGGGTTTTCTCTGCGCCTCCGCGCCTCTGTGGTAAAGATATAGCTCTACTATCTCTCGCCTCCGTTTTCCTTGATTACAGCCTCGGTCTCATCTTCCAGCAGCAGCCCGGCTTTGACCAGATACTCAAAAACCCGGCGGGCGTTTTGTTCCGGCAGATAATTAGCCCCGTCCAGAATAATCTCCGGGTCGAGGGGCGGCTCGTACGGATCGTCAATGCCGGTTAGCCCGTGCAGATCGCCGCGCTGGCTTTGGGAATAAAAGCCCTTGTCGTCGCGTTGGATGCAAACCTCCAACGGTGTGTCCACAAATACTTCGATAAAATTTTCGCCGATCATACGCCGGCAGTCGTTACGGGCGGTGCGATAAGGGCTGATAGCCGCGGTAATAACAATGCCCTTGTGTCTCACAATTTCGGCGGCAATAAAACCGATGCGCCGGATATTGGTGTCGCGGTCTTCCTTGCTAAAGCCCAGCCCCTTGGAAATGTGAGTGCGGATAGCCGCCCCGTCCAGAATTGTTACCTGGCGGCCCTGCTCTAGCAGCATGCTGGTCAAAGCTTCGGCGGTGGTAGATTTACCAGCCCCGCTCAAGCCGGTGAACCAGAGACAAAAGCCCTGTTGATGGCGTGGCGGCGACATTTTGCCCAGAATGGCGGCCGTTTCGGGCCGAGTAAACCAGGCCGGCAGTGGCTTGCCATTGGCCAGGTATTCGCTCCGCACCTGCGTACCCGAAATGGAGAAGACTCGCACACCCGGCGGAACTTCGGTTTCTTCCACGTAGCGATCCTCGTCGGGCAGATAGGATAGCGCTTTGAACGGGACCATTTTCACCCCTACCTCATCGCTGTACTTGACCAATAACTCCTGGGCCTCGTAAGGACCGTAGAAGGGTTTGCCGCTGGAGTCTTTACCAGGGCCGGCGTGATCGCGGCCCACAATAAAGTGGTTGGCCCCATAGTTGCGGCGGATGATGGCATGCCAGACGGCTTCGCGCGGGCCGGCCATGCGCATAGCCAAGGGTAATAAACTGAGCAGGGCGCGCTGAGGATCGTAATAATTTTTGATCAGGGTTTTGTAGATGCGGACGCGGGTATAGTGGTCCACATCGCCCGGTTTGGTCAGGCCGACAACCGGGTGCAGCAACAGCGCCCCGTTGATGTCGGTCATGGCCCGTTTGGTTAATTCTTCGTGGATGCGGTGGAGAGGGTTGCGGGTTTGGAAGGCCACGACGTTGTGATGGCCCATGCCGGTCAGCCGGCGGCGGACCTCGGCCGGAGATAGGCGTAGTTCGGTAAAATCGTAGGCGCGAGGCAGATTGATGACCCGTAACGGGCCGGAGATATAGACTTTGCCCCAGGTTTCCATTTCGGCTACGAGGGGGTGGCGAGCATCCAGGCTACCACAAACATGATGGGCCTCGCGGTCGGCGTCCCAGGCATAAGCCTCCTCAACCTTCATCATCGCCATCAAGTTATTTTTGTTGTCACGCAGAGCGATCTCTTTACCCAGGCGCAGCGGCGTGTCCTCGTCAATCGGCAGGGTAATGGGTATGGGAAAGAGCGTGCCGTTGCCCAGGCGCATCTCTTCGACCACCCGATCATAGTCGGCTTTGCTCATAAAGCGGTCCAGCGGTGAGAAGCCGCCAATAGCCAGCAGTTCCAGATCGCACAGTGAGCGGTTGGAGAGCTGAATAGAGGGAAGGGTATTGGCTTTTTGAGTCAGTTCGGCCCGTTCTTCCTCAGCCGCCAACAGGTTGACCAGTTTTCCACCGTAAGGAGGAGTCAGCAGATCCGTGGGCATCGTTGTCTCCTTTTTGCCGCAATGATTTTCCTATTGCCATCTTAGTGAGATAACGATGCGCTGTCAATAGTGAATGAGTGGATTACTCCCTCAAAAATTTCAAGGCAGTATTGATGGATAGGCCGAAGATCAAGACACCCCGGTTTAGATTTATTCGGATAAGTTAGCCAGTTTGCGTTCGGCATGGGCTTTTGCTGCCCAATACTCGCCGCTGTAAAGGGCCTGGCAGTAGGCCAGGTATGCCGGAGTAGTAATGGAAGGCACTTCTTTTTTAGGTAAAATCTGGCGTTGCTGGCTGGTTTTGGCCAGCACAGCAACACCCGCCCGGACGGCTTCGATAAAATCACTGCGTTGGAGCGGCGAGGTCTGCCGGAGTAATCTTAGCGCCACTTCGCTTGTTCGGGTGGCGATGGTCTGCAGGAGTTCACGGCCTTTTTCGGCGCTGGCTTTACCGCGCGGATCAGCCCCAATGACTCCATCCAGCGGTTGATGGGCGGGAACATGATCCAGCCGGATCAGATCAGGCCGCAGCGACCACAGCAGGGAGGTTTCACCGATGCCGGCGTGGTCGCCTTGATAAATATCCGTCACCAGGTCATATTCGGTCAGCGGCAGAATTGTCACCGGCGAGCGCTGCATGACGGTCAGAGCGGCCCGCTTCAGGGTGAGGGTGTGGTCCAGGCCAAAGTGACCGGTAAAGGCCACGATAACCCGAAATCCCATCGCGCCAAACTGCTCAAAGCTGGCGATAAGCAGCGGCTCGATCTGCTCAATGGCTAAATTAAGCGTGAAAGGGTAGGGGACACCGCCGACGGCCCAATACGATACCGGGGCGAGGACCGCTTCGCTTGGCCGGGACACCGCTTCCCCAATCGCTTGGGCCACCAAGACATCCAGGCCGAGGGGCAAGTGGTAGCTGTGCCATTCAATGGTACCCATAGGCAAAATCAACATCGGGCAGGCTTCGAGTCGAGCCTGCAATTGGTCGGGGAAAAGCTCTTCCAGGCGGTAAAGGGCCATTGCTACCTCGCCAATCAAATGATTGACCGGAGACCAGGAACCGAAGACTGGTGTTTCTTAATCTTGGTCTTCCATCTCTGGTCCTCGGTCGGTTTATTCCTCAAAACTTACCACTGTCCGAATGCCGCCATATTTGGCCGGATGGGCAAAGAGATCAGGAACTTCGCTCAGACCGATGGTACGGGTGTGCAGTTCATCCAGGTGCAGCCGTCCGGCCATATACCAATCGGCCAGCAGCGGCAGATCTATCTCCGGGCGGACATTGCCATAGATACAGCCCAAAATAGCCTGCTGCTGGCTCATAAAACGGCGCGGCCGGAAGGCGAGCAGCGCTTCCCGTTCAGCCGCGCCGATCAGCGTCAGCGCGCCGCCGCGAGCCAGCATGTCAAGCCCCTGCTGCATCAATTTAGGCAGTCCGACCACTTCAAAGACATGCTCAACCCCGCGCCCGCCGGTGATCGTTTTGACCTGCGCCACCGGGTCGCCCTGGCTGCTGTTCACCGTGTCGGTCGCACCCAATTTCGTGGCCAGTTCCAGCCGATCCTCAGTCACATCCACGGCGATGATCCGGCTGGCATTCGCCAGCCGCGCTCCCTGTACAATATTCAAGCCTACCCCACCCGCGCCGATGACAACCACATCCTCACCGGGTTGGACTTTGGCCGTGAACAGGGCCGCCCCGACGCCCGTCGCCACCCCGCAGCCCAACAGGGCCGCTTTGTCCAGCGGAATATCGGCTCGAATCGGCACTGCGCCTCCGGCCGGGACCACCACCCGCGGGCAAAAGGTCCCGGCGTTGAGCATCACATGCAGCGGCTGCCCTTGCCAAAAGGCTCGCGGCGCGGCGGTTCCCTGGATATTTTCGCACAGGTCGCGCCGCCCGGCCAGACAGCGGCGGCATTGACCGCACTTGGGCTGCCAGTTGATCGCCACATTATCGCCGGGTTTGAGGTGCTGCACCCGCTCCCCCACCTCCTCCACAATCCCGGCCCCTTCATGGCCCAGGATGACCGGGTAGGCGCGAGCGTACTGCATATACCCCAGGTCGGTGTGGCAGATACCGCTGGCGGCGATGCGGACCAACACTTCCTCCGGCCCCGGCGGGTGGAGGGTGATGGTTTCCAGGGTTGGCAGACGGCCCAATTCGGCCAGGATTATCCCCGGCAGTTCATGCATGGCTAAACTCCTAACAGAGCTTTGGCAATCGTGACAGCCTGGCTGGCGTCGGCGGCAAAGCCATCCGCGCCGGCATGAGCGGCAAATTCCTGGGTGATCGGCGCGCCGCCAATGATAATCTTCACCCGGTCGCGCACCCCGGCTTCGGCCAGCCGGTTGATGGTCATCGGAATGTTGACCATCGTAGTGGTCAGCAAAGCCGACATCCCCACCAACTGCGTCCCCTCGTTGACGGCCTGGATAAATTTTTCCGGCGGGGTGTTGACCCCCAGATCAACCACCTCAAAGCCCGCGCCTTGCAGCATCATGATAACCATGTTTTTGCCGATGTCATGGATGTCACTCTGCACGGTGCCGATGGCTGCTTTGGCAATGGGTTTGATTTCACTCTTGACCAGCAGCGGCTTCAAAATATCCAGTCCCGCCTGCATGGCATTGGCCGCAACCAGCATCTCCGGCACAAAGCAGCTTCCGATTTCAAACTGCCGTCCGACCTCGCGCATGGCCGGGATCATTCCATCGTACAAAATCACATCGGGGGTCATACTGGCTGCCAATAATTGAGGCACGACTTCTTTGACCAGCGGCCGGTCGCCGTCAATGACGGCATTGTACAAAGTGTCCAGCAGTTCTTCGGCCTCTTCGCTGAATTCCTCACGCTGTTCTTCATCCGCGGCTGTCGCCTGTGTCACCTGCGTTTGAGCCTGCCAGACCGGCGCGGGCACTTGACCCTGATCGTAACGCAGGGCCAGATCATACATCGCCAGGACATTTTCCAGGGGCGTATCGGATTGAATGTGGTGCGAGCTGGCCAACACATAGCCGCCCTGCTGTCCCAACACCTGAATCCGCTCCTTGACTTCGTTGCGGACATCTTCGACGGTGCCGCGCGGTAGAGTTTTGATGATGTCAATGCCACCATGGAAGCACAATCGGTCGCCAAATTCGGCTTTCAAACGAGGCGGCTCCATGCCCTTGGCGTCAGCCTGAACCGGGTTGAGCACGTCAACGCCCAGGTCAAGCAGTTCCGGCACCAGCGGATAGATAGCTCCATCGCAGTGATACATGACCTTCAAGCCAAAACTTTTGGCCACTTCGATCAGCCGGGCGTGGCGCGGGCGGATATAGTTGCGCCACATATCCCGCGAAATCATCAACGAATTCTGGGTGGCCACATCGTCATAAAAGTAGACCATATCCAGTCGGTCGCCGGCCAATTCCAGCACCCGCCGGGTATTTTCCACGTACACATCGGTCAGCCGATCCATGATATAGAGCGGGATGCTGGGCGTGGTGACCAAATCCATCAGAAATTCTTGCAGGCCGCGCAGTTGCCAGGCAATTTCAAAGATCGAGCCGATGCGGAAACGCAGGTGATATTGGTCGTGGGCATCCAGTTTTTGAATGACTGTCGGCAACGGGCTAAAATCCCACCAATCCGGGTTGGGCCAGGCGTAGTTTTTTAGATCGTCGAGCGAGGTGGCCGTTTTGAGCGGCCAGGTGGCAAATTCCTCATACGCGCCGGTGGGGTTTTTGACAATGCGAATGTGGTGGCCCCAGATGTCGTACCAATCGCCGTTGGGCAGGCGCTGCCGCCACATGCGGTTGGGGGTGGAGCGGCTGAGGGCATCCCACCAATCTACTTTGGCGCCGGGGTGCAGCACCGAGTCAGGCGGCTGGTAAAACTGGTCATACGAAATAACCCGACAGTCAATTTCAAAGTGTTGCAGCACGGTTTCCCAGGTGGGGTCATAAAAATCGCTGTCCGTCGCCGGCCGGGCCGGTATTTTCAGGTGTTCAATCAGCCTGGCCCAGATTTCCGGGGTCGCCAGAAAGTCAACCGGGGCGCGGTCGGGCTGCTGGTGATTGAGGGCGGTATTGACTCGGGCGCGGGGGGTAATCCTGCCGCTGCCGTTTGATGGGGTGGTGGTCATAGTTTCTCCAGTATGGTAATGTGAAAAATCTTATAAGGTTGTCCCGGCCTCTGCCAGGCCAATCTTTTCCGCTTTGTGGATCATCGCCGCGGCAATCTGGCGGGTTTCCTCTACTTCGTGAGGCAAAGCAGCCCCCACTTCCTGGTTGACCAAGCTATCACACTGTTCGCGCAGGGTTTCCAGGTCGGGCACAGTGTCGGGATAAGCCTGGTGGAGGGCGTCGAGCCAGCGTTTGCCGTAGGTGGCGTGGATGGTTTCATCGGCCCAGTCAAAATCCATATCGTGCTGGCTCATTTTGTCCTGGTATGAAGCAAAAGCCTGGGCGCGTTTGGGCTTTTTGCCGATGTTCTTGGTTTCAAAATAGTGCAACATGCCCAGACGGACAGCCGGAGATTGACCACGGGCGCTGTCGAAGATGTGGCTGCCCATGGGCATCTCCGCGGGAGTAAAACCCCAGGAACGCAGCCGTTCATAGCCCATGCGGGCATGGCGGGCCTCGTCGTAGGTCCAGCGGGCGGCATCGTAAATAAACTCCCACTCCAACTGGTTGGCAAAGGCGTGCAGGATGGCGCCGCCGGTTTCCACCGCCCAGACTTCATTGAGGTGGCTGACGGCGCTGCGTAGTTGCAGCCGCAGGCCCTCGCCGTAGGCAAAGTTGGGGTCTACCACGTCGGGCCAGTAGTAGCGGCACAGATGAAACTGGGGATCGCGGGCCGGAACTTCGGCCAGTTGAAACTCCCGGCGACCGGGCAGGTCGGCCCAGGGGGCGGGAGTCTGCGGCTCGGTTTCAATCGAAACGCCGCCAACCTGGCCCAGCCGCTCACTCAGTCCGGCCACCCAGGCCTCGGCTTCGTGGCGGCGTTCCGGCGCAGCTTTGAGCATTTCACCGCTCAGACGGGTCAGGGCGGCAATCTGGTCGGCCTTTTCCTGAACAGCAACCCGCAAGGCGCGCAGGATGGGGCCGTCGGTCAGGTCGTCGGCCTGCTGCAAATAATCCTGGTAGGCGGCCAGCATAGCCGGCTTGAAAACACGAGCCAGCGATAGAACAAAAGCTTCGCCGCTGGGGGCGTGAATAGCTTCATCAAACGTGGCGATGAGTGGGGCGTCGGTATCAATTTCCAGCAGCCGGCTGGGAAAGCGCAGCTCAAACACGCGCTCGCGCATGGCGTGGGCGGTCATGGCATCCTGCCAAAAGAAGTAGGGCAGGACAGTTTTGGCCTCAAAGGAGGCCAGCCCGGCCAGCCAGCCTGATTGGCTGATAATGAGCGAGCGTTCGCAAAAGAAGAAGCGCTTCAAAATTTTGGCCGCGTCAATCCGCAGCCAGCGGGCGCGGATATGTTGGCCGGGTAAATAAACCTGGGTTGCAGCATCCATCGTGGGAGACCTCCATAACGTTAGGTAAGGTGGTTTCAAGAAAATAATTACTCAATATTCGTGTTGCGTAAGATATGATGAACGGAACACGCAAGACGCAACACGTTTTGGTTAAGTTAAATCTTGGAACCTAAATAATTTTTATTTAAGCTGATTGACCTTACATTTGAACCAGGCCGGGGGTAATTTCCAGGGTCGAGAGTGAAATAGCCAGAGAGTTCGGATCATTGCGTTTGACCATCGCCCCCAGCTTGAAGCGGTCGCCGCGCAGCCACAGCTCGGAACATTCGATAGGCGAGCCATCCTGTAAATAAGTGCTTTGTTCCATATACATGACCGGGTCTCGTTTGGCAATGCCAAGCAGTTTGGCGATATCTTTGTCCGCCACCTGAGCTTCAAACGAACGGTGGCCGTAATCAATCGTCAGGCCGAAATGTTCTTCCAGGGCTTCGAACAGTCGGGAATGGATAAAATCTATTTTCTCGATGGTCGGACAGCGCTCATAAACGACATAATTGTGGAGCAGGATCATCGGTTCGCCATTGACCAGCCGGACCCGCTTGAGAAAAAACACGGGCGACTCGGCGGGCAGTAATAAGCGCCCGGCGACTCGCTCCGGGACCGGTATAACCTTTTGTTCCAAAACTTGCGTTTCAAACGGAATTCCCCGGCTGATCAAATCCTCAGAAAAAGTGACCAGGCGTTCGGCCAGGGGCTGCTCCAGCACCCGCGCCGCCACAAAGGTGCCGCGTCCGTGGGTCTGTACCAGCAAGCCCTCGGCAATCAGTTCGGCCAGCGCCTTGCGGATCGTTCCCCGGCTGACCTGAAGTTCAAGAGCCAGGTCGGCTTCGGCTTTGAGTTTGTAATGTTCCGGCCAGTCGCCGCTCACAATCTGTTGGCGCAGCCAGCTTTTGATTTGCAGATAGAGCGGTATCGGGCCGGTGTGATTCAATTCAGGCGGTTGGGACAGGGGGGGCAGTTCGCTCATATTTCAGCTAATAACGTACACTAAGGATTATAAAGGTTTAGTAAGGTACAGTCTAGCATAGTTTTGTTGAGTTGTCAATATTTTGTAGTTACATAGTTACAATTGATTCTTGACAAACCGGAAAACGGTTGTATAATGGAGTTAAGCTTTGTAGTTACATAGCTACATAGCTATATAATCATATTCCACTTCCCGCAAAATTACTTCACAAAAAACTATATTACACCATAGGAGATGTCTCATGGGCGAGGCTTTTCAAACCATTGATGCCGGTAAGTTGTCAAAATTAGAATTAGCGAAGCTGGTTCAATTTACCAATGTCCGGCCAAATGCCACCAGAGATATGATTGTGGCTCATCTGGAAACATGCGCCATGTATCAGTTTGACGCAGCCATGATTGCCATGTGCTGGGTGCCCCTGGCAAAAGAAGTGCTGCGTGGCAGCGGCGTTAAGGTTGCCACCTGTTTTGGTTTAGGCTTTGGCAACGAAAGTTTGCATGCCAAGATTGCTTTGGTGCGTGAGTGCATGGCTTTGGGCGCAGATGAAATTGATTACGAACCGAATATGAGCCTGTTTCTTTCCGGCCAGTACGACCAGTTTCGCGAGGAAGGGGCAGCTTTGGTGCGGGCCGCTGATGGACACCCCATCAAAGCTATGCTCGAATTTGGTTATCTCAAAAGCGAAGCGGAAAAGCGCCTGGGCGTGCAGTTGCTCGTTGAGGGTGAAGTCCCCTGGATAAAAAATTCCAGCGGCTGGGGCGAAGGTGGCATCGCGGCTACTGTCGAAGATATTCAACTGCTCCGCTCGGTCACCGAGGGTACTAAAAGCCGAGCCAAAGCCTCCGGCAAAATCAACAATTACGAAAAGGCTGTCGCCATTCTCAACGCGGGGGCGCAAATGTTGGGGACCAGCACCGGCAAGAATATAATGGATACCTACCCTGAATAATTAATCCAAACTCTGAAGGAGGATTCGATGGCGAATTCTGACCATCAACCAAAAATTGTCCTGATTGGTAGTTATCTGGTGGCCCTGGTGATGGATGTGGACCGTATCCCCACCGTGGGCGAAACTGTCCTGGCTCGCAATTTCCGCGAGGCGTATGGCGGCAAAGGCTCCGACATGGCGGTGCAGGCCGCCCGCTTGGGTGCGCCGGTTGACTTTGTGGGCTGCGTCGGCGATGATGATTTTGGCCGGGCTTTCATCAAGCTGATGCAAAAAGAAGGGGTCAATCTTGACCTGCTCAACATCCGCGCAGAACTGGCGACCGGGGCTGGCTTCATTATTAAAGGCGGTGGCAAAAATATCATTACGATTGATATTGGGGCCAACCAGCTCTTCTCCCCGGCTGACGTAGATCGAGCCATCTCCCGGATGGACGCCGCCTCAGTCGTGCTGATCCAGCTTGAAATCCCTCTTGAAACGGCCTTGCACGCCGCTAAAGTGGGCCACCAACAGGGGTCCAGGGTTATCCTCAATCCGGCTCCGGCTCACGATTTGCGCCAGTATGATCTCTCTACTGTAGACATCCTCACCCCCAATGAAACCGAAGCCCGGGTCTGTTTGGGCCTGGTGCCCACCGATCCCACCAGCGATGGGGAGATTGCCCGGCGTTTGCTGGCCCTGGGTTGTCGCACCGTAGTGATGACCCTGGGTGAACGTGGCAGCCTGATTGTCACCCCTGAGCAAACCGTCGAAGTTCCGGCATTTTCTTTTCCCAATGCGATTGACAGCAACGGTGCGGGCGACTCTTTCAACGCCTCCCTGGCGACAGGCTTGATTGAAGGCAAATCGTTGGTGGAGGCGGCCCGTTTTGCCAATGCCGTAGCCGGATTGTGCTGCACCCGTTGGGATACTGTCCCTTCGTATCACACCCGGCAGGAAGTGGAAGACTTTTTAACAAATAACAGGTAACAGGTAGCAGGGGTGTATTAACCCAGCCTACTGTCTACTATATTCAAAGGAGAATCAAAATGCGTCCTGGTCGAATCATTCATCCTGAATTGGCTCAAGCGGTGGCTACTTTAGGTCACTCTGATATTCTGTTGGTAACGGATGCCGGTTTCCCCATCCCGGCTGATGCCTGGCGAATTGATTTGGGTTTCTACGAGGGCTTGCCCGATGTGCTCGATGTGCTGCGGGTGCTGCGGCAGGAAGTTTTTGTCGAAGAAGTCCACTTTGCCGGTGATATTCTCACCAAAAACAAACCCCTCTATACCTCACTGCAAGATATTTTTACCGGCGCGGGCGCTGTCTTCAAGCTGACCACCCACGAAACCCTGGTCAATGATATTGCCCATCGGGCCAAGGTCATTGTCCGTTCTGGCTCCTTCAACCCTTGGGCGAATATTGCTCTGGTTGCCAGCACCGATCCCTTTGCCTGGTTTGCCGATGGCTCCGGCACGGAAATTCTGCCGGCCTACGTGGAACGCCGCCGCTTGATGAGTGAAAACGTCCGGCCCGAAGCCCAGCCTTAATCATCCAAAAAACGTAACTGTTCAGCCATATCCCTTCGACCGAAGGGAGAAATCTCCGAGGCCGATGCAGCGCGGTAAGGATTTCTTGGCCTACGGCCTCGAAATGACATGAGGGCTGGGTAGTTACCAAAAAACAATTTAATTTCTACAAGGAGGCAATAATATGTCAGAGATGACCCAAGTGATTGATTTTGACCTGGATTTTTTACCCCATCTGCCCCCTAAAACTGATTATGGTATCGGCTGTATTGGAGCCGGCTTTATCATGCGGGATATTCACATTCTGGCTTACAACAATGCCGGATTTAAAACGGTGGCGATAGCCTCGCGCACCCCGGCCAACGCCAGGGCCGCCGCCGAAGCCCGCAACGTGCCCAAGGTTTACGACACCTGGCAGGAGCTGCTGACCGATCCTCAGGTGGAGATTCTTGATATTGCCTTCCCGCCCGATCAACAACTGGGCATCATCAAGGAAGCGGTCAAGCGGCCCCACATCAAGGGTATTTTGGCTCAAAAACCGGTGGCCATGAATTACAAGGAAGCCAAGCAAATTGTTAACCTGTGTGACCAGGCCGGCAAAAAGCTGGCGGTCAACCAGAACATGCGCTACGACCAATCTATGCGAGCCTTGAAGACGCTGCTCAACCGGGGCGTTCTGGGCACGCCGGTGCTGGCCACCATCGAAATGCGGGCCATCCCTCACTGGCAACCCTTTCTGCGCGATTACGACCGCCTGACCTTTCTCAACATGAGCATCCACCATCTCGACAGCTTCCGCTACCTCTTTGGCGACCCGGAGCGCGTACTGGCCAGCGCCCGCACCGACCCGCGCACCCAGTTTGCCCACACCGACGGGATCACCCTTTACATCCTGGAATACGAGAACGGCTTCCGCGCTACTGGCTGGGATGATGTCTGGACCGGCCCGGTGCGCGAAGGCAGCCTGGGCGACATCTACATCAAGTGGCGCGTCGAAGGTACCGATGGCCTGGCCTGGGGCACCATCGGCTGGGTGGATTATCCCAACGGCAGCCCCAGCACCATCAATTTTACCACCAAGCAGCAGCCCGGCTACTGGTTCCAGCCGCGCTGGAATAAAGTCTGGTTTCCGGATGCGTTTGAGGGTACTATGGCCCAACTGATGCGGGCCATTCAAGAGGACAGCGAACCGGAAATCAGCGGTCACGACAATCTCAAAACAATGGCCTTGATTGATGCCTGTTACAAGTCGGTCAGCGAACATCGCGGCGTTACCCTGGCTGAGATGATGGCAGATTAGAGCAAGGAACACAGAGTTTCTCAGAGATCACTCAGAGAAGCGCAGAGGGATTATCTTATTTAATTCTCTGTGAACCTCTGTGTTGCCTTTGTGTCTCTCCGTGAGCCAAAAATTTTTTAGACTCAATCATTATTAATTCAGAAAGGAGATTATCTAATGAAACTTGGTTTGATTAATTCTCTCTATCTCGGTACGGCTATTGACCCGTACACCGATGGCATCAAAGTAACCAAAGAGATTGGCTTTGATACCATTGACATTTATCCGGCTGATGGCGAAATGTCGCCGGCTCAAATCAAAAGCTCCAAAGCCATTGCCAAAGAAGTGGGACTGCCCATCCGCTCCGTGCCGCTGATTCTGTTTGGCCTGTTCGACCCCAACCGCTCCGCCCGCGAGCACTCGGTGGATCTGGCCAAGCGCGTAGTAGATATGACCGCTATCCTGGGGGCCGATAATGTCTTGCTGGTCAACGGCGAATATTTCTGGCAGCTTGAAACCGGCTTTAGCAAAGACTGGATCTGGAACAACGTGGTCGAAGGGGTGCGCAAAATTGGTGAGCACGCCGACGCCGCTGGGGTGCGGATCTCCATCGAGCTTGAGCCGTTCAAAATGTCCCTCATCAATTCCATTGATACGATGGAAGCTTTTTTGAATGCCGTTGATATGCCCGGCGTGGTCATGGCCAATGTGGACTGCGCCCACCTGGGGCTGGCCAATATTCCGCCCACCGAAATTCAGCGCCTCAAAGGCCGCATTTGTCATGTTCACTTCTCCGACTCGCTGGACACGCACGGCGACCTGCCGCCCGGACGTGGTCGCATGCCCCTGAAGGAATATCTGAATCAATTGAATATTGCCGGTTTCGACGGCAGTGTGACCATCGAATTGGAGTGGCCGCCCGATCCATCCCGCGAGGGTGTGATTGCCTGGGCTACCGAAGCTTACCAAAAAACCGATGAAATGATGCAGGCTTTGGGCATCCGCAAATAAGGCGTGAGATCCAAATAATTTACCTAATTCACCTAAAGTAAAGAGATTGGAGATTAGAGATTCATCTCCAATCTTCAATCTCCCAAGTACGGTAGCCTGGAGGAGAGGTATTATGGACCGCAAACAACCAAATAAAAATTTGATTGATAGTAATGTGTCCCGTCGCAGATTTTTACAGATGGCCGGGGTTATCGGCGCGGGGCTGGTCGCACAAGCCTGTGGCAGCCAACCGGCGGCGCCCACCCAAGCTCCGGCTGCTGCTGCAACGACCGAAGGGGCCAAAGCCACAGCTCCGGCTGTCGTGTCGGCGGCCAAACCCGGTTTAGCCAAAGGCATGATCGGCGGGCCGACCGGCTTTGAGGGCGCGGAACGGTATCAATACGGGCCGGACACCCCCGCCGGACGAGCCATTGAAGCGTTGAAATCTCTGCCTGCCGACCAGAAACCGGAAAGGCTAACCATCCAACTGGCCGACGGGGCGCTGGGGCACTTCCAGGTGGGCTTTCCCGAAGGCGCGCCAACCGTGCAGCAAATTTTTGAGGAAGACAGCGGCATCAAGCTGGAATTTGTCGGCATCTCACCGGATGACCAGTTTACCAAAATCATCCAGGAAACCACCACCAAAGCCGGTAAATTTGATATTTACTCTTTTTGGGGACCGGACAAAGGTAGCCTGGCCGAAGCTGGGGCGCTGCTAAACCTGGATGAGTTGGTGGCCAAACACAAACCCGAATGGGAAAAGCACTACGTCGGCGGCGAAATAACGGTGCAGCAGTTCAATGCCCATGCCGGTTCTTTTTATGCCGTTTCCTTTGACGGCGATTATCAAATCTGGATTTATCGCCAGGATTTGTTTGAAGATTCTAAAGAGCAAAAAGCCTTCAAGGACAAGTACGGTTGGGATTTGCAATGGCCCGAAACCTGGGAGCAGCTTGACCAAATCGCGGAGTTCTTCCACCGGCCCGATCAAAACCTGTTTGGCGTAACCGACCTGCGTAATCAATTCTGGGGGTATACCAACTGGTATCAGCGCTACGCTTCCGGAGCTTCACCCAATCAATTTTACTTTGACCCGGCCACGGCCAAGCCCTTGATTGACAGCGAAGCCGGCATTCAGGCCGCGCAGGAGTATGCCAACACCCTCAAGTTCCGCGGCCCTGACGGTATGACTTGGGGTTGGCCGGAGCAGTATGCCAATATGGCTTCCGGTGGTGCTGCCGTCACCTGTGCTTTCCCCAATATGCCCAAGTTCCTGGACAGCCCCGATAACAAGGACAGCAAAATTGTGGGCAAAATCCGCTCTGGTCTGGCCCCGGGCCGGATTATTGATGGCAAGTTGGTTCGCCGCACGGTCTGGTGGCCCAATCAAACGTTGGGTGTGTCCGGCCAATCCAAGTATGGCGAAGCAGCTTATTTGTTCCTGCAATGGGCCAACAGCCCGCAAATCTATCCCTGGATGGTGGCTAACCCGGCCGGCTTTATGGACCCGTTCCAAAATGGTGACTTTGACGACCCCATTGTTATCAAAAGCTACCACGACTACCACATCCCCACCTACAAAACCAGCATCGAACACTCGGTCCCGCCCATTAATCTGAATGGGGTCAACGAGTATGTCAGCGCCCTGGAAACTAACCTCCAGGCGGTCATGACCAATCAAAAGAGCGCCGAACAAGCCATGAAAGACGCCGCCGCTGAATGGGAAAAGATCACCGACCGGCTGGGCCGCGACAAGCAAATTACCGCGCTGCAAGCCCAGGTTCCGGCCTATCCCAGTGTGATAGACGAACCGACGATCAAAAGCGCTTAAGTAGGTTGCGTCACTGCGAGCCGCAGGCGAAGCAGTCTCCCCCTTCGGGACGGGGGATTGCTTCGGCCTACGGCCTCGCAATGACATCTGGAATAGTTACAGCGCCAGAATTTTTCAAGCCAGGTACAGGCTTATGACTCAAAGTATGATCAAACCTGCTCCGGTGGAGTCGTCCGCCGAAGCTGAATCCAGCCGGGGTTGGCTGCATCTGTTGGGCCAGCGCGACCCCCGGCGTTTTGCCTCGGTGCTGATTTTGCCAGCCCAATTATTGCTGATGGCTATTGTCGTCTTTCCGCTGGTCACGGAAGTTTATATCAGCTTAACCGGCTGGTCGCCCACACGCGGCGGGGATTGGTGGAAGGCTTACCAGTTTTGGGATTGGGGTCTCAATTACGCCGAAACCCTGTGGGACTCCGATTTTTGGCAAGCTATGTGGCGCACGCTCATCATTGTTGGGGTGGCCGTGCCGCTAGAGTTTTTGCTGGGGCTGGGTCTGGCCTTTCTCTTCCTGGAAGAGTTTCCCGGCAAACGCATCTTCCACACCGCCCTGCTGACGCCGATGATGATTGTGCCGGCCGTGGCCGGGTATATGTTCTTTATGCTGTTTCAGGGGAACGGTCCCATCAACTCCATCTTGACCATGATCAGCGGCAGCCAAGTGGTGATTCCCTGGCTGTCGAACGGTACCATGGCCATGCTCGCCTCGATTATCGCCGAGGTGTGGCAGTGGACGCCGTTGATGTTTTTGATTTTGCTGTCGGGACTGGTCGGTCTGCCGGAAGACCAGATGCGGGCGGCGACGATTCTGGGCGCGTCTTTCTGGCAGAAGTTTCGCTACTTAATGCTGCCCATGCTCAAGCCGGTCATCATCATTGCCCTGGTGATCCGCTTTATGGAAGCGATTAAGATTTTTGACGCCATCTTCCTGATGACCGGCGGCGGCCCGGCCCGCGCCACCGAAACTATCTCGATTTTTATGTACCGGGTCGCCTTTCAAAATGTGCGCTGGTCTTACGCAGCGGCTTCAGCCATTATCATCTTGGTCTTGATGACCATTGTGGCCTCGTATGCCCTGCGACCTTTGCAAGTTTCCAATGATAATTCCTAGCATCCTTCAAACCTCACAGGTCTTTGAGATGTATGAGGTTTCTCTACTTCGACAATGTTACACCTTAAATAATTGCTCACGGATGAACACAGATGACACGGATAAAAATTAGACATTATATCGATTTAATTGGGGAGCGTTTTTTACCCATCGTGTAGAGCAGGATTTCCAGAATTAAAGGATTTTGATCCTATCATTCAGATAATCCTGCTCTTTCCGGGTGACATAAGTCTAATCGGTATAATGTCTATTATAAAAATTAAGAAAAAAAATTGGCTCATGTTAAGTACTAGTGCAAAGCAGGCCGGGCTCCCACGCCCGGCCCTCGGCGGCGTGGGAGCCGCCTCTGCTAAATTGCACTTGTTCTATACATGAGCCAAAAAATTGTGTTTATCCGTGTTTATCCGTGAGCTAATGTATCAGTCGTGTTAATTTAACATTGTCACATAATGATGGAGTGTACTGTATGGCCCAACCTAAAAGCTGGCAGTTCTTTGGGCGCTACCTTCTGATTATCATCATCACCGTGTTAGCCCTGTTTCCGGTCTATTGGATGGTCGGTATGGCCTTTAAGCCCAAAGCAGAGTGGACCAGCGCCACCGGCGAAATTTACTGGCTGCCACAGCAGCCGACCATGGAAAATTTTACCACGCTGCTAACTGAGTATCGCGGCCAGTTCTTTCGGGGCAACCAGACCTCGGCTCTGCCGGCGATTATCAACAGCGTCATTGTCTCGGTGGGCGGAACGCTTTTGGCCCTGGTAATTGGCGCCCTGGCTGCCTATGGCCTGTCCCGCTTCAACACCGACAGCGGCGATTTCCCCTTTTATATTGCCCTGGGCCGCCTTTTTTTGCTGGTGCTGGCTTTGATGCCCTTCATGCTGGTCATGGCGTGGTTTGACATCGTCAACCGCTGGTATGGCATCATCCCGCTCATCCTCATCGGAATTGTGCTGGATTACGTGATTGGCGGCTTGATGGCTCGCTTCTATACTCGTGGGCCCGTCGGCAACCTGGCCTTCTCTATTTTGCAACTGCGCATGTTCCCGCCGATTGCCATTATCATCCCCATCATGATCATGTGGTCGGCCCTGAATATGATTGATACCTGGTACGGCTTGGTCATTATCTATGGGGTGGTGACGCTGCCCTTTGTGGTCTGGCTGATGAAGAGCTTTTTTGACGATGTGCCCCGCGAGTTAGACGAAGCCGCAATTGTGGATGGCGCGTCGTATTGGGGCACGTTCTTCAAAGTGGTGCTGCCCCTGGTCAAAGGCGGCCTGGCTTCGACGGCGCTGTTTGTCTTCATCCTCAACTGGAGCGATTTTCTGGTGGCCTTGCTGTTGACCAGCAGCGAATGGGCTACCATCCCGGTCTTTCTCAACCGGCTGGTCACGGCTGAAACCGGTCAGCAGCACGGCCCACGAGCGGCGCTGGGACTGATTGCGGCTATTCCGCCGGTGGTGTTCGGGTTGATGATTCAAAAATATCTAGTGCGCGGGCTAACGTTCGGCGCGATCAAGAAATAAATCCCTATGTCAAGTATTCGTCTGGACAATTTGCGTAAAGAATTTGGGCCGGTGGTGGCCCTCAAAAGCCTCAGCCTGGAAATCGGCGATGGCGAGTTTGCCGCGCTGTTGGGGCCATCGGGCTGCGGTAAAAGCACGACCATGAATATGATCGCCGGACTGGAGATGCCGACCGCCGGTTCGATCTACTTTGGTGAGCGCCCGATGAACGGCGTGCCCGCCGGTAAACGGGGCGTCGGCTTTGTTTTTCAAAACTACGCCATCTTTACCCACATGAGCGTTTTTGATAATATCGCCTTTGGGCTGAAGGTTCAGCACAAGGCGGAAGCCGAAATCCGGCGCGAGGTCCAGCAGGTGGCCGAGCTGCTCCACCTGGGCGATTTGCTCTCCATGAACGCCGGCCGCTTGAGCGTCAACGACATGCAGAAAGTCGCCCTGGGGCGGAGCATGGTCATGCGGCCCCGCATCTTTCTGCTGGACGAACCTTTCAGCAATCTCGACGCTGCCTTTCGTTTTTACATGCGCGGCGAGTTGAAGCGCATCCAGCGCGACATCAAGCAAACCATGATTTACGTCACTCACGACCAAGTGGAGGCCATGAGCATGGCCGACAAAATCGCGGTGATGGATTACGGCATTTTGCAGCAGTTCGGCTCGCCCGACGAGATTTATAACTACCCGGTCAATACCTTTGTGGCTCGTTTTATTGGCAGCCCCAGTATGAATTTTATTCCGTGTAGTTATCAGGTGGAAAATGGGCAGGGTTGTCTGGTGCAGCGGCAAGGCACTATCCGGCTGCCGCTGGATGAACGGCGGCAGCAGCTCATTGCCGGGCATAACGGAGGCGACCAGCTTATTCTGGGTATCCGGCCGGAATACCTGCGCCTGCACGACCAGTCCCACCCGGAAGCGGCCTGGAGCGGCCAGGTGTACGCGCTTGAACCTCTGGGTTCAAAGACAATTGTGCATCTACAGGTGGGGCAGGAGATTTTGCAAGTAGCCGCCCCGGCTGATTGCCGTCCGGCGGTGGGCATAACCCAATGGCTTGAATACAATCCGGCACATCTACACATCTTTGCCGGAGCGACCGGACAGGTGATCCGATAAGGCAGTTGTTTCAGGATTTAAGTAAAACGTGTTGTGTCTTGCGTGTTGCGTGACCTCAATGGAAGACGCAACACGCAACACGAATACTGAATAATTTTTCTTGGAAATGCCTAACCTCACCGTCTTTGGAGGAAACGTGGCGAATCTGCGCCTTGAAAATGTAACCAAACGTTTTGGCCGGATTGAAGCGGTCAAAAATCTCGATCTCGATATCCACGACGGCGAGTTTTTTTGCGTGCTCGGCCCGCCCGGAGCCGGTAAAACGACCACACTGCGGCTGATTGTTGGCCTGGAACGGCCCAATGAAGGGACAGTATATCTGGATGGGCAGCCGGTTAATGATTTCTATCCGGGCCAGCGCGATATTGCCATGATCTTTCAAAACCTGGCCCTCTACCCCAACAAAACCGTCTACGACAACATGGCCTTTCCTCTGCGCGAGCGCAAGCTGCCGCAGACAGAAATTGATGCCCTGGTTAAAAACACGGCCAAAATTCTGCGGATTGAGCGCATGCTCGACCGCAAACCGGCCCAGTTGAGCGGCGGTGAACGGCAGCGGGTGGCGATTGGCCGGGCTATTGTGCGCCGCCCGCGAGCCTATTTGATGGATGAACCGCTGTCAAACCTGGATGCCATGCTGCGGCTGGAAATGCGGTTGGAACTGAAGCGATTGCAGCAGGAGTTGGGCCAAACCCTGGTTTATGTCACCCACGACCAGATCGAGGCCCTCTCTATGGCCGACCGGATGGCCATCCTCAAGCGAGGCGTTTTGCAGCAGTGCGATGTGCCGGACACCGTCTACCGCCTCCCGGCGAACCGCTTTGTGGCCACTGTCGTCGGCAGCCCGCCGATGAATTTTGTGCCGGCTGAATTAGGCCGGGTTGGCGACTCGCTGCGGCTGATTCACCCGGCCTTCCACCTTGAGGTCAGCGCGGCTCTATCAGCACTGGCTCAGCAGGATCGGGTTTGGTTGGGGGTACGGCCTGAGGATATTCACGTTTTTAGCCAGGCCCCGGTTGAAAGCGCCATCCTGGCCAGGGTGTCGGTGGTAGAACCGCTTGGCCCCGAAACCATTGTGGACCTTACTTTGGGGCAGGACCTGATTAAAGCTACCATCCCGCCCACCCAAACATTGACCGAAGGCCAGCCGGTCTGGTTGACCTTTGACCCGGCCAAGCTGCATCTTTTTGATCAGACAACGGAGGCACGCCTGTATTCAAGCAGTCAAACCGAGTTACTACGGGCCAGGTCAAACCAAGCCTGACAGGAGCTCTCAGCTTATGTTGACCTCAAGAGAACGTGTCGCCTTAACCTTAAACCATTGCTGCTTTGGCTACTACGCCCTGGAAGAGCGGATTCGCTCTATGCAAGAAACCCTGGAGACAGAAGGGGAGGGCAAATGGGTGGTGAAAGAAGTTATCAATATCACCACCAACGAAAACGATGCCTTTGCCGCCGTTGAAGCTTACTATCAGGCCAACCCCGAAACCCAGGGCATCTATGGCGCTGACTACTACACCTACGTCACCGCCCAATTCATCAAGCAAAACGGGCTTGAGGGTACGCTGCATACCGGCGGTTCGGACCTGGCTCCGGCGATGGTAGACGGTTTGACCGAAGGCTACGTGGACTTTGGCCTGGGCCAGAACCCCTATCTGCAAGGCTTTTATCCGGTCATGATGATGTACCACGAACTGGAGTATGGTATCCGGCCTATCACTATTGATACCGGCACGGATGTTGTCACCCCGGAAAATATTGACCAATACAACCCGGATTACCGCTAAACCCATAATTACTCGGCCAGGCGCGAAGCTGCTAGAGCCTTGCGCCTGGCCCAGCCAAGATTGTTATGAATACCTCTCAAACTTCGATTATTGAGTTCGACCACATCAGCAAAAACTTTGGCGGTGTACAGGCGCTCCGTGATGTAAGCTTTGCCATCCCGCGCGGTGAAATTCACGCCCTGGTGGGTGAAAACGGCGCCGGTAAATCCACCTTGATTCGTATCTGCGGCGGCGTTTTTCAACCGGACGGCGGTTCTATCCGCTTTGATGGACAGGAAGTCCGCTTTCGTAATGTGCAAGAGTCGCGTAACGCCGGCATCAGGATTGTCCATCAAGAGATTCCCATTTGCCAGGATTTAACCGCCGCCGAGAATATTTTTATGGGGCACCCATTACCCAAGCAGCGCGGGTTGATTGATTGGAACGAACTCAATCGTCGCACCCACACGCTGTTCAACCAGCTTCAGGTTGACATTAATCCGACCACGCTCGTCAAAAATCTGCCCATTGCTCAGCGGCAAATCGTGGCTATTGCCCAAGCCCTGTCCTGGCAGTCCAAATTATTGATTATGGACGAGCCAACTTCGGCCCTGAACAAACACGAAGCTTCTCATTTATTTGAGATTTTGCAGCAGCTCAAAAGCCAGGGCTTGACCATCCTGTATGTGTCGCACCGGCTGGAAGAGGTCTTTGAAATTGCCGACCGGATTTCTGCCCTGCGTGATGGGCGCTATATTGATACCGTGCCCAAGAGTGTCACCACCCCGGAGCGGGTTGTACAGTTGATGGTGGGGCGAGAAGTAACGGATTTGTTCCCTAAAGTGACCACCCCCCCGGCGAAACGCTGCTCCAGGTGGAGCGGTTAAGCGTACCTGGCTTGTTTGAAAATGTTTCGTTTGAACTGAAACGAGGTGAGGTGTTGGGGTTGGTGGGATTACAAGGTTCGGGGACCAGTGACGTGCTGCGTGCGCTTTTCGGCTGTTATCGCCAGGCAAGCGGGGTTATCAAGTTGCACGGCCAAAAGGTAGCTCTGCGTTCATCACTGGACGCTATTGCCCAGGGGATTGCCTATGTTCCGGCTGACCGCCAGGCCGAAGGCCTGTTCGCCGCGATGTCGGTGCGGGATAACGGCGGTCTGCTGCTTCTGCGCCGGCTGGCGCGATTGTTGGGCCTCATTCCATGGGGGCGCTGCGGCGCAAAATTGTCGAAATGGTGCAGACTTTCAATATTCGCACCGTTTCCATCTTTGCTTCGATTTCCAGCCTGTCGGGCGGCAACCAACAGAAGGTGGTCATTGGCCGGGCGCTTTCTACCGGCCCACAGGTGGTCCTGCTCGACGACCCGACGCGCGGGGTTGATGTGGGGGCCAAAGCTGAAGTTCATCACATTCTGAACCGTTTGACTGCTCAAGGGTGTGGGGTTATCCTGGTTTCGTCGGAGCTGCCGGAGGTCCTGGCTATGAGTGACCGGGTGATAGTTATGTATCGGGGACAGGTGCGGGCTGTGTTGACCCAGGCCGAAATTGATCACGAAATTGTGATGGGGCTGGCTACCGGGGCAGATGCTGTGGCAACTTCGCCTTTACCGGCCTGACCAGTAGTTCTCCAGAGATAATTGAGGATAAAGTTCTTTTACTTGCCTATCGTGACAACTTTGCCAATTTCGGGTAAAATATGGGTATTAACATAAACTCGATCAGACAATCCATGAAAAGAGCAGACGAGTCGGCGAACAAAGTTACCCATCCCGGCCTATTGAGCGTGGACCCCTATACTATCATTGACAAAGCCAGCCCTGTGCCGCTGCACCATCAATTAGAGCAATTTTTGCGCCAGGGCATCGAGAGCGGCCTATTTCCGCCCCAGGAAACACTACCCACCGAATTTGAACTTCAGGAATATTTTGGGTTAAGCCGCACGCCCATCCGGCAGGCTATTGCCAAGTTAACGGCGGAAGGGTTGGTAACACGCCGCCGCTCGCAAGGCACGATTGTTTTGCCCCGCCCCTTTGAAGAACACCTGCGCCAGCTCACCCCCTTTACCGAGGAAGTTCGACGTAAAGGCCGCACGCCGGGAGCTAGACTGATTGAATTTCTTGTCCAAAAGGCGGAAGTAGACGACCTTGAGTACCTCAACCTGGAGCCTCGGGACAAAATTTACCATATTCAACGCGTCCGTACTATTGACGAAGAGCCGGTTGGCCTGATTATTTCCCACATTCCAGTGGCCATTGTGCCCAATTTGCAGGCCGGTGATTTTACCGAGTCGGGAGACCAGCAGTCCATTTACAATGTTTTGGAGGTGGTGCATGGGATCAAATTGGTCCGCGCCACCGAAACCTTCAAAGCCGTCAACCTGAGTCCAGAGCAGGCTAAACTGCTCAACCTCCCACCCCAAAGTGCGGTGCTGCTGCGCAGTCGCGTCACTTATGATAACCAGAGCCGGGCTGTCGCCTATGAAAATGGTTTTTATCGCGGCCTTTACCGCCTGGAATGGCAGGGTCGAGAAGTCAGTTCTATTGATACCAGCCTGACGGAAGAATAACTTCTACCCCCATTCACTTGTAGAATAATATCTGCTCAAACAACTAATAGCACCATTGAAGATGTGAATTTGAAAGAGAACATCGACTACAATGCCATTGTTGGGGACCTCAATCGGCAGGTAGAGGTTGACATCAACTGGTCTGAGGTCGAAGATTTGCCAAGGGTTGGCATCGATAAGATTGCGATGAAAAAAGGGCATAAGAACTACGCCGCTATCGTCACTGCTCAACAAGCCAATGGCAAAGTCCGGGTGCTGGCCGTCCTGCCAGATCGAACAAAAAGACCGTAAGGAACTTTCTTGAGCACATCCCGGCTCACTTGCGTCGAACCATTGAGCATTTTACCACCGATATGTGGGAGGGCTACCTGACGGCGGTGGAGGAACTGACGGCTAATTTTAATCAAGCTCAAATCCTGGCTGACGCTGAAAGACGGCTTAACCGTTGGGTGCAAAAAGCGCAACGTGGTCAGGTTGATTGTTTCACCGATTTTAGTCTGCGCCTGTATCTAACTGCATCGGCACCTCTGACCATTCGATACCTGTCACTCCATTTCGTAACGTGACATATGCTATCGGCGCAGGTGGGTTAAATTCTGTAGAATTATAGGCGGTTATTGGCCGCTTCTTCGATAACTTCCAGTTTGAAATCAGCTACTTGTTACCCATCTCCTGATATGTCTCCACCATTGCCCCGGCCATAATCTCCAGCCCTTCCTGCAACTGGTCGGGGGGAATATCCAACTGCGGCAGCAGGCGGATGCAGTTGCTGTACAGCCCCGCCCGTAGTAACAGCACCCCTTTAGCGGTGCATTTCTGAATGACGCTGATCACAAACTCAGGCCATGGCTCTTTGGTAATCGGGTCTTTGACAAATTCCAGGGCCATCATGGCCCCACGCCCGCGAATATCGCCCAGTACAGGGATTTCGGCTTGCAGCGGCTCGAAGGTGGCGCGGACCTTATTTTCTATCTGGGTCGCGTTGGCCAGGGTTTCGGGCCGGTTGATCAGCTTGATGGCTTCCAGGGCGGCCACACAGGCCAGGGGATTACCGCCGTAAGTGCTGCCCACCCCGCCCAGGTGGGGCGCGTCCAGAATCTCCGCCCGCCCGGTGACGGCGCTCAGCGGGGTACCGGCGGCCAGCGATTTAGCCGTAATGATCAAGTCGGGCACAATCCCGGCGTGCTCGATGGCAAAGAGCTTGCCGCTGCGCCCAAAACCACACTGGATTTCGTCGGCAATCATGACAATGTTGTGCCGGTCGCAAATCTCGCGGATTTTTTGCAGAAAGGACGTGGGCACGGGGATAAAGCCGCCCTCGCCGATGATCGGCTCGATCAGGATGGCGGCGATGGCGCTGGGGTCTACCTGGGCGATCAGGGCGTTCTCCAAATTCCAGATGCTCCACTCTAGATAACCTTCCTGGCTCATGCCCGGTGGGGTGCGGTAGAGGTTGGGCAAGGGCAGACGGTAAATCTCCGGGGCAAAGGGGCCAAAGCCTTTTTTGAACAGGCCGTACTTGCTGGTCAGGCTCATAGTCAGGTTGGTCCGTCCGTGGTAGCCCCCCTCAAAGCAGATAATGGCCGGACGCTTGGTGTAGGCGCGGGCCAGCTTGACCGCATTCTCGACCGCTTCGGCGCCGCCGTTAGCCAGCAGGGTTTTCTTCGGATAGTCGCCGGGGGTAATCGCATTGAGCTGCTCGCAGACCTCAATATAAGGTTCGTAGTTGGCCACAATTGGGCAGACGTGGATATACTTTTCGGCCTGGGCCTGGATGGCCTGGCTGACCGCCGCCGGGGCGTGACCTACGGCCAACGCCCCAATCCCGCCGACCAGGTCGAGCAGGATATTGCCGTCCACATCCTCCACCAGCGAGCCGGAAGCCCTGGCGTAGGCAATCGGCACGGATTGATAGAGGGCGGCGCTGACCGCTGCGGCCCGGCGGGCTAGAAGTTCCTGGCTCTTGGGGCCGGGGATGGGGGTTTTGAGTTGAATGTAAGGCATCATCACTCCTGTAAAATAGTAACCAGTAGTCAGAACTCGGTTTCTCGTTCATACAGAATTTTTCCTTCGGCCAGGATACTCTCCTGCAATGAGGTGGGTGCTTCTTCCCAGCGCACAACATCAATGGGCAATAGGGTGTCAAGCCGTTCCACCAGATAAACAATATCCAGTCACTGCCGGCCAGAGGCAGCCGGAGCTACAATCGCCAGATCAATATCAGAGCGTACCTCAGCATCACCCCGAGCGCGGGAACCGAAAAGAATGACTTGTTTCACTTCGGGCCGCGTTGATAACAATTTGCACAAATGCGCATGTAACTTTTTAGAAAGAGTAAGCATGAGGCCCTAACTTAAAGCCAAAATTTTTTTGCCGGTCAATTATAGGGCAGTCTCCCATACTTTTCAAATAAGCGATTGAAATGGGTGTGTTCAGATTTGGGGGCGAATTCGGTGGATAGCGTAGACAGACCCCCTCCCCAACCCTCCCCCGCTGCGGGGGAGGGCGCTCTTCTCCCCCTCTCCGAAGCGGAGAGGGGGTTGGGGGGTGAGGTCTGCCCCCAAAAGCGAACACACCCATTGAAATCGCCCCTCTGGGGCTAAAACCGGTCGTCCATCAGCGTGGACGACTCTTTTTGTCCGCGTGGCGGACATTACGGCGTAGCCCTCCAGGTTGCAGTTTTAACCGCGTCCTTTTTCCATCCTCTATTTTTCCGGTAGTGACAATACCGGCGCATACTGCAACCGTTGCTCGCGCTGCCACCAGGCCCCGTTGGCTTGGGCGGTAGTGAAATCGGTGAAGCGGTAAAGGTAGAGCATAGCCCGGATGTAACGGGGCGGCCCGTCGGGAAAGGGATTGTGATCCGCAGGGCCAGCACCTCCGGCGAACCTTCGAGCAGGCGAACCATCAAATTAATCAGCCAGGGATTGTTTTGGTAAGTGCTCAGGGCGGCAAACCACATCTGCCAGTCCAGGGGGCTGGTGTGGGGCCACAAAGGTGGTCAGGGCAAACGCATTTATGATGTCAAAGAAGAAAGGACTTTGAGCAAATAGTCCTCATCCCAACCAGCCTTGAGCCGTTTAGCCTTAACCCCAGATTGCCCTTGAGGGCCAAGACATAATCGGCCTCGCCCTCAATAATCAACTTGGCAGTCTCGGTCGGGCAGCCGATTAGCTGAAGCCCAAGCGTTGACCATATGGATGGCGGCTTTACCCAACTGGCTATCGTGAGAACGCCATAGCCGCTTGCCATCAATCGCCACCACTTGTCCCTCAGTCAGCTCAGTGATAGCTTCAATCCAACTGATGATGTTGCTCTGAAACTCTGGGGGATCAATTAAGGCAAAGACCCGCCCAAAAGTGTCATGCCAGGGGATGCCATTGGGCAAGATCAGAAATTGGCGAAACCACTTCTCTTTCGCTTGCCCCAATTCTTCGATCTCAACCCAACTATCCCGCCACAAATGACGGCACAAATCGCAATCATCATGATTTCA
>Ga0209172_10000200_pt1 | contig 180092 bp, 143 predicted proteins | sample LarsenN4metaG_FD_184113 | JGI IMG/M metagenome (GOLD analysis project Ga0209172, IMG submission 184113) | Hot spring sediment bacterial and archeal communities from British Columbia, Canada, to study Microbial Dark Matter (Phase II) - Larsen... ... | reverse complement strand
CCACCCCCCCCTCCTTCATCTCCCCCTGATGATGACGATGATGATGACAAAGATCCTACCCCCACTCCTACGCCTATTCCGGTAGCTGCTATCCCGGCCACGCCCGCTCCCACTATTCCGGTGGCCTTCTTGCCGGAGACAGGTCTGCGTGAGGCCGGTTTGGAAGGATGGGCTATCGCTGGTGGTCTTGGCTTGCTGATTTTGGGCGGCTTTGGTCTTGCCCTTCGCTCTCGCTACAAAGAATAGCCAGCCACAAACCTCATGGCTAAAAATAAAAATCCCCCCGTTCTCTAATGAGGAATGGGGGATTTTTTGTTTTCAAGCTCTTATGAGTAACAGAGCGTTTCTCAGGCCAAAGTAGGCTCGGAAAACTCTCCAATCTACCCTAACTGATAAAAATTGCAACCCTTTGTCACCACAGTAGACTTTCGGGCAAATCAAAAAAAGTACCTTTGTGCAAAATTTTGATGACCTTTAACCCTTCCCAAACATTGTTTTTGATGCTATAATCAAAAAACTACTATCAATTTTGGCTTTGTTCTGTTCATTAAAAACCAACCTCTTTTTCTCTTTTTCTTCTGACCGTATGCAGTCCAGTGGTCGCCTCTAATTTCCCCATTTAAACTATCCATTGAAATAGTAAACTACAGGCGCCGCTGCCAGTAATGTTCTACCTCAAAATTTTCAATAAGGCTTCAACAGAGAAGGGTTGAAGCCGATGTTGTTACAATTTGGATTTTAATCTATTTCATAAATAAGTTGTAGTGAACCCTTTAGACAGGGTTACATCAGATGTCTCTCACTTACTTTGGTAAACGCACTCCGGCTTTATTAACTGTCCTGGTCATTGCCGTATTGGCGGTAGCTGGTTTACTGGGGTTAATGGGCCAACTGGCCGTTTCTGCCCCCCCTACGCCCATAACCACGCCGCTTCCTTCGGGCAATGAGGAGCCTGTCTCCATACCTTCCGACGGAGCAAGCCTGGCCGAAGCCGTTGCCACCGTCAATGATGAGGTTATTACCCCAAAAGCCTGGCAACAGGCTACTCGCCTCGATGCGGTGATGAGCCAACTGGCGGCGCAGCCTATCCCCACTGCCGAAGAAACGCTTGACCGGCTGATTAACGAGATCATTGTTCTCCAAGCCGTATCCCCCCTTTTGCCGCCCCAACCGGCCTCCACTGAAGCAATTGAAGCCAGAATTCAAACCTTAGAAACAAACTGGCAAGTCACCGATGAAACAGTTATCACGGCCCTGGCTGAAGCGGGCCTGGAACGATCTGACCTGACGGCGCGCGTAGATCGCCTGCTTCAAGTTGAAGCAGCCTTAAGTCAGCTCGAAACGCAAGAAGATGACCTCACTGCCTGGCTTGCCGCTGCCCGCGCTTCTGCTGAAATTGGGCTGTACCGTTCTCTGGTGGATGAGGAGATAGGAAAGCAAGAAGGAGAAGTGGTGGCAGAAGCTGCACCCCCATCTCCCTTCCCCCCCAGCACCCCTGCTCCTCAGCCGATCTTTGCTCCGCCCCCCGAAATGGCCGTCTCACCTTACCCGCAAAACGCTGCACCCGATTTTACCCTCAGCCAACTCGAAGGTGGCTCACTAACCTTAAGCAGCCTGCGAGGCAAGCCCACGCTCATTAACTTTTGGGCTACCTGGTGCCCTCCCTGCCGCCGCGAGTTGCCGGCTTTGCAAGCCGCCTACACCACTTATCAGGCTGACATCGGCTTTGTCGCCGTTAACGTCAAAGAAGACCCCACCACCGTCACCGCCTTAGTTCAAGAACTGGGTCTGACTTTCCCCATCGCGCTTGACTCCGACGGGCAGGTGAGCAACATCGCCTATGAAGTGCGCGGTCTACCCACCACCGTATTTGTTGACGCCAACGGAGTCGTCGTCGCCCGGCACATCGGCCCCCTGGACGAAGCGGCAATCGAAGACTATCTCAAGCCTCTATTAGAAACAGAGGCAGAGGCGCAGGGGAGCGGAGGTGCAGAGGGGGAGAAAGATGAAGAGTCTCCCCTGCCCCCCAGCACCCTTGCTCCCCTGCGGCCTTCCGCCCCTGACTTTACCCTCACCGCTGCCACCGGCGATACCATTTCCCTCCAGGATTTTCGCGGCAAAAGCAATGTGGCTCTCGTTTTCTATCGCGGCCATACCTGAGGCGTCTGCATGAGCCAACTGGGCCAGTTGGAAGCAGACCTGGCGCGATTTCGCCAGAAAAATACTGAAGTTATCGCCATCGCTGTGCAAGACCAGGCGGGAGCGCAAGCATCCGCCGGCGGAGCCAATGTTTCTTTTCCAGTTTTGGCCGACCCAGACCATCGTGTGGCCGATGTCTATGGAGTCTATAATCTGTTGGGTGATGGTGTGGCCACGCCCGCAGTATTTGTTATTAACAAATCTGGTCAAATCGCCTGGTCACACATCGGGCAAAATATTAGCGACCGGCCCAATAATCAAACCATTTTAGAAAATCTACCGGCTGATTAGGTTACACTCAACTGTAACCTACCTAAAACCCTGAACTCCGCCACCATCCATGTCCCTTTTAGGAGGAGAGGCTATGTCACACGCCTTCCGGCAAAAATTAAGCAGTTACCTTAGCCTGTTTGCGCTGCTGGTAAACCTGCTCCCACCTGCCCCCATAGCTCAAGCCTATGAAGTGGAACCGATTCCTGCCGAAGCGGCCCACCACAGCCCAACGCCTGCTCTTATTTCTGAATCTAAATCTCTGACCCCCGTTAGCAGCCGCTCCGACGCCGTTTTGCCGCGCTGGTTCAAACCGCCCAGGCTGGCGCCAGTGGAAACCAGGCAAACTGCCGGTCTTACCCTGGCTCAACCTCCCGCTTTGATCCAACTGGAAGCCAACCGCCAGAGGGCAGCAATCAGTAGTCAGAGGTCAGTAGCCAGTAGCCAGAAATCGGCCATTTTGCCCGACTGGTTTCAGCCTGATCCCTCACCTGCTACTCCAGTCTCCGGTTCCCCGTCCTCCGTTATTTTGCCCGGCTGGTTTCAATCTGCTGCTCCAGTAGCCGCCCCGGTCTCCGGTCTCCGGCCTGCCCTGCGACCGCAGGGAGTGTCGAATGGGTCTCCGGTCGTTTTACCCGGCTGGTTTAAAGTCCAAGAAAATTCCTCCCCTGCCCCTCTGCTCCCCCGCCCCCCTGCCGACAGCCAAAGCTTCGCTTTGGACTCCTCTGCGGAACCCGCCCCGGCGGCCGCCCTGCCTCCCCTCCGCCCGATGGGGGCCCCGATTCCCCAGGTGCAGGTAACTGTGTCTGCGCCGGCTAATGTCAGCGCCGGGAATTTTGCCGGGGATACCTATACCATCACCGTCCGTAATGGCAGCGCTTCAACCACCGGCTTCAATTTCTTCATCACGGCCACTATCCCCGCTGCCGGCTTCACCTATGTGCCGGGCAGCGCCGTCTGGATCAGTTCGGTCAGCGGCGCCATCACTTACACCGACAGCTACACCGACCCGCTCGTCGTCTGGACGCCAAACATCACCCGTAATCTGCTCCCCGGCGAAGTCGTCACCCTGACCTTCCGCATGACCACCGACGGCAGCGCCATCTCCGGCCAGCGCCTCGACGCCAACGCTGTATATGAAAATCCGCTTGGCTCGCCCGGCAGCAACAACGGCGGGGTCAACGTCACCGTTGGACGGGGCAACCTGGTCATCAGCAAAAGCCCCACGGTGCAGGACGGCACGTTTGGCGACGTTGTCACCTGGACCATTGAGGCGGCAAATACCGGTCTCGGTGATGTCTACTCGGCTACGGTCAGCGATACCATTGGCATTGGGTACACCAACGTAGATTTCAGCCAACTGAACGTGACCCCCTTTACCCTGACGGTTGGCGAGCGCCGCAGTTTTGTGGTCACGGCTACCATCAACTCCTGCAACAACCTGACCAATACCGGGCGAACCTGGTGGAGCATCGGCAACAGCGAGGGCGATGGCCTCAGCACCAATCCGGCCACCGATACCGCCGATATTGCCTATCTGCTGGAAGAACCCGCTATCAGCCTGGCCGCTAACAATCTGACCTTTGCCTATTGCAGCCCCGCCCCTCAAACCGCCGTAGTGACTGTTACCAATTCGGGTGGCGCCGCGTTAAACTTTATCCTGGATAGCAATTTGGAGAGCCAACCTTTTACGGTTGGCTCGGCTCCGGGCTGGACCTATAACCCGGCTACCGGCGTTTTTTCACGCACCGACGCTGGCGGAGTCATTACTACCACACCGGTTACACTTTCCTTTGTGGTCACACCTACTTTTGATGTGTGCAACGCCCCCAGCAGCGGCAGCTTCAACTTCACTGCCAATTACCGCGATGCCTGTGGTCTCTCCTTTAACAATCCCAGCGTTGGAGTCAATTACACCTACGGCGCGGGTGAGTTGCCCACCTTTGACCTGACCAAATCCAGTTCGGTTTCGGCCACCTTTGCCGGGCAAACATCTCAATTTTTTGTAGATTTTGATATCCAAAACGTTCAAAATATCAGCGGCAATATCATCATCACCGATATTGTGCCCTCGGTTTTCACCACCACCGCGGTAACGCCCAGCGCAGGCTCCTTTGTCCGCGCGGGCAATGTCGTCACCTGGACTATCCCGGCCCCAGCCCTTCCCGGCGCGTTTACCGGCCGGCTCACCTTGACGGTGCAGGCGCTTGATGTGATTAGTGACTGCGGGACCAACTCGATTGCGACCAACACCGCTTCCGGCCAGGCCCCGGTGCGCTGCACCAGTTGTTCCCCCTTGAGCGATACGGCCCAGGCTTCGGTTATTATCCAAAATTTTGCCGGCACAGCCTTCCCCAAAGAGTTTAGCACCGACGGCCAGGTGTGCGGCCTGATTACCATGACCAACCGCTATTCTATGCCGATTAATAGTTGGACTGGGGTGGTCTTTACAGAAACGATGGGCTTCAACGATGGCGTGCCCAGCGACGACGTGCCGCCCGGCACGCTCACCTATGTGCCCGGCAGCCTGGTAGTGACGATTGACGGCGTTAACCGCACCTCAGAAGTAACCATCACCCAAACTGCGCCCCAACTGGTCTTAAATTTTGGCGGCGTGACGCTCCCCACCGGCACGCACAGCATCACCGTTGCCTACACCCTCAGTATTTTGGATGGTGTATTGGCCGGCAATCCCCAGATTTCTTTCTTCGATTGGTCTATCTTTAATGTACCGAATGCTGGCGGCAGCGGTACCTGCCAGAGCGGCGGCGCCTTCTTCCAGGGAGCGCCGATAGATTTACAGCGGGCTGATTTGCAAATTGATATTTCACCTGACAGCTTTGATAGTTGCGCCACTGTTCCGGTCATCCTGACCGTTTCCGATCCTGACCTGGCAGCCAACTCGCTGGTAGCCAATAATATTGTCGTTACCTTTAATGTCGGTTCGCCCGATTTTGGCGCCATTTCCGGTTATACCTATGGCGGCGGCTTTGCCGGCAATCCGGTTACGGTGACGACCGGAACCAATATCATCACCTGGACCTTTCAAAACCCGCTCACTCAAACCGGCACAACGACCGGCACAATTAGTTTTAGTATGACCCGTAGCTGCACCGCTCCAAACCTCAGAGCCGGAGTAAGCTTTACCGACCGCTGCGGTATCGACTATGGCAACACCGACGCCAACCCCGGCACAACCACGCCGCCCAATGTGACCCTGTTTGTTACGCCTGACCAGTTTACCGTCAACGAAAACAGAGCCACCTGGCGCATTTATGCTACCAACAACGGTGCAGGTACTGCCGGGCGAACCCTTATCACCAACACCATTAGCGCCGGTTTACAATTTGTTACCTATACCACTAACCTGAGCGCCCAGGTTAACCTGCTCACCCCTGGCCCGTTCAACCCCGGCGACGATGTGGTCTGGGAAGTGCTCAACCTGACCCCTAATCAGCAGGTTAGAATAGACGTCAGTTCCGTCAATGTGGTGGCCTGCGATCCCTTAAGCGCCAGTGTGACCCTCAGCAGCGGCTGTCTGGGCGACAGCGCCTGTCAAACCTCCCAAACCGATTCTATTAGTTTCCTGGTGCCGCCCTTTGCTGTGCGTACCTCTAACGCCCAAACCGCCGATTTGCCCTTCTGTGATACCGGCGAGGTCATTCTGACGGTCAAAAACGCTTCAGCTTCGGCCCATATTTACCAACTGGTTATCAGTCAGACAATCAGCTTCCTGGAGTATATCTCCGGCTCCGCTCGTATAACCGTTACCGATAGGAACGATGTAGTTATCGCCGGGTTGGCCAATATTCCTTTTGAGCCGGTAACTTCGACAGCAGGGACCGATACCATCCTCACCTGGCAGCTAACCAACCCCGGTATTACCCTCTCTCAAACCCAAATTTTAACCGACCGGGCGGCTGAAGACGAGATTACCATTCGCTTTCTGGTGCAGACGGATTGCAGTTTGCCCGGCAACACGGTGGTGCGCTCCCAGGCCGGCGGGCTTCACTCCTGCGGTACCTTCTTTACCAGCGTTGAAAATGCCGTAACCCTGCCCAAAGAACAACCCGACATCACTTTGACCAAACAGGGCCGCAACGTCACCCAGGGCGACCCCGCCTTTGCCGATACTGTTTTTGGCGAGCCGGGCGATGTGGTGGTCTGGCGGATTACGGCCAACAATGACACCGGCGCTTATTTTGCCCAAAATGTGCTGGTCACCGATAACCTGCCCGACAATATGAACGCTGCTGTGCCAACGGCCAGCGCCTCGGACGGCGTCGTCACTCCGACCCTGGGCCTTGTCACCTGGAACCTGGGCGACCTGCCCGCCGACGGTGTGGACCGTACCCTCTTTATCACCACCACCATTGACGCCGAAGCGACAGCCTGCCAATCCACCTCCATCAACACCGCCACGCTGATTTATGGCTGCGACAATGGCTGCACCGCCCAACCGTTGACGGCTACAGCCAGCCTGCAAAGCCGGCCCAGCCTGACCGCCCAAACCCTCGATACCACCCCGCTCAACACCTGCGGTGGCCTGATGACCATTGCCCTGACCAATGACGGCCCGCCGGCCTATAATGTCTTTGTGACCGACACCCTGCCCAGCGGCTTTGTGTACCAGGAATTTGTTTCGGCCAGTACCACCCCCAACATCTCGCCGACGGCAGGCGTAACCACAGCCGTCTTTGCCTGGACGGGCGGTATCACCCTGCCCACCGGCGTAACCACGCTGACTTTCCGGGTAGCCAACAGCAGCGCCACCGGCGCATGCGCCGTCCCGGCCAGCGGGCCAAACAATCTGACTATTTTGTATGACGACAACACCTCCTGTATCAGTACCGGCCCTTACACTACCACCAGCAATTCTTCTGTCACCGTGCAAAATCCCAACCTCGTCATAGATAAATCCCCGCTCAACCGTGTGGCCGATGTGGGCACGGTCGTCAGTTGGACCGTCGCCATTACCAACAGCGGCCCCGGCGCGGCCATCGGTGTACTCATTACCGACACCGTCGGCTCCGGCTTCACCGGCATCAGCGCCGGCGCCGGCAGCGACGCCGACGAAACCAACACACCCACCGTCGCCGGGCAGGTGATTACCTGGACTCCGGCCATTACCATCGCCTCGGGCGATAGCTGGCGGGCCATTGTCACGGCTACGGTGGCCCCCGCCGGCAGCGGTGTGCCGACAAATAGTGTTCAGGCCAGCGGCAGTTGTGGGAGCGGCTGCGCTTACACCAGCGGTATCAGCGACACCGCCTTTGTCACCTTGCTGACCGAGTTTGATAAAGCGCCTTCCGTCCAGACCGGCACCATCGGCAGCCTGGTGGTCTTTACCTTCTCCACCTCCCTGCCCGATATTGACGCCCTCTACCAGAATCTAACTCTGACCGATACACTGCCCACCGGTCTGGGCTATGTCTCCTCTATCCTAACCTACACCTTCGATGGCGACGGCAGCAGCGGTGGGCCGACGACGCTCTTCTCGACCACACCCACCCTCGACCCCGGCTCGCTGGCTTCGGGCAATGTGGTTTGGAATTTGGGCAATCTGCCCGGTTCAGCCCTGATTAATGGGGTCATCACCGCCGTCATCCAAAGTGTTGCCACCAACACCAACGGGGTCAGCCGGACCAATAATTTACAAATGACTTACCTTGACGAAGGTCAATCCTACTTATTCACCGATACGGCGCAGGTAGACATTGTGGAGCCGCTGCTGCACCTTGGTAAGAGCTATGTGACGCCGCCGGGTTGCGCGGCCACCTTAGCCATTTCCAACTTTAACAACTTGTCTGATGCAGGTTGGTCTGAACTGGGCGCATGGACGATTACCCCCGAAGGATATTATCAAAATACCGATACAACATCTAATCGTCGGGCTTTCATAGGCGCTACCAACTGGACTGATTACAGTTTTAGCTTCATGATGCGCACCTCCGATCCAACGGGTTCAATGGGTGGATATATCCGCCAAAATAATACCGGCACAACCGACACCGGATATTTGTTCCGCTGGTCTAACACGCAGATGCAATTGGAGCTACGTAACACCGGCTCCGTTTTGAATTCGCTTCCCATCGGCTATCAGATTAATCGCTGGTATCATGTTGAAATTCGAGTAACCGGAAGTTTAATTGAGGTATTTGTAGATGGGATACGCCGCCTCTCGGCTACCGACAATACTTTTACAAATGGCAGGGTAGGTCTCCTCTCCTCCAGTCATACCCAAACTCAATTCGATGACATTCTGGTCACCCGTATGGGCCAACAAGGCTGCTTCGTCGGGGCAAATGATCTGGTTACTTATACCCTGACCATCTCCAACCAGGGCCCGCTTCCCGGTTACGATTTGGTCATCACCGACGCTATCCCCGCCGGCATGAGCCTGGTCACATACAGCCTGCAAAGCGATGACCCGGCCTCGGCTTTTACCACGACGCCCACCCCACCCGTACCCGGCGCAGCCAACCTGGTCTGGAACATCAACCAGTTGACCAATACCGCCCCTTTCAATCCGTTGGCGCACACGGCCCTGACCATCACCGTCGTTCTCAGCGTTTCCGACGGCATCACCGCTAACACTTTCCTGTCCAACCAGGCTGCCTTAGCCTACGACAATTGGCCCGGCGACAGCAGCCCCACCGTCATCAGCCGCACCTACAGCGGCGGTTCTCACTCTGCCGCCGTACAGACTGTCAATGGCGGTATCACCAAAACGACTGTTTTCAGCCCGCCGCCGACAGCCACCCTGGGCAGTCTCGTCACTTACACCCTGATTGTCCCGGCCTCGCCCATCACCGCCACGCTCTACAATGTGGTCATCACCGATCAATTGAACACGCCCCGTTTCTTTATTGAAAGTGTAACCACCGGCGGCGGTACAGGCGGAGCGGCCAGCTTCAGCCAGGCTACCGGCTTGATTACGGCCACTTTTGCCAGCGTTCCCCACGACACCCAGGCCGTTGTCACCGTGACTGCCCGCATCTCCCATGAGTTCCCCAGCCCGGCCACGGATATTCCCGCCGGCCCCGGCCCCGATGTTGTCACCAACAGCGCAGTCATGACTCATGCAGCGGCCACGGTACTCACCACCAGCAACGTCGTCACCACCAATGTCGGCGAGCCGGTGATTGACATCGCCAAGCAGGGCGCTCTCACCGGCGACCCGCAGGTGGCGATTTACACCATCACCGTTACCAACACCGGCAACAGCCCGGCCTACAGCCTGCTGATTACCGACAACCTGCCGGCCGGCATCACCCCGACGACCATTTCCAACGGCGGAGTCTATTCACCAGATAGCCAGACCATCGCCTGGACGATTGGCTTTTTGGATGTGCCGCCGCCCCCGGCCAATACGTTGACCCTTACCTACACTGCCCGCCTCAGCCAGGCCATCTACAGCGGCAGCCGCTTCACCAATACTGTCGGCATCACCACCACCTCGCTCACCGATACCATCCCCGGCGTGCGCCCCTACACCGATACCGCCGTATTTACCCTCACCTGGCCGTTGGGCCGCCTGGGTGATTATGTCTGGTATGACTTCGATAACGACGGCATTCAGAACAGCAATCCCAATGAGTTCCCCATCGGCGGAGTCATCCTTGAATTGTTCGACTCGGCCGGCGGCACGCTTATTGCCACTACCACCACCTCTATCACCGGCTTTTACATATTTGAGAACCTGCCGCTGAATGTCACCTATACCGTCCGCATTTCCGACGCCAGTTATGGGCCGGGCGGGCCGCTGCAACCCTACACCCAAACCCTGCTCACCGCTGGCGGCGCTACCACCGCCACTGACTCCAACGCCTCTATCACCGCCACTTTCGGCGGCCTGGGCTACGCCATCACCACCACCCTGACCTCGGCCTTCACCGAAGATTTGACCCTGGATTACGGCTTTGTCCGGCTGGTCGAAATCGGCAACTACGTTTGGTTTGATGTCAACAACGACGGTGTTCAAAATGACGGGCCAGGCAACGGCTTCGACGGCGTGACCGTCACTGTGACCCATCCCGATGGCCGGATATTCACCACAACCACCACCTCCGGCGGCTTCTACACCTTCACCGTGCCGGTCAGCCAGCCCTATACCATCACCGTCACCGCCGACAATTTCAATCCCGGCGGGCCGTTGGAAAGCTTCACCAATACCCTCATCAACGCCGGCGGCGACGACGCCCTCGACTCCGACGGCGTGCCCAGCGGCGGCGGCCTGGTCACCATCACCCCGGTCATCACCCAGAACAATTACACCTTCGACTTCGGTTTGGTGGAGTTGGTCTCGCTGGGTAATCAGGTCTGGTTTGATGTGGATAACAACGGTATCCTGGATGCGGGCGAAGTGGGGGTGCCCGGCGTGGCCGTCGAACTGTACCAGGATACCAACGGCGACGGTCAATACACCCCCGGCGTGGATGGCTTGATTTCAACCACTACCACCAGTTCCGGCGGCTTCTACACCTTCACCAACCTGCTGCCGTCTTTCTTCCCCACCCAAACCTATCTCGTGGTCATCACCTCGACCAATTTCACCGGCGCAGGCTCACTGGTCAGCTACCAAAACAGCGATGGCTTCGTCGGCGGCAACAGCGATTTGAATGAGCGCGATCATGGCGTTGTTACCGGCACGCTGGGCGCGGGCGGCTTTGTCGCCAGCACCCCGGTCTCCCTGACCAACAACAGCGAGCCAATCAACGACGGCGACACCGACGCCAACTCTAACCTGACCATTGACTTCGGTTTCTATCGCCTCTCGTTGGGCGACCGGGTTTGGTCCGACGACAATAACAACGGCATTATTGACGGCGCTGAAGCCGGTGTGCCTTCAGTCACCGTTATTCTGTACGACGCCAGCGGCACGACCGTCCTCAGCAGCACCACCACCGACGCCAACGGCTTCTACACCTTCACCAACCTGGTCTCGGCCACCTATGTCGTCGGTTTTGTCCTGCCCGGCGGCTACAGCAGCAGCACCGATATTGGCACCTCGGGCAACCCCAATAACAATGTCAACAGCGACGACAACGGCGTGGTCATCAGCGGCACGATTATCCGCAGCAACCCGGTTGTGCTGACTCCTGGCGACGGCGGAGCGCAAAATCAAAATACCGTCACTACCGCCACCGGCTCGACCCACAACCCCACCGTTGACTTTGGCATCGTGCCTCTCGTTTCGCTGGGCAACCAGGTCTGGTTCGATGTGGATAACAACGGTATCTTGGATGCGGGCGAGGTGGGCGTCCCCGGTGTGGCGGTCGAACTGTATCAGGACACCAACGGCGACGGCCAATTTACCCCCGGCGTGGATAGCTTGATTTCCACCACCACCACCAGCTCCGGCGGTTTCTACACCTTCACCAACCTGCTGCCCAGTACCGCCCCGGCGGAGGCTTATCTGGTGGTAGTCACCACCACCAATTTCAATTCCGGCGGGTCGCTGTTTGAATATTACAACAGCGATGGCTCGGTGGGCGGCAACAGCGATTTGAACGAGCAGGATCATGGCGTCGTTACCGGCACGTTAGGCGCGGGTGGTTTTGTCGCCAGCACCCCAGTCTCCCTGACGGTGGGCGGCGAGCCGGTCACGGATGGCGATACCAACGCCAGCAGCAACCTGACCATTGACTTCGGCTTCTATCGCCTCTCGCTGGGCGACCAGGTTTGGTTCGACAACAATAACAACGCTCTCCTGGATGGCGGCGAAACGGGCGCTCCGAACATCACCGTCCGCCTCTACGACGCCACCGGCACGACCGTTCTCAGCAGCACCACCACCGACGCGAATGGATTCTATACCTTTACCAACCTCTTCTCCGGTACGTACATTGTGGAAATTGTGCCGCCGGCCACCTTCACCAGCAGCACCGACATCGCTTCTTCTATCAATCCCGATAACAACGTCAACAGCGATGATAACGGCATCAACCTGACCCCCACCGGCACGATTCGCAGCAATCCGGTCACACTTGTCCCCGGCGACAACGGCGTATTGGGCAATACTCAGGTTACTATCGCCACCGGCTCGACCCACAACCCCACCGTTGACTTTGGCCTGGTGCAGATGGTCGCCATCGGCAATATTGTCTGGATTGATGACGGGGCAGGCGGCGGCACGGCCAACAACGGCATCCTTGACGGAGCCGAGGCTAGTATTGACGGCGTTGAAATCCACCTTTATCGCCAGGGTCAGACCCCCGGCGTGGATACCCCAATCCTGACTACCACCACCGCTGGCGGCGGTTTCTACCAGTTCGACAACCTCGCCCCTGGCCAATATTTCGTCCACATCCCTGCTTCTGAGTTTGGCCCAGGTCAACCCCTGATGGGTTATGTTTCCAGCAGCGGCGCAGGCAGCGACGAAACGACCGACCAGACCGGCGACGAAAACGGCATTGACAGCTTCACCCCAGGGACGACTGGCATCAGCAGCCAAGTGTACGACCTGCAACCTGACAGTGAGCAAACCGGCGAAGGCCAGCCCAACTACACCGGCATACTTGACGATGACAACGTCAACTTCACCGCCGACTTCGGCTTTGTCCAGGCCGTCGCCATCGGCAACATCGTTTGGATTGACGATGGGGCAGGCGGCGGCGCGGCCAACAACGGCGCTCTTGACGGAACCGAAGCGGGTGTTGACGCCGTTGAAGTCCAACTCTATCGCCAGGGACAGACCCCTGGAGTGGATACCCCGGTCTTGACCACGACCACCACTGGCGGCGGTTTCTACCAGTTCGATAACCTCACCCCAGGTCAATATTTCATCCACATCCCCGCATCTGAATTTGGGGCAGGCCAACCGCTGGTGGGTTATGTTTCCAGCAGCGGCAGCGGCGGCGATGAGACCACCGATCAGACCGGCGACGAAAACGGCATTGACAGCTTCACCCCAGGAACCAGCGGCATCAGCAGCCAGGTCTATGACCTCCAGCCTGACAGCGAGCAGACCGGCGAAGGCCAGCCCAACTACACCGGCACGCTCGACGATGACAATGTCAACTTCACTGCGGACTTTGGCTTTGTCCAGGCTGTCGCCATCGGCAACATCGTCTGGATTGACGACGGGGCGGGCGGCGGCACAGCCAACAACGGCATCCTCGATGGAACTGAGACCGGGGTTGACGGCGTTGAAATCCGCCTCTATCGCCAGGGCCAAACCCCTGGTGTGGATACCCCGGTCTTGACTACCACCACCACTGGCGGCGGTTTCTACCAATTCGACAACCTCACCCCAGGCCAATATTTCATCCACATCCCCGCATCTGAATTTGGGGCAGGCCAACCCTTAAGCGGCTACCTCTCCTCCACCGGGGCTGGTAGTGACGAAACGACTGACCAGGATGGGGATGAAAACGGCATTGACAGCCTCGTTCCGGCCAGCACCGGCATCCGCAGCCAGGTCTACAACCTCCAGCCTGACAGTGAGCAGACCGGCGAAGGCCAGCCCAACTACACCGGCGCCCTCGACGATGACAACGTCAACTTCACCGCCGACTTCGGCTTTGTCTCCTCCGAACTCGTCGCCATCGGCAACATCGTTTGGATTGACGATGGGGCGGGCGGCGGCATTGCCAACAACGGCGCTCTTGACGGAACCGAAGCGGGTGTTGACGCCGTTGAAGTCCAACTCTATCGCCAGGGACAGACCCCTGGAGTGGATACCCCGGTCTTGACCACGACCACCACTGGCGGCGGTTTCTACCAGTTCGATAACCTCACCCCAGGTCAATATTTCATCCACATCCCCGCATCTGAATTTGGGGCAGGCCAACCGCTAGAAGATTTTGTGTCAAGCGTTGGCAACGGAACCGATGAAACAACCGACCAGACCGGCGACGAAAACGGGATTGACAGCCCCTCCCCCGTCACTACCGGCATCAGCAGCCAGGTGTACGACCTGCAAGCCAACAGCGAAGCCACCGGCGAAGGTCAGCCCAACTACACCGGCATCCTCGACGATGACAACGTCAACTTCACTGCGGACTTTGGCTTTGTCCAGTTGGTCGCCATCGGCAATATCGTCTGGATTGACGACGGGGCAGGCGGCGGCACGGCCAACAACGGCATCCTCGACGGAACCGAGACCGGCATCAACGGCGTTCAAATTCACCTGTACCGCCAGGGACAGACTCCTGGAGTGGATACCCCGGTGTTGATTACCACTACTGCCGGCGGCGGCTTCTACCAGTTCGACAACCTCATCCCCGGCCAATATTTCGTGCATATCCCGGCTTCCCAGTTTGTTTTGGGTCAACCCTTGCATGGCTATGCTTCCAGTACCGGCGCAGGCAGTGATGAGACCACCGACCAGACCGGCGACGAAAACGGTATTGACAGCCCCACCCCGGCTACAACCGGCATCAGCAGCCAGGTCTATGACCTGCAGCCCAACAGCGAGCAGACCGGCGAAGATCAGCCCAACTACACCGGCATCCTCGACGATGACAACGTCAACTTCACCGCCGACTTTGGCTTCTATCCGCAGCCGGTGCTCCATCTGGACAAACAGGTTTCGCCCACCGGTACCATCAGCCCTGGCCAACGGCTCGATTATACGATTTGCTTTAGCAACAGCGGCAGACTGAACGCCACTAACGTGGTCATCACCGATTTTGTGCCGTTCAATACCACCTATATCCCCGGCAGCGTGATTGCGCCCGCGCCGACAGCGGTTGAGTATCAAGACAACGGCGGCGCCTTTGTCGGGACAGAGCCAATCACCACCACCGGCCTGCGCTGGACGCTGGCTCAGTTAGCCCCGGCAGAAACGGTCTGTGTTGGTTTCTCCGTTCAAGTCAATCTGACCATCAGCGACACCACCTCGGGCCTGTCGGTGATGGCCTCACCTTTGGGCTGGATTGTGCTGGCAGGCGATACAACTGGTATGGAAATCATCACCCAGACAACCCTGGCTACGCCTTCGGTCACGCCAACGCCTACTGTGACCCCCATCCCAACCGAGACTATCACCCCGACGCCGGAAATCACCACCACTCCCGAACTGACGATCACCGTCACCCCTACCCCCGCGCCGACGCCGCTCATCACCGCGACGCCAGCGATAACCGTAACCGACACGCCGACCGCCGGCCCGACGCCGACCCCCGAAACGACGGCTACGCTCACTCCCACCGAGACGGCCACTCTCACGCCTACAGACACAGCCACCGTGACGCCAACCGAAACGCTTGCGCCTACCGCTACCGCCACCTTGGAGCCAACCGCAACCGAGACAGCGACCGAGACGCCGACCGCCCTCCCCACCGAGACGCCGCCGCCCACTGTTGAGCCAACGCCGACAGCCCAGGCCATGCGGCCCTACCCGTTCCTGATTGCACTAGGTATGTTGGCGGCCCCAGCATTATACGGCCAGCCGGCCTTCCAGGAGCCAATTACACCGACCGAAACCGCCACTATCGAACCGGCGCCCTCACCGGAAGCGACGGCCACGGCTACCCTTGAGCCAATCCCAACCATCAGCCCTACCGAAACAGCGCTGCCGGAAGCAACTGCTACCGCTGTTGTTTCACCGACTGAAACACCGGTAGCAACGCCAACCGACGAGCCAACGGCTATGCCAGAAGTGACGGCAACGATGACTCCAACGTCTACTGAGGTAGTCATAACCCCGACGCCGACGGTGGAAATAACCCCTGAAATCACCGCTACCCCCAGCATAACCGCGCCCGTAGCGGCTGAGAGTTATCCGATTGTGCCGTTTGATACGGTCATCATAAATATTCCCAATACGGCTATCCTCAGCAGCGATCAAACCCCCACCCAAACGGCGGTGGTAACGAATCCGGTCATTCGGATTGTTGACCCGTTCATCACCAAGGTGGTTAATCCCAGGAACGCCAGCCCCGGCGATCAGGTCAATTTCACCATCACCGTTGAAAATCCTGCGCCGCCGTCAAACGCCAACGCCACCAATGTCACCCTGGTTGATCCTCTGCCTTACCTGGTTGATCTGGTCAGTTTTAATACCTCGTCCACGCCGCCGGGTCTGGTTGACAGTGTGACCGTCATCACCAATATTGTGCCGATTGCGGGCCATCCCCATGGTATTACTCAAACAGTGGCGACCACTATCACCGTCTCCATTCCGGTCTTGGGGCCAAATCAGCAGGTCGTTCTGAATCTAACCACCCGCGTCAACAATCTGGCCAGCCCGCCGCCGCAAACGATCAGAAACACGGCCTTCCTCACCTTTAACGAAGGAACCGTGCCGCCGGTGCGCGTCTCGGTCAATGTGCCGCTGCCCCCCGACACTGGGGATGACGACGACGATGATGATGATGATGATGACGACGCCAACATTCCGCCGCCGCCAACCAACACACCCCTGCCCGCACCGCCGGTTCAAGCGCCGCCTGTCCCGCCGGTTAACCTGCTGCCGGAAACAGGATTACGAGCCGCGTTAAATGTTAATTCCACAGCCGTAAGCCGGGTGTGGCTGGGGCTGGCGATTTTGCCTCTGGCTGGCCTTGTTTGCTGGTACTTCTGGCATTTTAACCGAAAGCGCAAATGATGTTATAATGTGACGCAATGTTATAAGACAGCTCCAAGAAATAGCTATTCAATATTCGTGTTGCGTTTTGCGTGATATAAAGCGGACGGAACACGCAAGATGCAACACGTTTTGGCTAATTTAAATCTTGGAAATGCCTAAACCCTGATCGTATCAAGACTCAGAAGGAGATTAATGCAGCGAAAACTGATTGCGCTGGTGGGGATTGTTAGCCCTTTATTTTTGGTTGGCTGCGCAGTAGCAGTTTTATTGAGTAGCACAATTTGTTGGTTTTTGCTGGGGCCAGAGCAGCAATCACAGATCATCCGGATTATTCCGGTGGCTCCCCTGGCGACGATGCCGGTCACCTTACCCGAAGTTGAAGAGGAAGTAGTTGCCACCTCCCCGACCCCGGTGGAACAGGTTGCACCACCCGTATCTCCAATTACGGCGGGGCCGGCCAATATTGTCGAAGAGGTGTTGGGCTTTGCTTTGCCGGCCGGCTCGGTCAACTCGGTCACGCAGGAAGGGGTGGCAACGCGGGTGGTCATCCCCAAAATTGGGGTGGACGCACCGGTGGTACTGTCGCCAATTAAAGATCAGACCTGGCAAGTGGATCACCTGGGGCAAGCAGTCGGCCATTTGGAGGGCACGGCCCCGCCCGGCTCGAACAGCAATATTGTTTTGGCGGGGCATGTCACCCTGGCCCAGGATGTGTACGGGCCATTTGCCGGTCTGGGGCAGTTAACCACTGGGGATATGGTTACGGTCTATTATGGTGATCAATCGTTCAACTATATGATAGACGGGTTACAAACGGTTGACCGCACCGCCGTTGAGGTGACTTATCCTTCGGAAACGGGCCAGATTACCCTGATTACCTGCAACAATTGGAGCAGTGAAGAGGGCCGCTATATCGAGCGGCTGATTGTCAAAGGTCATTTGGTAAAACAATAGTAACTGCTCAGCCTTCATGTCATTTCGAGGCCATAGGCCGAGAAATCCCTACAGTGCTACATCGGCCTCAGAGATTTCTCCCTTCGGTCGAAATGACATGCCTGAGTAGTACAAACAATAGTCATTAAACCCATTCGATACGCAAAAAAGCCACTGTAATGGTGGCTTTTTTGTTTGCCCAGCCAATTTTTCGGCGGCTCGTGTCCTTTAACCTGCTTTTGTCATTCCCTCTCACTCGTGCTAAACTCTGTTAGCCTATCTCTAAATTTGGATATCGAAATCACACGATGATAAAAAAACAGCAAACTCTATTGAATTATCTTTTTTTACTCACTGTTCTGATCCTACTGGCCAATGGGCTGGTTCCGTTGGCCAGGGTTATGGCGGCCCCCGCTTTGCAAGGCGAAGACCTGGCTATTATTGACGCCCCGACCAGCAACGCGGTGGTGCGCGGCCAGGTCCAAATTATCGGCAGTTCCGATCATCCTTCTTTTCAATTCTATATCATCGAATTTTCGCCGGAGCCGGTGACGGGCGACCAGTGGCAAATTATCGGCGCTACTCGCAATACGCCGGTTATCAACGGGGTGCTGGAAACCTGGGATACCACCCTGGTCCCCGACGGCAGTTATACCTTGCGTTTACGCACGGTGCGGCTGGATGGCAATTATACCGAAGCTTTTTCGCAGCAGGTGGTTGTAGCCAATACGCAGCCGCAGCCCACCGACACCCCCCTGCCCACTCAAGAAGTAGAAGGGGTTGTGCCAGCAGGTCCCCCTACAGAAACGCCAACGCCCTTGCCTCCCACCCCCACCGTTTCTATCGAGCAGCCCATTGTCGAAACCCCCACCCCGCGCCCCGTCGAGACCAGCGCCCCGCTCCAGGACCCGGATGAAGTGACCTCCTTCATTCCTACGGTCAGCGGCTTTTCTCTGACCCCGCTCCGAGATGCATGCATTTATGGGGCCGGGGTGATGTTGGGCGTCTTTTTACTCTTTGGCTTTTTGGCCGCGCTGCGTACCTTTATTATGGGCTTTATCCAGCGCATGCGGCGGCGAAGGTAGGAGAAAAAGGAGTAAAAATAAGAAATAAAAAATAAGAGATTAGATACTGATGATACACTTTTCTAATTTCTAAATTCTTAATTTTCAAACTATGCCTGTTTCATTCCCCCTATTTGGAAAATCTTCCAAAGAAAAATCTGCCGGTCCCGTCGAGTGGTTGATTGTGGGGCTGGGCAATCCCGGCGCAAAGTATATTGACACCCGCCACAACGCCGGCTGGCATCTGTTAGACACCATTGTTCGCGATCAGCCTGATTTCCGCTTTGACGAAAACCGTAACAAAGGTTTGATTGCGCGGGGCGAGTTGGCCGGAGTCAAGGTGGCGCTGGTGAAGCCGCAAACCTATATGAATTTGAGCGGGGAGGCGGTCGGTCCGATTGCCCGATTTTACAAGGTGCCGCCGGAGCGCATCCTGGTAGCGTTTGACGATGTGGATTTACCCACAGCCACGCTGCGGATACGGCCCAAAGGCGGTGCGGGGGGTCACAAAGGTATGCATAGTATTATTCAACATTTGGGGACTGAGGATTTTCCCCGGCTGCGGCTGGGCATTGGCCGCCCGGTGGGGCAGATGCCGGTAGAGGCTTATGTGCTCCAAAAATTTAAGCCGGACGAATGGGAGGCTATGCTTGACCTTTATCAACGAGGAGTCGAGGCTGTTAAAGCCATCTTAAAAGATGGGCTGGATAATGCGATGAACCAATTTAACGGCAAAAGTTAGCTGCCCGACCAGTTTTAGTTCCGTTGACCAATCATGGCCTGAATCTTTTCGGCCAGCGCCAGAGGACTGAACGGCTTGGTAATATAATCATCAGCGCCGGCAGCCCTGCCGGCTTCAATGTTGCTTTTCTGGCCACTGGCGGTCAATAAAATAACAGGGATATCTTGAGTAGAGGGGTCTTTTTTGAGATAGCGGCACACCTCCAGGCCATCCAACTCACTACCATACAACATAACATCCAGCAAAATTAGATGGGGATGTTCCTTTTGGGCCAACTGGAGGGCCTGCTGCCCATTTTCGGCCAGGAAAAGTTGATAATTATAAGTCTGGAGGGTTACTGCTACCAGTTCGCGGACTTGAGGCTGGTCATCTACAATCAGGATTTTCTTCAATTGTTAAGCTCCCTACACCCTACTACTTTAGATTACCCCCCGTCCTTAAACCTGGCTTATCAATAGTCTATCCTTTTTTTTAGCAGTTGCTTGAAAAATAAGCTGAGCTACGCCGGCAACCAGGACAATATCACCGATACTTACAGCAGTACGCCGCCAGGGTAAGGTAAGGGGAATGATGTCGGATAAAATCCACAGCTTGGTCTCGGAGCGAGGCAAGAGGATATTTTTACTGCTGCTCGGTCGAGTTTGTATAACAACCGGGCGGTCGGGGTGAACAAAGTGATATGTTTCTGGGGTTAAAGGCATCCACCCCCCATTGGCCAGCATAACCAGGGCATTGAGCGCAATGCCGAAGGCAAACAATTTTGCGCCGGGTACGTGATAGTTTAGCAAAAAAAGCAGAACCAAAGCCAGTTGTGACACGTTCAGGATAACTACCTGCCACAAGGTTTGGCCTGATACGTAAATCACCAGGGCTGATTGCAGAAAAAACAAGCCAATTATCAGCAGCATGGTTATCCAGCCGCCTCGGTAGGAAATCTGCCCCAGGGCGCTTAAATCGCGCCGGAGCAACAAGGCCAGGATGATCAAAATAATAATCGCGTAGGCCAGAACCATTAATACAGTCCTTCAAGTTTTAGTGACCCGGCCGGAGCATTATCATCCTGAGTAAAAATATCCTCGGGCCAGATAGAGCTTTGAACTCGGCTGGCCTGCTCAATAAACTGTTCGATCGTGTTTAGCTGGCTCTCCCAATAAGGCCGCCAAATTTTATCAGCCCGCTTCATCTCTTTTTTAACTAAACGGAGCAACTGCAAAGCATCGTGTTCGCTTAATTCAAGCGTAATAACACGACCATCCATACACTCCTCATACGCTAACTTTTTGGTACCCATTTTGTTCTTCTTCGGGGGTCAAAAACAACGGACGTAAACACGTCCGTTGTTTTACCATTGATGCCATATAAATTTCAAACTAAAACCGGACGTGGCAATTAGAACTGATGCGCCATCAATCTCACTTTAACCTGGCGGGCATATTCCGGCAGGGTGAGTGCCTGAACTCCTGCCAGAATTTCCGCATCTTCAGGCGGCAGATTCAATTCGGCCAGGGCAGCTTGAGGGTTGGTTAACAACCTGGCTCGAAAAGCAACGTTAGCGCTGGCTTTAATGAGCACATTTGAAATTGCCGGACGATTTGGTACAAAATTCATTATCCTGGCCCCTACGGTGAGATAGATAATTATCTGAATGAGCCATCAGCTACCATGATCATTAGGCGCAGCCCCAGCCAAGGCGGCGACGATCAGGGTACTTAAGATTAAAACAGCACGCACATTGTTGGTGTTGCTAAAAAATTGAGCCACGCTTAGTTTATATCTCTGTAACATTGTTGACACCCTTTCACTAAAAGTTTGTTTAGGATGTTTACACTATAACATTGTGACTCTTACAGTTTTCAGCAGGAATATACGAAAAACAAAAGCCCCACGCCGGAATAGCCAAAAATGACTATCGCAGAGCGCAGGGCTTTAACAGGCCGTTATAACCGATAACTAAAATTGTCAGGCTGGGGTTAACACTCTGGTGGGTCTGGTGGTCATCAACCTTTGATAAAGTTGTTGCGTTTCCGGCTCTGGAAGCGCCCCCAACTCTTCCTTAAAGGTGGCGCACAACCTCCGATAATGATTGGCTAAGTGATCGTGGAGGCCGAGACAAGCGTAGGCGCGCAAGGCCGCTCGATGTAAATCTTCTCGAAAATAATCTACGGTCAACCCTTTGCTGATAACGGTTAAAGCTTCTTGAGGCGAGCCAACCTGGAGTAGTTGCTCGCTAGCCAGGGTGACTACCTGTAAAAACCTAGCTTCACACGAAGTTCGATACGCTGTGCCCCACTCTCCTAACTCAAAGCCGGCCAAAAACTCTCCCTGGTACAAGCCAATCAACTCAAGCTGTAGCGGTAAGGCTTCTTCCGATGTGGCTTTGGCCGCTCGCTCAAATAGATTTTCAAAAGCCTGCACATCACTCCATTCCAAATAATCCATATTTACCGCATAATAATCATCACGGCGAATAATATAATCGGACGCTTCAAAAATCACATCCCGCAATCTTTTCAAGGTCTGGTGAAAAATCGTCGAGGCCCGCTCCGGCTCCAAGTCGGGCCAGATGGCGGTGCTGACATCACTCCAACGACAGCCGCCCTCCTGTCCTTCCACCAGCAGGTAGAGCAAAAACTCGGGCGCTTTGCGCATCCCGCCCCGTTGGGTAAAGCGCCGGCGCACTCCGGCAACGATGAGCAAGGGCATCCCAAAAGCAAAAACTTGCAGACTCGGTTGGGACAACTCAATTTTTGCCCTGGTTTGTTCAAGCAGCCCATAAATACTCTCGCGCACCTGAGTTGGGGTATCATCCCGATGCAAGAAATGCAGCAGCAGTTGGCGGATTTCGACCAGGGTCGAGGTTAACCCCTGCTTCAGATGACCCAAGTCTAAAGCTAGGTGCAGCGCCTCCTGCAACTGCTCCAGGGCAGCGGTAGTTCTGGCATCGAACAGCGAGGCATAGCTCCACCAAAATCTGACTTTGGTTTGCTCCAGTACATCATTGCCCGTTAAACCTGCCAAAGCGATAGCAAAGAGATTAAAACTGGCTTTATACTCCGCCCGGCGCACATAAATTTTGGCCTGGAGCGCGCAGGCCAATCCATGCTCAAAAGCCAGGCCAGTTTCAGCCGCAATTTCTCGGGCCTGGCCGGCTAAATTAAATGCCTGGGTCAAATCATTCTGCTGATAACAACATTCACCCACCTTGACCAGATTATAAACCTCCAGGGAGCGGACTGCCGCTTCTTGAGCAAAGCGGGTGGATAACTCATACTCTTTCAGCGCCTGCTGATATTCCTGGCGCTCCAAATAAACATCACCCATGCCGGCCCTGGCGAAAGCCGCCCGCCGGGCCGCCCCGATTTGCAACGCCACATCCAGGCTCTCTTGAAACTGTTTCAATGCTTCCTCATAGCGCCCCATGGCCAGAAGAGAAACCCCCAAACTATTTAAAGTATTGGCCAAATCATAGGCATTGCCCAGATTTTCCCAACTTCGCAGCGCCTGCCGGTAGTGATGTTCCGCGCCTTTAATATTTCCTTGTGAAACCAAACAAACGCCAATTTCATGATGACAGACGCCTACGCCGTACATGTCCCCCAAAGCTTGGTACAACTCCAACGCACGCCGGGTCTCTGACAAGGCCTCAGAAATATTTCCCACCACTGCCTGGGTAAATCCACGATTTTTTACCCCCCAGGCAATTACTTGATTATCTGCTTGCAAAGCCGTCAATTGATCAACACCTTTTGAAACTATCTGTAAGCTTTCATTAGCTCGACCCATCATCCGCAAGCCGACCGATTGCCAAATCTGGGCTTCAGCCGCTCCGATCAAGTCATTCCTTTTGAGAAACTGCGCTTCGGCCCGTTGAAATAAACTAATTGCCTGTTCAGGATCCCCCAGATCATAGTTAAATATCTGTCCCCGCAACAAGAGCAGGCGGGGGTGCTGAGCTAACTCCGGGTCCGGCATTTGCACCAACCAATGATTCAGGGTTAAAGCCCGCCCGGTATCATAAAAAAACCGGCCCTGTGTTTCCAGGATAGTCGCTGCTTCGTCCCAGGCTTGCACCGCCAAGTAAAGGTTAACCGCTTCTTCAAAGTGTGAACGAGCGGCCAAAAGGTTGGCAGCGCGTCGGGAAACCTGATGATATACCCCATTTTGCTGGGCCAGTTTGTTGCGTAAAAAATCGGCAAATAGATCGTGATATTTATAGCCTTCACCCAGTTGAGCAATAAATAAATCTCGTCTAATCAACTCATCAAGCCGGGTTTGGGCATTATTTATTTGCAAAAGTTCATCACAGAACTCGGCTGTCATTTCCGGCAAAACCGAGGTAACCAGCATAAAGTGCTGTAGTTCCGGCGGCTGCTTGTCAAAAACTTCGCCGGCCAGGTAGCTATAGATAACCTCACGATCAGCGCCAAGCCGCTGCTGGAGATGGCCGATCAATTGGCCGGCGTGGATGCTTTGGGTATGTCCGGCCATTAAAATATGGGCAATATTGCCATCCGTAGAGCGAGCGATCTCTTCAGCCGTATCCAGATCAATCTGGCGACCAAAGCGTTTACGCATAACCCGCTGTAGCTCCTCGCCGGTAAAACGCAGCTCTTCCTCAGATAAACCTGAAGCTCGCTCGCTGATCAACAACTCCAAAATCTGGCCGGTTTCCAGGTTCATATCACCGCGGGCGGCCACAATCACTGTGCTGGCGGCAGGGAGTTGTTCAAGCAGCCGGTTTAGAGCCAAGCTCATCCCGGCGCTGACAGCCTTGTGGTAATCGTCAATGATGATGAGGTGCGGGCCGACGCCGGCCAATAAATCGGCAATCCGGCGAATACTGGCCTGAGTGTCGCCGCGCTGAACCAGCTTGAATAACGGCTCCGGTTGAATTTCGTGAAACCGGTCGGTGATACTATGGACAAGCAGGGTTAAAAAAGAGGTGGGGTCACGGTCGCCAGGTTCGAGCGAACACCAGCAGACCGGTAAATCGGTTGTTTGAGCAAAATCGGCCAGCAAAATAGATTTGCCGTAGCCGCCGGGCGCATAAATGGTAATAAGCCGTTGTCCTGCCTCGACAAGTTGAGTTAACAAGTTCAGCAAGCGCGGACGGCGATGGATCAAATTAAGCGCCGGTAAACGAATTCGGTCTTCAAAAGCCATTTATCTTCCCCAAACAAACCAGTTGCTAGAAACAAATGCGCCCCCATGTTTTGTTGTTTCCGATAGGGAAATACAGAACAGAGAGCGCAAATGAAGAAGGGGAGACTGATTGATACTTAAGATTGTAACCCTTTTTGAGCTTTACGCAACCGAGTAAATGGTCCTAAAATTTCTTTAATCTTGGTTTAATCTTTACTTCATTTTTTTTTAATCTTGGCAGGCTATTATAAGGGCACACTACAGTTAATCATAGTGTGAACCCTCCCTCCTAATGGAAGACCCGCGTCGTGGCAGCGCGGGTCTTCCCCTTTTAAACCCATTTATCTCCCATTTAGACGGATTAAGCCGCTCGCCTAAGAGGTGGCGCTGGTTTGAGGGCGTCCATCGGATTGGCTTGCCGGGCCGGCTGAGCAAAAGCCCGGGCGGCAAAAAGCACTAGCATGATCCAGAGCAGATCAGACAGCAGCAAATGCCAGAGTTGCAGCCAGATGGGAGCCAGCAAGACCACATTGAGCGCGCCGCTGGCAAGCTGGATAAAATACAAGACCGTAAAAATCCGGCTCATCCGCCGCGCCAGAGGGTTTGGCTGGCGGGTATTGACGACACCCATCACGACCATGATATAAGCGCCGACCGCAATGGCAATCAATGGATGCCACAGACGCAACCGCACCAGAAAATGAGCCGTAGGCAAAAACTTTTGCTGCCATCCCTCGGCCAGCGAACTGGCCGGAAACAGGGTGTCGCCCAGGGCGGTGACAGCGCCGCTGGCCCCCAAAAACAACATGGCCAGGAAAGCCAGGGCCAACGCCCAGCCCAGCTTACCTTGACTTTTGAACTGCACCGGCCGCCCCCCCGACGCCCACCAGGCAGTTAAGGTGAGGGCCGCCAACAATAGAAAGGTGTTGATCAGATGAATGGCAATCACCCAGGCCCGGGCGGCGGAGGTGTCCCCGGCCACCAACTCGAACAGCACCAGACCTGCGCCAACTAAAGCCTCTGTTACCATAAAAAACATAGAAAGCCCGGCGCCCCACCGCACTGGGTGGCCTTTGGCATAAATTCTAAAGGCCCACACCACCATCACAACAACCATCAGCAAAGCTAACCCACTGCTCAGCCGGTGTCCAAATTCAATCATTGTTTCTACTTGCGGCGCACGCGGAATCACTTCGCCATTGCACAGCGGCCAATGGCTGCCGCAGCCTGCTCCAGAACCGGAGGCGCGGACGTACGCCCCCCACAAGATGACGGCCAGGTTATAGGCTAAAACACCCCAGGTATATTTGGCAAATCGGTCTAAATTCATTAATTCAAACTCCTAACGGTTTAAAACAACCGAGCTTGATGCGGTAGTTCGGGGCTGAGGGGAGGCAGTCCAACGATAGTTTTGAAACGGTTACAGGTTCCGGGTGAAAAGCCCGCATAATCATTATTGAAAAAGCCGTAAATAGTCTGCACGTGTCCCAAATGCGGCTGAATATATTCCCACCACCAGTTCAAATCTTCAATAACGTCCAACTGCTCCCGGTCTTTTTGCTCAATGCGGCCATGCTCACCCAGCCAGCGGATATACAAAAAGTCGGTGGTCAGCCCGATTTGCTTGGGCAAATCCAGGTAATCCAGCGAAACCCAGGCCATCCGCTGCGCTTTGAGCAGCTCGGCGGTCTCAGAGATGTACCATGAAGGGTGGCGAAACTCGACGGCATAGCGCAGATCGGTGGGCAGACCGGCCAGGAAAGCCGCCAGCGTATCAAATTCGGCGGCGCTAAAACTGGGCGGCAGTTGGATCAAAATCGCGCCCAATTTGTCGCCTAACCAACGCATTGTGTCCAAGAAAGTCAGCATTGCCTGGGCGGCGCCAACCAAACGTAGATCATGAGTGATTTCGCGCGGGGTTTTGGGACAAAATTTGAAACCTGCCGGCGTCGTTTGCGCCCACTGTCGCACCCGCTCCACCGGCGGCGTGCCGTAAAACGTCGAATCTAATTCCACCGCATTAAATATCTGGCTGTAATGGGCCAGATAACTCCGTTGAGGCATCCCGGCGGGATAAAAAACACCGTCCCAATCTTTGTAACTAAAACCCACCGTACCCAAAAACCATTCAACCATTATATTAGTAGAAAGATTCTATGCCCTATCCTATAGTTTGATAGGATTATAACAAACAAAAATATTTTAGTATAATGCCGGGGCTTAACTTTAATCCTCCCCAAGAGAAAGCAAAAACGAAAAAAGGCGGGATGGATCTTCCCGCCTTTTTTATTCAGTTTTCTTAAAGGTCAGTCGGCTACAACCTCAATCTCAAAGCCCCGGTTGTTCCAGTCGCCGCGCAGATGGGCTGTTTCATAGTAGCCCCGGCCGCGCAGATGGGCCACACCCTGCCCGCTGGCTTTGAACTCTATTTTGGTCCCGACCATTTTCACGACCATTTTTTCGCCGGTAACGGTAATGGTCCCGCTATAACCTCTAAAAACTACACCGCCGCCATTTAGGTTGGTACGCTTACCTTGCCCCTCGGCGTTGATTTCTTCAGCGCCGTAGATGTAAACCGCGCCGACGCCCTGTCCTTTGATTTCAACTTGCCCGGACATGCGCAGCGTTGCGGTTCCATTGCCTTTGGCGTACAGCCAGCCTTGGCCGCGTATTGTTTCGGCGCTAGCCAGGCCGGTGAGAGTCAAGCTTAAGACGACGAGCAAACTGAAGATACTGAACAATTTGAAAAAGCGTTTCATGGGGTGTCCTCCATACGATAAAAGAGTAAATTTGATTAGTTGAACTCAGCATAACCGGAGATTGTAAGCCGGGTTTTACGAGTTTGTAAACAATTTGTAAAAAGAAAATATCTCAAGCCCGAAGCGGGGTGGCGATTTACATAGGCTGAGAGTTCAAAAAATAAAGAGATTTAAGATTTTTCTTGCATTTTCCCTTATGTTGATGTAAACTAGGTCAATTGCAGATGTTTTTAATATGGGAATTTAGGCTGTTCTTGTGGCCCAACTCAGTTTGGACACAAGAATAAAAGTGGATTTTAGTAAGCCAGGTAGGAAACAGGATTTATTATGGCAGATAACGGACAGATTAAAGCCTTAGAAACTGTCCTGGTTAATTTAAAGAAACGTTTTGGCGAAGGCACCATTATGAAATTGGGCGAGGCTCAACACTTGCAGGTTGAGTCTATCCCGACCGGCTCGCTGGCATTGGATATTGCCCTGGGTGTGGGCGGCGTGCCCAAGGGCCGGGTCATTGAAGTTTACGGCCCGGAAAGTTCCGGCAAAACCACCTTGTGCCAGCACATCATTGCCGAAGCGCAGAAGATGGGCGGTATTGCCGCCTTTGTGGATGTGGAACACGCCCTCGATCCGGTTTATGCCCAAAAGTGCGGGGTCAATATCAACGAGTTGTACGTATCGCAGCCCGACACCGGCGAGCAAGCCCTCGAAATTACCGAGGCGCTGGTTCGCTCTGGCGTTTTATCGGTTGTGGTCGTCGACTCAGTGGCTGCCCTGGTGCCGCGGGCTGAAATCGAAGGCGATATGGGCGACTCGCACATGGGCTTACAAGCCCGGCTCATGAGCCAAGCGCTGCGCAAACTGACCGGGGCGATCAAATCTACCAATACGGTGGTCATCTTTACCAACCAACTGCGCCAAAAAATTGGGGTGATGTTTGGCAACCCGGAGACCACCACCGGCGGGATGGCCCTACGCTTTTATGCCTCGGTTCGGCTCGATATCCGCCGGATCGAAGCCGTTAAAGCTGGCGGTGATGTCATTGGTAGCCGCACCCGCGTCACGGTCAAAAAGAACAAGGTTGCTCCGCCCTTCAAAGTAGCCGAGTTTGATATTATGTACAATCACGGTATTTCCAAGGTGGGTGATATTCTGGATATTGCCGTTACCGAAGAAATTATCGAAAAACGGGGCGCTTTTTTCTCTTATGGCGATACCCGCCTGGCTCAAGGCCGCGAAAACGCCAAAACCTTTTTGACTACCCATCCTAACTTAACCTTTGAAATCGAAAACAAGATCAGAGCCAAATTTGGTCTGCCGCTGCGAGACCCGTCTACCATTAATTATGGTCCTGAGGTCACAGCAGGGAGTGGGGGAACTGAAGAGACAGTTGAACAGATAGACGAATAAAATCTGTAACGTTCAATAGTTGTCACAGCTTTTGAAAATTTGATGATTTGAAACAAACGTTGGACTTTCAAGTTTAAAGGTTTCATGTGGGCCTAAAGCCCAGCCAAACATTGTTTATTGCAACCAGGAAATATAGTCGTTAATCATCATGCTCTCCTTAACTTGGCCTATCCAAAGGATTCCAGCAGCTAAACTGACCCCTTTGACTACGGCTAACTCAACCGATCAGAGTGATACGGCGCGCCGGCCTGTTTGGGCCGGGTAAGAGGAGCCTGGGATGGCTTTTATATTTTGCTTATGACCGTTTAGCTGACCGCAAGTCTAACCTAAGGGGCAGTGAGACAAAAAGCTTTTTGACTCCACTCCTCTGGCAATGTTAGGCGATGCCGGTTAAGAATAATTAGCCCGATTATCTACCTGTTGCCGCCAAGACAAGTCACCCTTTGTTTCAATAATTAAATCGTCTGCTTTAAAAGCTGTGACGTGTTGCGCCACAGCTTTTTCTTTTGGGGGAGTTAACCCATGGCCGGGACGATTACGGCCTTGCAAATTCAAAAACGGAATAAGGAGCGAGTCAACGTTTTTATAGACGGCCAATTTGCCCTGGCGTTAACCGCCATCGCCGCTGCGAGCCTGAGAAAGGGCCAACAGTTGAGCGATACCGAGATAGAGCGGCTCAAAGCTGATGACGAGTTGGACAAGGCTTACAACAGCGCCGTGCGTTATCTGGGCTACCGCCCCCGCAGCCAAGCCGAAATCGAGCGCCATCTGCGTGATAAAGGCTACGCCCCCGAAGTAGCCGAGCACGTTATCACTCGCTTGCGGCAGGAGCAGTATCTTGACGATGAGGCTTTTGCCCAATTTTGGCTGGAAAATCGCGAGCGCTTTCGCCCACGGGGACGGCAGGCGCTACGTTATGAAATGAAACAAAAGGGGTTAGACCCTGCTGTGATCGAGAATACCCTGGCCGATTTGGATGAAGATGAGTCGGCCTGGAGCGCGATAGAAGGCAAATTTTATCGCTGGAAAAGTTTAGAGGAACAAGAATTTAAGCAAAAAGTGATGGCCTTTTTAAGCCGGCGTGGCTTCAATTATGAGACTGCCAATGGAGCGGCCAACCGCGCCTGGGCCTCACTTGATCAGTCAGAATAACCCAACGAATCAGAGGAAAGTATCTCCATGGATATCTTTGTTATCCTTATTGACAGTATTATCAGTCTAGCTATCGGCGCGGCGGTAGGATATTACTACTGCCGCAATCTCAGCGGCCGAAAAATGAAAGACGCCGAGGCCCAGGCCGAAGATATTATCGCCAAGGCCGAAGCCAGAAGCAAGGAAATGGAAGTTCAAGCCAAAGAGCAAGCCCTGCGTCTGCGCAACGAGGCCGAAAAGGAAATTCAGCGTAAACGGCAGGAGATCGAGCGACAAGAGGAGCGGGTTCAAAAACGTCAGGAGAGCCTGGATGTCCGCCTGGAAAATATTGACCGCAAAGAGCGCAACCTTAACAAACGCCAGAGCCAGATTGACAAACGGGCGAATGAACTGGAAAAACTGAATGAAGAACGCCTGGCCGAGTTGGAACGGGTGTCGAGCATGACTCAGGAGGAGGCCAAGCAGGAGCTGCTCAAAGCGGTCGAAATGGATGCCCGGCAAGATATGGCCCGCGTTATCCGCCAGGTTGAAGCGGACATCAAAGAAGAAGCCGATCGCAAAGCGCGGAATATCATTACCCTGGCTATGCAGCGGATTGCCTCGGAACAGGTCTCCGAAACGACAGTTTCGGCGGTACCGCTGCCCAGCGACGATATGAAGGGCCGCATTATTGGCCGCCAGGGCCGCAATATTCGCGCCTTTGAAAACGCCACCGGGGTGGATGTGATTGTGGACGACACGCCCGAAGCCATCATTTTGACCGGCTTCGACCCGGTCCGGCGCGAGGTGGCCCGGATTGCCATGAGCCAGCTCATCACCGATGGCCGCATCCACCCGGCCCGGATTGAAAAGTTGGTCGAAAAAGCCCGCGAACAGGTCAATAAGACCATTCAAGAAGAGGGCGAGCGCGCCGCCTACGAGGCCGGCGTTCACCGACTTCATCCTGATATCATCAAATTGTTAGGCCGCTTGAAATACCGGACCAGCTACGGCCAAAACCAACACGCTCACGCCATTGAGGCGTCGCGACTGGCGGTGATTATTGCCAACGAAGTCGGGGCCGACGTGAATATTTGCCGCGAGGGCGCGCTGCTGCACGACATCGGCAAGGCGGTTGACCACGAGGTTGAAGGCCCCCACGCCATTATTGGAGCAGATATTGCTAAACGCTGCGGGGTTAACCCCAAGGTCATCAACTGCATCGCCTCCCACCACCACGAAGTGGAGCAGGAGTCACTGGAAGCAGTAATTGTGGAGGTGGCCGACGCTATCTCCGGGGCCAGGCCGGGGGCACGGCGCGAAAGCCTGGAAAATTACGTCAAGCGGCTCAAAGCGCTGGAAGACATCGCCAACGCCTTCCCCGGCGTGGAAGAAACCTTCGCCATCCAGGCCGGCCGCGAAATCCGCATCCTGGTCCGCCCCGAAGAAGTAGACGACTACGCCGCCATCAAAATGTCCAAAGATATTGCCCGCCAGGTGGAAGAAAGCCTGGAATACCCCGGCCAGATCAAAGTGACCGTTATCCGCGAGACGCGGGCGGTGGATTACGCTAAGTAAAAACGGTCTAAGCCAAAAATCAACAAACTTCAGAGGAAAGGCCTCCGAGATAGAGCTATCTCGGAGGCCTTTATTTTGAAGGGTCTGCCCCAAATCTGTGGAACAGCCTTTCCACGTCTCTGATGTGGGCAGGTTTTCTAGTCCGTCCCGCTCTTCTAAAATTTAGGGCGCATCTCCTTTAAATGCTGCTGTTATGTGAAGCAAGATTATGTTAGCGGTATGGTGGTAAAAAAGTGGCATAAGACTATCCTATATACCTGACTTTCAGGTATAATAGCTAAAAAGGTAGCCTGTCACTGTCATGTCTTTTGAAATCATAAGCGAGATAACCGATATCGAAGTGATTGCAGTAGGAAGTTCTATTCACGATCTCAGCCGACTCCGTAAGCAATATGGTCGAGGAAAGATGGAGAAAGCTAAAAGGTATTGCCAGAGTACGGCTGAGGAATGGCAGAATACGCCTCGCTGAATTGCATTGGTACGAGGCGCATAGCATAGGCAAAAAGGAAATTAAGCGTAAAAGATATTTGGACCAAGATGATGAGCCAACAAAAAACTTCTGACCCCATGTTTGCAGTGTGCATTGACAATTCAGAATATCCAGTCTCCTTAGAATTGCACAAAGTTTATCAGGTATTACCTGATGAGGATGCCGCTCTGGATGGAGGTATACGAGTGATTGATGAAAGCGGTGAGGACTATCTTTACCCGGCTGAATATTTTATCCTCGTAAAGCTGCCCAGTGCTGTAGAGCAAGCATTTCTCCAAGTCGCGTATACTACTTAACAATTCGCTGTTTCTAGCGTGAGTTGGTGGTTGAAGAGGGCGATACCCTTGTGTTTGAAGTTATTCAACCCGATGAAGCCCAAGTTCAGGCAATTAAACAGAAGAAATTAACCGAGCTTTACGGCGCTTTGCCCGCTACCCGGCCTTATCCGGGCAAAGCGGTTATTCGCAGCGAGGTTGGCGAGAATTTGGAGCAGGAGCAATTCAAGTCTCAGGACACTCAAGCATGACCCGGTTATGGCTAGGATGCCCATATCATCCTGCGTTCCCTAACGGGCGACCCTGAACCTGTGGCTCAGCGCGCTGCCCGACTGATGGCCAAAGCTGAAAATGGTGAAGTAAGCTTGTTTATCGCTCCACTGGTATTGGCTGAGGTTGTTTGGGTGCTAAAATCTTTTTATCGTTACCCCATGAGCGACATCGCCGCAACGCTTTTAGCATTTTTGGCGGCTGATGGCATCGAAACAGATGAACCTGAGTTGGTTATCCAGGCGGTCGAATTGGCCCGCGACCGTAATGTAGATTTTATAGACGCCTACCTGGCGGTGCAGGTAGCAAAACAGGGCGAAACTGTCTGCACTTTTGACGAAACAGATTTCAAACGCTTGCCGGTTACCTGGTTAACCCCAGAATAACGCCGTCTTACATCCTTCCCCGCAAACTCTCGTAATAGCCGGTCAATTCTACGTACCCGTAGCCGGTGTGCGACCCTTCCACTCGCACCGCCCCTTCCCAATAAATAAATGAGACCCGCAATTCCTGGTCGTTAATCAGCGGGGTGATATGCAGGTCAACGCCCTGGCTGGGAATGGCAAAGTTCCACTCGGCCGGGTAGACTGCGCCGCTGTGGGGACTGGTCCACGTGCTGAGGTTGGTAATTTTGATATCGTCCAACTTTAAAACCTCGGTGCTGCCATCGGGATTGATCAAAATTCCGGCGGAAACCGGCTCGGCGCTACCGTCCTCGCGGCGAATGTAATAAAAAGTCACTTCGCGCCCATCGTCCAACTGCAACGAAAACCAATCCCACCCAACCGCGCTCTCGCCCAAATCAGAAGTGCTCCACTCCCGGTCCATCCACGAGTTGCCGGTCACTCGAAATGTCCCCCGTGCGGTTGTCACTATGCCGGTCGTGCGGTTATTGGTAAGCGAGTAGTAATAGCTGGCGTTGCCCGGCTCGTCGCTCTTGGCGCTCAGGCCACGATCTCCCTGCAACGCGACGGGTTTGACCTGTTCCAAGATCAGGTCAATCCCCACGTTGCCATCGCTGGCCTTGAGCTGCACCTGACCCGGCGCAATTTCTTTGGCAAACCAATTGTCCAGCCAGACATGATAGACCGGGAAAGCCTGCGCTCCGGCCAGATTCGGGCTGGCCCGGCTGTAGCGCTCGTGAAATTCAAAAACATTGCCGCTCACATCGGTCACGGTAAAATGGGCAAAATAAATCTGGTGGGTGGCCCACTCCGAAGCTCGTTCCGGCTCACCGGGGATGATGCCCCGCCGGAAAATGGTGAACTGGTAGCCAAAACGGTGGCCCTGGGTGTCGGCCAGGTTGCCGGTGTAGTACCACCACTCGGCCCGGTAATCGGGGTGAGGGCCGTGGTCTTTGGGAAATTCAAAAGGGATGACTTCATAGACTTTGCGAAAATCCTCGCCAGTGTACTCTTCCGCCGCCAGATTTTCTACCTCGGCGCTGATTTCATCGGCGTTGAGGTTGACCTGATTGTAGCGAATGATGATAAAGCCCGAAATTAAAAGCAAAGCGATGATAGCTATAGCCAGTTTCATAGTTTATTGCTCCCCAATGAATGGCGAAGAAAGAATCTGATTCGCCATTCGCTACTCCTCTCTCACCGCGATGGCAATCTGCATATTCTTCAAGCGAATGACCGGGTAAATCCCGGCCAGCAAAGCCGCCAGCAGCGCCACAACCAGGGCCATGCCAAAAATATCAGGCGAGGTGTGCATTTGCAGCGACCAGCCAAAGGAACGCAGGTTGATAAAATGGACCAAAATGTAAGCCAGCGCCCAGCCGATGGGCATGGCCATCAGCCCGGCGGTCAGGCCCATCAGCGCCGTTTCGAGCAGGGTTTGGCCCCACAGTTGCAGCACACTCATGCCGTTGGCCCGCAGCGTGCCCAGCTCGCGGGTGCGCTCCAATTGCAGCGACATGATGGCGCTCAAGACGCCAATAAAGGCAACCACCGTCGCCAGCAGACGCAGAGCGGCGGTGATGGTGAAGGTCCGATCAAAAACCTCCAGCGCGTTCTCCTTGATGCCCCGGTTGGAGGAGACGGAGAGAAAATATTTAGCGGCAAATTCATCCGTAATCTTTTGGGCCAACATATCGGCTTGAGGCGCGGCGGCGGGCGAGAGGAAGAGGGCGATGTTGGAAATATCCCTGTCGCTGGGCCAATAGGTTCGATAGGTTTGCAGCCGCATCAACACGTAACCTTTATCCGGCACGGCATAATCGTAAAAAATCCCGACCACATCAAATGGCTGCGGCCCACGCTCGGTGATGAGGGTAATGACCGAGGGCCGGTCGAGCGGCAGGCCCTGACTGCGGGCAAAAACCTCGGAGACCAGCACCCCGCCGGCCTGCCTGGCCGCCTCCAATTCCGCCGCGCTGCCCATCGCCCACAGCATCGGGCGGCGGTCCTCACGCGGCTCCGGCGACAGGCCGTGCAGCTCCACTTCCTCATAGTTCTCCGAAAAAACCACCACGTTCCGCAGCAAGCTGACCGCCTCCACCCCTTCGATGTGCCTGGCCTGCTCAATAAAATCGGGATTGATCTCACCCTCGACGCGCAGGTTTTGCCCGGCGGGGCTGATATAAATATCGGCGGCCAGAATGCTGTCCAGCCAAGTCGCCACCGTGTTGCGAAAGGAGTCAATCATCACGCTGACGCCGATAATCACCGTGACCGCCAGCATCAGCGCCGCAATCGTCACCGAAGTCCGGCTGAGGGAGCGGACAATGTCGCGCGGGGCCATCAGCCCGATGATCCCAAACAGGCGCGGCGTGACCCGCTGGAGCAAAGCCATGAGCAGCTTGGTCAGCAGTGGGCTGAGAAATGCCGAGCCAAGCAAGATAATAAACAGCGCGGTGAAGCTGAGCGGGAGCGACCGGCTGACCAGGTTGAGCAATCCCCAGCCCGCCAGCATCATCACCACGCTAGCCGCGGCCAGGCCGGGAATGAGCCGCTGCATGCGGGCTTCACCCAGGGAGCGTTTGAGAGCGCTGTTGGGGGGCACAGTGGTGGCTTCCAGGGCCGGGACAAAAGCAGCCAGCAGACCGGCAGCCAAGCCGGCCACCAATCCTTTGTAGAGGGTCAGCGGCGAGAGCGAGACGCTTTGCACGGTCAGCGTAAAATAAAGGTCGTTGATGGTTTGCGTGACCAGCCCGACCAGGCCGCGCCCCAGAATGACGCCGAAACCCAGGCCAATAATCGCTCCCAACGCACTCAAAACAAGCGCCTCGCCCAACACCAGGCCAAAAATCTCGCGTCGAGTGACGCCCAAACAGCGCAGCGTGCCTAGCACCGGCCGGCGCTGCACCACCGAAAAACTGATGGTGTTGTAAATCAGAAACATGCCGACAATCAAGGCCAGCAGGCTCAACGCCGACAGATTCAGCTCAAAGGCGGCGGTCATCTGGTTGAGGGTTTGGTTGCGCAGGGCAGCCTGCTGCAAACGAGCATTGACCGGCAGCCGGTCGAGGATGGGCTGCGGATCGGTTTCAGGGGGCAGGATCAGGTCAATATGGCTGAGCCTCCCAACCATGTTCAGCACTTCCTGGGCGGTGCTGATGTCGGCCAGGATCAGGCCGTTGAGGGCGCGCTGGCTGAGTTCGTCGCCGGGCTGGAGCAGGCCGACCAGTTGGACCGTTTTGGTTTGACCGCCCGCCAGCAAGGTCAGGGTGTCGCCGGGAGACAAGTTGTACTGCTGGGCCAGGGCTTGGGGAAGGAGGACGGTGTTTGGCTCGATCAGCAGGCTCAACAGGGCGTTGAAGGAAACCTCGCCGCTGTCGTTGCCCAGATAGGTGCGAAAGGGCGGCTCGGCAAAGGGGTCAATCCCCAACAGTTGTAAGGGCAGGTCGCTGGCGTCTTTCAGCAGCACCAGGCCCGTCACCACCGGAGCGATATCGGTCAAGCCCACCTCTACCCGCAACTGCTCGTACAATGAGGTAGGCAAATCGCCGGGCGCGGCCACAATCTGGTGGGTGGCCTTGCCGGCGATGCTGTCGGTGGAGAGGGCAAACGCCTGGCTGGCGCTGCCGTTGGCCAGGTCAATCGCCACAATCATGGCCACGCCCAGGGCCACCCCCAAAATAAGCAGCAAGCTTTGGATCGGGTGGCGGGTGGTGTGGCGGAGGGCGAGGAGGGTGAAAGGCGAAGGTTTTGTCATAGTCGGGTAACAGGTAGCAAAGTAGCAAGGTAGCAAGAATCTGCTACCCTGCTACTCTGTTACTTTGTTAAAATCAATTCCCCATGCTTAATCCGATACACCTTATCCGCCAGGGGAATGATGTCAGGATTGTGGGTAGCCATAATCAGGGTTTTGTTGGCCTGGCGGGTCAGTTCCAGCAGTAGTTCGATGATGGTCCGGCCGGTGTCTTCGTCGAGGTTGCCGGTGGGTTCGTCGGCCAGAAGCAGGGTGGGGTTGTGAGCGATGGCCCGCAGAATAGCCACGCGCTGCTGCTCCCCGCCCGACAGGCGGTCGGGAAAGGCATCCTGACGGTGGCTCAGGCCCACCCGTTCCAACAGATTTTTTACCTCTTTTTCTTTGGCCGCCGTCACCCCGCCGTTAAGATGCATGGGCAGGGTGATGTTTTCAAAAGCGGTCAGGGTTGGGATCAGGTTGAAGAATTGAAAAATAAAGCCGATATGCTCCCGCCGAAACATAGTCCGCTGGCGCTCGCTCAGACGGTTGATGGCTGCGCCGTTGACCAGGATATCACCGCTGTCGGGCGCGTCAATGCCGCTGATCAGATTGAGCAGGGTGCTTTTGCCGGAACCGCTGTGGCCCAGTAGCAGGATAAACTCGCCGGTCTCGAAGGCGGCATTAACATTTTGCAGAATGGCCCGGCTCTGTTTGCCTTCGCTGTAACTTTTGGTCAAATTTTGGAGTTGAACAATAGGAGTCATCATCCCCCCACTTTTTTGTGAAAATCAACACGATTATAGCTGATCAAGAACAACTTGTCAATGTTTTGTCAATATTTCGCCTGGGTTCCTGAAGCATGCAAAATTATATCTAAAAAGTAACTACTCAGCCATGTCATCCATTCGACAAGCTCACGCCCTTCGGCGCACCCGAAGGGGTGGGACAGGTTTCGAGCGACGTTAGGAGCGAAGAAATCCTCTACTCCGGAGTTTGTAGACAACGGCCTCAAAGATTTCTCGGCTTTTAGCCTCGAAATGACCTGAGAGATGAGTAATAACGCCCAAAAAATATGAATTTGAAGGTAAACTGATAACAATCGTTAAGCTTAATCTATTGACCTCGGTCTGAACATGTCTTACAATGAACTTAGCTCGATCTAATCCCAGAGGACTCCCAATGTCGGACAAACTTCAACAAGGACGAACCGCCGCCCGTGTGGGCGATACCGCCGAGGCCCGCCGCCTGTTCAACGAGGCTGCCCAGGAAGACCCGAACAACGCCGCCGCCTGGCTGGAATTGGCCGGCGTGGTCGAGGATTTGGCCGAAAAGAAAACTTATCTGGATCGTGTGGTGGACTTGGAGCCTGACAACGCTTCGGCCAAGGCGACGCTGGCTTTGCTGGAAAAGAAGACCGCCGACGGCGGACCCATTCGACAGGCTCAGGGCAGGCCGCCGGCCGCCGTAGATTTAGCACAAGACTTTGGCTCAACCGAGGAAGCAGACCCGTTATACTGTTACCAGCATCCTAAAGTGGAGACGAGTTTGCGCTGTAACCGCTGCAACCGGCCCATTTGCGCCAAATGCGCTCAGCGCACCCCGGTAGGGTTTCGCTGCTCGGAGTGCATATTGGCCATCGAGGATCGTTATTACAGCCAGGTGCAGGGCGACTATCTCAATCCTTACGACCATCCTCCGGCCAAACCGCTCTTTACCTACATTTTGATGGGCGCGATTGGGCTGGTCTGGCTGGCTCAGGAATTGGCCGGCGGCTCCGAAGAGGGCCAGGTCCTGGTTAAATTTGGCGCGAATTACGGCCCGTTGATCCTGCAAGGTCAGGTCTGGCGGCTGTTTACCTCGATGTTTTTGCACATTGGGGCGCAGCATTTGATCTTTAATGTTATCGGCTTGATTGCCTTTGGCTTTGAAATGGAGCGTTTGTATGGCCGCGCCCGCTTTATTGCCGTTTATCTGCTGGCCGGCTTGTTTGGCAGCCTGGCCAGCTTTGCCCTGCGCGGCCCGATGACTTATTCGGCGGGGGCCTCGGGGGCGATTTTTGGGGTTGTGGGTATGCAGTTAGCCTTCTTTCTTTTTTACCGGCGGCGACTGGGCGAGTTTGGCCGGCGGCAGCGCAACACCGCCCTGATTCTCATCGGGGTGAGCCTGCTGATGGGCTGCAGTGGCTTGATGCCGGCCGACAATTATGCTCACCTGGGCGGCTTTTTGGCCGGGGTTGTCCTGGGCTACCCGCTGGTTCCCCGCTACCGGATTGATTACACCAATTCACGCCGCCGTATTCAGGACCGGGCCTCGCTGCTGCGGCGCTGGTGGATGCCCGCGCTCGGCCTGGCGGCGCTGGTCAGTGGGGTCTGGCTGGCCATCTCGTTTTGGGCTGCCGGGGGCTGGTGGGGGATGCCGTTACCCGGCCAGCCGGGCGGCGGAACAATTGCCTATGGACAGACGGTCGAAGGGCGACTGGTTGGCGAGGAAGGCGAGTTGTGGCAGTTTGAAGGGGAGGCCGGCCAGGTAGTGACCATTACTATGCGGAGCGATGAAATAGACGCCCAGGTTGGCTTGTTTGATCCCGATAACGAATATTTAACCGAAGATGACGACAGCGGCGACGATAACAATGCCCGGATTGACGCCTACGTTTTGCCCGTTACCGGCACTTACACCATCTACGCCATCAGCAGCGACGGGCAGCCCGGCGCTTACTATTTGACCCTCAAGCTGGACAACTCTTTCAACCAGACCTCCTGACCTGTTTATTTGTTAACATTGCCGGTTGACATTTGGCCCTTTAAGATTGATAATTAAGCCAGAAGGTAATTGCTCAGTATGTCATTTCGACCGAAGGGAGAAATCTTCGAGGCCGATGCAGCACTGTAGGGATTTCTCGGCCTACGGCCTCGAAACCTGTCCCACCCCTTCGGGTGCGCCGAAGGGCGTGAGCCTGTCGAATGGATGACATGAGGGCTGAGCAGTTACGGATGAAATCCCTTACCAGCGATGACCGAAGACGAAACATCGGAGGCAGGGGTCAAAGACCCGGTCATCGGTCTTCCGTTCCCGGTCTACTTATGAGGAGGCACCAATGGCCAACATTGAGCCAAAGTTAGAACAGCGCTTGCAGGATATGCCCAACCGGGCTGTAGATTTGATTGTCCGCACCGACGGCGACCCCAGCCCGCACCTGGACTGGCTGGCCGCCCAGAACATCGAGGTCAGGCACGTCTTCAAACTGTCTCCGGGCGTGGCTGTATCCGCGCCGGGCCGGGATGCCTTGAAACTGCTAACCCAGAAGTGGGTGGTTTCGGTCGAGGCGGATGAAGGAGTAAGGGCTACATAGCAGAGGCGCGATGAATAATAGAGAACCGATTATGCGTAATTAATTCCATTGCCCTTTTAAAGAAATGTGGTGCGTGGTACGTGGTACGTGGTCTGTAAACGCACTACGTACCACGCACCACGTTTTACGTTTCACCTGAACCTTTCAGGCAAAGGAGATAACTATGCCCGCGACGATTTCCCCATCTTTGCAGCAGAGAATGAATGCAGTCCCTAACGATGAGCCAATTCCGGTGATTGTGCGGCGCAAACAAGGCAGCATGTTCAGCGCCCGCGCCGCTACCCGTGGCGTGTCACCCTCGCCCGGCGAACCCAGCTTTACCTTGATCCCCGCCGAAGCCATCCGCATGACCCCCGCCGACATTGCCGCGCTGAGCCAGGCGGAGGATGTGGAGCATGTCTGGGCTGATTTGCCAGTGCATACCTGCCTCAATACCTCGGTGCCCAAAATCAGTGTGCCGAGGGTTTGGTCCGAGGCTGGGCTGCGCGGGCAGGGCATCAAAGTGGCGGTGGTTGATACCGGCCTGGACGACAGTCACCCCGATTTTGCCGGGCGGGTGATGGCCATGAAAAGTTTTGTCAGCGACAGCGCCCGCGACGACAACGGCCACGGCACCCACGTGGCCGGGACCATTGCCGGCAGCGGGGCCAAATCGGGCGGGAAATATGTTGGCGTGGCGCCTGAAGCAACGCTGTATATTGCCAAAGTGCTGCGGGCCAACGGCAGCGGCTCGATGAGTTCGGTCATGGCCGGGATCGAGTGGGCGGTGTTGGAGCAGGGGGTGCAGATTATCAATCTTTCGCTGGGCGGCAGCGGGCCGTGCGACGGCACGGATGCCCTTTCGACGTTGGTGGATGAGGCGGTCCGCCAGGCCGGGGTGGTGGTTTGCGTGGCCGCCGGCAACGAGGGGCCGGAGGAGCGAACGGTTGGATCGCCTGGCTGCGCCCGCTACGTCATCACCGTCGGCGCGATGACCGACAACGATGTGATAGCCCGCTTCTCCTCGCGCGGCCCCACCGCCGATGGCCGCACCAAGCCGGACATTGTTTTTCCCGGCGTTGGGGTCATCGCGCCCCAGGCCGCCGGAACTCGCCTGGGCACGGTGATTGAAGACGGCTACGTGGCCAGCGACGGGACCAGCATGGCTACGCCGCACGCCAGTGGGGTGGCAGCGCTGATGCTGCAAGCCAATCCCCAGCTTACCGCCGAACAGGTCAAAACTTTGATGCTGGCTGGCGCGGTCAGCATCGGCGCGCGGCCCAACGAGCAGGGCGTGGGCCGGGGCGACGCCTACCTGGCCTACCAGAAAGCGGTCGGTGTACTGCCCGAACCGACACCAGAACCTCAGCCAGAACCGGAGCCTCAACCTCAACCGCAGCCCCAGCCGCCCGGCTGCCTGGCGAGTTTATTCGGGCGGCGGTAAGGAGGAAGTCATGTCATTCCGACCCGCTGTGCGGGTCGGAATCTTCGTGGCCACGGCCCAAAATGTTATGGGTATCAAGAGGATTTCTCGCTGGCGCTCGAAATGACAGCATCTTCTCAATTTGTCAAGTTCTACGCCCAGAGACAACGAAATAGATCTGGCGTTGTCGAGAACCCCAGTGAAAGAAACGATATAACCGGCCGGAGAGGCCAGACCCGGCGAGCAGCGAGGGAAAAACCCGGTGGAGCCAGCCGCCCTCCTGATGGATGTTACTGCGGCGTCAGAGCGTCCACATCTACTACGGCGTTAAACTGGCGGAACCGGGCGGTCGGTCTCCGGCTATCAACAGCGGCGTCAGGGCGTCCAGGGGATTGACGAGATCAATGACCAGGGGCAGCTGCCGCCGGGGAGAGGCGAGACCAGCCGGTATATGGCAGGCGAACCGGGTCAGGCGGGGGGACTGCGACAGCGGGGTGGTGGGTTAAGCGACATCAGCGGCCTCAGCGGGAGCGGTTGGGGTCGAAGGGCAGTTGGTGGTAAAGCAGATGGAAGCAGAGGCGGTTAGCTTTGTTGGCAGCGTGAAGGGTAGCCCCGACCTGGCCGAGGCCGCGTTTGAGAGCGGACTGTTTGGCGCGGGTAATGGCGGGCAGGTGTTGGCTGGTGTGGAAGCCGATCTGGTACAGGGTGTTGCGTAAACCGGGCGAACCCTTTTTGGAGATGTGCCCGACGCGGCGGAAATCGCCGGACTGCTCGATGACCGGATCAAAACCGGCGAAGGCCCAGACCTGGGCGGCGGAGGTAAAGCGTTGGGGCTGACCGAGGTAAGCCAGGTAACGGGCGGCCAGGAAAGTGCTGAGGCCGGGGATGGTGGTCAGCACCTCGGCCGGCGAGCCGGGAACAAGGGTCTGGGTCTGCTCGGCCAGGGTGTGGAGCTGCTGTTCGAGGGCCAGGTAGCGCTGAAAATCGGCCTGAAGCTGCCGGGCCAGGGGGTCAGCGATGTCGGGCGGGGGCAACAGGGCCTGGCTGACGACCTGGAAGGCCAACTGCGCGGTCGCCGGACCGCAGCGGCCGAGGTGCTGGCGGTAGAAAGCCTGGATGCCCTCTTGACCGAGAGCCAGAAAATCGTGCGGATTGGGACAGTGGGCCAGAATAGCCCGGACCCGCTCCCGTTCGAGGGGGCGGGACAGGATTAAAGGCACGGGCGGTTCCAGGGTGGGGTGCATCTGGCGGAAACGTTTGAGGTTGACCACCGCGCCGGGCCAGAGCCGGTCGAGTTGGGCCAACAGCCGCAGAGCGAGCCGGTGCTGATCCTGGAAAAGCTGGCAATAGCTCTGGCTCCAGAGTTGGAACTGAAGGTCGGCGGCGGTGGGCACAAAAGCGGGTTGGCCCTGCCCATCGCGCAGACACAGGGCCATGGCCAGCAGGTCAATTTTATCGGACTTGCGCTTCCGGCCATTATTGCTCTGTTCGCGGCGGCGTTTGCTGACCAGGGGATTGATCAGGCGGTACTCCAGCGGCGGCTGAACCCGACCGTCGCGGTGAGCGGCGTAATGCTCGGCCAGCGCCCGCGCCCACCCTTGATGATAGATGCCGGTCGGCTCGTGGCCGAGGACCACCTGGTTGTACTGACCGCTGCCCAACAGCCGGTCAATCTCGGCAATGACCCGCTCGAAGCCGCTGCGGTCGCTGAGCACCTCCAACGGGGGGATAACCGGCTTGAGGTCAAAGCCAGCATAAGCCGCCAGCCAATTGACGTTCTTGCCAATATCCAAAGTAACAAAAAGTGTGGTATAATGAGTTGGCATGAGTAGTTTTCCTTTCTGTGTTTTGTAAGTAATGACGCTTAGACGCCGCATTTTACTGCAAAACGGGCGCTTCGTCGCCGCTGCTAAGGGAACTACTCATGTTTATATCAGGGGATTGTCACACAAGTAACAGGGCTATCAGTTTAAAGAACGTTTTCTTGTTCAGATTTCGGCCCCGATGAAGAGCATCTTCTCAATTTGTCAAGTTCTACGCCCAGAGACAACGAAATAGATCTGGCGTTGTCGAGAACCCCAGTGAAAGAAACGATATAACCGGCCGGAGAGGCCAGACCCGGCGAGCAGCGAGGGAAAAACCCGGTGGAGCCAGCCGCCCTCCTGATGGATGTTACTGCGGCGTCAGAGCGTCCACATCTACTACGGCGTTAAACTGGCGGAACCGGGCGGTCGGTCTCCGGCTATCAACAGCGGCGTCAGGGCGTCCAGGGGATTGACGAGATCAATGACCAGGGGCAGCTGCCGCCGGGGAGAGGCGAGACCAGCCGGTATATGGCAGGCGAACCGGGTCAGGCGGGGGGACTGCGACAGCGGGGTGGTGGGTTAAGCGACATCAGCGGCCTCAGCGGGAGCGGTTGGGGTCGAAGGGCAGTTGGTGGTAAAGCAGATGGAAGCAGAGGCGGTTAGCTTTGTTGGCAGCGTGAAGGGTAGCCCCGACCTGGCCGAGGCCGCGTTTGAGAGCGGACTGTTTGGCGCGGGTAATGGCGGGCAGGTGTTGGCTGGTGTGGAAGCCGATCTGGTACAGGGTGTTGCGTAAACCGGGCGAACCCTTTTTGGAGATGTGCCCGACGCGGCGGAAATCGCCGGACTGCTCGATGACCGGATCAAAACCGGCGAAGGCCCAGACCTGGGCGGCGGAGGTAAAGCGTTGGGGCTGACCGAGGTAAGCCAGGTAACGGGCGGCCAGGAAAGTGCTGAGGCCGGGGATGGTGGTCAGCACCTCGGCCGGCGAGCCGGGAACAAGGGTCTGGGTCTGCTCGGCCAGGGTGTGGAGCTGCTGTTCGAGGGCCAGGTAGCGCTGAAAATCGGCCTGAAGCTGCCGGGCCAGGGGGTCAGCGATGTCGGGCGGGGGCAACAGGGCCTGGCTGACGACCTGGAAGGCCAACTGCGCGGTCGCCGGACCGCAGCGGCCGAGGTGCTGGCGGTAGAAAGCCTGGATGCCCTCTTGACCGAGAGCCAGAAAATCGTGCGGATTGGGACAGTGGGCCAGAATAGCCCGGACCCGCTCCCGTTCGAGGGGGCGGGACAGGATTAAAGGCACGGGCGGTTCCAGGGTGGGGTGCATCTGGCGGAAACGTTTGAGGTTGACCACCGCGCCGGGCCAGAGCCGGTCGAGTTGGGCCAACAGCCGCAGAGCGAGCCGGTGCTGATCCTGGAAAAGCTGGCAATAGCTCTGGCTCCAGAGTTGGAACTGAAGGTCGGCGGCGGTGGGCACAAAAGCGGGTTGGCCCTGCCCATCGCGCAGACACAGGGCCATGGCCAGCAGGTCAATTTTATCGGACTTGCGCTTCCGGCCATTATTGCTCTGTTCGCGGCGGCGTTTGCTGACCAGGGGATTGATCAGGCGGTACTCCAGCGGCGGCTGAACCCGACCGTCGCGGTGAGCGGCGTAATGCTCGGCCAGCGCCCGCGCCCACCCTTGATGATAGATGCCGGTCGGCTCGTGGCCGAGGACCACCTGGTTGTACTGACCGCTGCCCAACAGCCGGTCAATCTCGGCAATGACCCGCTCGAAGCCGCTGCGGTCGCTGAGCACCTCCAACGGGGGGATAACCGGCTTGAGGTCAAAGCCAGCATAAGCCGCCAGCCAATTGACGTTCTTGCCAATATCCAAAGTAACAAAAAGTGTGGTATAATGAGTTGGCATGAGTAGTTTTCCTTTCTGTGTTTTGTAAGTAATGACGCTTAGACGCCGCATTTTACTGCAAAACGGGCGCTTCGTCGCCGCTGCTAAGGGAACTACTCATGTTTATATCAGGGGGATTATTATCTCACTTCCACCTGCTCGAACCACCAATCCAAAATCTTCCAGGAGATAAACCTGTGAGGTTTAACCCAAAAAAGTCCCGCCGTTTTGGCGGGACTTTTTTTGTTGCTTCCCTCACTTGAACCGATAATGTTTTAGATTTCCAGGGAGCGTCGGGGTGGGTCAAGTTCCACATCCCACTCACCCACCTGCTGCAACCGCTGCACATTCTCTTTCCTCACTCATATCGAAAGCCGAAGCAGATTGAAGAAACGTTTGATACGATTGTCTCGTTTGTATGCCAGCAGACGAACCGGTTTTTCATCCGCAAGGTCATCTTTATATACCATGTATGAACGGCGTTGCGCCTCCGCTTCGCGTTCAACCCTCACCGTCAACTGAATTAACTGGATAGTTGGTTCCATTGCCTACTTCCTTCTCTTGTTCTTATGACTAACTACCCTGCCAGTATACCAGCTTAAATTTAACTTGTAATCAGTCAAAGAGACTGTTATAGCTACAAAAAAAGGACTACCCTAAGGTGTCTTTTTTACAACATTTGATGTAGCTAATGCCTGAGTTAGGCATTTATAGACAAGCAAGGTTAGCCCTGAGCGAAGCCGAAGGGTCGAGAAATCCGCAATTACAAAAAAGTCCCGTTCAGCTCGTGCAGCGTGTATAGAACATCGCCTTCCTTCCCTGGTCGCGCAAGCCAATGGCAAGGGGTATATAGGGTTCTTTACCAGGGGACCATTATTTTGAAACAGGGGATAGAAGGTTCAGGGGTTGGTAATTTGATAATTTTTTGGTTGTGCTGCGGTTTGTGTATGTCATTGAAACTCAGTTTTATAGGGCAATTTTTGAATTCTCGCTCGAATGGACAGCTAACAGATACGTTTGCGCTGCAGGCAATCGAATAGGCCGCCTGTGGCAACCAATCCCATCGCCTGTCAGCACCAAACGGGGTTAGGCTGCCCGATTGCATCGGCAACCATCGCTCACCACACGAAGGTGATTTACCCATGAGAGCAAGCAACACCACATCGCCCAGCGGCGCGGGTTGCTGACGGTGACACCGGCCGCCCGTCAGGGCAGTTGCCTGATGACCGTAGCCCTGAATGGCGCGGCTAACAACTCCAACAGAGGTGCGTAGACGCCGCTGGCCGCAGCCTCCTGCATATGCGCTACCCGCGCCTCGGCCGACTCCCAATCGGCAATCTCAACCAGGATGTCGGGGTTATCGAGCACCTCATAGCGCGTGCTGCCCAGGAAACCGTGTTGGCCCGGTCCATGTTCCGCCACAATGCTCTCGATCAGACCCTTGAGCTCAGCCCGCTGCCCTGGTTTGGCCTGTAATTCGACGATCACTTTGATGGCCATTTCATTCTCTCCTTTCTACTGTAAGTAAGCTATGCTGCCGCACATGCGCCTGGCAGCTCAACTTGCGTGTTGGGCGGCGCCGACACCGCCAGAGGCTGCCATTCTCACCAACGGTCCTGATGGAGGATCTCGTCCAATGGGCGACGATACGCCGGTCGAAAGTCTAGCCCAATCGTGTAGGCCGTTGGGATCAGCGCGACTTGCATCACGCCCGCTGGAAATCCTAGGACCTTATCTGCCTCCTCTGCGAGGAGCATATGCAGGTTCGTCCAGCAAGTTCCCAACCCTCTCGAACGAGCCGCTAGCATGAAGCTCCATGCCGCTGGAATCACTGACCCCATCAGGACCGAAACAGCAGCAGGCCGCATCCCCTCCGTTGATCCGACCACACAGGGAACGACATGGACGGGCACCTCGTGGATGTGATCGGCGAGGTGCTCAAGAGATTTAATGATCCTCAACCTCGTCGCTTCTTGCTTCATATCGCTGTGTTTGAGCCCATACACACCACCAGGCAAGGTCTTATAAATCGCATGCCCGCGCCGAAACAATTCACCTAACGCCTCTCTTTGCCCCTTGTCTGTCACGACAATGAAATGGAAGGACTGCGTATCTGATTGAGTTGGCGCCTGCTGGGCAAGCTCAAAGCACTCACGCAGAACTTCCGGTTCGACAGGCCGGTGCAGATCGAGCCGCTTGCGCACCGCTCGCGTCGTGAGAAGAACGTGATCAAACGACATCCCTTCTAGTGCCGGCATCTCCTATCCCCCCGTATGTTGCTTTGCACTATCCTATTGGGTGTTGAGTGGGATTTAGCTGACCCTGACCCTCACGGGCGCGGCGCTCTAACCATGGCCCATAGGTACGGCCCGCCCCGGGGCACTTGACCCTCGACGGCAACTTTGAAGCCGTGCTTCTGATAGAAAGGCAAATTCTTTTCGTTCACCGTTTCGAGGTAACAAGGTAGACCTTCAGTATCGGCCCGCGCCAAGATGGGTTGAATCAGCGCTCCGCCTAATCCCTGCCCCTGGCGCGAAGGCTCAACCCCCAGGCCCAGCAGATACCAGTGTAGCCCCGGCGCAGCCTGCTTGTGCGCTTTTTCGGCATAGTCCATTATATTCATAAAGCGGCCAAACCCGGCTAGGCCGAACTTGAGCGGCGCAGCTAACATTCCGGTCCGTAACATACGCCACAAGGTCATCGTGGTGTTGCCTGGGCTTAACCAGATGGCCGTCCCATCCGCCGGCTCAGTCGTGTATACTTCGCCATAGGATTGGCCGTAGCGAATACCGGTATTGAAGAACCACGACAGGACACTCGCTCGCCGGGTGTCATCGGGGGTGATGTACGTCATCATGGGGTCACTTTGGAAAGCTCTAGCCAAGGCTTCAGCGGCCCGGCTGATCTGCGAGCCTCTAATCTGCGCTGCGACATCATGAGTAAGGGCGATGGATTGCATCATCATTCTCCTTTCTTGTAAGGAATGCGATTCAGAGCGAGTCGCACCAATAGTTTCAGGTCATTGGATGGGTGAACGGATCAGTTGTAGGTTGGGTTGAGCGAAGTGAAACCCAACACAGCCCCAGGCTTGTCGGGTCTCGTGCCTCGACCCAACCTACGACTGCCACCCCCTGCGCTAAAAGCGCATTAGGCCGGAGACCCTGCCGGGATGACGCCGAGTTGCTGCATCAGAGCAAGTTGGTCGGCCACTCCCCAATGCTCACGGGCCAGCCCGTCATCGCCAAAGCGAGTGATGTCAATAAGGTTCACGGCGGCCGATTTGCCGGTCGCCGGTATGCCCATGAACTCACCCTGGTGCGTCCCGGTCACTCGCACCCGAGCCACTGCCTTGTCGCCGCTCGCAATCACGTCTTCGACCTCCATCCGAAAGTCTGGAAAAGCTGCGATCAACATCTGGAAGTACTGAACCACGCCGGCCTTCGTCGGCGGGAGTCCAGGTAATTCATCGCGCTCGATGAAATCATCGGCCAGTTGTCGCCCGAAACCGTCAATGTCACCAGCGTTGATGAGGTCGTAAAGGCGCCGGATTGAGGCCGTGTGATCCATAAGTCCCTCTCTTGGCATTTGTTATTCCCCCTATTTTTATGATGAATTCCGCTTTGTTTGTGACTGGAAGATCTCAACAAGCATATCTCCCCTATATCCCTTAAAGCGCTCAGACAATCATCAGCATCACCTCGCCTTCATAGCCTAAAAAGGGTCAATCTACCCAGCCTGGCCCGGCGCTGGGACGACGCCAAGCTGCTGCATCATAGCCATACTATCCATGACCCCCCAATGTTCCACAATCTTGCCCTCAGCCATGCCGAGAATATCAATCACGTTAATGGATATGCGCTTGCCGGTGGGTGGAATGCCCATAAACTCACCCTTATGGGTGCCAGTCCAGGTCATGTGCAATACCACCTCATCACCTTCGGCGATAAGGTGCTCAATTGTAGCTTTGAGGTCGGGGAAAGCGCTACGCAACGCGGTGAACAATACTTTGGGGGCTTCACGACCGGGCGGTATGCCAGGTGGAAGTTCCTCATGTTCAACGAAGTCAGGTATAGCTAACTCGTCGATCATACTTATGTTTCCCTGATTTATCACTTCCTCCACCAGTTGACGGACTAATGCTTTATTTTGTTCAGTTGACATCGGTTATTCTCCTTTTATTTATGAATACAGCATTTTAACCACTTTTTTGAACTTTAGGCTGGGCAAACCTCAAACGACACTTGTCCCCGGAATCATCACTCCCCAACGGCCATCCTGGTCATCTGAGCCGTATCCGTAACGTGGTCATATTTGATGACCTTGCCGGTCGTGTTGAACTGCCAAAGGTGACCATTGTTGGGGAACGAGTAGGTCTTGCCGTGGGCTGTAGCCTCGAAAGTGATGAGTACGAAGACCTTGTCACCGCCGTCGAAGAGCGTGTGTGGTTCAAAACGAGTGATTTTGAGGGGCGCCATGGACTCGAAAAACCCCACCACATTGGCCTTGCCGCGCCGTGCTTGAAGCCACGGCACGTCGGGCAGCGGCGCCGTTGTCTCCCACTCGATGGCATCGTCTAGCTTGTCGAGGATGGTGGCTACATCGCCACGTGCGAAAGCCTCGTAGATGGCCTGTACCGTTTCTGCATTGCTCATTTTGCGCTCCATTCCATTAATTTACTCGTGATACCTAACTACCTGAGTTCGACGTTTTGCCGAAAATCACCCTTCGATACGGGCTAACGCCCTAATCAGGATGATTTTCGGCTCAAATATCGCATCCTGAGTAGCTCTGAGCGAAACGAGGGGCGTATCGAAGGATGTGATTTAGAAAACTCCGAACTCAGGTCGTAGGTTGAGTTGGGCGAAGTGAAACCCAACACAGCCCCAGGAGGGTCGGGTCTCGCGCCTCGACCCAACCTACAACTGGCTGGGGTCAGACCTTGATTTCTTTTCTACGACTACTCGGCAGCCTCAAGATGGAAGACGACCGGCGGTATGACCCCGTGCGACTCCATCGCTGCCGCCGCCTCCGGTGTTTGCATGAAGGCCATCAGACCTTCCATATTGTGAACGTTGACGGACACGGCGACCTGATTGCTTCCGTCCGCCGCAACATACGAGACGAGTTCCGTGCCGAATGGCCCAATAACCTCGACCCGCTCATCGCCCTTGGACGCCCAGTGCTTCACATCCTTGACGGTATGGGTAGCAACTATTCTTGGCATTTGTTATTCTCCTTATTTTTATGACGAATTTTCTATTTGTTTGTGACTGGAAGATCTCAACCAGCCTATCTTCCCTATACCCTTTAAGGCGCTCAAATCATACGCATCACCTCGCCTTCATAGCCTAAAAAGAGTCAATCGGAAACTCCAACTGCGTCACGACCAGTCGTCTGCTTCGCCCGGCAGCGATTTTACCCAGCCTGGCCCGGCGCGGGGATCAAGCTCGGCTGTTGCATCATCGCCATCTGGTCAAATAACACCAATAGTTATTAACTGTTTATATTTTTACAAGAGTCAATCTAATTTGAACCATGCCTAAATCTTTGTACCCGAAGCTAAACGGCTGTATAATTACCGGCTAACATTCATAATAAGCGAGAGAATAGGTGAGGACGCTACGCCGGTTGCCCAGAAGCGTCGCTGATCAGCGCCAACTCGGGCGTCTCTTGCAACAGGTCGGAGAGATGCCGTCGTCGCTTACGACCGGGGTCTGGCAGGCGCATCGTATCCCGCCCCGTCGTCTCCAGGAGCGGCAGGATACGGCGGATATAACGGCCGGCCGTGGTATCGCTGACCCCAAACAGACCCCCTAACGCCTCCAGGGTCGGATAGTGGCGCAACCAGACGATCGTCAGCAGGATTTGGTCTCGAGCTTCTAATTCAAAGTCAGGCCCACCCCCAACGGCGCGTTGCCGATCAGGCCGGTTGAGCCGCTTCTTCTCCGCCGCCGTATAACCTGGCCAGATAGTTTTGACCAACTCATCGAACTCGGTTAGGCCCAGGCCAGTCAGGGCCTGGAACAGGGGTTGATTTTGGCTCAGGCCATGGTATCGCAGGACCATAATATCTTTGAGCGGCAGCAGCGGCCAGCATAAGGCTCAGAAGTTAGGACAACGATAGGATGATTGCCTTTACGTGACTCAATCGTCTTTTAGGGAGTTCCAAGATTTAAATCATCCAAACAAATTTGACCTGCGTGATGGTGAAACGTGATACGTGAGGATTTTTCGCTCAGAATCATCACATATCACGCATCACGTTTCACGGACTTTGGCTAATTATTAGACATTATATCGATTTAATTGGGGAGCGTTTTTTACCCATCGTGTAGAGCAGGATTTCCAGAATTAAAGGATTTTGATCCTATCATTCAGATAATCCTGCTCTTTCCGGGTGACATAAGTCTAATCGGTATAATGTCTATTATCTTGGAGTTGCCTTATTGTGAATGTTATCTGGTAAAATCAGGATACCAGATTTTGGTTCGATTGTCCCTGTACATCCCCTTGCACAACTGTACAAGCCAACCGATCCGGTAATTGCTGTTTAAGGGCTAGCGTTACGATGGATCTCAAAAAATTTGGAGAGCAGCTCAAAACATTCCGGCGCCAGGCCCAATTGAGCCAGCAAGAGTTCGTTGACGCGCTGGATCAACTGGCCCAGGCCGGCCCCTCTGAAGATCACCGGGTTATTGATGGCCCCCTGGTCTCGCGTTGGGAACATGGCTCGCTGTATAAAGGGCGGCGCTGGAAACCCACCCGATCCTACATGCGCTACCTGATCCTCCTCTTTGCCGGCCAACTCGATCTTCTCACGGCTCAGCAGTGGACGGCTCAGGCCGGGTATCAATTTAGCCGGGCTGAGCTGCAAGATATCTTCTCCGGCCAGGCCGCGGTTGTAGATTGGGGCGAGACCCCCGGCCTGGGCAGCTTCTATGGCCGGGAGAGGGAACAGGAGACCCTGGAACGCTGGCTTGTGGCCGACCGCTGTCGCCTGGTGGCCATTGTCGGGATGGGTGGGATCGGCAAAACCGTCCTGGCCACGAAGGTCGCCCGGCAGGTCAGTGTACACTTCGACTATGTGATCTGGAGGTCACTCATCAATGCGCCGCCTTTGACCAGTATGCTGCGGGGTTGGTTCCACGTCCTCTCGCAGCAACAACTCAATCGCTGGCCCGATCATCTGGCCGAGCAACTTGAGCTATTATTCGACACCTTGCGCCGGCAGCGCTGTTTATTGATCCTCGACAATGTCGAAACCATCATGCAGCAGGGTAGTCGGGCCGGCCAGTATCGCCCCGGCTATGAGGTCTATGGCCAACTGATCCAGCGCTTTGGCGACGGCGAGCATCAAAGCTGCCTGCTGTTGACCAGCCGGGAGAGACCGCAGGGCCTGGCTCGCTTAGCCAATGATAATAGTTTGATTCGTTTTCACCAGTTGGCCGGTCTGGCCAAGTCGGCCGGCCTGGCCATTTTACAGGGACAAAGACTGTCCGGCCCGGCCCACGTCTTGGAAGGGCTGGTCGAGCATTATTCCGGCCATCCGCTGGCTTTGAAGTTAATCGCCCAAACCATCCAAGAACTCTTTGCCGGCGATAGTGAGGCCTTTCTGCGGGAAGAGGCTGTCATCTTTGACGATATTCGGGATATCCTGGATCAACAGTTTGCTCGCTTATCTGCCCTGGAGCGAGATATTATGCTCTGGCTGGCGATTGAACGGGAGGCAGTTTCCCCTCAGATTTTAAGAGATAATCTGGTCAAGTCAGAGGCAGGCGGCATTTTTTTGGAGGCGCTGCGTTCGCTGCAGCGGCGGTCGTTATTGGAACAACAGGCGGCTGGCTTGACCTTGCAAAATGTGGTGCTAGAGTTTTTGACCGATTATTTAGTGGAGAATGTCTGTCGGGAAATTGAGGGATCACCAGGCAGGGGAGCAGGGGAGCAGAGGAGCAAGGGAGATGAATTTTCACCCCTGCTCCCCCGCTCCCTTGCACCCCTGCATTTGAATCGGTATGCCTTGATCAAAGCCCAGGCCAAAGAGTATGTCCGGGCCAGCCAAAGCCGGCTGATCCTTAAGCCGGTGGCGGAGCGATTGCTGGCGGCCTTGGGGCAGGCGGGGCTGGAGGCGCGGCTCAAGGCGATATTGGAGGCGCTGCGCCAGGCTGGGCCGCAGCAGCCGGGGTATGCGGCGGGCAATCTTCTTAATTTGCTGTTGCATCTGAAGATTGAGTTTCGAGGCTATGATTTTTCCGGGTTAACGATCAGGCAAGCTTACCTGAGCGGTCTGCATGCGCCTGACCTCAATTTCGCCGGCGCCCATCTGGCCGGAGCTGTGTTTACAGACACCTTTGGGCCTACTTTCTCAGTGGCCTTTAGCCCGGATGGAAAGGTATTAGCAGCGGGTACGGCTGAGGGGCAGGTTCGCTTGTGGCGGGTCACAGATGGCCAACCGCTCCTGACCTGTGAGGGTCACCTGGGGGCTGTCTGGTCAGTGGCCTTCAGTCCCGATGGCCGTCTTCTGGCCAGTGGCAGTACAGATGGGACGGTGCGCTTGTGGGAGGTCTCCACCGGCCACAGCCTCAAGATGTTGGCGGGCCACACCCACCAGGTTTGGTCCGTCGCCTTCAGTCCCGATGGCCGCCTCCTGGCCAGTGGCAGTAATGACCAGACGGTGCGCTTGTGGGAGGTCTCCACCGGCCAAAGCCTCAAGATGTTGGCCGGCCACACCCACCAGGTCAGGTCAGTGGCCTTCAGTCCCGATGGCCGCTTTCTGGCCAGCGGCAGTTTTGATCACACGGTGGGCTTGTGGGATGTTAACACCGGCCAAAGCCTCAAGATGTTGGCGGGTCACACCCACCCGGTCAGGTCAGTCGCCTTCAGTCCCGATGGCCGCCTCCTGGCCAGTGGCAGTAATGACCAGACGGTGCGCTTGTGGGAGGTCTCCACCGGCCAAAACCTCAAGACGTTATCAGGTCACACCCACCAGGTTTCGTCAGTGGCCTTCAGTCCTGATGGCCGCCTTCTGGCCAGTGGCAGTGAAGATCAGACGGTGCGCTTGTGGGAGGTCTACACCGGCCAAAGCCTCAAGACGTTATCAGGTCACACCAACTGGGTTTCGTCACTGGCCTTCAGTCCCGATGGCCGCCTTCTGGCCAGTAGCAGTAATGACCAGACGGTGCGCTTGTGGGAGGCCCCCACCGGCCAAAACCTCAGGACGTTATCAGGCTACACCAACTGGGTTTGGTCAGCGGCCTTCAGTCCCGATGGCCGCCTTCTGGCCGGTGGCTGTTTTGATCACACGGTGGGCTTGTGGGAGGCCGCCACCGGCCACAGCCTCAAGACGTTAGCTGGCCACGTCAACTGGGTTTCGTCAGTGGCCTTCAGTCCCGATAGCCGCCTTCTAGCCAGCGGCAGTTTTGATCACACGGTGGGTTTGTGGGACCTTCGGAACACCGGCCAAAGCCTCGAGACGTTGGTGGGCCACACCAACCCCGTTTGGTCAGTAGCCTTCAGTCCCGATGGCCGTCTTCTGGCCAGTGGCAGTAATGACAAGACGGTGGGCTTATGGGACCTTCGGCACACCGGCCAAAGCCTCAAGACGTTATCAGGCCACACCCACCCGGTCAGGTCAGTGGCCTTCAGTCCCGATGGCCGCCTCCTGGCCAGCGGCAGCCAAGACGAGACGGTGCGCTTGTGGGAGGTCGCCACCGGCCACAGCCTCAAGACGTTGGCGGGTCACACCCACCCGGTTTCGTCAGTGGTCTTCAGTCCTGATGGCCGCCTTCTGGCCAGTGGCAGTGAAGACCAGACCGTGCGCTTGTGGGAGGCCGCCACCGGTCAAAGCCTCAAGACGTTGGCCGGCCACACCCACCCGGTTTCGTCAGTGGCCTTCAGTCCCGATGGCCGCCTTCTGGCCAGTGGCGGTTTGGATCAGACGGTGCGCTTGTGGGAGGTCCCCACCGGCCAAAGCCTCAAGACGTTAGCTGGCCACACCAACTGGGTTTGGTCAGTGGCCTTCAGCCCCGATGGCCGCCTTCTGGCCAGTGGCAGCGCCGATGCAACCCTCAAACTCTGGGATGTCCGGACCGGCGAATGTCTCAAAACCCTCCAGCCCCAGCGGCCCTACGAGCGGATGAACATCACCGGCGCGACCGGGTTGACGAAAGCGCAGAAGGCCGCTCTCAAGGACTTGGGGGCGATAGAGACGCCTGCCTATTAAAAGCTCTTTGCCTTTGAAAATGGGCGGCTGTATAACCTCTTTGACAACATCGAAGAGGCCAAGGAATAGACCAAGTAAACCAGAAGTATAGTGAGGATGCTTTGCCCCGGCTACGTGCTCAACTCGGGGATGTGGCATTTGAATTGGAATGGGCGAAAGGCGTGCATATGACCACCGAACAAGTGCTTGCGCTCGCGCTGAGTTGAGTGTGAATAGGTATCCGCAGCAGCCTCAATCCGAGGAGTGAGGCATATTATGCGTTAGATGTCGAACAGAGGAGCCGCATCTGCCGCGCAAGGTGACGGTTCCTCTGCTGCCCTAAAAAGGGGCTACCCCAGCCTACTCAGCGGAATGCATCGCCGCGCGTGAGCGGACCTCGCCGGTTAAGCCAAACATATAGCCCAGGTTGCGGGGAATATTCCACCACAAGCCGGTTTGGCTGAGGCTCAAGCGTTTAAAGATATGCCCCGGCGAATAAAACTGTGTTTTGGCCCATTCGTACCCGGCTAACAAGGCCTCGGGCGTCATCTGCCGGGGGGCGTGGACCACGTGGGTCTTGCCGTTATAATGCCGCCAGTTGTCATCAATAATCCGGCCTGCGGCTTGCAGCCTAGCATAAGCGGGTGTGCCGGGGTACGGAACCATCAGGCTGATGGTGGCGTTATCCAGGCCAATTTCGCCCATAATATCCACCGTCCGGGCGAAAACATCTTTGTCATCGCCATCAAAACCAAACATAATCCCGGCCTGAATGGCAATCCCATAGGCATGCGCTTTGGCAATGAGACCTTGATAATAGTGGACCTGGTTGTGCGCTTTATTTGCCCCATCCAGGCTGGACTGGTAGATACTTTCCAACCCAACAAACAAGGCTTTGCAACCGCTTGCGGCGGCCAGGCACAGAAACTCCTCATCACGCAGCGAAGCCAGGGTGGCCTGGCTGGTCCACCATTTTTTAAGCGGGATGAGGGCCTGGAAAAGGGCTTTGGCATAACGCGGGTTGGCCCCAATATTATCATCCCAAAAGACAACCCCTTTGTCGGCTATGGCCGCCACTTCAGCGGCCACTTCTGTCACCGGGCGGAAGCGCATGCGGTTGGCCTGGGGGTACAGGTGGGGGATGGAGCAATAATCGCAGCGGTGCGGACAGCCCCGCGTGGCGATAATCGCTCCTTTGGTGGCCCACCATTTATTCCAGCCGCCGTGTTCAATCAAATCCCGGCGGGCAAAAGGGAGTCCAGCGAGCGTGGCCGGCCTGGCGCAACGATAAATCTTCTTTTGGCCCGGCAGCACTTCAACCGTAGCCTGGGTGGCTTCATCGAGGAGATGAGAGCCAGCGGGATAATGAACTTCGTATTCGACATCCCGTAAGACAAAGGCCCACACCGTTTCCGCCTCGCCCACAACCACAATGTCCACGTGTTCAATAACCTCAGCAGGCAGCAGCGTGGCATGCGGCCCGCCCATCACCACTTTCACCCCTCGTTGTCGAAAAGCTTCGGCCAGCTCGTAGGCGTGTAGCGCGCCGGGAGTGGCGGCGGTTATTCCAACCAGGTCATAAGTACACCGAGTATCTACCGGGTGGGTAATTTCATCGGTATGGCTTACTTGCCAGTGAGCAGGCGTCAGTGCGGCCAACAAGGGCATGGTTAACTGCGGAAAGCGGATTAATTCCCGCGCTCGCGCTTGCAGGGTTAAGGGGTCTTCAGCCGTAATCAGGTGTAAGCGCATAGAGTCCTTCGTAAATAAAGACGCGATGAGGCGAATATTCGTCGCGTCACCGCGTCATCGCCTCATTTTCATTACGCCTCGCAAACCAGCCAGCTTACCCGAAGCGCCGGCGGTTTTCTAAAAACCAGGCCGCGCGGGGGGACAGCTTCGGGGAGTTCCAACTGCAAAGCGGGCAGGCGGGCGAGCAGTTGGGCCAGGGCAACGTGAGCTTCCAGCCGGGCCAGGTGCAGCCCCAGGCAGACATGGGGACCTTGAGCAAAGGTCACATGCGAGCGTAAATTGGGCCGGAAGGGGTCAAAGGTGTCGGGGTTGGCAAACACCGCCGGGTCGCGGTTGGCGGCGGCCAGCGAAACCTGCACCAACTCGCCCACCTCAATCTGAGCTTGCCCCAACCGCACATCCTGGACTGCATAGCGGTCAACCACCGCCGCGGCCGGCTCCAAGCGCAGCGACTCTTCAATCACCGCCGGCAGCAACGAGGAATTGCGGCTGACCCGGTTGAGGATGTCGGGCTGAGTCAGCAAGAAATAGAGCGCATTGGCAATCATCCCTTCGGTGGTCTCGATGCCGCCAAAGAGCAGCACCGCCGCGTTGGACACAATTTGATCGTCAGACAGTCCACCGGCCCCGCTCGCCACGGCAGCCAGCAGGCTTGTTTCCGGCGGGCGCTTCAAAGCCGGAAGCAGGCTGTCCTTCAGCGCGGCAAAAGCCGTCCGTCCAGCCTGGCTGACCGGCTCTCCGGCGGTGACCCGCGTGACCGCGTCAACAATGGCATCATACCACCCCAGCACCGCCGCCACCGAAGCGTCCGTATCGTCCAGCCCCAGCGCGGTGATCATCGTCTTCACCGCCAGCGGGCCGGCAAACTCGCGCCGCAGTTCGGCTCGGCCCCTGGCTGCCAGACCATCAAGCAGTTCCGCCACATGCGCGGCTACCACCCCACTAAAGCGGCTCTGCACCGCCCCCTGGCGAAATGGGGCTTCAAACGGGCCGCGATGGCGCAGATGTTCACCGCCATCCAGCGACAACATGCCTGGCCCCACTACCTGGGCCGTCGAAAAGCCGGGATGATCCACCGTAAAGAGGGCAGGTTTGCGCATCACCTCGACAGCCAAATCACGCCGGGTAACCAGCCAGGCATTAAGCGCCGGCAGCCACGAAACCGGCTCGACTGCCCGCAGCCGGTGCAGGATCGGATGGATATCGTTTTCTAAATCAGCCAGGGTAATACTCGCGCCTACAGGAAACGGGTCAAGACGAGACATGTTGAAATTATACTTATTGAGCTATTAGTGAGAAAAAAATGAGGCGTGATACGTAAATTGTAAATCCAAAATCGTAAATCGTCTAGTACTTCGTTCCCAAACTGCTCAAACTAATTTCAAACTTCGCTGCTGTATACTTTACAGTGTTAAAGGTTTCTGCCAAAAGTTGGTCCTGCCAAAATAATTGGAGATTTCTAACTTTTGTGATAAGCTAGGGTTCAACTAACCCTCAATGTAATTTGCGAAGGGATAGAACGTGTTATCAGATCCAATGATGTTATCCAGCCAGGCCATTTTTCCGGTGGGTATTGCTATTGCCTACCTGGCCCTGGGCTTGTTTATGTTATCCAGCCGCCGGCCCGACACCCCTCTTGACCGGCTTTTTCTGGCTTATCTTTTTCTGACTGTCGTCTGGATGCTTGACCTGGTGTTGATCATTAGCCAGGTTGTTTCGCCGCTGTCCGGCTTTAGCTGGGCCGACCTGGCCCCTTACATTCTGGTCCTACTGGGCGTAACCTACTGGACCTTTGCCCGCGCCTTTTTGCACCCCACCTGGCAGTCCCCCTGGGGATGGGCTATGGGCGCACTGGGATTGGCGCTTACGGCCACGTTCCAGGCCGACTGGCTGGTTTTGCCGCCGGACCTGTTTGCCTGGAGCAATGGTTGGGTTCACCCCGGCAATATCGCTTTTGTGCTTGGCGTCGGCTGGTGGTTGGCCTATATGGTTCTGGCCGCATACGGCGGCATGGTCCTGGCTACTCACACGCCTAGCCCGGCTCATAAAAACCGCATTCTATACCTGATTATCTCCACTTTATTACTCATCGCCGGCTACGGGCTATATCTAAGCCTGCGCGACCCCTTCTGGACCATGGGTTTGATTGTTATTGGGGTGGGCGGGGCCCTGGCTACCTATACAGTCATGGTCGAAAACCTGCCCGACCTGGGTACAGGCGGCCGGCGGGTCATCGGCGTGATTATCGTTACCCTGATCACGGTGGTGGTTTACCTGTTTGGTATCTACCTGGTGCGGTCGGTTTTGGGCGACTTTCTGGCCCAAACCCTGGCCGGCTACCTGGATCGAAACCTGACCGTAGCCGTTGTTACCGCCCTGTTGCTGACAATTATCCACACCCCCATCCGGCAGGTTAGCCAGTATCTCACCAACCGGCTGTTGTTCGGCCAGCATTACGACTATCAAGATGTTATTCAGAAATATACCCAACTGATCAGCAACCGGCTTTACCTGGGCGAGTTGGCCCACCTGGCGATGAGCCACATCAACCAGGTTTTGGGCTTAAGTCGCAGCGCTCTGTTCATCCTCGAATCCGAATCGGACGAACAGTTGAATTTGCGCACCCTGCCGGCCATGGGCACCAACGGCGTGCCCAAAACCATTACCCTTAAAAAAGAGACGCCCATCACCCAACGCCTCATCGTCGAGCGGCGGCCGCTGGCCCAGTACACCATTGACATCTCGCAGCAGTTCAAAAGCGCGCCGGAATACGACCGCCAAACCCTGCGGGCGCTCAACTACGAGTGGTTCATCCCCATTTTGAAAAAGGAACAACTGATTGGTATTTTTGCCCTCGGTCCCAAGAAATCGGGCCGGCCTTACAGCGCCCAGGACATGCGCCTGCTCAACACCCTAGCCGACCAGACCGCACTGGCCCTGGAAAACGCCACCCTCTTTGACGGCATGCAGCGCAACCTGGCCGAGATGACACAGATGAAAAATCTGATGGCCAATGTATTTGACAGTATGGACAACGGGGTTATCACCACCGACATCCTGGGCAAAATCACCCTTTATAACCGCGCCGCCGAAGCCATTTTGGCCGTGCCCTCGGAGCAATGCGTCGGCCTGCCCTACAGCGAGGTTTTGACCGCGCTGAACAACACCATTTTCCCTAACCTCATTGCCAATGTAGCCCGGCGCGAAAATCACTACTCCGATTATGAGATTATTTCGGAGCTGCCGGGCCGGGGCCGGGTTAACCTGAGCCTCAACCTGGCCCCCTTAAAGGACGCCCAAAATCAAACCCAGGGCGTAACTATTGTAGTGGACGATGTGACCGAAACCAAGCGGCTGCGGGCCGTCCACGATATGTTCCGGCGCTACCTGTCGCCGGCGGTGGTAGACCGGCTGCCCTCTAACCCGGTTGACCTGCAACTGGGCGGGCATCGCCAGGAGATTAGTATTTTGTTCGCCGATATTCGCGGCTTTACTACCTTTAGCGAAAAGCTGCCGCCCGAAGAGCTGGTGGACACTCTCAACGAATACCTTTCGATGGCCGCCACTTCGATTTTAATGTTTGAGGGCACGCTGGATAAGTTTATGGGCGATGCGGTCATGGGCATTTTTAACGCCCCGCTGGAACAGACCGACCATGTCATTCGGGCCGTCCGTGCCGCCGCGACCATGCAGCGGGTTATCAGGGACTACCATCACAACATCGGCCAGGAGCGCGGTCTGACCTTTGGCATCGGCATCCATGTCGGCGAGGCGGTAGTGGGCAATGTCGGCATGTCGGACCGCATGGATTACACCGCCATCGGCGACACGGTCAACGTGGCCAAGCGCATCCAGGAAAATGCGCCGGGCGGCAAGGTGCTGCTGAGCAAAGCAGTTTACCAGATGGTCAAGGACTCGGCCAAGGCTGTTTTCTATCAGGAAATGCAACTGCGGGGCCGGGCGCAGCCGATCACGACGTATGAGTTGGTGAGTATTGATTAGGAGTGTTCATGAGCCAACGGCACGTCACGCTCATAAAAATCTTTTGCCGACGATGACCGGAGACCGAGGACCCGGCTGTTTGCTATCTTCCGGTCTTCCGCCCCCGGTCCTCGGTCGTATTTACGAAGGACATGGGAGATTAGAGACTGCGGGCGCATCGGGTCGCCGGGATAGGGGTCTTTGCTCAGGAAAATGGCGTTGGAAGGGTCATACCATCTGGCCCGCAGATGCAAGAGTTGAACATCGTTTTCCCACCACTCACCGCTGAAACCGTAAGGAGGTTGGAAGGTTGCAGGGTTGGCAGGTGGGAGATTGCCATAGGGATCGAAGTCGCGCCGTGAAACAACCGTCGTGCCGCTCATCACCTGCCGGATACTGCCCAGACCATCGGGCAGCAGGTAGACCTGTTGGTTGGCGGCGTTCTGGGCCATCGTTACCCCGGGCAGATGCAGGTATTTTGTGCCCTGGCTGGTGTAGATGACTTCCGGTAAGGCTAAGGCTGAGTCTAAGGCGAAGTTGGTGGTCGTCGCGCCCACCATTTGGCGGACGCGGTTGTTTAAGCCATCGTAAGCAAAGCTGGCGGTGACGCTGTCGGTTCGAGCGAGGTTGGTCAGCCGGTTGGCGGCGTCAAAGGTGTTTGTTAAAGAGCCGGTGTTGAGCAGGTTGCCGTTGGCATTCCAGGTATACGCCTGCCCATTGGCATTGACAAGTCATCTTGTGGTCTTAAAACAAAAGCCACTCCGCGTTGAGTAGCTTTTTGATTTGGTGGATAAACAACCTGTAGGCTTACTGAGGAGGGAGTTTACTTGATGCAGATAACTGTTTTGTTACGGCAACAGATAACTGTTCTATTATGATAAGAGTTTCACCTAAAAATCCTGGATGATAAAGGTCTGCATCAATATCTTCATAGTTTCCCAAGTGATATAGAGCGTGCCATCCTGTGTTAGACCAAGGATATACCAAATCATGTAGGATGGAGACAATTTGGATGGGTGAAAGATCAGATGTACTAACTATTTGCTCCACTCTGCTTACAAACGCTTGAAGTTCCTGATATAAATCCTGCCAATCGTCGTTAAGACGCTGAATAGCTGCTGATTCACATTCCAACAACTTGAGGCTTTTAATTATTTCTACGAAATTTACTTGATCTACTGAGATATTGTTCGGGTTCTGTGTGGAGGCATCCTCTAATTCCCAATATTCTTCAAGATAGGCCTCTAGCACCTTATAACCATAAGCCAATTCGGCAGCTAGATAGCTCATTAGTTTAGCTATTTCCCGCAGACGGAGAAAGTGTGCCAACCAAATGTCAGCATTTATCTCCATCTCCTCCAGTTTATTGGTAAAAATAATGAACTCTTTGGCCAGGATGTACTGCTGTGCAATGTAAAAAGCAACCTTCATGGCTAAAGAAGAACGAAGAACCAGAGGTTTTATCTTACCAAAAATTGTGTCAATTAAATCTGGCAGATTGTTCATAACTCTCCTTGATAATAGTGGGGTGGAGTCCAAAGCGATGCTTTGAACCCCACGTTTTTCATTCATCGGTGTTTGTTAGCTCATAAGATCTCGTCGGTTATTATTTGTGCCTACTGCCCTAGTAATTCTTCTAGGATTTCTACTTGCAATCGCATCCTTTCGACTTCTTGACTATAACCCCCGCTTTCCAGAATTTGACGATATTTCTCCTCATGTTTAGCCAGAGTCTTGCGAAGAGAATTTAATTCTTGCTCTACACGTCTCCGTGGTGCCTTTTGCATTTGATTGTACCAAGACTCTAACCAAGACGGTACCTCTTGAGCTGTCCAAGTATTAGGTAACTCAAACCCCGGATTTGCGGGAAATGGAGATGAAAGTGGCATTTCCGGCCCAAATGAGGGGAACGTCCAAGTATTCGGCATCGAGTAGGGCGGTACACCTGCCGGCCAATCAAGGCACTGCGGTTCAGCAGCCGGAAACGGCGATTGCTGGCTGTATACCCCAGGTGGAAGGTTGCTAAAGCCCGGCAAAACTTGCCCCACCTCTCTTCCCGCATAAGCAATTGCCGGAACCGCCAGGGCTATCAGGGCAACGATAACCGTCCCTGCCCCAGGGGATTCATACAACTGGGAACCGCCACTCCCTCCGGTGAGACAGTTATCATACTCCACGACCGCCAGATTGCCCCCGCCGATACAACCCATCAACCCACTCGGGTCCACCCGATTAACCGGATTCCCCTCGACATAACTGAAACCATTCATGGACTGCGGGCGCAGTGGGTCGCCTGGCCAGGGGTCTTTGCTCAGGAAGATGGCGCTGGAAGGGTCGTACCACCTGGCCCGCAAATGCAAGAGTTGAACATCATTTTCCCACCACTCGCCGGTAAAAGCGAAGGGCGGCATCGTTACCGGCTCAGTTGCGCCTGCTGGGGTGACCGGCACCTCATTTACATCCAACTGGATCGCCGGAAATTGAGTATTGGCGCTCAGGTGGAGAAATAACGCAACCGGCGTCTTCGTCACCGGGGTAGTATAAGTCGGATTGAAACTGCCCTGGATCGAGGGATAGTCATAGATGTAATCCGTGCTTCTATCAGCATAGTAGACGGAGAATCGCGAAGTTGTAAAGGTTGGGGCTGTCATTACCGCGCTAATCGTCAGCGAGCCGGGCACACCACTGAGCCGCCTCTCAACTGTAAGCCCCGAACCGGCCCCCGTGGCCGACAGCCGCATCAGCCCCGGTGGATTAGATAGCGATATTGTTCCTGACCCTGATATAACTGCATTGAGCGGGTTCCACCCTTCCAAATTGGCGTTGAACGTGTTACGGAAAGAATTGGTCGCTTGGGGCTGCCCGTAGGGGTCGTACTCGCGCCAACCCACAACTTCTGTCCCGCTTATGACCTGCCGCACCGAACCTAAGCCATCATTGAGCAGATACACGCGCTGGTTGGCCGAGTTCTGGGCCATCGTCATCCCCGGCAGGTGCAGGTAACGTGTACCCTGATTGGTAGCAATGACTTCCGGTAAGGCTAAGGCGGAGTCTAAGGCGAAGTTGGTGGTTGTCGCGCCAACGGTTTGCCGCACTCGGTTACCCCAGCCATCATAGGTTACTTGTAAGGCAGCATCCGCCCCCACACTGGAAATCAAACGATTAGCAGCGTCGTAGGCGTTGGTGATCACCCCAGTATTTGTTAAGTTGCCGTTGTTGTCCCAAGTATACGCCCGATTGTTGACCTGGGTCAAGCGGTTGGCAGTGTCATATTGATAGATGGTTGTTTGGAGGTGAGAGGCCTCCTCTAGACGATTGCCAGCCGCATCGTAGGTATAAACGTAGTTTTCGCCGGTAGAGTAGCGGGCATTGGTCAAACGGGAGAGGCTGTCGTAGGTATAGACCAAGGTGCGGGTGATCCCCGACCCAACAAGGGCGGTTGCGAAGAGGGAGGAGTCGCTGTGGTAGATAAGCGGCAGGAAAAGGGTTAGATTGGGGTCAGGGGTCAGGGATTAAGGGGCAGAGGTTAGGGGCTGGGGAGCAGTCAGGGTGGCAGCCGTAGTCCCACCTTTAAGGATGAGCGGCAGGTACAAAATCGCCTGGCGGCTGTCGCTGGTCGGCGGTTCGCCACTGTTATCTGGGCCTTCTCCGATCAGGCTAAAAGGACTAAGAGAACCACTACCACCGGGTATAACCAACGTCTCGGTGACGCGCCGCCGGTTGCCGGCTGCGTCCAGGGTGTAGTCGTAAATCGCCAAATCGCCGGCGCTGCTGCTGTGATTCAACCGGGTCAAGCGGCCGGCGGGGTCATAGAGGTAGGTTGTTGTTACCCCGGTGGGCAAATTCAAGGTCGCCAGCCGCCCGGCGGTGTTATAGGTGTAGGTGTAGCGCCCGCCGGTCCAATCGGTGACATTTTTCAGGCGATTGACCGCATCGTAGGTGTAGCTAACCCCCTGGTTATTCGGATAGGTCAGGCCGGCGCGCGGGCCGGCCAGGTGGTAGGTGTAGGTGATGGTCTGCCCGGCCCCATTGGCGCTGCCGGTCAGGCGATACAACTTGTCGTAGCTGTAGCTGGTTGTGCCCGTGCCGTCTAGCATGCTGGTCACGTTGCCCATCTTGTCGTAGTTGAAGGTTACATCGGCGGTGCTGCCGGGGTAGTTGATGAACTTCACCCGGTTGGCCGGATCATATTGGTAATTTACGATTTCAGATTTTGGATTTACGATTTGGGCCAGGTTGCCCACGCTGTCATAGGTGTAGACAGTGGTGTGGGTCAGCGGGTCGGTCAGGGTGATGAGGCGGTTGAGAGCGTCATACTGGAGAGTTTGGATTTTAGAGTTTGGATTTTGGATTTGGGTCAGGTTGCCGACCGGGTCATAGTCGCACGGTGGTCCGGGACAAGCAAAATAAATTTTAGCTCCGCCTCCTAAATTGTCTTCAGGTCCCAATACATTCTCTGGAGTTATTGACACAAACTGAGTTACTTGAGGAATAGAACTTGAGCCTACATTAACCACCGCCATCGGGTATAGCCACTGCCCTACTTGACTTTGTTTATGGGGGATAAAGGATGAGGGGAGGGTTGGCGGGTTTTCAGCGGGCTTGCTTATGGTAAGGTCTTTTTGGTCAGGGACATTTGCCGTTGGTGAAGTTTCTATGATTTCGGCCAGTTTAGGTGTCTCGACCAAAGCTTGGCTAAACGCCGGTGTCGTGGAATATTTGTCCGTTGCTGCGGCTGAAACTAATGAGGGGGGGCGGCAGCAAGCTGCTCAATAAGGTAGTAATCAGGACAACATTGAGCCAACGGGCGAGACGGGTGGAAAGCGTAAGCATAGGGGATCCTCCTAAGAAAAGTGGACGGTAGATGGTAGACGGTAGACAGGGGTAATACATCCCTGCTACCTTGCTACCTGCTACCTTTTCAAGGTGAAATAGAAATTGGACTAAACAAAAAACGCGCTAACCGCTTTTGCCTCCTTGTTTAGAGAAACAATCGCCGTTAGCGCGTTGAGCGTCGTTAATTTTTATTTTGAGTTCAGGAAGGGAGGATGGATGGATGGATGGATGGATGGATGGATGGATGGATGGATGGATGGAATGAAAGAAGAGAGGGGTAGAGAGTGGAGAGGGTTACGAGATTTGGTTAAGGTTGTGGCAGAGGGGTGGGTTTTGGTCATCCTGGTTGTCTTAATTGATTGCTGGTTTGACAAAACAAAACCATCTGTTACCCTAGCACTACTTCACAAGAATTTTATTAGAATTTCATGGGAATTTGGTTGGAAGTTTGAGGAAAAGGTTAAAGAGGCTGGCAGGTAGAGATTAAGATTAATAATCTCCACGCCAAGCGTCTAATCTCCAGAAGAATAAGATGTTCTACTTGGAGATTGATCTTTACAGTTCTTAGTCCGCTCAAAACGCCACTGGCCCAGCAAAGCGTGGGGCCAGACACACAAGGCCGGCGGCAGCGTGGCCCGTAATCCCCGTGCTTGCCGGGCCAGCCACTGTAGCCGCCGCTCCCGCCGATCATCCCAGGGGATATTAAAATCTGCTCGCAGCCGGGGCGGCAGCAAGCCCAACCCGGCAAAGCTAACGGCGCGGATAAGGGCTCCCGGCGGCGAACCAAAGATGGTCGCGGTCACCTCGCGGGCCGTATCGCCCACGGTCAGCGTGTCACTGTTGAACATCCTTTCCACATAAGCGGTAAAATCGGCGTAGGCCGGCGGCAACACCGGGGCCGGAATGCCCAGCATGCGGCCCAGCAACCGGCTGTCGCGGTAATAAGCTTCTTTTTCGGCCAGACTCAGCGGCCGGACAAACAAATCGTGGACCAACAGGATCGAGTCAATTAACGTCGCCAGCACCCACAGCTTGAGGTGAGGGTCGTTGGCTTGATACCCGGTTTGGGCCGCAAACGGCCCCACGCTGGTGGGCAAAACCCCCTCAACCGCCCGATGGCAGCGATAAACCCGGCCCACCGCCCGGCGGGCGGTTTCGGCACTACCAAACGTGGCATCCACCATCATAAACACCGTACGATACAACCGGCCCAGCGAGTCGCGCCGGAAGTTGCTGTGCTGAGCCACCCCCGCTGCCACCAGCGGATGGGCCAGTTCTAGCATCACCGCCCGCGCCCCTGCCAGAATTATCAACAATTCCCGGTTTACCTGCCAAAAAGCCTCATCGGGCGAAAAGTAGCCGTAAGGCGTAGAGGGTAAAGGGAGAGTTTCATTCATAGATTTGACTTTCATAAATGTCCTCCTAATCTCCCAATTCCGGCGCTAAAACGCCGGCTGAAACGGGTGGGTGGGTGGAGAGGACTGTCGGAAGATTAATCTGTCGCTGCATATCTACAGGGGCATTGTTTCTGAGTCTTTTCAGGCAGTAAAAACCATTCATCATCAGGGATAAGAGAACGGCCCCCAACCGTAAACGAAAGAGTGACCGCAAGCTTCGTTTGGCGGCATATTTGAACGAAAAAGCGGTGCGCCACAACATCCGGTGGGCTTGCAACAGTTCAGTGGGACTCATCTGCTGGGGCTGGAAGGTGACGTTATAACCACTGTAATATTCCCATCCCCGTCCCGTAAGCAGCCGGTCTTCCTGCTCCAGTTTATCGTAGAGGGGAGTCCCGCGAAAGGGGGTGAGGATACTCAAAAAGGGCACATCTACGCCAATGTCGTAAAGCTGCCGGGCCATATCCTCGATGCTGGCCGGGGTATCGCCATCAAATCCAGCAATAAAACCGGCCATCACCGCGATGCCGCGTTGATGCACTTTCTCGATGCAGGCGCGATAGTGCTCGGCTTTGTTCTGGCGTTTGTTAGCATCCTTGAGCGACTCTTGCCCAAACGTCTCAATGCCGAAAAAAACGCCGATACAGCCGGACTGCTGCATCAAATCGAGCAGCTCTTCATCTTTGGCGATGTCCAGGCTGGCCTGGGTTAACCACCACTTTTTGAGCGGGATCATCGCCCGCAGCAGTTCTTTAACGTACTTACGGTTGGCGGTGAGATTGTCGTCCCAAAACCAGACTACTTTGCGCTGCCACCATTGGCTGAAGTTGTTGTACTCGATATCCTTGATAACCTCGGCTACCGGGCGAGTGCGAAAGCCGGGATTGAGCGTCGGCACGGTGCAGAAGGAGCAGGTGAAGGGGCAGCCTCGTGTAGTTTGAATCACCCGTTTGATAAAGAAGGCGCCGGGCAGTAAATCGTAGCGAGGCGTGGGCAGGTTGAGTAAAGGCTGCGTCTGGCCTTGGTAGATGGACTTCAACACCCCTTGCTCCGCATCGGTCAGCAGTGTAGCCCAAACCGACTCCGCCTCACCGACCACCACCGCGTGGCAGTATTGCAGCGCCTCAGTTGGAGAAAAGGTTACGTGCGGGCCGCCCATCACCACGATTTTGCCTTTTTGCTTGAACAGGGCAGCCAGCCGGTAGGCTTCCGGGGCGAAACCGCTGAAGAAGGAGAGGGCAATCAAATCGGCGTCAGTATCCAAGTTGACCGGCTCTACCTGCTGATGCGTTACCTTAACCTCAAATCGAGGCGGAGTAATCGCCGCCAAATGGATGCCGGTAATCGGCGGCACAAAATTAGCTTCGTGGCCTTTCTCGTAGCGCGGCATATAAACGACGATAATTTCGATCTTCATAGAATTCCCCTTTCTTGGCTCACCGGAGTGCCTGGGATAATAAGTTAAAATAAACTACCCAGCCCGTAATCACCCCAACCACCAAAACAGCCAGCAAGATGTATTTCCCCACTTTTTGCAGATGAGCCAGGCTGATAACCGCCAGAAACAAAACCAGGAGTGACATCATCAACGCCGTAGGATGTTTGTTCACTGCTGCCTCGCTAAAAAGAATGGAGATTGGAGATTAGAGATTGGAGATTAAAGATGATAAAATCTCCAATCTCCATTCTCCTCTGCACCAATTTGACCCTATTCTAAACTAACTGTCCCTTCGCTATCCACCCCTTGAGCGCATCATTTAAAGCACTCAAGTGCTTGACAACCCCCGGCTCCTCTGTTACCCTAAAAAGCAATCAACCAATTCAACATTTAACCTTCTACCATCATAACCTGCAAGGCTATGCTCACCCTCCTCATCGTCGAAGACAATCCAAAACTCCGTGCTGCCCTCAAAATCGGCCTGGCCGCGACCGGCACTGTCGCCGTCAGCCACGACTGCGGCAGCGGCGAAGAAGCGCTGGCCTACTGCCTGGAAGCAGCCAATAAGACCTGTCAGGTTTCTGAAAACCTGACAGGTCTACCTGATGTGATTCTGATGGACGTGCAACTGGCCGGAAAGATGAACGGCATCGAAGCTGCCGTTGCCATCCGGCGTGAGTTTCCCCGCCTGCCGGTGGTCTTTTATTCCATCCAGGACGACGACGCTTACTATCGCGATTTTCGGCGTTCCGGCATCCTCAGCCACTACGCCTACGTCCGCAAATCCAACTATTTGCTGCCCCAAATGATTGTGCCGTTGCTGCAAGACGCCGTAGCCGGACGCAGTTTTATTGACCCCGACATCGAATCACGGGTGCAGGAAGTGCGCCACAAAGATGAACAGTCGCCGCTGGCCCTGTTGGAACCCAACGAGCAGGCGGTGGCAAAATTGCTGGCCCAGGGCTTGAGCAACGAGCAGATTGCCGCCCGCCTCGGCTTCCGCGATAAGCGCACTATCAGCCGCACCAACGGCCAGATTTACGCCGCCTGGGGCCTGGCCGAAAGCGCCACCGACGAAAAAATCGCCCGCACCCGCGCCGCCTTGATTCTCCACACCGGCCGGCTCATCGCCTGGGACGCCGCAGGCATCGCCCGCGTGCAGAACGAGCGAGGGGAGTGGATCGTATGGGAAGGATAAGCAGCAGGGGAGCTGAGGAGCAGAGGAGCAAGGGAGAATTTTTCACCTCTGCGCCTCTGCTCCCCCACTCCCCTGCTCAAACACCATGACCGGCAACCTGCTCCTCGACTGGGCGATTATCGCCGTCTCCTTGTTCAACACGGTTTTGCTGCTCTGGCTGGGTCTGACTGTGGTGCTGACAACTGACCACCGCTCCTGGGGGGTCTGGCTGGTAGGCGGCGGGCTGCTGACCAGCGGCGCTTTTTTTGTCAGCCATACCGCTATTCTGGGCTATGGCCTGCATACGCTAGGCCAGGGCTTGAACTTTTGGTGGCGCACCGGCTGGCTGCCGGTGGTTATTTCGCCGCTGGCCTGGTATGTAGCCATGCTCTGGTACGCCGGATTCTGGCAGTGGCGCATCGGCCCGGAGTCTCCCGTGCAGCTGGGCCGGCAGCGGTTCGGCTTGATTGTCGCCCTGCTGCTGGCGATGATCCTGGTCGGGCTGCTCATCTTTGCCAACCCGCTGCCCTCGTTTATCCAGGTCAGCCAGCTTCAACTTTCGGCCACACCCGAAGTCGGCGGCATCCCAGTGTTGATCCTGGTTTATCCGCTCTACATTCTGCTCTGCATCGGCCTGTCGCTCGACGCGCTGCGCCATCCCGCTCCTTCGGGCCGGGTGATGGGTGATCTGGCCCGCCGCCGGGCGCGGCCCTGGCTCATCGCCGCTTCGCTCAGCCTACTGTTGGTCAGCCTGCTGGTCGGCTGGGTGATGGTCTGGGTCGTGCTCAATGCTCGACAGGCGTTTCCACCGGGCGGCTTCTTCACCCACCTGGCGCTGACCATCGGCTGGTTTGACCTGGTGATTGACCTGCTAATCGCCTCTGCCGTCGTTTTGATGGGCCGGGCCATTGTCTCTTATGAAGTGTTTACCGGCAAAACGCTGCCCCGGCGCGGCTTTTTCCGCCACTGGCGCAGTGCGGTCATCCTGGCCGCCGGCTATGGGGTGGTGGTTGGCGGGACCATTGCCATCCAACTGCGGCCTATTTATAGTTTGCTACTGACGACCATGCTGATGGTCGCTTTCTACGCCCTGTTCAGTTGGCGCTCCTTTGTCGAGCGGGATCAGTACATCCATCATTTGCGGCCTTTTGTGACCAGCCAGCGGCTTTATGATCACCTGTTGGCAGCCACGCCTTCCGCCGAGGAGAGTTTAGGCGAAGCCGGCTCGTTCCAGGCCCTCTGCGCCGACATCCTGGGCGCGCGCCTGGCCTACCTGCTCCCCCTGGGTGCGTTAGCTCCTTTGGTCGGCCCGCCGCTCGTCTATCCCCATAACACTCCTCTGCCCCCCCGCCCCCCCGCTCCCCTGCTGGCCTCCCTCACCCCCCAAACCATCTGCCTCCCCCTCGACCCCCAGCATTACAGCGGCGTGCTGTGGGCTGTCCCGCTGTGGAGCGAGCGCGGCCTGATCGGCCTGCTGCTGCTGGGTGAAAAGGGCGACGGCGGCCTCTACACCCAAGAGGAGATGGAAATTGCCCGCGCCAGCGGCGAGCGACTGATTGATACCAGGGCCAGCGTCGAGTTGGCCCGCCGGTTGATGGCCTTGCAGCGCCAGAGGCTGACCCAAACCCAAATCCTTGACCAACGAACCCGCCGCGTGCTGCACGACGAAATTCTGCCCAGCCTGCATACCGCCATGCTCATGCTGACCGCCGACCGCCGACCACCGACCGGCGATAATCTCCAATCCCCAATCTCCAATCTCCAATACCCAGAGGGCACGATGTCTCCAATCTCCCTCCTCACCGACATTCACCACCAAATCTCCGACCTGTTGCGGGAACTGCCGGCGGCGGCAGCTTCGGAGGTGAGCCGGCTGGGGCTGGTGAACGCGCTCCGCCGGGCTGTGGCCGACGAATGGGGCCGGGCTTTTGACGGCGTCGAGTGGCATGTCGAGCCGGAAGCAGAAGTCAAGGCGCAAACCCTCCCGCCCCTGACCGCCGAAGTGCTTTTTTACGCCGCCCGCGAAGTGGTCCGTAACGCCGCCCGTCACGGCCGAACCGAAGCATCCAGCTCGCTCCAGCTCAAAATCTGTATTTCCTGGCGCGACAGGCTGGAACTGGTCATCGAAGATAATGGAGCGGGTTTGACAACCACCAACAGTTCCGCGGCCGGCGGCAGCGGCCAGGGTCTGGCCCTGCACAGCACCATGATGGCCGTCGTCGGCGGAACGCTGGCAGTGGAGAGTACGCCGGGAGCCTACACACGGGTTACGTTGAGCCTGCCATCCTGACACTTGACACATGACACCCGACATTTATTTTCAAAGGGGATTGTCATTACCCCCCAAACCCGATATAATGAAAGGATAGGAGTCGCCGGGCGAAACGAGTTATGCCAGAACCCGATTTACAAGCATTACTACGAGCAGGGATTACCGCCGCCAAAGCCGGTCAGCGCGAGCAGGCCCGCCAATCACTGCTGCGGGTCATCGAGCAGGATGAGGCCAGCATCCCGGCCTGGCTCTGGCTCAGCACGGTACTTGACGACCGGGAGGAGCGCCGCATCTGCCTGGAAAACGTGCTGACCCTGGACCCGGACAACACCCATGCCCGTGCAGGCTTGCTTCGACTGGACCAGCCGGCCCAAGAGGACCGCAAACCGGAGACCCATTCGACACTCCCTGCGGTCGCAGGGCAAGCCGCAAACCGCAGCCTACCGCCTCCTGTTGATCCCCCCCTTCAAGTAGAACCAAAACCATCTGTAACTTCGTCACAACTCCGCTCTAGCCGTTATACCCGTCTACACCCCCGGCCCCCGGCCCCTTCGACCCCGCCCCCCGGAAATGGCTGTCCTTTCTGCCGCAAACCTATCTCCGCTACGGCCACCCTCTGCCCTCATTGTCAGCTTCCCTTGGTCATGAACTGCCCCGCCTGTGGCGCAGAAACCGATGTCGAGCAACCGGCCTGTCCCCGCTGCGGCCAGGCGATGGGCAACTATCGCCGCAAGGTGAGCTACTTCAGCAGCCTGGCTGCGGCTTATCAGGCCAACAACCACCCCGAAGACAGTCTCAAAGCCTGGCAAGCCGTCCAGACCCTCGAACCGGATTACCCCGACCTGCACTTTTACCTGGGGAAAGCCCAGATGGGTTTGGGGCGAGAAGACCGAGCGACGAACAGCCTCCAGCGCGCCCTTAAAGAAAACCCCAAATCTACGCAGGCGCATTATGCCCTGGCCGAGATGTTACGGCTGCGGGGTGAGATTGAAGAGGCTTATCCCTACTATCTCAAAATAACCCAACTCGACCCCAAGCATGGCCTGGCCTGGCTGCGTTTAGGCCAGCTTTACGAGCAAGCGCGGCGGTCAAAGGATGCCCTTCAGGCTTACCAACGCGCCGCCAAATTGCTTGAAACCGGCACGATGGAGAGCCAGCAAGTTCGACAGCAACTGCATCTGCTCCAACCCGCGCTGCCGGAGGCGATGATGACCGGCTGGTCGGAGTTGATCCGCCAAATGAGCGGGCCGGTGCTGGTTGGTCTGTTCGCGGTCTTGCTTGATTCCGGCCTGTGGCCCTGGTGGATTGACTGGAGCGGCTGGCTGGGCCTGCTGCTGACCCTGCTGGGCGCATTTCTGTGGGTAAGCGGCGATAGTTTGCCGCGCAATCCGCTGATTTGTCAATTAGTCGGTCAAGCAGGACTGGCAGAAACAGACTTACGGCAGCCTCTGGCCCTCTTTGGCCTATTTTGCTGGCTCTTTGCCTTTGCCTTAATTGTCATGCCCATTGGCCAATCCTGGCCTGAGCCGCCAATTCCATGAAGTTAATTGTCATTATCCTCACCATCATCGCCAGTTATTTCTTTTTACTGCCGTTAAAAGATCGCCGGCATCGCAAAAAAGGCTTCCCCTGGATGACCCTGAGCCTAGTTATCCTCAATGTGCTAATTTTTATAGGGGTTAGCCTGTTTCTGGCTCGCTATACTGAGGAAGATGGATTTATCAAACTCTATCCTTTTCTGGAAGTACCTCAATTGATCCTCAATAGGCAAGGCCTGGGCGTCTTTTCTGTGGTAAGCAGCGGCTTTCTGCACGGGGGTATTGCTCATTTAGTGGGCAATATGTTTGCCCTCTGGTTTTTTGGCCGCAAAGTAGAAGATGCCACCGGCCCCGTGCGGTTTCTCTTTCTTTACCTGCTGTGTCTCTTTACCAGCAGCATCTTTGATGCGCTGACGGGCATATTTAGGGGCCAAGAGGCGCTGGCTACACCCAGTCTGGGGGCCAGCGGCGCTATTTTTGGGATTATGACCGCCTATTTGTTCCTCTACTCCGGGGAACGGATTTTGACCTTTATTGCTGTTTGGATTATTCCCGTGCCGATCCCGCTGTGGATACCCGCCTGGGTTCACATTGTGCAAAATCTGATGGTCAATGCCCTGATGGGTGAATTAGTCCAGGAAGGGTTGATCAAGACAAATGTCGGCGTTTTTGCTCATCTGGGCGGCGGTATCGGCGGACTGCTCTGTATTTTCCTCTTTGTGCATCCCGATGTGCTGGCCCAACGGCGTTAGGTAAACCTTCGTGCCTGCTCAAAAAACAGTTGTCATCACCGGCGCTTCGACCGGAATTGGCGCGGCCTGCGCTTTGCATCTCGACCGCTTGGGCTGGCGGGTTTTTGCGGGGGTGCGTAAACCCGCCGATGGTGAAGCTTTGCGCCAACAAGCCTCCGACCGGCTGACGCCCCTGCTGCTCGACGTGACCGACCCGGCGGCCATCGCGGCGGCAGCCACCGCCGTCACCGCTACGGCCGGCGAGGGTGGCCTGGCCGGGCTGGTCAATAATGCCGGGATTGCCCTGGGCGGCCCGCTGGAATTTGTGCCCATTGCCCATCTGCGGCAGCAGCTTGAGGTCAACGTGATCGGTCAAATGGCCGTGACCCAGGCTTTTTTGCCGCTGCTCCGCCGGGGGCCGGGCCGGGTGGTCAATATGGGTTCGATCAGCGGGCGGGTGGCCATGCCCTTTGTTGGCCCTTACGCTGCCTCCAAATTTGCAATGGAAGCGCTAACCGACTCGCTGCGGGTCGAACTGCGCCCCTGGGGCATCCACGTATCCATTATCGAACCCGGCCCGATTATTACCCCCATCTGGCAGAAATCCCTGGCTGCCGCGGAAGAATTGACCCAGGCCCTGCCCCCCGCCGCCCATCAACTTTACGGCGCGGCCATCGCCAAAGCGCAAGAACGGCTCGTCGCCGCCAGTCAAGCCGGCATCCCCGCCGAAGCCGTGGCCCAAGTAGTCGCCCACGCCCTGACCGCCCCACACCCCAAAACTCGCTACCCCATCGGCCACGGCGTCAGGCTCGCTATCCTCCTTGCCAAATTCATCCCCGACCGCCTCCGCGATTGGCTGATTACCCGGTAGAATGGAAGGTGGCAGATAGAAGATAGTAGATAGAAGATGGAAAGCTATCTTCTATCTACCATCTACCATCCTCTATCTTCTATCCTCCATCCTCTCTCCTCCCCCTCCGCCTTGCGCCTCCGGCAATTCACTCTATAATCGTCGGTAGATTATTAATATTCCAAGATGAGACGGTACACTACCGACAATGAAACTTTTTCGGCGGTCTGCCGTCGGCGGTCATTTCAAAGGAGAAACTATGCCACAGGATACCTTCAAAGCATGGGTGGTTGACCAAAAAGACGGGGAGATGCAAGTTGAGCTGCGGGAACTGCCGCGCGAGAGCCTGCCGGACGGCGAGGTGCTGGTCAAGGTTGCTTATTCCACCCTCAACTACAAGGATGGCCTGGCCATGACCGGACAGGGCAAGATTATCCGCAAGTTTCCGCTCGTTCCCGGCATTGACTTTTCCGGCACGGTGGTCGAGTCGGCCTCGCCCGATTACCAGCCGGGCGATAAGGTGGTGCTGACCGGCTGGGGCGTTGGCGAGAGCCATTGGGGCGGCTTTGCCCAACTGGCCCGGGTCAAGGCCGGCTGGCTGGTCCCGCTGCCAAAGGAGCTGAGCCTCAAGCAGGCCATGGGCATCGGCACCGCCGGGTTCACGGCCATGCTCTGTATCATGGCCCTCGAAGCGAAGGGTCTGACCCCCGCCGATCAACGCGAAGTGGTGGTGACCGGCGCAGCGGGCGGCGTGGGCAGTATTGCCGTGGCCGTATTGGCCAATCTGGGCTATAACGTCGTCGCCTCAACCGGGCGGGCCGAACTGCACGATTACCTGCGCTGGTTAGGGGCCAGACAAATTTTAGACCGCTCGTTGCTGGCCAAGCCCGGCCGGCCGCTGGAATCGGAGCGCTGGGCCGGGGCGGTGGATACCGTCGGCGGCGACACCCTGGCCGCGCTGCTGCCGGGCATGGCCCAGGAGACCAGCATCGCCGCCTGCGGTAATGCCGGTGGGTTTAGCCTGAATACCACCGTATTCCCCTTTATTTTGCGCGGGGTCAGCATCCTGGGCATCAATTCGGTACTGACGCCCCGGCCCCGCCGCCTCGAAGCCTGGGCGCGGTTGGCCCGCGATTTACCCCTGGAGGCGCTGGGGGCCATGATCCAGGAAGCGCCCCTGGCCGCCCTGCCCGAATTGAGCCAGCAAATCCTCAAAGGGCAGATCAAAGGCCGGGTGGTGATTGATGTGAACGCCTGACCTCAAATAAAAAGTCCCGCGTAAAAGGCGGGACTCTTTTGGATTGCTTCCTACTAACCCCAATTAAACACCTTGAACGGCCATTGCTTCAAAAGCCACTTGCAATGGCTCTGTCTCAGCCAGGGTGAAGTTGAGCTTTTCAAAGCCGATGACCCGACCGAAGATGGAGGACCGGAGACCGGCCGGCTTAATCCCCGGTCTTCGGTCCCCCGTCCCCGGTCACAAACGGATTTCCCCTTTAGCTGGCGTGCTTCTCTGAAACGTTAACTAACTTACGCAGCCCGCTTCAATTCCTCTCGTACCACACGTCGTAAAGTTTCTTCTAGGGGTTCTGTTTGTTGCTTAATATATGTTTGCAAGGCATTGTTAATCAAAGTCTGATAATTGCCGCCACCCGCCGCATTAACTTGAGCGCGAAACCAGTCCAAAATGTCATTGTCCAGGCGAATGGTAATTCGCGTCTTTCCAGGCGGGGTTGGGTCAATAGCCCCACGTTTTCCTTGACTAAAATCATATTCTGCTTTCATTGGCTTGTCCCTCATAATATTGTTTGCGTTCATAAGGCGTTGCTTTGCGTGCTGAGATAATACGAATGCTTTCTCCTCGCCAAGTGTAAACCACGACAAGGATCTGTCCAAAGGCATCCATACCAATGGTGATAAATCGCTCTTCATCAGGAAAGTCGTCCTCTACTGTAATGGCGAAATCATCAGCAAAGACGGGAACTGCGTCCGCAAATTCTATGCCATGTTTGCGATGATTTGATTTAGCTTTCTTGTCATCCCATTGGTATTCCATAAATAGATTATATGCACAAACGTACACTGTAACAAATTAACAACAAGAAACCCCGCCCCCGGTCCCAACAGATTTCCCCTTTTCTCCCCGCTCGGCTATAATCCCCGGCCATGAACCCTGCCCCTGAAAGCTACGCCCCGGAACGGCTGCACCCGCTGATCGCCACGCTGATTGTCTTTCTCTCCAACTTTGGCATTTTGGTGCTGGAACTGGTCGCCGGGCGCTTGACCGCGCCGATTGTCGGGGTCAGCCTTTATACCTGGACCAGCATTATCGGCATCATCCTGGCCGGGATCAGCCTGGGCAATTATCTCGGCGGCAAAATCGCCGACCGCTGGGCCAGTCTGACCGTGCTGGCCTGGCTGTTTGTGCTGTCGGCCCTGGGCAGCGCCAGCATTTTGTGGACCATTGACCTGATCAATCCCCTACGCGAGTTGGAACTGCCCATTATCCTGGGCGTGCTGCTCATCTTTACCGCCGTGTTTTTGCTGCCCAGCACCCTGCTTGGCACCATCAGCCCGGTAGTGGTCAAATTGACCCTGGCCGACCTCAACCGCACCGGCGACATCGTCGGCAAGATTTACGCCGCCGGGGCCGCCGGGAGCATCGCCGGCACCTTCGCTACCGGCTTTTTTCTGATCAGTGCTTTTGGGACGCGCCTGCTGGTCTGGGGCGTGGCCGGGGGACTGCTGCTCATCGGCGCGCTGATCGGCCTGAGCGCCCGCCGCCGGCTGCGCTACGGCCCGGCGCTGCTGTTGGGCCTGTTTCTGGCCCTATCGGTCGCAGCCTGGCAGGGGGGCTGGCTGGGCAGCCGCTGCCTGCGCGAAACCGATTACTACTGCATCAAGGTGCGCGCCGACGACAAAGAGCCAAACCTGCGCGTCCTGACCCTGGACCGGCTGGTCCACAGCTATGTTGACCCGGAGGACCCGAGCTATCTGCGCTACGGCTACGAGCGGGTCTACGCCGGCGTGGTCGAGGCGGCCTTTCCGGGCGAGGGGCCGCTCTCGGCCCTATTCATCGGCGGGGGCGGCTATACCTTTCCGCGCTACCTGGAAGTGACCCGGCCCGGCAGCCGGGTCGAGGTCATCGAGATTGACCCCGGCGTGACCGAGACGGCTTATTCCGCCCTCGGCCTGCCCGCCGACACGACCATTGTCACCTTTAATGAAGATGCCCGCCGCTTCATCGCCAATTTGCCGCCCGGTCAAGGCTACGATTTAATTGTCGGTGATGCCTTCAACGACTTCTCCGTGCCCTATCACCTGACCACGTTGGAATTTGACCGACAGGTGGCTGTTCACCTGAAGCCTGATGGTCTGTATCTGGTCAATATCATTGACGGTCGAGAGGGCGCTTTTCTGCGGGCCTACGTGTCCACGCTTCGGCAGGTCTTTGCCCAGGTCTATGTCTCGCCGGTGGTGGGTCAGATCGGCCAGTTGAGCCGCCAAACCTACGTTCTGGTCGCCGCCAATCGTGCCCTGCCCATTCACGCCGCCCAGCCTTCGCCTTTGGATGAGCAGTTTGTCACCCCGGCGGAACTGGCCGACTACCTCCAACAAACACCCCCCTTGATTTTAACCGACGACTACGTGCCGGTGGATAACCTGCTGGCCCCGGTTTTTGTCGACTCGGGTCTATGAAACCCTAGTACAGCTTTGCCTTAGTTAGTGACGAAAGCGAGCAGATACCTCCGGGAAGCTATGTCATTCCGACCGTAGGGAGGAATCTTCTTCACCGCTACCTAAACTTCTAGGCAAGGACCAAGACGCCTACGCGTCGCTGGCGCTCGAAATGACACGCCGGGAATCCATTAACCTTAAAATAAAGCTCTTTACTAACCCATCCGGGCGATGCTTTTGCCCCAAATTCACCCAGTTGAGTGTAGGCAAATCGGCTTTCAGCCGTTATGATGGCTGTGTTCTTTTTTGTTGGGAACCAAAAAAGAACGCCGTAAATTCTATTTATTGTTTGAAGGAGAGTTTAAGATGCGCAGAAAATTAAAATTGGGACTGTTTCTTTTGCTGGTTGTAGCACTGGCCTCGCTGGCCGGCACGGCCCTAGCAGCGCCGCCTCCACAAACGGACAGCCCAAAAAGTATTGTGGACCTGGCCATTGAGAACGGCCAGTTCACTACCCTGGTCGCGGCCCTGGAGCAAGCGGGCCTGGTTGACCAGCTTCAAGGCGAAGGCCCTTTCACCATTTTTGCCCCTAACGACGAAGCTTTTGCCAAGCTGCCGCCCGGCGACCTGGAAGATTTGTTTGCCGACAAGCAGGCGCTGACCGACCTCCTGCTCTATCACGTCATTGACGGCCAACTAACTGTCGCCGATGTGATGCAGCAGGAAAGCTTTGAGGCCCTGACCGGCCAGGCTTTGACCATTACTACCGAAGGGGAAACGGTGACAGTCAATGGAGCGCAGGTGCTTACCCCTGACCTGACCGGATCGAACGGGGTGATCCACGTGATTGATACCGTGCTTATGCCGCCGACCGGCGAAATTGTTACGGCCAGCGGCGATACAGTTACGGGTGATACCGTGAACACACCCGGCGGAACCACACCAGTCCAGTCGCCGGCAGCGGCCGGCTGCGCTGAGAATTATGTGGTCCAGGCCAGCGATACCCTGAGCTTGATTGCCGACAAGTACCTGGGCGATCCCCAGGCCTTTTCCCAGATTGTCGAAGCAACCAACACTGCTGCTGCCGACAATCAGACCTTTGCCGAGATTGACGATCCCAACCTGATTGAAGTGGGCCAGACCATCTGCATCCCTGGCTCGCCGGAGGCTCAAACCAGCACGACGACAACGGGCGAAGACGAAGTGACAACCGCCCCGGCCGACAGCACCACCCTGGCCGATGAAGAGCAGATGACCGCCATCCCCGAAGGCAAGGCCAAGCTGATTTTTGAGAACTTCAGCTTTGTAGATCTGGTCTTCGATGTGAGCGGGCCAACCCCCGACTCGCTGGTTGTTGTACCCGATGGCAGGAATGAATTCATCCTGGAGCCGGGCACGTACAACTACAATGCTCACCAGCCCGGCGGCGACTTCAGCGTAGCCCCCGGCAGCTTTGAACTTGCCGCCGGCGAGACGCTGGTGCTGAGCTGCTCCGACAGCCCTACCTGCTCGATGCAGGAATTGGAGGTTAATTCGACCCAAACCCCGGCGTCGAATACCAGCCAGCAGTGATAGTGGTTTGTAGTTTTATCAGGGTGCGGACTTCGGTCCGCACTCCTTTTTTATTGAGGGGTAGGCAAAGGGCGGGTGGTAATCACAAATTCGGCCACCGGAACACCGCCGATAAGGTGTTCCTGGATAATCCGTTCCAGCACTTCCGGGGTGCAGCCGCGATACCAGACCCCTTCGGGGTAGACCACGGCAATGGGGCCTTGCAGGCAGATTTGCAGACAGTTGGCCTTGGTGCGATAAATGCCGCCAGCGCCGGTCAATTTCAGTTCTTTCAGCCGCTTTTTGAGGTATTCCCACGATTGCACGCTGGCTTCCTTGTCGGAGCATTTGGGCTTGGTCTGGTCGCAGCACAAAAAGATGTGGCGTTTAATCTGGTTAATCCCCAGCGATTCGACAGTGGTAGTTAATTCCTCAGTCACAGTAGCTTAATCCTGGAGAGATTGGAGATTAGAGATTCTTTAATCTCCAATCTCTAATCTCCAATCTCCGCTTCACTCAACTCGCATCAATACAAACTTCAAATAACGAAACTCCGGCAGGGCCAGCGGGGTCGGGTGGTCTGCCGGCTGGCCGCCGAGGTGCAGCACCGTCGCCCGGCGGCGGGCCAGGGAAATCCCCTCTTCGCAGGCGCTCAAAAACGCTTCCAGCCCCACGTGACTGGAACACGAGGCTACTGCCAGCAAGCCATCTGGCTGGGTAACTGCGGCGGCAGCGGCAATGAGCTTTTGATAAGCGGCAATGGCCTTGGGTACGGCGGCTTTGGAAGAAGCAAACGAAGGCGGGTCAACCACCACCAAATCCCAAAATCGTTGACTGGCTGCGGCCCCGGCTAAAAACTCAAAGGCATCGGCAGCCACAGTCTCGTGCCCGGTCGAAGATAGTTCGTTGAGTTCCCAATTGGCTTGTGCGGCGACCAGTGCAGGCGCGGCGATATCTACCGTTGTCACTTGACTAGCCCCGCCCAACCCGGCGTATACCGAAAAGCCGCCGGTGTAGCCAAACAGATTCAAGACACGCCGGCCGGCGGCCAATTCTCTGACTTTTTGGCGGTTGTCGCGCTGGTCCAGAAAGAAGCCGGTTTTCTGCCCGCGCACAATATCTACGGCAAAGCGCACCCCGTTCTCCAGAAAAACGACGGGGGCAGCCGGGATGTTTCCCACCAAACTTTTACCTTCGCTTCGACCACGCTCGCCGCGCTCGTAAACGCAGCGCAGGGCCAAAGCCTGGGCCAGCCAGCCAGCAATCCCGGCGGCATCCCAAAACCCCGCCGGACCTGCTCCGTCCAGTTGCAGCACAGCGGTGTCATCATAAACATCGGCAATCAGGCCGGGCAAGCCGTCACCTTCGCCGTTGAACAGCCGGAAGCCGGTGGTGCGCCCGTCGAAAAGCATGCGCCGCAGGGCCAGGGCGCGTTCAAACCGTTTTTGCGCCCAGCGATCATTGAGCGTTTCGCCCGGCTCAGTGGTGCAAATCCGCAAGGCCAGGGGGCTGTGTGGGTCGTAAAAACCGCGTCCAATCTCGCGGCCTTTTTTGTTGTCCAGCAGCACGGCTTGAGTTCCCGGCGAAGCTGGGGGAAGCTGGCGCAACGCGTCGGCATAAACCCAGGGATGGCCGCGCTTGACGGCGCGGGTCAAATCACGGGCCAGCCGGAGTTGCAGGGGTTGACCGGAATGAGGATGAAGAAGGGTCACGGTATTTCAAGTGGTTTGTGACGCGAGGAGGCGAAGAGAGAGGATAGAGGATAGAGGATGGCGGGTGAAGGACAAGATCACCTTGAACACCTACCTGCTATCTTCTATCTACGATCTACCATCTTCTGTCTTCCCTCGCCTCATCCCAGTAACGGTTTGACCCGCTTAGCCAGTTGCAACGTCAGGCCCCAGGGGTCGCGCACAAAGGCGAGTTGATCGCCGTTGGGGGCCGTGGTGGTTTCGCCTTCGGCAGTTGCGCCGGCAGCTACCAGACGCGCGCGCGTAGCTTCGATATCATCCACGACAAAGGCGATATGCAAGGTAAATGCCTGAATACCGGCGTAATCGGGGATGGCGGCAGCAGGATTGCTGTAAAGTTCCAACACGGTTTGTCCGGCGCTGTCGGCCAGAAAGTGGATGTAGGGCGACTCGGTTGAGGAGCGCAAAATCTGCATGCCCAAATGCTCAACATACCAACCGGCTGCTTTAACGGCATCGGGCACATTAAAGGCGACATGTTCTATTTTCATGGCTCTTCCTTTATTGCTTAATTTGGATTGACTGCTATTGAGGGCCTACTATACCTTTGTTGGCTACTGATGTCAATTCAACTCTAAACCGAAATTTGGTCAGCTTTCAGTTCGTAACGTTTCGGGTAACGTTGGCGTTATGGTGGGAGGTTAATATTGAGAACAGATCAGTAACAAATTTATGAATGGTCAACTCGACCCAAGATTCCGCACATTCAAAGAGGAAAAATTATGACTCAAACCAAACAAATCACGCATCCCTCTCAAGCAGGGTATAAAGCCGAAGTCTCTATCTGGATTGACCGATCTCCTGCTGACGTCTTTCAATTTATTGCCAATTACAACAATGATACCCGTTGGCGTCACGGGGTGGCCAGGATGAGCCAATCTCCAGTGGGGGAAACAGGCGTTGGAACTATCACCCACGAAGAGATGGAGTTCTTGGGCCGGCGCTACGTTACCATTGCCCAAATCACGGCTTTTGAACCCGATCAACGGCTGGCATGGGCCAGCATCGAGGCCACTAGCCCGGTTTCGGGCTGGCGAGTGGTGACGGCAGAAGGCGCTGGCGCTCGTTTTACCCAGGCGGTCGTAGCAGATTTACAGGGTTTCTATCGCTGGCTCTCGCCGCTGATGGTGGCAATGTTTAAAAACCAAATGAGCCGGGATATGGCAAGATTGAAACAAATATTAGAAGGGGAAAACTACTCGCTGTAGAAAAAATGAAGCTGCCAGGGGGCGGGCTTGACCACCAACTTCATTTGCCGCTCCTGGTGGAAGGTGCAGACCCCCTGGTAGTTGACCGCATGGTAGAAACGATGGGTTATAGTGCTATGGGGAGGCACTACAAACGGGCCAAAGGTGTGCATCACCTCGTCCTGATTCTCAATTACAAGAGTATCTTTGATGCCCAGGGTTAAAACAATTTCGTCCGGGATGTCAAGGGCAACCTGTCCTGCACCGACGCCGGGTGGAATCATAAAAACAACACGACGCGCCGTTTCATAGTGGGTGGCAAAAAACCAGGCCAGCAGGCTCACCAGCCCCAGCCCCAAGATTGCCCCCCACAGCACTTTCTTGTTTATCATTGATCGTAATCCAATTAGTCATTTCGGGGAAAATAATTACTCATCAATATTCGTGTTGCGTCTTACGTCTTGCGTGAGGTAAAACAGACGGAACACGCCGCCACAGGCACGCAAGCGAGACGCAACACGTTTTGGTTAATTTAATTCTTAGAACTGCCTTAGTGGTCAGGCTCGCCATGGTCGGCGTCTGGCGAGTGGTCAGCAGGAGGCGCGGCCTCACCATGATCCATCTGCCCCATGGCCGCATCCTTAACCTCAGCCTCGATGGTCATCGGACCGGCTTTTTCAAAGGTGAGGGTCAAGCTGATTTTGTCGCCTACGGCTAACTCTTTTTGCATGCCAATCAGCATAACGTGTAAGCCGCCCGGCTTAAGCGTGACCGAGCCACCGGCTGGGATTGGAATGTTAGGCACAGGACTCATCTTCATCACATCATTCTCATCCATTTTGGCTTCGTGCAGCTCAACCGTCTTGGCTACATCCGTTTTGGCTCCAATCAGGGCATCGTCACTTGCCCCCCCGTTTGTGAAGGTCATATAAACCGCGCCATTTTGGGTGGTGGCCCTAGCCGAAATATCGCTAACGGTAATACCACCTCCCTGAGATGACGAGGCAGCCGGGCCGCATTGGGCCGCCAGGGTAGCAAAAATTAACAGAATGGTTAAATATATAAAGTTTTTCATTTTAGAAACGCTCCGGTTCTAGTTATGAATTTTTCTGGCTTAGCAGATAGGCCAGATCGCTGCGCAGGTCTTCAGCCTCAAAGCCAAAAGGATACATGAGGAGCAAGTTTTGGTCAGCATCTACCAGGAACAAGCGGGCGCTGTGACTAACCAGATACCCGGCAACTGAGCCGGTGGCTGTTTCTTTTTCGGCATAAGCGCCGTAGGGTTTCATCACTTCTTTGACCTTCTCAAAGTTATCGGTCAGGCCGATGAAATTGGGGTCAAACGCGGCCAGGTACCGGCTCAGCACCTCGGGGGTATCCCGCTCCGGGTCAACCGAAACAAAGATAACATGCACCCGCTCCCGTCCCTGTTCCAGTCCATTGATTGCCTGCCTGACATCGGCCATGGTCAAGGGGCAGACATCAGGGCAGTAGGTGTAGCCAAAGTAAATCAGGGCAATATCCCCCTTAACCTCGCTCAGGCGAAAGGGCTGGCCCGTGGTTGAATTCAACTCAAAGTCAGGCAGCGACAGGGGCGGTTCAAGCACAGAACCTTTGAACTCATAAGCGGGAGCAAACGCCTGGCAGCCCATACCGGCCCCAACCAGGACGATTAAAATTATTGCCAGACCTAAACTTGCTTTGACTTTCATCATCAACTGCTCTTCCTGTAAAGTTATCTATCAACACGCTGGGCCAGGGTGCGGCCCAGCCAGGCCAACCCGAAACATGCCGTACAGGTCAACACAATCGCCGCGCCGGAGGAAACGCTGAAATAATAAGAGGCATACAGCCCGACCAGCCCCGAAATCATCGCCACGACCGTGGCAATGACCATCATGCGCGGCAGCCGGTTGGTCAGCAGCGAAGCGGTGGCAGCGGGGGTGATGAGCAGAGCGTTGGTCAGCACCACCCCCACCGCCTGAATGCCCACCACCACCGTCAGAGCCAGCAAGACCAGCAGGCCGTAGCGAATAGTATCCGGCCGCAGCCCGATGACCTGGGCGTGGGTGGGGTCAAACGAAGTCAATTCCAGTTCTTTGTGAAACAGGGCCAGGATCAGTAGCACCAGCACCGCTACCCCGGCAATCAAGCCCAGGTCGGTTGCCGTGACGCCTAAAATATCACCAAAGAGGATATGGGACAGGTCGCGGAAGGACCGAACTGTACTGATCAGTAGGATGCCGAGGGCAAACATGCCGGTAAAGAGGATGCCGATAGCTGTATCCTCTCGCACCTCCTGCCGGCGCGAGAGCCAGCCAATACCCAGCGCCGTCAGCACGCCGGCCACCACCGCGCCGCCAAACAAATTCCAGCGATTGAGATAGGCCACCACCAGCCCCGGCAAAACCGTGTGCGCCAGCGCATCGCCGATAAAAGCCATGTGGCGCAAAACCACATACACCCCCAGACTGGCGCAGGTCAACCCGACCAGCAGGGCCGCCAGCAGCCCGGAGCGCATAAAGGCGTACTGCAAAGGGTCAATCAACCAGTCCATGCCAACTCCTGGCCCACCGGCAGCCCGACAAAAGCTCCCGGCGGGGGAGACACTTCCCGGCCTTCACTGATATACAAAGCCCCATCAAAATCGGTTTCCAGCCGGCCCAGGTCGTGGGTAGCCACCACCGCAGTCTTGCCCTGCTGTTTCAAACCAGCCAGCACTTCGGTCACAATGGCGCGGGTTTCGGCATCCACCGCATTGAGCGGTTCGTCCAAGAGCAGCAAATCAGCCTCCTGAGCCAACGCTCGCGCCAGCAACGCTCGCTGCTGCTGGCCGCCGGAAAGCTGTCCAATCTGCCGCCCGGCCAAGTGCTCCAGACCAAGCTGGATCAAGACCTGCTTGACCAGGTGATGATCATGCGCGCCGGGGCGTTTCAGCCAGCCCAGGTGAACGTAGCGCCCGGTCAGCACCAGCCGATGGACATTGATCGGAAAGCGCCAGTCTATCTCGCTGCGCTGGGGTAGATAAGCCACCCGTGGCTGGCAGACGCCAATGGGCTGGCCGAAAATCCGCAGTTCGCCCCCTTCCACCGGCAGTAATCCGGCTGCCGCTTTAAGCAGGGTGGATTTACCGGCCCCATTCGGCCCCACCAGGGCGACTCTGGCCCCGACCGGAACTCGCAGGCTGACCCCTCGCAGAGCCGGACTGCCCGCGCTGGGATAACCGGCGCTGATATTCAACGCTTCCAGGGCCGGCGCGCCGGGGATAGGTTCCGCAAAACTGCGGGGGTTATAGGGTAAAGCAGGAATGATAGACTCCTTCAAAAATAGTAGACAGTAGACGGTAGACAGGGAATTTATACAGTCCTGTTACTTTGCTACTTGCTACCTTGAATTATTGACTCAACGCCGTCACCAACGCGGAAACGTTATAACGCATCATTTTGAGATAGGTCTCGCCCTCGCTGCCCGGCTCGCCCAGGGCGTCGGTGTACAATTGCGGCCCAAGAGTGACGCCGGCCTCGGCTGCAACCCGCTCCATCAATTTGGAGTTGGAGACATTTTCGGTAAAAATGGCCGGAACGCCCACCGCTTTGATTTCCTCGATCAAGCTGGCCACTTCGGCGGCGGAGGGGTCGCCCGTTTCGGTAGAAATGGAACCCAGGCCGCTGCCAACCACCTCGAAACCATAACGCCGGGCCAAATAACCAAAGGTATCGTGCGAAGTGACCAGTTTACGGCGGTCTGCCGGTATTTTTTTGATCTCCTCAGCCACCCAACTATCCAATTCTTTCAACTGGCCCAGGTAAGCCTCAGCATTGGCCTGATAGCTTGGAGCGTTGGCCGGGTCTGCTTCGGCCAGGGTATCACGGATGAGTTCAACCTCGTGGATCACGTTGGTCACATCGTGCCAGACATGCGGATCGAACTCGCCATGGGCGTGGCCGTGCCCGTCAGCTTCGGCAGTGTGTTCATCGTGTTCTTCATGCTCACCTTCAGCGGCGTGCTCCTCATGGTCGCCGGCTTCGTCGTGCTCGGCTTCCCCTTCGGCCATAACAATGAGGTCGAGACCCTCGGTCACAACCACCCGCTGGGCAGTGGAGCCGGAAGCTGAATACAGATCATCGAGCCACGTTTCGAGTTCCAGGCCGTTCTCAAAAATCAGCTTGGCCTCAACCAGGGCGACGCTGTCACCAGGGCTGGGTTCAAAGGTGTGGGTGTCCCCCCCAGGGCCAACCAGGGTGTGTAATTCAATTTTATCACCGCCCACGCTTTGCACCAAATCGCCCAGGATACTGAAGGTAGCCACCACCTTGAGTTTTTCATCCGCCGAATTCTGAGCAGACTGAGTGGCTGCTGCGCCAGCCCCACAAGCCGCCAGCCAGAGCATGACCGTAACCAGCCCCAGGTAGATCAAAACAATTTTTCCGATTTTCATGTTGCCCCCATTTTACTATAAAGATGCAATTCTAATTGACCAAGATAAAGAGCAGAATTTTCGGAATGAGAGAATAAAAATTCCTAAATTCTGTGGTGTTCGCAAAGATGTTGCACAAAACGGCTTGACTGTAACAGTAACAGCACCCTGCCCGGTGATAAATCAGCCGGGCTAGAGAACTACGCCGGATGAATCCGGCTCAGGCAAGCCCGATTCATCGGGCGCTGTCTCATAGCCAGGGCGATTTATCCCCCGGCGGTCTCCGGCGTAATGTTCAACTTGTTGATGAACAGGACAAAAATTCCTTAATTCTATAGATTCTGCTCTTTAATTGAGATATATTCTCAATTAAAGCTTAAAAAATGACCTTCACTCTACTGCCTCAACTTAATGAGACTTATTCTCAAATTGTAAGAGAAACGATATAATTGTCAAATGTTTAGAGTGTTTGACAACGGTTTACCTATGGCTATAATCGTCTCTGGTATGAAGACTTTTGATACTCCCCTACCCACGGCTGAACCTGCCGAAGCGCTGCCCGCGTCCCCGGCCGGCCGGTTTACCTTCAAGCCGGTTTATCGGCTGATTGTGGCGCTGGCGGTGTTGGCCCTCCTCCTCGTCATCGGGGAAAGTTCGCTGCGAAATGCAACCACCCCGCTGAGCGACCAGTTACAAACCTTTGTCACCATTTTTCTGAGCATCTTTATCGAAGCCGTGCCTTTTTTGCTGGCCGGTTCGCTGGTTTCCGGCTTTATCGAGGTGTTTGTAGACCAGAAGATGCTGGACCGCTTTACGCCGCGCCAACCGCTGTTGGCTGCGCTGGCCGGGGCGTCGCTGGGCGTGGTTTTTCCGGTGTGTGAGTGCGGGGTGGTGCCGGTGACGCGCCGTTTGTACCAAAAGGGGCTGCCCATTTCTATGGGCATTGCTTTTTTATTAGCCGCGCCGGTGATCAATCCGGTGGTGTTTGCCAGCACCTTTGCGGCCTTTGGTTGGGAGCCGATGTTGTGGGGCCGGTTTGGGTTCAGTTTTCTCATTGCGGCAGTGGTCGGTTTTCTTTTCAATCTGGCCCAACCCAAAGAGGTGCTGCTGCCGGAAACGGTCGAGGAGGTTAGCTGCCACGACCCCCATCCCGTCCAGCCGATGGGCCGGGTTCAGCGAATTTGGGAGGCTCTGGCCACCGGCGGCGATGATTTTTTGGATATGTCACGCTACTTGATCGGCGGCTCGCTGCTGGCGGCAGGGATGCAAACGCTGGTGCCCCAATCGGCGCTGCTGGCGTTGGGCGCGGGGCCGGTGGCCTCGGTGTTGGTGATGATGGCCCTGGCCTTTGTGCTGTCGGTCTGCTCCACCGTAGACGCATTTCTGGGCCTGGCTTTTGTCAACACCTTCACCCCGGCTTCTATTCTGGCCTTCCTGGTTTTTGGGCCGATGGTGGATGTCAAGAGTTCGCTGATGTTTTTGGGCGTCTTTCGCCGCCGGGCCGTCCTTTACCTGATTTTATTGCCCTTGATGCTGACAATGGTTGTGGCAATTTACTTAAACCTGAATGTGAGTTGGTGAGGCGTGAGGCGATGAGGCGAGGACGCGAAAGAGGTGCGTTATGAAATCTAGTTTTAAAGCGTTGGTGTTGATTGCTCTGGGGCTTTTTTTGTACAGCCGTATCTACAACGGCACGCTGCTTTATTACATCAGCGAGCGCTTTGCCTGGCTGACTCTTTTTGCGGCGATTGGCTTTATTATCGTCGGGGCCAGCTACCGCTATCGAGCGGCTCAAACGCATCAGCACGAGCATGATGGCGACGATGAGCATCATCAGCATGACCACGCCGGTCACCAACACGGTAATTTTGGGTGGGGGGCGCTGCTGGTGGTGGCTTTGCCGGTCATTCTGGGACTGCTCATTCCGCCCAAGCCGTTGGGCGCGGCGGCGATGAGCAACCGCGAAATCAGCGTCGGCTCGGTCAACTCAGCCACCGCCCCCAAGACCACTCAAATCATCTCCCGGCCCACCACCGAGAAAAATGTCCTCGATTGGCTGATTGATTTCCGCCTGGCCCAAGACCCGGCCGCTTTTGCCGACCAGGAAGCTAAGGTGATCGGCTTTGTCTACCGCGATGAACGCTTTGGGATGGACCAATTTATGGTCAGCCGCTTTGTGTTAAGCTGCTGCGCGGCTGATGCCGCGCCGCTGGGGCTGGTGGTTAAGTGGCCGGAAACAAACAATTTGAGCAGCGACCAGTGGGTGGAAGTGTCGGGCCGCCTCCAGCCCGGCGAGTTTGACGGCGAGCCCATGCCCATCCTCATCGCCGAAAAAGTGACCTCCACCGACGTGCCTGACCAGCCGTATTTATACCCCTACTAAGCCTGCCAATGCTCAAAGAAACTCGACCGGAGACCGAAGACCGGGGACCGAGGCCACAGGAAGGCAGCACCTTGTTTAAGATGTCTGTTCCGGTCGCCGGTCGCCCGTTCCCGGTCAATTTGACCCGCTTTGACCGCGTTGCCCTGGCGCTCCTGCTGGGGCTGGTCATCTTGACCCTGCTGCTGGTCTGGCGGGGCGATCAGATTGGGGTGCAGGTCGTCTCGGTTAGCCCGGCCGATGGCGCCACCGGGGTATCCACGCGGTCACTCCTACAGGTCACATTTGACCAAAAGATTGCGCCGCTGGGTTCCGGTTTTCCGCTCTCGATCACCCCGCCGGTGAGCGGCACGCTGCGCTGGCAAGAGTCTACGGTGGCATTTGTCCCCTCGCAGCCGTTGGCCCCCGATACAACCTATACCGTCAGTTTGGCTGCCGACCTCAAGAGTGAGCAGGGCCGGCCGTTCAACAACGGCCTCACCTGGCAGTTTCGTACCGGCCGCCCCCGCGTGCTGTACGCGGCTCCGGACGCTCAAAACAACGACCAATTGTTTGTAATCAGCCCGGAAGGTGGTCAGCCCAGCCAGTTGACCCAGGAGAAGTTTGGGGTTTGGGATTATGCCCTCTCGCCGGGCGCGGCCACCATTATCTATGCCGCTATGCGTCAGGATGGCGGGAGCGACTTGTGGGAGGTGGCGACTGCTGGCGGCGAGGCCCGCCTCCTGCTGGCCTGTCCCGAAGCCGTGTGCAGCGGCGCGGCCTGGTCGCCCGACGGCAGCCGCCTGGTGTACGAGCGGCGCAATATGCTGGTTCCCGGCGCGGCCCCCGGCCCGCCGCGTCTGTGGTGGCTCGACCCGGCGACAGGCGAAACCGTGCCGGTTTTTGAAGATCAGCAGGCGTTGGGCTACGGCGCGCGCTGGTCGCCCGACAGCAATTGGTTGAGCTACGTCGCCCCCAGCCAGCAGGGGGTGCAGGTCTACAATATTTACGATAACCGCAGCTTTCTCATCCCCAGCCGCATGGGTGCGCTGGCGGTGTGGAGTCCCCAGGGCGACGCGCTGCTGGTGGCCGATATCCAACGACAGGAAGAAGGCTTTGCGGTGCATCTGCTGCGGGCCGACCCGACCAACGGCGAGTTAACCGATTTGAGCGGTCAAAATGCCAATGTCGAGGACGGCTCACCCATCTGGTCGCCGGATGGCGGCTGGATTGCCTTTACTCGCAAGGTCGCCGGGGCTTCGATGGGCAAACAAATCTGGCTGATGCGGCCCGACGGCAGCGAGGCCCGTTATCTGACCAATGAAACGGAAATTCATCACGGCCTGCCGGAATGGTCGCCCGACAGCCGTTACTTGCTCTACCAACGGTATCCGCTCAAGGAGTTGGGGGCGCAGCCCGGCGTCTGGCTGCTAGATACGCAAACCGAGCGCTCCCAGGAAGTAGTTACCCCCGGCAACCGCCCCACCTGGCTGCCCTAAGTACAAACAAAAGTTTTGAAGATTTGTAGTGGCGACTTCAGTCGCTTAACAGTCTACAGACGACTAAAGTCGTCACTACGAATCCAATGCAATTTATTTGCTGTGCTTAGTTGTAAAGTCCCCACACTTTACCTTTCCCTCATAAATGCAATCATCAACCCTTTACGTATCCATGAATAGCACGTTTATCACCAAGCTCACCTGGTCTTGACCCCAACAATCTGACTTTGAATTTTATAGCTCCTTGAGTATACTGAGCGCAGCTTGGATGATGAGGCATACCCAATTGAATAACGAGCAACTGATGAGACGAGTAGCCAACGGAGATGCGGCTGCGCTGGAAACTCTGTACGAACAGTACGCCCCGGCGGTGATGGGGCTGGCCCTTAAAATGTTGGGGGACCGCCCCAGCGCGGAAGAAGTTGTCCAGGAAACGTTTTGGCGGGTCTGGCGCAACGCTGAGTCCTTTTGCGAGCAGCAGGGCGCATTTTCTAACTGGCTTTTTGGCATCACCCGTAATTTGTCCATTGACATCTGGCGGCGAGGCAAAGCGCGCCCGCAACCTATTTTTGATAATGAAGCAGAGCAGCAGCTTGAGAACAACCCCGACCCACGGGCAGATGTGAGCGAATCGGCCTGGACCACCATCAAACACATTCAGGTGCGCCAGGCGTTGAATGTTTTACCGCCAGCGCAACGCGAGGTTGTCGAAATGGCTTTTTTTGGGGGACTGACCCGCCAAGAAATTGCCGAAAAAATGGGCGTGCCTTTGGGCACGGTTCACACCCGGGCCAGGTTAGGGCTGCAAAAGCTGCGCGAGGCGCTGGAAGCACAAGGATTTGAAGAGTAAACCTTATGACAGAGCACCTTGAAGAACTGTTTCCCTTTTATGCTTTGGGCGTGCTATCTGCTGAAGAGAAAGCCGGCATCGAGGCTTATGTGGCTGTAAACCCGGCGGCGCAGGCCCAATTGACTGAAGCCTGCCAGACGGCGGCAGCTTTATCCTACGGGGTCAAGCCGGTTATGCCGTCGGCGCAAGTCAAAACGGCGGTGCTGGATCGCATCAACGCCGAGGTCCGCCGGTCTGCCTTGTCTCCCGCTGCTCCCCCCGTAGCAGCGCCGGGTTTTTTCGAGCGGTTATGGCGCAGCCTCCAGGGAGGCGCGGTTCTGCCCGCCCTGGCGGGGTTGAGTTTGCTTGTAGCCTTATTTGCCGGCGGCTGGGCGATACTCCTGAACAACCAGATGGCGCAACTCCGGCAGCAAAATCTGGCCTTGGGGCAGCAGATAACCCAACAGAATGAAACCCTGGCCGCGTTAAGTGAACAGTTGACGCCCTTGCAGGCCGAAAACCGCCAGCTCAAAAGTGATTTAGCCGCGCAAAACGAGGCCCTGGCCGCGCTGAATGAAGCCGTAACTCCTTTGCAAACCGAGAACATTGGTCTCAAGCAGGAGTTAGCCGCCCAGGCTGAACAGTTGGCCGCCTTGCAGGGCCAGGTAACGGCTCAACCCCAACCGGAAAATACTGTCTCGGCGGAAACGGTGGCGGCGCTGGAAGCGGAACTGGCGGCGCAGCGGGAACAATTGGCGACGTTGAACGGTCAGGTGGCCCAATTGCAAGCGGTCAACAATAATTTGGGGCAGGAACTTTCAACCCAGCGGGCGGTCATGGCCGAAGTTACCTCGCCCGATGTCCAGGCCATGAAAATTTCCGGCACCGAAATCATCCCCCAGGCGCATGGACAGCTTATCGCCAATCCGGGGGAGGAGAAGGCTGTATTGATTGTGTCCGGCTTGCCGCCGCTTGAGCCGGGGCTGATCTATCAATTCTGGCTGGTCCAGGATGGTCAACTTCGACGCGCCGGTGAATTTACTGTAGACGAGTCAGGTTTAGGTCTGCTCCAGGTGATAACAGAAACACCCATTGGCGCGTATGAGGCGATGGGCATCTCCATCGAGCCGACCAACAGCGCCGACCAGCCGCCCAACGAAATGATTATGCTCGGCAATTTCTCTTCCTAAATATGCCCCTGCTAAAGCTAAACCTCTGGCCTAATGGGCCAGAGGTTTTTTGTTGCAATACCGTCTTGTGCAATTTATAGAAAATTCATAGACAAAATATAGATTTTATGAATGCAAAACAGTTGGTGCTGCGTAATATAGAGTGAACTGCCAAAAGGCAGAAAAATTAACTCACAAAAGGAGAAAGAAAAATGTTTTCACCCATCAAAAAGTTTGCTGCCGTAGCGCTGGTCATGTTGCTGTTGGTTATTGGTGTGGGGCAGGTGTTGGCCGCTCCGCCGGAGCAGGCGGCTATGGACATCGTAGACACAGCAGTGGCCGATGGCCGCTTCACCACCCTGGCCACTGCCCTGACCGAAGCCGGGTTGATTGAAACCCTCAAAGGGCCGGGACCGTTCACCGTCTTTGCCCCCACCGACGATGCCTTTGCCAAGCTGCCGGCCGGTGCATTGGAAGATTTGCTGGCGGATAAGGCAGCCTTGACCGAAGTGCTGACCTACCACGTCGTCAGCGGCAAGGTGATGGCTGCGGATGTGGTCAGCCTGACCTCGGCGGACACCGTCGCCGGCATGCCCGTTTCCATCAAGGTGGACGGCGGCAATGTCTTTCTGAATGACACTTCGCAGGTGGTCATCACCGACATCGAGACCTCCAACGGCGTCATCCACGTGATTGATACCGTGCTCCTGCCCCCCGCTGAGCCAGCTCCGGCTGCTCCGCAGGCGCTGCCTGCTACCGGCGGTGAGCTTTCAACAGGTATCAGCATGTTCGCCGCTGTGCTTGGTCTGGGGCTGGTGCTGTTGATAGCCGGCCTGACCCTGCGGCTGGGCTGGAACCGCTAATTTAATATTTCTGGACGATGAAAAGGCCATTGTCCGGCGGACAATGGCCTTTTTATGCGCCCGGTAAAGCCAAAATTCAGAGGTTTTATCAAAGGTTTTGGCAAGGCGTTAACAAAACCGGCCTACGGTACAGGCTTAATTCTGCTGTTATCTCATGTAACGATCTTAAGCCAAACAAGACATTAATAGGTATGGTTTGTTACATCCAAATTTTCTAAAGACAGGGAGATAAACAATTCTGATGAAGACCGAAATGGCAGTCCTACCGCTCAACGGCAACGGGAATGGTCACTATTCAACCCATTTAAAAATGGTTGACCCCAATGAGATTTATGATCCCCACTTTGAGAACCTGGTTCAGCAAATGCTGGTGCGGGTGGGCGAAAACCCTGAGCGAGAGGGGTTGCAGCGAACGCCCCTCCGGGTAGCAAAGGCCATGGATTTCCTGACCAGCGGTTACAGCATGTCTCTGGACGATGTGCTTAACGATGCCCTTTTTGAAGCCGAGAGCCAGGAATTGGTACTGGTCAAGGATATTGAGTTCTACTCTTTGTGCGAACATCACATGCTGCCTTTCTTTGGCAAGGCGCATGTAGGTTATCTGCCCAACGCCAAGATTATCGGTTTGAGCAAGATTGCCCGCCTGGTTGACCTGTTTGCCCGGCGCTTGCAGGTCCAGGAGCGGCTGACCAGTCAGGTGGCCGACACCTTACGGGAAGTTCTGGATGCGCGTGGCGTGGCCGTGGTCATCGAAGCCAGCCATTTCTGCATGATGATGCGCGGGGTGCAGAAGCAGAACAGTTCCACCGTTACCAGCGCCATGCGAGGTGTGTTTCAGGATAATGCCCAACTGCGCCAGGAGTTTATGCAATTGATTTGAGGATCAAATTCGGTAAAGGCTGGAAGGTTGGTAAAAAATACTAACCAATCTTCCAGCCTTCCATTCTTCCCTGATTACTGAGATCACCGATTTTGAACGAGACTCAGTTTATCCAGCCCCTTTTACCAGCCCTGCTCATCTTTATCGCTGCGGCGGTTGATCCAAGCCTCGCGGGCCGAGGATACGGTATCTCGCTCACCGCTTTTCATGATAATGATGATTCCCACGGCCAGCCCTGCCAGCACCAGCAGGGCTACAGCGCAGAGACTCACCATCAGAACCAAGCTGACAATCATCACCATCTCCGTCGTAAATAGACCGCCGAAGACTTTTTATCATCGGTGGTGCGCAGTACCTCGTGACGGCTCTTACCAAACCCTTGATAAAGATTACTAACCATTATAACATGGAATGGTTATGTTGTTGCTTCGTTTCATCAAACAATCCTACCCCTTCTTAAAACGGCCCAAGTCCAGGGTGAGATAGGCAAAATAGGTCTTGACAAAAATTTCTATCCATGATAAATTGTTGGCAATTCAAACTCAAAGATGTTGACCAGGAAGAGTAACCCCTCAAGCGGCGTTCAGAGAGTCGGCCACCCGGTGTGAGGCCGGTACGAGCGCGAGTGGTGAATGGGCCTGCGAGTTGCGCCCCGAACGTTTTACCAGTAGGCCGCGCCGGAGCCTCCACCGTTATCAGGGAGACGGATATTCAAGCCCAATACGGCTGCGTATCTACTGAGTGAAACTGGCTCCAAACCTTGTGTGTTTCACGCAAGGTTTTTCTTTTTAAGCCGGTTTAAATGGGGTGGCACCACGGGAGATTCAACCTCTCGTCCCCGTCAAGTTCAATCTATTTTTGGACTCGACGGCGGCGGGAGGTTTTTTTATTTCGGCAGACAGTAGATGGTGGACAGTAGACAGGGAAAGTACTTCCCTGTCTACCGTCTACTGTCTACCGTCTACTTATACAACTGGAGGGCAGCATGTACAAACCAACCTTAGAGCAAGTAGAGGCGATGGCGGACAAGGGCAACCTGATCCCTATCCATCGCGATTTGCCGGCGGATATGGAAACGCCGGTCAGCATTTATCTCAAATTACAGGATGAAGGCTCTAGTTTTCTGCTGGAGTCGGTTTCCGGTGGCGAGCAGGTGGCCCGCTACTCCTTTATTGGGGTGCGCCCGCGCGGACTGATGACCACCTTTGGCAACGAAGTCTACATTGCCAGCGATGGTTATGGCCGCTCGGTGCCGCTGGAAAATGGGCTGGACCCACTGGAGGTCTTAAAAAGAGAAATGTCGCGCTACAAGCCGGTGCGCCTGGCCGACTTGCCCCGTTTCATCGGCGGCGCGGTGGGTTTTCTCAGCTACGATGCGGTGCGCCGCTTTGAGCGTCTGCCCGACAACAACCCCGACGAACTCCACGTGCCCGAAGCCGCTTTCATGATTGCCCACACCTTGGTGGTTTTTGACCACGCTCGCCAACGCCTGCAAGTGGTCGCTAACGCCGATTTGACCCGCGGCGATGTTCGTACCGCTTATCAGCGAGCCATTTCCCGCATTGACGAAGTGATAGCCCGCCTCAATGCGCCCCTGCCGGAAGTGCCGCCGCCTAACGATATCAGCCACAACGGTCTGGTTTCCAACTTTACCGTAGAAGCGTACCGGGAGACGGTCAATAAGGCCAAAGAATACATCGCCGCCGGTGATATTTTCCAGGTGGTTCTCTCGCAGCGCCTGTCGCGCCGGACGACGGCCCATCCCTTTGCCATCTACCGGGCGCTGCGCATGCACAACCCCTCTCCCTATATGGTTTTTATGCGGTTTCCCGGTGGGGTCGGCGGACCACCGCTGCATGTTATCTCGGCCAGCCCGGAGATGCACGTGCGGCTGGAAGAAGGCATAGCCGAACTGCGGCCCATTGCCGGGACCCGCTGGCGCGGCCTGACCGTCGAAGAGGATATTGCCCTGGCTGAAGAACTGCTTGAAGATGAAAAAGAGCGGGCCGAGCACATTATGCTGGTTGATTTGGGCCGCAACGACCTGGGCCGGGTGTGCGACTACAACACGGTGCAGGTTGAAGAGTTGATGGTGGTTGAGCGTTATTCCCACGTCATGCACATCGTTTCTGATGTACGCGGCAAACTCAAAGCGGGCTACGATGCCTTTGACCTGCTGCGGGCTACCTTCCCGGCCGGAACTGTCAGCGGCGCCCCCAAAGTGCGGGCCATGGAAATCATTGACGAGTTGGAACCGACTCGCCGGGGGATTTACGCCGGGGTCATCGGCTACATCGGCTACGATGGCACGATGGACTCGTGTATCGCCATCCGCACCGCCGTGATGCAGGGCGACACCGTCCATATTCAAGCCGGCGGCGGCATCGTCGCCGACAGCGACCCGCAGCGCGAATACGAAGAGAGCTGGAACAAAGCCAAAGCCATGGCCGAGGCAGTCAAATATGCTGAACAACAAAGATAAAACAACGGCAGGGGGGCTGGGGAGCAGGGGAGACCCTCTTCCCCTACTCCCTACTACTTACTACCTACTCCCGTTTTTAGGAGGACACTCATGATTTTACTCATTGATAATTACGACTCTTTTACCTACAACCTGGCCCAATACCTGGGCGAGTTGGGTTATAAGATTGAAGTGCGCCGCAACGATGCGCTTACGCTGGATGAGATTGCAGCCATGAAACCTGACCAGATTGTAATTTCGCCGGGGCCGGGCACGCCCGACGACGCCGGTATCTCGCTGGCCTTAATCGAACGCTTTTATCAGGAAATCCCGATTTTGGGCGTCTGCCTGGGCCACCAGGCTATCGGCCAGGCTTTTGGCGGTAAGGTGGTGCGGGCCAACAAAATTATGCATGGCAAAGTCTCGCCCATCGAGCACAACGGGCAGGGCATCTTCCACAATCTGCCCAGCCCGCTGACGGCCACCCGCTACCACTCGCTGATTGTCCAGGAGCCGCTGCCCGACTGCCTGGAAATTACCGCCAGAGGTAAAGACGCCGAGGTGATGGCCCTGCGGCACAAGGAGTACCCGGTGGTGGGGGTGCAGTTCCACCCGGAATCAATTTTAACCGAATACGGCCACGAGATGCTGCGCAACTTTTTACAGGTCGAGGCCGGTGACTTTGGCCCGGCCAGGCCCACCACTGCGCCGGAACCGGCGGCAGCCGCCGACACCCGCCCCGCCCCCACTATCATTTTCCCCATCAAAACTGCCATCAACAAAGTGATGAACGGTGAACCGCTCAACATCGAAGAGGCCGAAGAGGTCATGTCACAGATTATGGCCGGCGAAGCCACCCCGGCCCAAATTGGAGCCTATCTCACCGCCTTGCGCATGAAGGGAGAAACGGTCGAGGAAATCACCGGCAGCGCCCGCGCCATGCGCTCGCTGGCCGCGCCGGTGCGTCCCAACACTGGGCCGGCGGATTTGGTGGACACCTGCGGCACCGGCGGCGACAGCGCCGGGACGTTCAACATCAGTACGACGGCGGCGTTTGTGGTTGCCGGAACGGGTCAAAAAGTAGCCAAACACGGCAACCGCTCGGTTAGCAGCAAAAGCGGCAGCGCCGACGTGCTGGCCGCGTTGGGCGTCAATTTGGAACTAACCCCGGCGCAGGTAGCCCAGGCGATAGACGAGGTAGGGATTGGCTTTCTGTTTGCGCCCAAGCTGCACCCGGCCATGAAACACGCCATCGGTCCACGCCGTGAGTTGGGGGTGCGGACGATTTTTAATGTGCTCGGCCCACTGACCAATCCCGCCGGGGCGCAGGCGCAGATTATCGGTGTGTACGATGAACGCTTGACCGAACCGCTGGCCCAGGTACTCGGTGAGTTGGGCAGCCGGGGGGCGTTTGTGGTGCATGGGCACGGCGGCCTGGACGAATTGACCACCACCGGCCCCAATCGGGTCAGCCGCCTACAGCAGGGCCAGGTGACTACCGAAACGCTGGACCCGTTGGACTTGGGCTTTGCCCGCGCCTCGCTGGCCGATTTGTTGGGCGGTACCGCGGAGGAAAACGCCACCATCACCCGCACTATCCTGGCCGGAGGCGAAAATGGGCCACGCCGGGACGTGGTGGTGCTCAACGCTGCTGCTGCCCTTGTTGCCGCCGGCAAAGCGGCCGACCTGCCTGCCGGTATCAAGCTGGCTAACCAGAGCCTCGACAGCGGCGCGGCTTTGGCGGTGCTGGAGAATTTTGTTGCGTTTACACAACGATTTCTAAGCCAATGAAAAAGACCGGGATTTGGGGACCGTGTTATTCTGAAGGGAGCACAGAGAGCATCCTGAGTAGTGCGGAACGAAGGGTGCGAGATGGCACGACTTCTTGACGACGCAGCACCCCCTTCGACAAGCTCAGGACACGGCTTCGATACGGTTCGCTTCGCTCACCTACTCAGGATGCTGTATCCTGAGCGAAGGCTCCCCTGAGCCAAATCGAAGGGTCGAAGGGCTGCTTAACTTCATAACATTGAATCCCCAAATCCTGGCATTTGTTGAGTCTGGAAAGAACGATGACAATATTAGACGATATCATCAAATACAAACGCCATGAAGAACTGCCCAAACAGATGCAAGCCCGCGAGCCGGCCGTCGTGCGGGCCGAGGCCGCCCTATCTCCCAAACCGAGGGATTTTGTGGCCGCCTTACGGGCGACGAACCGGGTGGCCCTGATTGGCGAGGTCAAAAAAGCATCGCCCAGCAAGGGGCTGCTGCGCCACAACTTCGACCCGGTGGAACTGGCTCAAACCTACGCCACCAACGGCGCAGCCGCCATTTCGGTGCTGACCGATGCCCGCTATTTTCAAGGGAAGTTGGAGTATTTGAGCCAAATCCGAAAAGCCCTTGACTCGAGAGACCGGGGACGGAAGACCGGAGACCGCCGACCGGCGACCGGAGACCGCAAACTCCTTACTCCCTACTCCCTACTCCCTACTCCCGTTCTTCTCCGTAAAGACTTTATCTTTCATCCCTACCAGATTTACGAGGCTCGCGCTGCCGGGGCCGATGCGCTGCTGTTGATTGCGGCGGTGCTCAATGATAAAGAGCTGGCCGACCTGCTGGCCTTGACCCACGAATTAGGTTTAACGGCCTTGATTGAAGTCCATGACCGGGTCGAGTTGGAGCGGGTTTTACCCTTACAACCCCGGCTGATTGGGGTTAACAACCGCGATTTGCGCGATTTTTCGGTGGATTTGAACCTTTGCATCGAGCTACGCCAGCACGTGCCCGCCGATATCTGCTTTGTGGCCGAAAGCGGCATCCACACGGCAGCGGATGTGGCGCTGCTGGCTAAAGAGGGCATTGACGCAATTTTGGTCGGCGAGGCGTTGGTGAAGGCGAAGGATGTGGGCAAGAAAGTGAGGGAGTTGATAAATTATGAATTGTGAATTGTGAACCTTAACCATTCACAATTGGCTATTCACAATTTCCGCCATGACCGCCGCATTGATACGCACGTTTTCCAGGTAACTTTGTTGGAGTTCAAGGTTATGAATCAGATCGGCTTTGGCTTTGACTAGATTGTACGCTTCGCGGAGCGCCCACTGCGCTTCCGGCTCATCATTGCGGGCGCGGCAGACTTGAGCGTAAATCCACCAGACATTTTGGGGTGGATACTCGCCGCTGCCGGAACTGTTTTGCAGGTGTTCAATGGCTTCGCGCAGGGATTGATAGGCCAACACGGCCTCGCCGGCAGCCAGGCTGGCTTCGCCCATTGCCGCTAGACTGGCTACATAGTTGCCGATTTCGCCCAGGTCGCGGCGCAGGCTGCAAGCCAGGTGAAAACGGCGCACCGCTTCCTCGGCCTGGCCGCGAGCCAGGTACAGGTAGCCCAGATCGTGCAGGCAAAAAGCCGCGCCGCGCCGGTCGCCGATGGTGTTGCGCAGGGCCAGCGAGCGTTCCAAATTGTCCTGAGCCTGGCGGTAATCGCCCAAAATCGTCTGGACCTGGCCCAGGGTGTTCAGACTGATGCCCTCCCGCAAACGGTCGCCGATGGCATGACTGATGGAAAGGGCCTGCATATAGCACTGCTGCGCTTGTTCATACCGGCCCAGGCTGGCTTCCAGCAGACCCAAATTGTTGGCGCAGCCGGCCTCACCGCCGCGATCACCGCTGCTCCGGTAAATTTCCAGAGCTTGCTGGTAATCCTGGCGGGCCTGTTCGTAATCCGACATCTGGGTGTGGATGAGGCCCAGATAATTGAGACTGGTAGCTCTGAGTTGGTCGTCGTTGACTGCGCCCTCAACCGCCAGCACTTGCTGAAAGGCGGCGCGGGCTTCGGCGTAGCGGCCCTGTCGCCACTCGGTGATGCCCAGGTTGACCAGAGTTCGGGCTGCCCACAGAGGCTGCCCGCTCTGCTCAGCCAGGGCCAGGGTCTCCTGGGCAATCTCGATGGCGTCGTGATAGTCACCGAGATTAGTTGCCAGTTGCAGCCGCCGGTTGCCCGTTTCCAGTTGATGAGCCAGATCGCCTTCGGCCAGGGCCAGAGCTTTCATACGGGTCAGGTCTTCCACCTGAGCCATGCGGTTACCCAAACGGCTGTAGGCCAGTTCCCGGCCGGCCAGCAGGTCGTACTGTACTTTAACAATTTCAAGTTCTTTAGCTACGGCCAGGGCATCGCCAAAGTAGCCGATGGCGGCTTCGTTGGCGTAGCCGTCGAGCGCTTTTTGACCGGCCAGGCGCAGGTAATGTAGAGCTTTGTCGCGCTGGTTGCTGCGGGCATAATGGTAAGCCAGCAGGTCCACAATCTCACCCTCGTTCTGGGCGTAGCGGCTCTCTAAAACCGCGCCGATGGTGGCGTGCAGTTCGCGCCGCTGCGAGTAGAGCATGGTTTCATAAGCCACTTCCTGAGTGATGACATGCTTGAAAAGAAAATCTAGCTCGCTCTCTTTGGCTTCCTGGCGGGTGAAATCTTTGGCTTGCAGGCTGGCCAGATGAGCATTGAGGGTCGTGGTCGCCGTGACCCAGGGATGGACCGCTTCCAACAGGTCACGCTGAAAAGTGCGACCAATGGCCGCTGCAACTTTGAGGGTGATTTTTTCGGCCTCCGGCAGCCGGTCAATGCGAGCCAGAACCACTTTTTGCACCGTGTCCGGTAGTTCCTGCTTATCCAAATCGCCGGTCAGCCGGCACTCACCGTTTTCGATGGTTAGCGTGCCCATGCTCAGCAGCGAATTGAGCAGTTCCTCGATGAAAAGAGGATTGCCCTGGCCTTTGCGGCCAATCAAATCGGCCAGTGGGGTGGGTAAAGATTTGACGCCCAGCTTGGTCTGGGCCAATTTCAGACCGGCTTCCGGCCCCAACTCTTCCACCTGAATGGCGGTGGTATGGGGTAAAGCCAACAAACGTTGATAAGACGAGGGGACCGGCTGGCCGAGCGGGCGATGGGCGAGCAGCAGCAAGATGGGCTGAGTGGCAATTTCGGTGGCCAGGTAGATGGCAAGTTCAAGCGAAAGCTCATCACTCCAGTGGGTATCTTCTAATAAAAGGAGAGTGGGCCGCTGTTGGGCTTCGGTTAGGGCAATCGCTCGGATAGCGGCAAAAATGTTGTCGCGGCGCAGGTCGTCGCTCAGGTTACGGGTCAGATCGGTTTCATCAGCCTCCAGGCCCAGAATATTAGCCAGAAGGGGCAGGCGCTCCAGCCAATAAGCTTCACGCGAATTGGCAGTGTGCTGGGGACCCGTCGCCGGGGCCGAAGTTGACAAACGGTGCAGCAGCCGGGTCAGACGTGCCAGGCGTTCTTTGACCGGCAGCCGGGAAGAAAGACCGGCAATGGAGGAGAGAATGCCGCGCCAGGGCAGGTAAGGAGTTTTGCTGCCGTAGCTGACACAATCGCCGCCGTGCGATACGCCGCCGCGCTCCATCCAGCGGCCCACAATTTCGGCGGCCAGGCGGCTTTTGCCCACCCCGGCTTCACCGCTGAGCAGCAGCACCTGGCCCGCGCCGGCCCAAACCTGGTCGGCCAGGGCCTCAACAATTTTGAGTTCTTTGTCGCGCCCGGTCAGCTCCTGGCTGCTGCGCAGATAGCTCATAACCAACTCTTCCTGATCCTGCTCTTTTTCGCGCAGAGCCAGGAAAACGTGGCGCAGTTCGGCTTTGCCCTTGAGGTGAATCTCGCCCAAATCCTGGAACTCAAAGAAGCGGCCGGCCTGGCTCTGCACCGAGCGATCCACCCAAACTTCGCCGGAACCGGCTTTTTGCATCAGCCGGGCGGCCAGGTTGACCGTATCGCCGATGACGGTGTACTCGCGGCGCTGCGGCGCGCCCAGCGGTCCGGCAAACAGCGGCCCGGCCGCCAGGCCAATTCGGGCTTCCAGGCGGTGGCGGGCGGCCACTTTGCCCAGGGCCAGGGCACAGGCGACGGCCCGGACCTCGTCGTCTTCGTGAAAGAAGGGTGGTGCGCCGAACAGGACCAGCAGGACGCTGCCTTTATCGCCGACGGCCAGCTTATTGACGCTGCCCTCGAAGCGGTAAATCATCTCCTGGGCGTCGCGCAAAAAGCTACTCAGGCGCGGCCCGGCTTCGGGGTCGTGGTCATAATCCAGGCCGCTGAAGCCGACAAAACAAACAGTCATCGGCTTGAGTTCGGCCAGCATATCTTTGTAGTCGCTTTCCAAGCTGCTGGAGATAGCACCAGGGATGTAACTGCGCAGGGCTGCGGCTATCGTGGCAGTAGCAGTCTCGTCCAGGCTCGACCAGTCGGGCAGCGTTGAGGCAGTCGGGAGGGATACATCGCCTACCCGGATGAGACGATAGAAGCCAGGGACCACTTCGATCGCCTGCACCGCCTGTCCTTCAAGCAGTTTCCAGGCGGTTTCATCGGCTACAATTTCACCGGCCTGGGCGTGATTTTCGGCGTGGCTCATATTGGCCAGCGGCGCACCGGCCAGCACGTACTCCCAACGCCCGTAGACGCCGCCAGCGTGAACTTCCAGCACTTCGCCGGCGCTGAGGCCGATTTTCATTTTGAGTTCAAAATTGCCCTGTTTGCTGGAGATGGTGGCGAAGCGGGCCATAGCCGCTTGCATGGCAAAGGCGGCCTGGGCGGCCCGGCCCATAGCCTCAGCCAGGTCAGCCGCCGCGCAAGGCCAAATCAGGCTCAGGGCATCGCCGCCAAATTTGACCACCTGCCCCCCGTGCGATTCGACGGTGGTGATGAGGGCCTCAAAGACGCGGTTGAGGATAGCGGTCAATTCTTCTGCACCACGTACCCCGGCGGAGGCGAGGCCCTCGGCCAGGGGGGTAAAACCGGAAATATCGGCAAAAACGGTGGCCGCGTGGAAGCGCCGCCACTCGCCGCCCAGTTGCTGATGTGGGTTTTGCAGCAACAGCTGCGTAACCGGCGGCGGCACATAAACACTCAGAGTTTGAAGTTGTTCAATGGTTGTCATCATAAGTATTGATAGAAAACGGGTGTACCGTAAAAAGATACGTGTTGCGTAGTGCGTGGTGCGTGGAATAATCGGAACAGGCAACAGGCACTATGCAACGACAGAAAAGGCTATTTGAACAGCTAGAGTTTGCAGCGATTTTGGGGGGCGAAGGGCACAGCGGAAGCTGGAAGTGGTCCCCCGGTACTATTTTAACACAAAAGTTTTTGAATTGGGTTTGAGTGGAATAAATTTTAACGTTGTTAAAAATATTAATCGCACCAGTGAGGGTATTTGTTCAATAGGACAATAGTTTAGTATGATATGTGAAGCGTGATGCGTGAAGCGTGAGGCGTAAAATGAGATGCTTGGTTACTATAGTTCTCCAGAAAAGTTTTCGTCACTGAAACAGGTAGCACGCCCTTCGGCGCACCCGAAGGGGTGAGGTAGCATGTAGCAGGCCATAAGTTTGCTACTTTGCTACCTGCTACCTTGATTGTTGGGAAGGAATTTTTCTGGACACCTATAAGAGGACAAGAATGACAAAAGTTAAAATCTGCGGGATTACCAATTTGGAGGATGCGCTGGTGGCGGTGGAGGCCGGGGCGGATTTGTTGGGTTTTATTTTTTATGAGCCAAGTCCGCGTTACGTGAAGCCGGAAACTGTGCGTGAAATAGTGTCAAGTGTCAGGTGCCAGGTGTCGAGTGTCAAGTGTCAAGTGTCAAGTGATACAGTACAAGAAGCCAAAGACCGGGATCAAACACCCTACGCACCACGCACCACGCACCACGTTGCTTTCATCGGCGTCTTTGTCAACAGCCCACTCGACGTCGTTGCTCGCCTGCTGGATTTCTGCGGACTCGATGCCGCCCAATTGCACGGCGAAGAGTCGCCGGGGTTTGTGAGTCATTTTCAAGGCCGCGCCTTCAAAGCCCTGCGCCCTCAATCAGCGGAGGAAGCAGGAGTATCCATAAAAAAATATCTCCCCTGCTCCCCTGCTCCTCTGCTCCCCTGCTTTCTTCTCGATGCCTACCACCCCAATCTCTACGGCGGCACCGGCCATGTGACCGATTGGGAGATGGCGGCCAGCATTGCCCGGCGGTATCCCATCATGCTGGCGGGGAGTTTGACGCCTGAAAATGTAGGCGAGGCGGTGCAGGTGGTTCAACCCTGGGGAGTGGATGTCAGCAGCGGGGTGGAGCGGGAGAAGGGGAAAAAAGACCATAATAAGGTAAGAGCGTTTGTGGAGGCGGTGCGAGCTGCTTCACCTTGAACCGATGGAGTTTAAGAAAATAGTTCGGAAAAAAGTTACACGGAGAAGCACGGAGAAGACACAGAGATTCGTTGAGATTTCTCTGTGGTTCTCTGCGACACCTCTGCGAGTCTTTGTGTTCCTGTTTACCGATTTTGTTTTTGAACCTTCATAAGTTCAAGGCTGAAAGTAAAAGCGCACTTCAATGTACTGAATTTTATCTGCGAAATCTGTGTAATCTGTGGTTTATTTTGAAGGAGTTTCGATGAACACACCATCCAAAGGCAAATTCGGCCCTTACGGCGGCCAGTTTGTGCCCGAAACATTGATGCCGGCCCTGGCCGAACTTGAAGCAGCCTATGAAGCGACCCAGGCTGATCCTGAATTTCAGGCCGAATTTCAGCATTTGCTCAAAACCTACGTCGGACGGCCTACCCCGCTGACTTACGCCGGGCGGCTGACGGCGCACTTGGGGGGGGCCAAAATCTATCTCAAACGAGAGGATTTGACCCACACCGGGGCGCACAAAATCAACAATGCCCTGGGACAGGCGTTGCTGGCTAAACGTATGGGCAAACGGCGCATTGTCGCCGAAACCGGAGCCGGCCAGCACGGAGTGGGCAGCGCCACCGCCTGCGCTCTGTTGGGGCTGGAGTGCATCGTCTACATGGGCGAGGTGGACATGGCTCGCCAACAGCCCAATGTGTTTCGCATGCGCCTGGCCGGAACCGAGGTGCGCCCGGTGAGCAGCGGCAGCCGAACCCTGAAAGACGCCATCAACGAGGCCATCCGTGATTGGGTAACAAATGTGCGGACAACCCACTATCTGCTCGGCTCGGTGCTGGGGCCGCACCCTTATCCGACGATGGTCCGTGATTTTCAAAGCGTAATTGGCCGCGAGGCCCGCGCCCAGATTTTGGAAGCGGAAGGCCGCCTGCCCGATTTGCTGCTGGCCTGCGTCGGCGGCGGGTCGAATGCGATGGGGCTGTTCCATGCTTTTGTTGAGGACAAGCAGGTAGATATGCTCGGCGTCGAAGCCGGCGGCAGCGGCATCGAGACGGGCAAGCATGCGGCCAGGTTTGCGCCGCCGTCCCTCGCGGAAGGAGGCAGGAGCGGGGTCGAGGCGCGTTTGGGCGTCCTCCATGGCACCAAATCCTATGTGTTGCAAACGCCCGACGGCCAGATTGCCGAAACGCACTCGATCAGCGCCGGGCTGGATTATCCCTCGGTCGGGCCGGAGCATGCCTGGCTGCGCGACCAGGAACGGGCCGGCTACACCTACGCCACCGACGCAGAAGCCCTGGCGGCGGTCAAAACCCTCAGCCAGATGGAAGGGATTATCCCGGCCCTGGAGTCGGCTCATGCCATCGCCGAAGTCATCAAACGCGCCCCCACCATGCCCAGGGACAGTATCATCATTGTCAACCTATCGGGCCGGGGCGACAAGGATTTGGATACGATTATGCGAGAGTTAGGAAAACGTGAAGCGTGAAACGTCTTGCGTCTTGCGTCTTGCGTAATCTTTAACGGAAGACGCAACACGCAAGACGAATTATTTAACTATTCTGTGAGGTATTTCTATGACCAACGAACCGGCTAAAAAACGAGTCTTCTCCGGCATCCAGCCATCGGGGAATTTGCACATTGGCAATTATCTGGGGGCGATTAAAAACTGGGTGGCGGAGCAGCACAAATATCACAATGTTTTTTGCATTGTTGACCTGCACGCTCTGACCGTGCCGCAAGACCCGGCGGAACTGTACCAAAAAACCCGCGAGGTGGCCCTGCTGTATCTGGCCTGTGGAATTGACCTGGAACACTGCGCCATTTTTGTCCAGAGCCATATTTCGGCCCACTCCGAGCTGACCTGGCTGCTCAACTGCGTCACACCGCTTGGCTGGCTGGAGCGAATGACCCAGTACAAGGACAAAGCGGCCAAACAGGAGAGCGTCGGCGTGGGACTGCTGGATTACCCGGTGCTGATGGCCGCCGACATCATTTTGTATGACAGTCACTACGTGCCGGTGGGCGAAGACCAGAAGCAGCATGTGGAATTGACCCGTGATATTGCCATCCGCTTCAACAACCTGTATGGCGAAACCTTTGTCGTCCCCGATGTACTGATTCCCAAAGCCGGGGCGCGGGTCAAAGGGCTGGACGACCCGACGGCCAAAATGAGCAAGAGCAGCGTCACGCAGGGGCATGCCCTGCGGCTGCTCGACCCACCCGATGTGCTGCGCAAATCCATCATGCGGGCCACCACCGACTCGCTGAACCGGATTGCTTTCGACCCGGAAAATCAGCCCGGCGTGTATAACCTGCTCAACATTTATCAAGCCATTACCAACAAAAGTCAGGCAGAAATCCTGGCCGAGTTCGAGGGTAAGGGCTACGGCAACCTCAAAAAGCAGGTGGCCGACGTGGTTATCGCGGCGCTGGAACCGATGCAGACCCGTTACTACGAGATGGCTAAAGACCCGGCCTACATCGAGCAGGTCCTCAAAGAAGGTGCGGATCGCGTCCGGCCCATTGCCGAGCATCGGCTGCGCGTGGCCCAGGAACGATTAGGCTTAAGAAAATAAGCTTAAAAGACAAATGACGCACACCTTTCATTGTCCCAACTGTAACGGCCCGTTGGATTACCAGGGGGATGGCCTCACCGTAGAATGTCCATTTTGCGGCAGTTCAGTCGTCGTCCCGGAGGCGCTCCGCCCCCAGGAACCTGCCTCGCTGAATAACGTGGTGATAATCACAACAGACCGGGCAGAAAAAGCGGCCCGACCAGCCGCAAAAACAGCCTCCGGGTGGATCGCGGGGTTGTTTCTGATCGGCCTACTCGGGGTGATTACCTTTTTTGTGACGCTGGGGCCGGATGGGACGCCGTTGGGAGCTTTGTTCCCGCCCACCGCCACGCCGGCGCCCTCGTCCACCCCCAGCCCCACCCCCTTTGCTCCACTCGCTTTGACGTTTGGGCAAGAGGGCAGCGGCCCCGGCTATTTTGCCGACCCGCGCACACTGGCGGTAGATACCCAGGGCCGCATCTTTGTGGGCGATTATTTGCCCGGCCGCATCCAGGCTTTTACCGCCGACGGAACCTTTCTGTGGCAGCAAACCCTGCCTACCGAAAATGACACCGTCGGCGACCTGGCCGCCGATGGGCAGGGCCAGCTTTATGCCGTAGTGGGCCGCGACATCTATGTGTATCGGGCCGATACCGGCGAGCCTGTGGCGCAATGGGCCACCGCGCCGGAGCACGTCGGTTGGTACCAGGCTATTGCCGTAACACCCAAAAATGAGGTGGTGGCCGTTCAGAAACGCGAACTGGTTAAGCTGGACCGGCAAGGCCAGTTACTGCTCCATCTCGGCGGCGTCGCCATTGATTTTCTGGACCAGGTTGGGGTGAGCGACCCGGTGGATATGGTTGACATGACCGTTGACGGCGCGGGAGACATCTACATCGCCACCTCCGATAACGCTGCCCTAAAGCTCGATGCCGAGGGCAAGGTGAAGGGGCTGATCAACGGCCCACCCCAGGCCGATGGTCTTTCCTCTATCGCCGTCGCGGGTGGGGGGCAAATTGCCTGGAGTTATGACGACACCCACGTTATCACGGATCACACGGGTAAATATCTGGGCGCTTTCAAAACCAATTTGTTTGACGATATCGAATTTAATCTACAGGGACAGTTGGTTGGCTTGAGCCGCAACCCGTCCCGCATAGAAGTTTACACCATTGGACAATAGCGAGGAAACGATGACGGGTATTGAACGGATTCGAAATGCTTTTACCACCGGCCGTCCGGCCTTTATGCCCTATTCGGTGCTGGGGTATCCGACCCGCCAGGCTGGGCTGGAAACGATCCGGGCGGTCGTTGAAGCCGGGGCCGACCTGTTGGAACTGGGCGTCCCTTTTTCCGACCCGCTGGCCGATGGGCCAACAATCCAGGCAGCGACCCAAAAGTCGCTGGAAAATGGGACGACGGTCAAGGATTGTCTGGCCCAGGTGCGCGAGCTGCGCCGGCAAGGTATTGACACTCCGGCCCTGCTGATGGGTTATATCAATCCCATCCTGGCTTACGGCCCGGAAAAATTCACAGCCGACGCGGCTGCGGCGGGGGTAGACGGCCTGATTGTGCCCGATTTGCCACCGGAAGAAGCCGCCGAACTGGAAGCCCTCTGCGCCGAACACGGTCTGGCCCTGGTTTACCTGCTGGCCCCCACCAGCACCCCGGAACGTATCAAGACCGTGGTTAAAAAATCCCAGGGCTTCATCTATCTGGTGTCGCTCACTGGCGTGACCGGGGCGCGAAACGAACTTCCGCCGGACCTGGCCGAATTTGTGGCGCGAGTGAGAGCGCAAACCAGCCTCCCTCTGGCCGTCGGTTTTGGCATTGGCAATGGGGAGCAGGCTCGCGCCGTTGGCCGGCTGGCCGATGGGGTCATCGTCGGCAGCGCCCTGGTCAAACGGGCCGCCGAGTCGCCGGAGCGAGTGCGGGAGTTGGCCGAGGAGTTGCGGGCGGCGCTCTTATAAGAATGGTCCACAGATGAACACGGATTCTCACAGATAATTTCTTATTTCTTATTTCCCTCATCTGTGTTTATCTGTGGACTGCTTTGTGCCTCTTTTGCCCTATCCCAATCTCATGGCATAATATCCCCCTATGTGGCGACAGTTAACCTTAGCCATACCTTTGGGATTAATTTTTATTTTAACCGCCTGCCAGCTCGACGCCGAGCAGCGTTTTCCGCTTATCGCCTGGCAAACTGACACGCCGACGCCTACGGTTACTTTCACCCCTACCCTTACCGCTACCCCAACCCCTCCCCCCACCGACACGCCGACCCCTACCGCTACCCCCACCAACACCCCGACGCCTACCGCCACGCCGCTGCCCAGCGACCGCCTCCATACGGCTCAGCGCGCCTTTACCAACGGCGATTACGAAACCGCCCGTGCGGAATTTAGCGCGCTTTTGGCCGACCCCGGCGCTGATGAGTATGAGCGCCGGCTGGCTCTCCATTGGCGGGGCCGCAGCGAACTGCTGGCGGGTGATGCCGCCGCTGCTGTAGCCAGCCTCGCCATGTTTGTTCGGCAGTACCCCAGCGACGAATTGACCCGCGCCGCCCAATTCAATTTGGGCCTGGCTTACGAGCAGGCCGGCCAGCCAGACGAGGCTGTGCTGGCCTTGCGGGGCAGTATCATCCCCAACGACCCGGCCAACGTGTATATTTATGAACGGATAGGTGACGCGCTGCTGCGGACCAATGCCTACACCGACACCATCGCCGCCTATCAGGAAGGTATTCGGGCTACCGGCGACCTGCCTTTTCAAGTCCACCTGCGGGAGAGCATCGCTCAAGCCGAACTGGCTCGCGACAACCCGGCCGGCGCTATTGCTCAGTACGAAACCATCCTGAGTGTATCTCGAATTGAAGCCTACCGGGCCAAGATTTTGCGGCTGCTGGCCGAAGCCCACCTGGCCGCCGGCGAAACGGAAGCCGCCCAGGAGCGTTACCTGGAAGCGGTCAACAATTATCCCCAGGCTCATGACAGCTACCTGGCCCTGGTCGAACTCGTCAATGCGGGTATGCCGGTGGATGATTTTCAGCGGGGGTTGGTTGATTATTACGCCGGGGCTTATGAACCGGCGGTGATTGCTTTTGAGCGGTATCTAAATCCGCCGGACCCCATCACCAGCACCACTGCCCTGACTTCAACCATTGAACTTACCACCTCTGTGGCAACGGTAGGACCGCCGCCCAAAGCCGCCGAAGCGCTCTGGCTGCTGGGCCTGTCGCAGCAGGGATTGGGCCGCTACAACGGAGCAATCAACGCCTTCGAGCGTCTAATTGATGAGTACCCTACCAACACTAACTGGGGCAAAGCGCATTTGGAAATCGGCAAGGCGTTGGCGGGGCAGGATAATGTCAGCCAGGCTAAAGCCGCTTTTCGGGAGTTTGCGGCCAAAAAGCCAACGCATCCGCTGGCCGGAGAAGCGCTGTGGCGGGCGGCTCGCCTGGATTTGGATGGCGATTTGCTGGACGAAGCTTATACCCATTTGCGCCAGTTGGCCGAAAAATATCCCAGCGACGAGTACGCTGATGATGCCCTGTACTGGGCCGGCTATGCTGCTTTCAAGGCTGAAGAGTACGAGCAGGCGCTTATTCCCTGGGCCACGTTGATGGACAAATATCCCGACAGCGATTTGGCTAACTTTGGCGGCTATTGGCAGGCCAAAACGCTGCTGGTCCTGGGCCGGCAAGACGAAGCCGAGGCGGTTCTGAAACACCTCTCGACCAGTTCGCTCGATTACTACAGCCTGCGGGCGCACGATCTGCTGGCCGGGGTGCAACCCCACACGGTTCCATTGGCAGTGCCCGGCCCGGCCGAGTTGAGCCGTGAAAAAGCCGCAGCCGAAGCCTGGCTGGCCGAGTGGTTGGACCTGACCGCCTCCGACAATCCGTCCAGCTTGAGCGCCGAAGTGCGGGCCGATCCGGCCTTCCAACGGGGGGATGTCCTGCTGTATTTGGGTTTGCGGGCCGAAGCATTGGTTGAGTTTGAAAAAGTCAAAGATAACTGGTGGGACAACCCCCTGGCGCTGTACCAACTCTCGATTTATTTTCGGGATAAGGGCTTGGGCCGGTTGAGTATTGTCACCGCCGCCCGCTTGATTACCCTCTCGCCCGCCGGCGACCCCGAAAATGCGCCTATTTTTGTGCAGCGTTTGTTTTACCCCATTTTGTTTGACGACCTGATTTTTACCGAGGCCGAACAGCATGAGGTTGACCCGGCTCTGCTGCTGGCAATCATGCGCCAGGAGAGCCTGTTTGAGCAGTCGGCGGAGTCTATCGCCGGGGCGCGCGGCTTGATGCAGGTCATGCCGGCCACCGGCGATTATGTAGCCGAGCGGAGTGCATTTGAGCGAGTCTACCACCCCGACCAGCTCTGGCTGCCCTACATCAGCGTTAAATTTGGGGCCTGGTACATCAGCCAGCAGTTGGGTATTTTTGAGGGCAACCAATTTGCGGCGCTGGCCGCCTACAACGCCGGGCCGGGCCACGTGCTGGAGTGGGTTAAAACCTCCGATGACCTGGATATTTTTGTCGAGCGCATCCCCTTCCGCGAGTCCAGGGTTTACATCAGGAATATTTACGTCAATTTGGCGGCCTATCGCCGTTTGTACGGTCCCCCCACCGCAGAAGCAGCGGTCAACAATTAGCCCGCCAGCGCAAAAGGGTGAAAACTTTCCAATCTTCCAACCCTCCAACCTTCCAACCCCCAAAATTATAGTCTCGAAATCTTATTGTCCTATCCCTGTCAATCATGGTATAATGAGAGTGGCGCTCTCTGTTAACCGACTCTAATCAAGAACAGCAGGATCATCCGTCGTGCTCAACTCTCTGCTTAATGCTTTTGGCAGCCCCGCCGTAACGCTTGCCTATTACTTGTTCACCTTTTTTGCTATCGAAGCGGCTCTGGTGATTGCCTGGGGCCAGTGGCAGCGCAGCGACTCGTTCCGGGCGCGCCGGCTCACCGTGGCTTTTGGCAGCATGACCCTTTTGCGGGTCGTGTTGTTTGTGTTGGCTTTTATGAGCCGCAATTCGGTTGAGGTAGCTAACTTGTGGCTGCCGCCGTTTGAACGGGCCATGGGCGTCGCCAGCCTGGGCTTTCTGGTGTGGGGCTTCACCCCGTTCATGCGCGAAAAGGGCCTGAGCGCGACGGTCCTGTTGGTCATCAATACCCTGTTTGCCTTTGTCTTTTTCTTTCTGGCCGCCGCTTTTGGGACCGGCAGCGATTTCAATCGTACAGGCTGGGACATCTTTTTTACCGGCTGGCAGCTTTTGTTAGCCATTTTTGGAGTGATCAACTGCGCCTCAAAGCTGGACGACGAGCGGGCCTATGCCCTCTCCAGTTTTGGTGCGTTGGGCCTGGGTTACCTGCTGCACTTTTTCTTCCTGTCCGGCTACCCTGCGCCGCACAACCCGGTCTGGGTGCGCCTGGTGGAAATGTTTGCCTACCCCGTTTTCGCGGTGGCGGTTTACCAGGGCGCGATCCAATCGCTGCGGGCGCGGACACAGGAATATCAGAATTTAAGCCAGATTTCGCTGGACCAAATCAAGGGCTTGATCAGCCTGTTCGAAGCGACCCGCGAGATTACCTCTTCGCTTGACCTATCGCATCTGCTCGATGGGGCTACCCGCAGTGTGGCTGAGGCGATTGGGGCCGACCAATGCGCCATCGCCCTGCCGGAAGACAACTCTGATGATATGTCTCAACTGCGCCTGGTTTCGATTTACAACCCCAGCCGCAAGGGCCGGGGTGAGTCGGTCAGTTTCCCCCTCAACGACCAGCAGGCGATCAAACACGCCCTCAAGCGCAAATACCAGGTGCAGATTGACGAGTACCAGGATAACAACCAAATCCGGCTGCTTTTTACCTTGATGGGCGCGCACGATGTCGGCCCGCTGATAATCCAGCCGTTGCTGCAAAAAAATGAGGAGCCGCTGGGGGTGCTGATTTTGGGCAACGCCAACTCCCGGCGCGTTTTTACCGCCACCGAAGCCCAACTGTGCAAAACCCTGGCTGATCAGATCTCGGTTTCGATCAACCATGCCAAAGAGTATGCGGCGGTGTCGGCCAAGGCGCAGCAGCTTTCGTGGACGCTGCGCAATCAGGAGTTGGAGACGGGCAAACGCCGGGCGGCCATGGAAACCGAATTGAAAAAGAGCCGCGAAGAAGTAGCCCTCTTTGCTCAACGCCTGTACGAGTACGAAAAAGCCGAAAAAGTCAACGAGGAGGCGCTGCGACAGGCTCGTGAACGGGTTGCCAAACTGGAAAAGGCCGTCGAGCGGGCCAAAGTGGAAGTTGACAAAGCCAGCCAAAAAGATAAGCAACTGGCGGCGCTTTCTGCCGAGACCGAAAGCCACAAAAAACGCCTGGCTGAGCTGGAGGCTGAACGGCAGAGCTGGCAGGAAAAAATCGAACAACTAGAGCAAGAAACTGTGGTGACCGCTCATTTGAAGGAAGATTTGCTCGCGGCTAATGAGCGCGCCCGCAAACTGGCCCGCGCCTTAAAAAATGCGCGTACTGTTACTCAGCAAGCCGCGCCTGTTCCGGCGGCCCTTTCCGGCGCCGAGGCCAATACCCCCCTGGAAGATTTGAGCTGTGGGGTGATTATTGGCGATGCTAATTATAAGATCAATCGGGTTAACGCGGTGGCCAGCCAGCTGTTGGCGCAGCCCAATAAAAAACTCCTCGGCAGCGAGTTGACTACCATTTTTGAGGATGAACGCTGGCAGAAGGCTTTGGAGCAGGTTAAATCCAAAAACGAGCCAATGGTCTCAACCACCTTGAAGGTGGGCGATAACGTCCTGCGGGCCACCATCAGCCCGATGGCTGCTTCCGATGGCAATGGCCGCGAGGGTACGGTGACTATTCTTTATGATATTACCGCCGAAGCGGAAAGCCAGCAGGCCCGTGATGAGTTTGTCGCTTCGCTGTCGCAAGAGCTGCGCACCCCCATGACCTCGATCACCGGCTACACCGATTTGCTGCTGGGCGAGTCGGTGGGTATGATCGGCGAGATGCAGCGCAAGTTTTTGCAGCGCATCAAGGCCAATATCGAGCGGATGGGCAGCATGCTCAATGACCTGATTGGCGTGACGGCCATTGATGCCGGTCAACTGGAAATCCGGCCCGGCGTGGTGGATATGGCCGAGGTCATCGAGGACACGATTATTGGGGCCAGGGCACAGCTTGAGGAAAATGAAATTACCCTGACCATGAACCTGCTGGATGATATGCCGCTGGTCGAGGCCGACCCAGACTCGGTGCGGCAAATTATGAGCAATTTACTAAGCAACGCCATCAAATCAACGCCGGTGGGCAGTGTGATTGAAGTAGCAACGGCTATCGAAAACAACACAGCCGCCGCACCGGAAGATGGGCCTGCTTTTCTGAGGGTTTCGGTGCGCGACTCCGGTGGAGGGATTGCCGAAAAGGACTTGCACCGGGTTTTTGAACGCTTCTACCGGGCCGAGCGTCCACTGATCGAAGGGTTGGGTGAAACGGGGGTAGGGTTGGCGATTGTCAAATCGCTGATCGAGGCGCATGGCGGGCGCGTCTGGGTAGAAAGCGAGATCGGCGAAGGTTCTACTTTTCACTTTAGCCTGCCCATCAGCCGCCAATTTAATGATCCCTGGCAGGAGGTAGATATTCCTCCGCTGGATCTTAGCTCTGACCAGTCCGATACATTCTAAGGACGAGGTGATAAACCGTGTCTTTTCCAGGACCATCAACCAATAATGGAAGTCCGGCCTCTTCGCCGGTACAGCGCCTGTTGATTGCCATAGGGACATTAGTGGTGGTGGCGCTGACCGTTGTCGCGGCGATTCTTTTGGCCGTACGCAGCCCGGAGAGTCTAGCCACCGAAACTCCTGTGGCCACACCTACGGCAGTAGTGGTAGTTCCTTCTCTTACCCCTACCCCTTTACCTCCGGCAACGAATACAGCTACGGTTGAATCGCCTCCTTCGCCGACCTCCGTTCCGGTAGAAGCGGCAACCAATACCCCCCAACCGCCGCCGGCTACCAACACCCCTGTCCTGCCACCTCCTACGCCTTTTTTCACCCCCACGCCAATCATCGTGGTGGTTACGCCCACGCCTCTGTCTGCTACCTCGCCCGCTTCAGCGCCCGCGCCAGATGGAACGCCGGGAGCCTGCCAGGCTCCGCCCAGTTGGACAACTTACACAGTGCAGGTGGGCGACACGCTCAATGCGCTGGCCGAGCGGACCAATGTGAGCGTTTATGACCTGCAACAGGTTAACTGCTTTACCAATTTGACCGTGCAGCCGGGCCAGACCATCTATCTGCCCTTTACTCCCCCCACCCCGACCATAACCCCAACCAATACCCCCACCACGCCGACGCCGACCCCGACCTTAACCGGCACGCCTACGGCAACCCCTCGCGCGCCCGAAATATTTACGGCCGAACCCTCGGTTGACCGGACGACGATTTTTGTGGTGGGCAGAAATTTTGAAGTGGAGGAAGGCGCCTTTCGGGTTGAACTGCGGGGAGCCACCGGAGTTACCCGGCTGGCCCTGGGAGATTTGCGATCAAGCACCAGTTTTGAAGCTAAACTCCCCCCGGTGGCCGAACTACCAGCTGGCAATTATGATTTACGGGTAATCAACCCGGACGGTCAATTTGATGTTTTGAGAATTTCGTTGCCGTAATTAACTAAACTTTTCGCTGTAAATAAAAAGAGACTGTCTGGGCTGGCAGTCTCTTTTTATTGCAATGAACAAAATCTCAAGGAATGGCTTCAATGGCATCAATTTCAGGCCCATCGCTGCCACTATCAATGGGGGAGAAAATCCGCACATATTGATATGAGCCAGACGGCGCTCCGGCGGCGTTTAATGGTGCGTCCACGTCTATGGCAATTCCGGTGTTAAGGGGGGCGGCGCCGTACAAGATTGCCATGGGAATGAGGAGGTTATCATTTTCAGGGGGGCCATAACCCGCCTGACCAATGTTTGTGTTTGCATCAAGCGGAGGATTACCCCAGTAAAAAACCCGAAACCAGGGGCCACTGGGGGTTTGTCCCACCTCGACAACTATCCAATCCATATAAATTTGCAAAGGATTTGGATCTGGTATGGGATTGGTACCTTGTACCTCGTAGTAGACCAAATCAAAATTAGGATCATCATTTCGGTTAATCGGATTTGATCCCAAATCAATAATCATGCCTGCATCACAGGCAACCCGGGCAAAAACTCCGTTGGGTGAACCTACATTCGGTTCACCAGGGGGATAAAGACCAGCGCATAGCCCCGTACCAGTATCATTGTCTATGATAGTCAATGTTGCGGTATTAACCGCACCAAGCATAGCATTTACAGGATTTGCCAGGGTTAACCCAATAAGCTCGGCAGGCTCATCAAGATTATCATCGGCAATATTGATGGAGAAAGTTTGGCTGGTACTGCCCGGTGGAAAAGTTAAGAAGGTACCACTGGCGGCGGTATAGTCGCTGCCCTCTTCGGCTGTTTGATTACCGGTAGCATAATCAACCGTTACGGTTAAAGCGGAAGCGGCACTAAGCGTGACATCTATTGGCGCCGTTGTAACATCTTCCATCACGCTATAATTGTTGCTGCCAAACTGCACGGATGGAGTAGGGTCATCCTCTATAATTGTCAGAGTAGCGTTGCTTAAGCCCAATGTGGCGTTGACAGGGGTGCTGAGTTCAAGCAAAACGGTTTCATTACCTTCATTGGCTGTGGCATCATCGGTAATGGGAACATTAAATGTTTGATTGGTCTGACCAGGGCTAAAGGTGAGCGTCCCACTGATAGGCGTGTAATCACTTCCCAATGTAGCCGTGCCGCCTGCGAGAGAAGTATAATTTACGGTGACGGTCTGCCCGGAGCTGGCGCTCAATAGAACCGTAATGACTGCACTGCCCCCATTCTCGTTAATGTTGAAAGTAGCAGCGTTAAAGGCCACTATAGGTATTGGGGTAGAAGTTGGCGTGTCGGTGGCTGTGGCCGTAGCGGTAGGCGTATCGGTGGCTGTGGCGGTGTTAGTCGGGGTAGCCGTGGCCGTTGGGGGTGCAGTGGTCGGAGGCGAGGTGGGTGGCACGGTAGCAGGATTTGTCGGTGGAACTGTTGCTGGAGCTGTCGGCGGCACGGTTGGTGGAACAGTGGCAGGCACGGTTGGTGGGACCGTAGCAGGCACGGTTGGCGGTAAGAGGGTCGGCGGGGCGCTGGTTGAAGTGGCCGGAAGCGAAGTCGGCGGCGCTTCTTGTGTCGTCGTCGGGAGGGCGGGTGTTGCCGGAGCTGGAGCAGGGTTCGATGGGACTGCAGGAGTTGGCGTAGGAGTCTGGGTAGGCAATAAGGTGATGGCTGTGGGTTCAGGGGTTGGGATCGGATTGGGTAAAATGGCAATACCCAGGCCAACCGCAATAGGCGTTTGCCGGGCTAACAAAGCGGCTTCGTCATGTTCAGCCTCGGCGATAATGTCCTCGGATAGGGGGGCCAGCGCCTGGGCCGGGTCGAAGCCATAATCGGCGCTCAGCCGAGAGCGCATGCTGGCATCAACCCGGTCTCGATTGATCAACCACAAGGCGCTTTGTGACGAGCAAAAAATACAGCTAAAACTCAAAAGCAAAAAAAGCAGCGCAATAATTATTTTACGCCGCTCATCTTTATCTTTTTCTTTTTGCCCAGATGGAGTTGAGGGTGCTGTTCCTGGTAACATGGTGCGCCTTTTGCCCTCATAGCTTACTTCATTTTGTAGTTTAATTCAAGAAGCCTATTAAGCCCAGGCTATCTCTATTATACTTGGATCAGGTTTGAATTTGGTTTGAATCAGCCGATCATTCGGTTTTGATATATTCCATTGGCTCTGTGGCAAACTCCTTTTCCTTTATTTCGATAATGGGCAGGGCAAAGGCGAAGGTGCTGCCCTGGTTAACTTTGCTTTCTAGCCAAATTTCACCCTGGTGAGCCTCGATGATCGCTTTGCTGATATACAACCCTAATCCCGCGCCGCTAACCTCGAAGGTACTTTCGGCGTGAATGGCCCGGAAGAAGCGAGTAAAGAGAAAACGCTGCTGCTCGGGGGCAATGCCCACGCCGGTATCTATAAAATCCACCTGTCCCCGGCCATTTTCGCGCTTGAGTCGCACCTCGATTTGACCACCCGGCAGGGTATAATCGTGAGCATTCCTGATCAGGTTGTGAACCACGCGGGTCAAACGACTCCAATCACCCTCAACCCAAACCGGCTCATCCGGCACGTGGACGGTAAAAGCTAACCCCCGTTCCTGCATTTTCTCGGTCCACTTTTCACTTTCGGTTGTAATCAACTGTGACAGATTGACGGGTTCCTGGTCAATGCCCAGGGTGCCGGCATGAATCTGCGAAAGGTCAAGCATCTCCTGAATCAACTGGAGCAGGTCGCCCACATTTTTATCTACCGTTTCGATAAAACTCAACTGGCGCTCATCCAGTTTTTCGCCCGCAGTCATGCGTAACAAATCATTATAACCTTTAATGGCTGTGAGCGGTGTGCGTAATTCGTGAGACATGCTGGTGATAAAATCATCCTTGAGTCGTTCCGATTCGACCTCGCGGGTGATGTCGCGCAGCACCACCACCGAGCCAAGCTGCTCTTTATCGGTGGTTAGCACCGGGGCAGACAGGGCGCTCAGCACTCGCTGGCCCACCTCAAAACGGCGGGTTTCGTGAAATTCAAGCCCGGTGAGATGGGTGAGCAGCGGGGATGGTTTGACCCCATGGGTTGACGAGACGGGGGAAGCATACCTGAAATCACCACCTACAGCTTCCAGGATGTTCTCGGCGGCAGGGTTCATGATCACCGTATTGCCCTCCAAATCCTGCACAATAACCCCATCGGCAATACTGCTTAAAATGGCATTGAGCTTGCTGGCTTCCTCGCGTTGGACGCGCAAAAGACGCTGCAATTCGTCGGTCATAGCGTCAAAAGTGGTGGCTAAAATACCAATTTCATCCCCCTGAGCCAGGCCGGTGCGTTGGTCCAGATTACCTCGGGCAATAGCTTGTGAGGTTTGCACCAGCTGCACAATAGGGCGGATAATCCGCTGTGAGACCGTGTAGCCAATGACCAGCACCAGTACTACACCTCCAGAAAAGGTGAGGGCCAAAAGATTGCGGCTCTGATCATTGGTTTCGGTGATGAAGTTGGTCGGCAGGGCTACGGCATAGACGCCATAAATACGGTTGCGCAGCATAAAAGGGGCATAGGCCAGCCGGTAGATTTGGCCGCGCGCCTGAATATCCTGGATTTCGGGGCCATCTGGCCCTTCCACTTCGTCGAGAAAGGTGACGCCTTCTTGCTTGATGACTTCTTGATAGCGGGCCGGCGTAAATACCCTAAAAACTTCCTGGGCTTCGGCCTCATTGGGTACCAGAGTGGAATAAATCACCTCACCTGTTTCATCAAACAGCGTTACCTCGGCCAGCGCCAGGTTTTGGACGGCGTCTAATTCCTTTTTGAGGTAAGTCCCTACCAGGGCTGCCCCAATGATCCCGTCCGAGTTTTCGATAGCGCCGATGGTATAAATAATTAACTCATCCGAAGCAGGCTCCAAAGCAATTTGGATCTCTTTAGCCCCATTGTTACTATTAGCCAAAACCCGCTTGACCGGCAACCAGATTGAAAAATCGGCGCCGCTGCCGCGATAAGTTTGCGCGGGTTCATTGGGCGCATTAAATTCACGCTGTAAGCGTAAAACCTCTTTGCCCTGCGTGTCAAGCAGCACCACACTGTCAATATCTTTATAGTTGGCTATAAGGGGGGAAATAAGCTCGTCCAGGGTCGCGAAATGGCGGTTGACCAGGGCATCGGCCACCCCTTCGGTATTAGCCACCGCCCGCTGAACTTCCAGCCGATTGCGTTCTCGGTTAACGATTTCATCGCTAACCACCCGGCCGGCTTCAACCAATTGGTTTTTTAGACGATCCTCCAAAGAGCCGGCCACCAGCCGGGTAACGATAAAAACCCCTAAAACAGCTAACAATAGAGTTAGTAAAGCGTAGGGGATAATAATTTTATTTCTAATGCTGGATGAAAAATATTTCAATCCGGCTTGCAGCCAATCAGGCGAACTTTTCATGAGCCAGAAAATCCACTATTTGGCTGGTAAACCCACAACACTGCCCTGAGGAAGTGGTATTGTGAAAAGGTCTTGGCCCTCAAAACTGTATTCATTATTGATAGCATGCCATAAACATAGTTCTAAACCAAGTTATAAATAGGAAACGAGATGGAAGGTAAAATATGGCCCACAACTTTCGTTGTGTTTTCAATTCTCGGCGCTGTCTGGCTTATGGTATAATACACCCTCGGAGAAATGTGAGTTTATGTACAGCTTAGATGATACCATAGCTGCTATTGCTACGTCAATAGGCCAAAGCGGGGTAGGAATTGTTAAACTCAGCGGGCCGGAAGCCTATCCCATTGCCCACCGGCTGTTTCGCTCGGCGGTGGGGCGCACTGATTTTCAGCCCTACCGCCTGCATTACGGCCAGATTGTTGAGCCGGATTCCGGCGCTGCGGTAGACGAGGCCCTGGTTGTTTATATGCCCAAACCCCGCAGTTACACCCGGCAAGATGTTATTGAAATTCAGGCCCACGGTGGCATAGTACCGCTGCGGCGCATTTTCCAATTAACCCTCAGTTTGGGCGCTCGACCCGCCGAGGCCGGGGAGATGACCTTGCGGGCTTTTCTCAACGGGCGGCTAGACTTGGCTCAGGCCGAGGCCGTGCTGGATGTAATCGAGGCCAAAACCGAGGCAGCCTTGCGTGTGGCTAATGAGCAGTTGAGCGGTAGCCTGTCGGCCCAGGTAGCTGCCGTGCGGCGGGCGCTGCTGGATACGCTGGCCTTTCTGGAAGCCAGCATTGATTTTGTGGAAGATGAGATTCCGCTTCAGGATGTGGTTGGCCCGCTGCGTGAGGTAGGCGTGCGGTTGGAAAAATTGCTCCACAGCGCCGACCAAGGCTTGATCTATCGCCAGGGGGTGCGGGCCGCCATTGTAGGCCGGCCCAATGTGGGCAAAAGCAGCCTGCTCAATGCCCTGCTGCGCGGCGACCGGGCCATTGTGACCGCCATCCCCGGCACCACCCGCGACACCCTGGAAGAAACGGCCAACATCGGTGGCATTCCGGTGGTGCTGGTAGATACCGCCGGCATCCGGGCTGAAACAGCGGATGAAGTCGAACGGATTGGGGTCGAGCGCAGTCGAGCGGCCCTGGCGCGGGCGGATATTGCCTTGATGGTGGTGGATGGGAGTCAGAGATTGGAGATTGGAGATTGGGAGATTGAGGGGTTGGTGGGCCAGAAACCGGCGCTGCTGGTGGTCAATAAAAATGATTTGCCGGCGGCTCAACAGGTCGAGCCGCCGGCAGATTTTTTGCCGGTAGCCCGACGTATCCGTATCTCGGCTTTGACGAATGAAGGGATTGAAACTCTGGAGACGGCTATCGTGGAACTGGTCACGGGGGGCAGCGTCACCCTGGCCGATACGCCGCTGGTCAGCAATCCGCGCCACAAGGCCCTGCTGCAACGCGCTCTGAGCCATACCCGGGCCGCTGTCACGGCTCAACAAGACGGCCTCTCCCCCGATTTAGTTTCCATTGACGTCCGCGCCGCCGTAGACGCCCTCGGCGAAATCACCGGCGAGACGGCCACAGAGGATTTGTTGGATACGATTTTTAGCAAGTTTTGTATAGGGAAGTGAAAAAATTAGTTACGAAGTATTGTTTATCTCAAGTTAATGTGTTAAATTGTTTCAGGTAAAAGTATCTCAACATCAATATTTACTCTGAAGCCATTCACTTGGTGATATAACAAGTAATGTCTGACTCAACGGTTCCACATCTTTTCTCTCAGTGTGTTCATGCCATTCGGGATGGTAAACTAATTCACCGAGAAAACAGATAGGACAAGGAGTTCCATTTTCAAAATTGGGTTCGTGCCCGGCTGGATGAAATGGGTTTCCACTATGAAGTGGGTGGAAGAAATAGTTATCCGGACTTTCGGATGGTAAGTTTCACCGAAGGTTATGAGGTTAAGGGTTTAGCTTATCCGGGTCGTGAAGTCAATTATGATAGCAATAGTCAAGTTCCTTCCGGCAGCCATAATGGACGCAGGATTTTTTATGTGTTTGGGCGTTACCCCGCTGTACCCGATGGTGATACGTATCCAGTTTTAGATTTGGTGATTTGTCACGGCGACTTTCTCAATGCTGATCACGAATACACTCACAAAAACAGAAGTATTAAAGGCTTTGGCAGTTATGGGGATATTATGATTCGTGACCGCAAAATGTACGTTGCGCCGACGCCTTTTGGCTTGGTTTCCGGGGTAGCCCATTTGCAAACACTTATTCTTCCCGAAGAATTTGTTGTTGAAGGTGACTTCAAGCAGGTTGGCGCATTGGTGCGTAAAGAAACGGATATGCTGATTGTTGGTTATACTTTTGATCTTCGACACAATACTTTAACGCCAGACTAACAATTCCCAATCCCTTTGCCGGACGAGAACATGTTTTTCTGGCCTGGCGACCCGCTCGTGGGCCAGATGAGGCGGTTTTGATGCGCGAGTCCCCTGAGCTTAATCCTCCAAGTGACGAAGATGACAGACTTGACTAACCCTGTCTCGTTCATCAATAAAGTTCGGCTTGTTGAAGCGGATACATTTCCATTTGAGTTTCTTTCGAGCATTGCCGAGCGAGAAAGCTGGCGGAAGGAAATCTATCGCCCCATCTATCATATTCACAAATGGTGGGCCAAGCGGCTAGGCTCTGTTTTTAGGGGAATTCTGCTAGGTTGTCTTCTGCCTGAAAATGCAGACTTGAGCGCGTCTTTCTATCAAAAGCATAATTTTTCGTCAACCGTAGTTTTTGACCCCTTTATGGGCAGCGGCACTACCGTTGGCGAAGCGCATAAGCTGGGTTGCACTGCTTTGGGGCGTGATATTAACCCAGTAGCTTGTGAAAGCGTCCGCATTGCGCTTGGTCCTCTTGACCGCCGGCAATTACAAAATGCCTTTACTTCTCTTTCCTCTACAGTAGGTCAACGTCTTCGAGAACTTTACCAGGCAGATGATGAAAGCGGGCAGCGTTGTGATGTGTTATACTTTTTTTGGGTAAAACAGGTACAATGTCCCCATTGCTTTACTGGCGTAGACTTATTCCCATCTTATATTATTGCCCGTAACGCCTATCCTGATCGCAAGCCCGAAGTTCAAATTTGCTGCCCGCGCTGTGGCGATATTTTTCCTGAACTAAACTCTAATAAACAGGTTAATTGCCGCTCGTGTGGGTTAAATTTTAATCCTTACCTGGGTTCTGCTGCCGGAACTAAGGCCACGTGTCCTGCCTGTTCCCATTCATTTTCTATTGCCGAGAGAGTACGTTCTCTTGGTCATCCACCCGTTCATCGGCTCTATGGCAAACTTTTGCTGACACCGGAAGGCAAAAAATGTTATCTTCCTGCCACACCTAAAGACATTGAGGCTTATCAAGCATGTTCCAACTTGTTGCATCAAGAATTAGAGCGAGGCGCTATTCATCTTCCCGAAACGGTTCTGGCCGATGGATTTAATACTCGTCAGGCTATCGGCTACAACTACCGCACCTGGCGCGATTTCTTCAACGATAGACAACTTCTTGCCTTAGGATGGCTGCAAGAAGCTATCGCCGCCCTGCCAGACCCAACGACTAGAGACGCTTTTCTTATCCTTTTCTCCGGGGTGCTGGAGTTCAATAATCTCTTTGCCTCGTATAAAGGTGAAGGCACCGGAGCAGTTCGACATATGTTTGCCCATCATATTCTGAAACCGGAACGAACACCCATCGAGGCAAATGTGTGGGGTACTGCCAAAAGCTCTGGCTCGTTCACTAATTTATTCAAAGCTCGTTTATTACGAGCTTTAGATTACCGGGCTGCTCCTTTTGAAGTGACAATCAATGGCTCCGGCAAAGCGCATTTCTCCAGTAACGCATTTACTGGATATGTGGAAGAATTGTGGCCGGTTGAGGGTAATTTTAAGCCGAAAGGTATTTATCTCTCGTGTGGCAGTTCTGAGGAGACTAACTTGCCGGCTCAGTCCGTAGATTTTATCGTTACCGACCCTCCATTTTTTGATAATGTGCATTATTCTGAACTGGCTGATTTCTTTTACGCCTGGCAAAGACTCTATCCGCGAGGCTTTCTTGATGATTCATTAACGACCCGTCACCTGCGTGAGGTGCAAGATACTAACGTAGACAAATTTGCAGCCAAGCTAGGCGCTGTTTTTGTTGAGTGTCATCGTATCCTGAAAGATGAGGGACTTCTTGTATTTACCTATCATCATTCTCGTGCAGAAGGCTGGCAGGCTTTAGTGGAGGCTGTTTTTGACGCTGGCTTTTCAATTGTTAACGCTCATCCGGTTAAAGCCGAAATGTCGGTGGCTGCGCCAAAATCTCAGGCAAAGGAGCCGATTCAACTCGATATACTGCTTGTTTGTAAGAAGAAAGAGCAAGATAGGCGTCTCCCCTTAGACTCTTCTGCTGCTTTGAATCATGCAACTAAACGAGCCTCTCAAAAACTCTCTCGTCTTGCCGAGATTGGTCTGAAGCTCTCTTTAAATGACCGGCGAATTACCGTCATCAGTCAATTTATCTCTGCGCTAGGTCCTGTTGCTTCTGCCGGGGTTGTAACTGGGGCATTACAAGAAATGCAAGCCAAGCTTGAAATGATAGCAAAGGATTCTTCTGGGGTGAGTGATGCAAAATCTACTGCAAAGACCGTTGAAGAGGAGCTACACTTGAAGCAAGGTGTTCTTTTTTAGAACCGGGCCAGGCTGCTTAGGGCCAGCCTAACCTTCTCCTCGACGCTCTCTCCTCTGGCTTCTTTGGGTAGTTGTTGCAGCGCAGCCTGGGCCTCGATGACGCTGTAGCCGAGGGAGGTCAATGCGGCAATCACTTCGCTGTCGCTGTCGGTGATGGGGGTGGCGGAGACAAAAATATCCTCGTAGCCGACTTTATCCTTGAGGGCAAAGACTATCTGCTTGGCTTTTTTGGGGCCGATGCCGGGCACACGGGCCAGCAGCGCCGCTTCTTCGCGGGCAATCGCCTGACGCAGCGTTTCGGCGGGGATGTGGGACAGAATCGCCAGGGCGACTTTGGGGCCGATGCCCTGCACCTTGAGCAGAGTGCGAAACAGCTCCAGTTCATCTTTATCGGGGAAGCCGAAGAGGGTTAGTTCCTGCTCACGGACGTAGGTGTGGATAAAAAGCTGGGTTTTGACGCCCACCTCCAGCAGGTCAACCAATGTGGCCGGGCTTTGCACATAGTAACCCACCCCGCCCACTTCAATCAGCAGCGCCCCTTCTTCTTTGTCAATGATTTCACCGCGTAGAGAACCGATCATAGTAGGGAGTAGGGAGTAAGGAGTAGGTAGTAGGGGATTATTTTACTCCCTACTCCCTACTCCTTACTCCCTACTTCATCCTCCTAACTGCCGTAATCGGACCGAGTGCAAATGGCAGATGGCTACGGCCAGGGCGTCGGCGGCATCGTCGGGGCGGGGGATGTCGTCAAGTCCCAACAGCAGCTTGACCATCTGCTGCATTTGCTGCTTGTCCGCGCCGCCGTGCCCGGTAATGGCTTGTTTGACTTCCAAGGGTTTGTATTCGGTGATGGCTAAATGGGCGTTAGCCAGAGCTAACATCGCTGCGCCGCGCCCATGACCTACGGCCAGGGCAGTTTTGGCATTTTTGCTAAAAAACAGTTCTTCCAACCCGGCTGTTTCCGGCTGCCACTGGCTAATGACGGCAGTTAACTCTCGGTAAATGGTTTGCAGCCTCTCAGGAAGAGGCATCCCCGCCGGAGTGGTGATCACCCCCCCGGCGACCATCTGTAAATGATTGCCATCGCCCTCAACCACGCCCCAGCCGGTGATAGCCGTGCCAGGGTCAACGCCTATAACCCGCACCGAGATTGCCTTACTGGAGGATTGGAGGGTTGGAAGGTTGGTAAATATTTACTCTCCCAATCCTCCAGCCTTCCATTTATCATGCGGCCTCAAGGGCAGCCATAGCCTCATCGCTGAGATGCAGACCCGAATACACCTGCTCAACGTCGTCCTGCTCTTCCAGGGCTTCGATGACGCTCATGACCTGAACCGTCTCTTTCGGGTCCAATTCGATTTCATTTTTGGGAATGTACGACAGTTCAGCCTCGGCAATCGTCAAGCCGCTGTTACTAAGAGCGCTGCTGACCGCGTGCAGTTCATCGGCCGGAGTGTAAATCTCGAACAATTCATCGCTAATTTGAACATCATCGGCCCCGGCGTCTACCGCAATCATAAAGACCTCATCAGGGTCCTGTTTGGTCCGCTCGATGGCAATATAGCCTTTGTTTTCAAACATCCAACTGACCGCGCCGGCTTCGGCCATGTTGCCGCCGTGCCGATTGAAAACCTTGCGCAGGTCGGCCAGGGTGCGGTTGCGGTTATCGGTGAGGCATTTGATGAGCAGCGGAATGCCGTGCGGAGCGTAAGCCTCGTACAGAATCTCCTCTTCATTGCCCCCTTCCAGTTCGCCGGTGCCTTTTTTGATGGCCCGTTCGATGTTTTCCTTAGGCATATTGGCAGCGCGGGCTTTTTCAATCGCCATCCGCAGGGTGGGATTGGCGTTGGGGTCGCCGCTGCTGCGGGCAGCGACGGTAATATCGCGGGCCAGCCGGGTAAAGATTTTACCGCGCTTGGCGTCTTCCGCGCCCTTTTTGCGTTTGATGGTACTCCATTTGCTATGTCCAGACATCTTATCACCTCGTTATACGTGAAGCGTGAGGCGTGAAAAGTGACAGCTCAAGTCACTGTCGCCTAACTCTTTCCGCTTTCCGTCCTGTTTCTTGTTTTGAGAATTATTTGACCGGCATTATACCATCAAGGCCAAAATCTTGCCAGAGTTTTGGCTGAATTCAACAAAAAACCTGGTCAAGCCAACCAGGTCATAGGGCAAAGCTTGTCTTGCGTAGGTAAACGGAACACGCAAGACGCAAGACGTTTATAAGTACGATGGATTAATTACGCACAATCGGTTATTTTTTATTTATCTGCGGATTTTTTACCTCCACCCCGGCCACATCCGCCTCGAACTCGTCATAATCGGCTTCGTCGCGCTTCTCCCGCCAGAGCACCTCGCGGGGTTTGCTGCCCTCCGCCGGGCCAATCACCCCTTCCGCTTCGAGTTGATCTATCAACCGTGAGGCCCGAGGATAGCCAATACCCAGCCGCCGCTGCAAAAAACTGGTCGAAGCCCGGCCCGACTCCGTTACCAGCCTGATTGCTTCTTCCAGCATCTCATCTTTACCGGCCTCAGCCACAATATTAGCCCACGGCGTTTCCCCCGCTTCTTTTTGCCCGCCAGCGGGCAGACTAATTTCGGCGGTCGGCGGTCGGCTGCCTGTCCTGAGCGCAGTCGAAGGGTCGGTGGTCATCTCCGGCTGTTCCGTGCTCACCCCACTGCTCTTCCAATAATTAACCAGATTTCGTATCTCTGCATCGGCCACAAAACAGCCTTGCAAGCGCAGCAGCTTGGCCGAGTCGGGGGCCATGTAGAGCATATCGCCCCGGCCTAACAGCCGCTCCGCGCCGGGCGTGTCTAAAATTACCCGCGAGTCAATCTGGCTGGTCACGGCAAAGGCAATCCGAGTGGGGAAGTTGGCCTTAATCAGCCCCGTCACCACATCCACCGAAGGGCGCTGCGTGGCCACCACCAGATGAATCCCGGTGGCGCGGGCCATCTGAGCAATGCGGCAGATATGGCGTTCGACTTCGTCGGGGGCCATCATCATCAAATCGGCCAATTCGTCAATCACCACTACCAGATAGGGCAACTGCTCGCCTTTGGCCCCAACCTTGTGATTGTAGCTGCTGATGCTGCGCGCCCCGCTGGCGGCAAACAATTTATAGCGGCGTTCCATCTCGCGCGTTACCCAGGCCAGCGCCCCCACCACCTGCTCAAAATCAGTCACCACCGGCGCAAGCAAGTGGGGAATGCCGTTGAAGCTGGTCAATTCGACCATTTTGGGGTCAATCATCAAAAAGCGCAGTTGTTCCGGGGCGTGGGTGAACAGCAGGGTGGTGATAATGGCGTTGATGCAGACCGATTTGCCCGACCCGGTAGCCCCGGCGATGAGCAAGTGGGGCATTTCGGCCAGTGCTGCCGAGACGGCCTGACCGGATACGCCTTTGCCCAGGGCTACCCGCAGCGCGCCCTTGCCTTTTTTGAAGCTGTCGTCGTCTATCACCGCTCGCAGCGAGACCATGGTCTTATCGCTGTTGGGCACTTCAATCCCCACCAGGGGGCGGCCCGGCACCGGCGCTTCAATCCGAATAGGGGCCGCCGACAGGGCCAACGCCAAATCGTTAGCCAGGGCGACTACTTTGTTGACTCGCACCCGCTGCTGGGTTAATGTCCCATCGGGCAGCTTGCGCTCGGTGGAACCGAGTTTTAGCCCAAATTGAGTCACCGTCGGGCCGCGATTGATTTCGACCACCTCAACCGGCACGCCAAAACCAAACAGCGTCTCTTCGATAATCTGAGCCTGGTAGCGGGCATTGGCGCTGTGGGTCGGGTCTTTGGCCGGCGGGGCCAGCAGGTCGAGCGGGGGCAGGGTATGCCGGGTTTTAGGCATGCTGACGGGGCCGGGTTCAATCACCGGGCCGGGCGCAGGCACGGCTTGATGTTTCTCGGCGGGAGGGGTTGCTTTGGTGCGTGAAGGGGGCAGAGAGGTGGGCGGATGAACTTCAGGAGCCGGCGTGGCGACGGGCTTGCGCGGCGATTGAGGCGAGTGATCCAGCCGGCCCTGCGTCCAGTCGCCCAAGCGGGTCAGATCAGCGAAATTTAGGCGGAAAATGAGAACCACCGCGCCGATACTAACCAGGAACAGGAAGGGCAGGGCCAGGGATAAGCCGATCAAATCCGTCAAAAAATAGCTGAGGCCCCAACCCACAAAACCACCCCCTTGACCGGCGCGAGCCAGGAGCAGGGCGTCCTCACCGTTGGCGGCTATCAGGTGGGTGACGGTCAAGGCGACGACAAACAGCACTTCCAGCCCAACGATAATGTCCAGGGGTAGGATGTATTCTTCGTTACTCAAGCGGCCAAAGATCAGCAGCAGGCCCAGTAGCCCCAGGCCCACCGCCGCCGGAATAGCGCCCCAGCCAAAAACCTGCCTGAACAAGCCGGCCCACCACTCATTAAAGGCGCCGCCGGTGAATGAGAGCAGGCTGAGCAGCGTCAGTACAGCCCACAGCGCCAGCACCGCGCCAAGCAACTCACGCCGATACGGCTGCACTTGCGCGGCTATTTGCTCCCAAACAGGGATGGGTTTGACTTTGACTTTTTTTCTGGCGGCCATCAGTTTACAGCTAAACATAACATAGCATTTATAGTCTACTGTGCTTTCGGATTGCTGTCAAGCCCTTATGGGTTGGCTTTCTACAGAAGCTAGAGGGGCGACAGTCGCTTCTGTCTAGCTTTTTCTGTTCCATCTTTTGACGTAGGGGGGTATTGATGGTATATTACGTTAGTTACAATCGGATCAACGATGCTCCCTTAAGTACCGGTCGCGCCGGACGGGGAGCATTGTTTTTTAGAAAGTGAGTTAGTTGTATGCGCATTGGCATAGATGCTCGGTTGGTTTTTTATAACCGGGCCGGGATCGGTCAATACATCTTGCAGTTGACCGAAGCGTTAGCCAATCTAAAACCGCACGAAGATACCTTTTTGCTGCTGCAAAGCCGTAAGGATAAAGGCTCTATCGTCAAAAGCAACGGCTTCCTGCGCCGGTCGTTATGGACGCCCAGCCATAACCGGTTTGAGCAGGCGGCTTTGAGCTTTGAAATATCACGATTGGGGCTGGATTTGTTGCACAGCCCCGATTTTATTCCTCCTTTCCGGCGAAACTGCAAGTCGGTCATTACCATTCACGATCTGGCCTTTTTACTCTACCCCCATTTTCTGACCAAAGAAAGCGCCCGCTATTACGGCCAAATTGACCAGGCCTGGCGCAAAACGGACCATATTATTGCCGTATCAGAGGTAACCAAGCACGACAGCATCAAAATGCTGGGCGTGCCAGAAAAGAAAATTACCGTCATCCACGAAGCGGCCAATCCCATTTACCGCCCCCTGCCCAAAGACGAAGCGCGCCGTATTGCCAAAGAGAAGTACAAGCTGGACCAGGATTTTATCCTCTTTGTTAGTACCATCGAACCCCGCAAAAATTTACCGGGCTTGCTGCAGGCCTATCGCCGGCTGCGCGACGATTACAAACGGGAAGAAACACTGGTTCTGGCCGGCTCAAACGGCTGGCTCTGGGAAGAAGTGTACGAGACAGTAGCCAGGCTAAACCTGGAAAAGCACGTCGCTTTTCTGGGCCGGATTCCTTCCGAAGACCTGGTTTATCTCTACAACGCCACCCAGTTATTGGTCCACCCCTCGTTTTACGAAGGGTTTGGCCTGACCCCCCTTGAGGCCATGACCTGCGGTGCGCCCGTGATTGTCTCCAATACCTCCTCTCTGCCCGAAGTTGTGGGCGATGCCGCAGTGCTAATCAATCCCCACGATATTGAGGGCCTAACCGTCGCCATTTGGCGGGTCTTGACTGAAAAAGAACTGCGCGAAGATCTAATCTGTAAGGGCCTCAAACGCGCTAAAAAATTCTCCTGGGAACAGGCTGCCCAAAAAACTCTGGAAGTGTATCATAAAGTCGGCAAAGGGTGAGGATGGTAGATGGAAGATAGAAAAGCACTATCTTCCATCCTCTATCTACTATCTTCTATCCTCTATAATTGCAATGCGTATTTTGTTATTGACTCCTCAGCGGCCTTATCCGCCCCACCAGGGCACAACGCTGCGGAACTTTAATTTGGTCAAAGAGCTGGCCAAGCGTCACTCGGTTTGTGTGTTGACCTTTTTGGAGCCGGATCAGACACCACACGATCCCGGCCCCCTGCTTGACCTGTGCGAATGGCTCGAAACCGCGCCGGTCCCTCGACGCAGTACCCCCTTGCGGCTTCGCCAGATGCTCACTACCAGCCGTCCAGATATGAGCCTGCGCCTGTGGTCGCCGGAGTTGAACAACCGCTTGGCCGCTATCCTGCGCCAGCAGCCCTTTGATGTGGTCGAAATTGAGGGCATCGAAATGGCCCCTTATCTACCAACCCTCGAAGCCGCTCAGCCGCGCCCCCTCATTATTTACGATGCGCATAACGCCGAGTGGATTTTACAGAAGCGAGCCTGCCTAGCCGACCTGAAAAATCCGGTCCGTTGGCCGGCGGCTGCCTACAGTTGGGTCCAGTGGCAGCGGCTGCGGCGCTACGAAGCCGAATTGCTGCGTCGAGTAGATCATACCATCGCTATGTCTCACCCCGATAAAGTGGCCCTCCGCGACGTGGCCCCCGATGTGCCGATTACGGTAGTGCCCAATGGGGTTGACCTGACCGCTTATGATGAAGTGAGCCAGACATTCAGCTACGATTTACTCTTTACCGGCAAAATGGATTTTCGGCCCAACATTGACGCCGTGCTCTGGTTTGGCCGCCAGGTTTTGCCCCTGATCCAGGCCCAACGCCCCGGCACAACGTTTGCCATTGTCGGGCAGCGACCTCACCCTCGGCTGGAGGTTTTGCGCGATCTGCCCGGTGTAACCATCACCGGCTATGTGGATGATGTGCGACCCTACTTGGCCGGCGCCAGCGTCTATGTAGCTCCGCTGCGGGTCGGTGGTGGGACCCGCTTAAAATTGCTGGAGGCCATGATCATGGGGGTGCCTATTATCTCCACGACGGTCGGCGCAGAAGGTTTTCCGGTAGTTCACGGGCGAGAATTGATTTTGGCTGATGAGCCGGAGCAGTTTGCTCAGGAAATCCTCACTTTGCTGGCAAATCCTGCTCAGCGAGCCAGGTTGGGTACGGCCGGACGTATTTTTGCCCAGGCCAACTACGGCTGGGATACATTGATCCCGCAGCTTGAAAAAGTCTACCACGATCGGCGGCCTCTAGCTACAGACCGCTGACCTAAACCTTCTGAGAGCGCATTTCTGCGCTCTTTTTTTCTTGGGAAGTACCATTGATTGTGGTACAATACTTTGATACACGTTTTAACCAGAAATTGATGCGTAAAGCGTAATGGTTTGGCAATAAATTCGTACCCCCATAGAGACATCACGTTTTACGCTTTACGTTTTCCTCGTTGACTCGAGGCAATCAGGAGCAACAGCCATTATGTTAAAGAATATTTTTAAAGCCGTGTTGGGCGACCCCAATCAACGGGAAATCAAAAAACTAACGCCGCTGGTCGAAGAAGTCCAGAGGCTTGAGCCGGAAATGCAGGCCAAAAGCGATGAGGAGTTGCGGCAACTACTGGCCGGCTTTCGCCAGCAGTTGGCTGAGGATACGGCGGAAATGCGCGCCGAAGTGGCTCGCTTGCAGCAAGAAGTTGTCGAAGCGCCGCGGCAGGAGCGGCAGCGGTTGCAAGTGCAGTTAGAGCAAGCGGAGAAGCGGCTGCTCAAACTGGAAGCCGAACTACTGGGCGAAATTCAGGCCCAGGTTTTTGCCGCCGTGCGCGAAGCCAGCCGCCGGGCCATCGGGCTGCGCCAGTACGATGTGCAGGTGGTCGGCGGGGCTATTTTGCACGAAGGCAAAGTGGTTGAAATGCGCACCGGCGAAGGCAAAACGCTGGTCGCCACTATGCCGGTGGTGCTCAACGCCTTAATGGGGCGCGGGGTGCATGTCATCACCGTGAACGATTACCTGGCCAAGCGCGACTGCCAGTGGATGGGGCCGGTCTATCATAAGCTGGGCTTAAGCGTGGCGGTGATTCAAAGCGCGGGCAACGGCGGGGTAGATCAAGCCTCGTTCAAATACAATCCCGATTATCACAACAACGACGACCGTTTTCAATATTTACAACCTATCACTCGCCGCGAGGCTTACGCCTGCGACATTACTTATGGCACAAACAATGAGTACGGCTTCGATTATCTGCGCGATAATATGGTACCCGACCTAAGCCGAACCACGCAACGGGAACTGCACTATGCCATCATTGACGAGGTGGATAATATCCTCATTGACGAAGCCCGCACCCCGCTGATTATCTCCGGCCAGGCCGAGGAGAGCAGCGAATTGTATCAACGCTTTGCTCAACTGGTCCGCCCGCTCAAACGCAGCAGCGATGAGAGCGTTGAAGCGGAGAACCCAGATGGCGATTATGTGGTGGACGAAAAATCGCGTGTGGTGTATCTGACCGAGCGCGGCATCGAGAAAATCGAGCGGGCGCTGGGGGTCGAAAACCTGTACGAAGGTGAGAGCGCCTCCATGACGCCTTATTTGGACAATGCCCTGCGGGCCCATGTGCTCTTCAAACGGGATGTGGATTACGTGGTCCAGAACGGTGAGGTTATCATTGTGGACGAGTTCACCGGGCGCTTGATGCACGGGCGGCGTTACAGCGAGGGCCTGCACCAGGCCATCGAGGCCAAAGAGGGCGTCCACGTGCGCCACGAGAGCTTTACCTGGGCCACCATCACCTTCCAGAATTTCTTCCGTATGTACAACAAACTGGCCGGCATGACCGGGACCGCGGAAACCGAAGCTGAGGAGTTCGGGGCCATCTATAATCTGGATGTGGTGGTGCTGCCCACCAACATCGAATACCGAGCCATCCAGGGCACGTTGATTAAGGAGTCGCACAAAGAAGATGGGGCCGAGGTGACGATTTATCGCAGCCCCGATGGCAGCGAGCTTTACCACAAGCGCGTGGATTACCCGGATGTAGTTTACAAAAACCCGCAGGCCAAGTTCAAAGCGCTGGTTGACGAAATCAAGATGCGCCAGCAAAGCGGCCAGCCGATTCTGGTCGGCACCATTGCTATCGAGACTTCGGAATACCTATCCAATTTGCTCGACCGGCAGGGAGTCAAGCACGAAGTTCTCAATGCCAAGCAGCACGAGCGCGAAGCCACGATTATCACCCAGGCCGGGCGGCCCGGCACGGTGACGATTGCCACCAATATGGCCGGGCGCGGGGTGGACATTTTGCTGGGCGGCAATCCCGAAGGCTTGGCCCGCGACGAATTGCGCAAGCAGGGCCACGATTTGACCGCTATTGACCCGGCGCTGTGGGAGTCAACCCTGCGCAAATGGAGCGAGATTGTCAGCAAGGATAAGCAAAAAGTGATCGAGTTGGGCGGCCTGCATGTCATCGGCACAGAGCGCCACGAAGCCCGGCGGATTGACAACCAGTTGCGCGGTCGGGCGGGGCGGCAGGGCGACCCCGGTTCCAGCCGCTTTTATGTGTCGCTGCAAGATGATTTGATGCGCCGATTTGGCGGGCAGAATGTAGCTAACCTGATGGATCGCTTCGGGGTGGAGGAGGACGTGCCGATTGAAGCCGGGATTGTCAGCAAATCCATCGAGAACGCCCAAACCAAAGTTGAAGGTCATAATTTCGACATCCGCAAGCACCTGCTCAAATATGATGATGTGATTAATCAACAGCGCGAAGTGACCTACGCCGAGCGGCGGCGCATCCTGGCCAGCACCAGCCTCAAAGAGAGCATTCAAAATATGATTGCCGACCATTTGAGCGGCCTGGTGCATAATTTTACCAGCAGCGAAGACCCCGACGAGTGGGATTTGGCCGCTTTGCACAGCGCGGTGCGGGTTATCGTCCCCATGCCCGCTACCCTCACCTCCCATGCCTGGGAAAACCTGTCGGCCGAGGAAATTGAAGAGCAAATTCAGGAGCTGGCCGAACAGCGGTACGAGGAGATGGAGCAGGCTCTCGGTGCGGAACATTTGCGGCAGTGGGAGCGGATGTTGATGCTGCAAATTATGGATATGCTGTGGGTGCGCCATCTGACTGCGCTTGACGAGCTGCGCCAAGGGATTGGGCTGCGGGCCTACGGCCAGCAGGACCCGCTGGTCGCCTTTCAACGAGACGCCTTCGAGATGTACGGCCAACTTCGGGCGGCGGTGCAGGAAGAGGTAGTGCGGCGAATTTATCACCATCCACCGGCCACCACCGTGCTCAAAGAGGCGCCTCGCCCGCGGAATATGCAGGCCATCCATCCCGATGCGGTGGCAGCCGGCCAAAGCCAGGTCCAGGCCGGCACACCGGGGGCAACCAAGCAGGCTGCAGAGCCGGTGCGGGTGCAAAAAACACTGGGCCGCAATGATCTGTGCCATTGCGGCAGCGGTAAAAAGTACAAACATTGCCATATGAAATCGGATTTGATGGGCGGCAATGGCGGTGGGCTGGCTCAAACGCCGGTTAAAACCGAGGCTGCACCGGCTGGCTACGGCAGTAAAAAGAAACCAGATAGGGTCAGGCGGCGTTAATGTGAAATTTACAAGATTAGTTATTTGATCCTGTTGCAAATTCTGCCCGAAAGTGATAACATAGAACTTAAAGGTTGTTCCCTTGGGGTATGAAAACTCAAGTCAGAGAAGCATTTCGGCTCTAATCCCATCACCTGCGAACTGTTACAATCTTCTGACGATTGAAGGAGGATCAGGCTTTGACTGCGAACGGCGACGACTTTACGGCCCGACTTATGGATGATATGGATCCCACGCTGCTTGATTTTGTCAAGACAAAGGTGAATTCTTTCATCAAATGGGACCTGGTCAGATTCTTTTATGAAAATCCTCATACGGCTGATACGGTTGAAAATATTGCCAAATACGCCGGTAGGAATGCCGATGCCGTAAAACCCGAGTTAGAAGATCTGGTCGAGAGCGGTATTATGGGTAAAAAAGTATTAGAAAACACAGCTATTTATTCGCTTGCTACCGACGAGGAGATGCGCGCTTTGGTAGACCAGTTTATTCTGGCGTGTGAAGATCGGCATTTTAGAGTCAAAGCGGTTTATCACATTATTCGAGGCATGCGTTAACCCGGCAGCGATTTGAATGGCTCATTAACCGTATTGTCGCCCTTTTTGTAGTTATCTAAACCAAGGGATATTTATTTTTATCCTCATCCCCCTACTTGCTAATTAAATTACCACTTAACCTGACCAAATTGTGCTCAAACTTTCTAAAAGTATTACTTTTATCCAGCTTCAATAAATATTCCAACACAAGGGAGCCTTAGGTATGGATACGGATCGCGTTAAAACAGGTATCACCGGTCTTGATGAAATGCTGGGGGGTGGTTTTGTCAGAGGAACTGCCAATTTAGTAGAAGGCGCTCCGGGTACTGGTAAAACTACACTGGGCATGCAATTTATTTATAGCGGTATTGTTCAAGCCAAAGAGCCTGGGCTAATCATTACTTTTGAGGAGTTCCCTCAGCAATATTATCACGATGCGGCTGCTTTTGGCTGGGATTTTGTGGATTTGGAAAAAAAGGGGCTGCTAAAAGTTGTGATGACCAGCCCCGAAGTGAGCCGGTTAGATGTAGAGAGTGTGGGCGGTATGATTGAAAGTTACGTCAATCAGTCAGGAGCCAGACGGGTGGTGGTTGATAGTGTTACTCACTTTGCGCGTCTCACCCAAGACCCGGTCGAACTACGTAATCTCGAGTTTGGTTTTATCAACGCCCTCAAACGACTGGGCTTAACCAGTGTCTTCACCCGTGAAAGTCCGGTCTTGCTAGGCGAATCCCCAGAAAATAACAGTATCAGTTTTGTAGTTGACTCTTACTTGATGCTGCGCTATGTGGAAATTGAGTCAACTATTCGCAAGGCGCTCTTGGTATTAAAAATGCGCGGCAGTGACCACGCTAAAGATATTCGACAGTATGAAATTACCGAGCATGGCCTTGAGGTTCAATCTAAATTTGAGGGCCGTGAAGGTATTTTAAGCGGCAGCCCACGCCGTATGGCTGACTCTTTTGTCGAAGCTTTTGTTAAACGTTAAAAACGCCAATTGCCCGCCATCTCGCAAACTTGTTCTTTTACAAGCGGTGAGGATGAGTTTCGGAATGGTCCCGTGGTGGGCCTCATTCGTTCTGCGACTAGCTAACTACCAGGATTAGAAAAACGTATGAACCTTGTGAGCAGTATCTTAACCATCTACATCTGGGCAGTGGTTTGTATCCTCCTCTTTTTTTTATTTGCCATTGGTCGTTTCTATCAAAAGAAATCGGGCCGGCGCTCTTATTATCCCTCATTTTTTGTCCCTATTGCGCTTTTTGCCCTGGCGGCTGTTCGCTATGCTTTTCTGGCCCCGACAATTGTGGGTGATTTATGGGGGGATATTCTGCGCTTTTTGGGCGGTTTGGTAGTAGGAGGATTTGGCCTCTTTTTATTAAGGCTCATGATTGGGGGTCGCTCTTGATTGCGCTGGGGGCGCTGTTGGGTACACTGGGAACTCTCTCGGTGCTGATTCTGTTTTATATCCTGGCCAAACTTTCCGAAAGATTTGGCTCGGTGATAAAGATGCGGCCTCAATATCGTTATTATTATGTGGCCCTGGTCCTTTTGCTCATCGGGTGGATTGCCCAACTCCTGGTTATGGCCGCCGATTTAATGCCAGCCAATGTCCAAACCTGGCTCCTTTCCTCCTGGTTTGTGCTGCTCGTTTATTACGTACCAGTTACTATTGGCGTGACCATTGGCCTGGTAATTACCTGGCGTTATTGGAGCTGGTTGGTAATGGAACGTAACGGATAAATGGCAATGGCCCCGGCTGTTTTTACCAAAGATAGCACTCAGTTTTTTGCTTACTCAGGCTGGCGACAATTCCTTCTGGATGACCAATTTAACCTGCTGCCTCCTTGTACCGAACTAGCTGAACTAGCAGGGCTAGTCCCCGCACTGCTGGAACATACCCCACTGCTGAATCTCTTTGATCTGGCCAATCAGGACAAACTACGCCCTCTGTTAATACAGTTAGGCAGCGGTTATCTGCAAACAATCCCTTCGCTGGCCCTCATGCTGCAAACAGGGCATCACCTCAAGCCCATCGAACTTATGTTTTATCCTTTGCCCGAGGCCGATCCCCCCGCCGTCTATATCGGCTTTATGCGCTTACTCCCCAGCGCCATCGAAACGTTCCTGGAAGAACCACGCACTCGTCATATCCGTCAAAAAAACAAACAGCTTGAAACTGTAGCCCAGTTGAGCCGGCGCATAGCTGCCATTTTAGACCTGGATACCCTCCTCAATTATGCGGTTCAGAGCTTGAGCCAGGATTTTGAATACAAGTTCACTTCTATATTCTTAATTGATACCACCGAAACCCATATTACCCTCAAAGCTGCGTCTAATATTAATGTCAAAGCGCTTTCACCCAACTTTTCCAGTCTAACCATTGATCACGATACTGTCATTGGCCGGGTAGCTGCGGCAGTTGAACCGATGCTGGTCAATCATATAGCCCAAAGCGGGTATGAACCGCTGGGCTACCTACCGGTTGAAACACAGTCGGAGCTGGCCGTGCCCCTGGTGCTGGGCGGCCAGATTTTGGGTGTTTTGGATGTGCAAAGCGACCTGCCCAACAAGTACAGCAGCGACGACCTCTTTTTGCTGCAAACTATCGCCGACCAATTAGCTGTTGCAATCGAAAATGCCCGCCTGTTTGAAGAACGGGACCGACGCATGGCTGAGTTGGGCGCTTTTAACCAAATTGGGGCGGTTATCTCTGGCTCTCACGATTTAAATGTGATGCTGCCCAATATTCTGGGCCGGGTAAATGCCCTCTTTCAGGTTGAAGGCGTCTCGCTAATGCTGCTGGAAAATGACGAACTACGGTTTGCCGTAGCCGTCGGCCCCGGCTCGGAAAATATTACTTCATTCACCCTCAAACCCGGTCAGGGTATTGCCTGGTCGGTCGTCGAAACCGGGCAAACCATCCGGGTTGACAACGTGGCGATGGACTCGCGCCACTTCAGCGAGATTGATGCCGCCATTGACTTCAAAACTCGTTCTTTACTGGCCGTACCGGTACAGATTCATGGCAAGATACTCGGCGTGATGGAAGCTATCAACCGGCAAGATGGCCGGCCTTTCAGCCGCGATGACGAAGTGACCCTGGAGTTTATTGCCTCATCGGTAGCCATTGCTATTGAAAATGCTCGTTTATTTAGCCAAACACAAAACCATATTGAGCAACTGGCCGGACTGCTCGAGGCCAGCCGGATTATCAACACCCTGGATTTGCAGGACATTTTGAATACGATTGTTCAGCGTGTCGGCGCTTTGCTTAAGGCCGAATACACCAGCGTGTATCTGGGCGGCAACGAAAACCAACCCATTCGAGAAACAGCTTCTTATAGTACCGGTCCGGTGTCCCATGAACCTGTGCCGGTTTATCAATATGGTGAAGGAACTGTCGGCTGGACTTTCAAACATCGCCAGCCGTTACGCATCAATGATGTTGCTCAAGATGATAGATTTGTACACTTTTCACCCCGCTCTCAGCTTATTACCAACTTAATCGCCATCCCTTTGATTGTCAAAAACGAGGCGATTGGGGTCTTGGAGGTTGCCAATAAAGTTGGGGGCGGCGCTTTTACCACCGAAGACGAAGCCTTGCTCTCGGCTTTTGCCAGTCAGGCCGCTGTAGCTATTTATAATGCCCGCCTGTTCAACGAAACCAACCAACGCCTGGCCGAAGTGTCAACCCTCTACACCTTTGCCGACCAGATGACCAAAGTGATAGACCTGGACCAGGTGAGCCGGTCTACCGTGACCATTTTGAGGCACGCTCTGGATTGCAGCGGCTGCAGCCTCTTTTTACAAGAAAATGTAGACAACCACGACACCCTGATTTTAAAGGCTTGCAGCGGCTGGCACGAGGGAAAAGAAAATTCCTCCGCTATCGCTGTTTTGACCAAACTGGCCGAAGGTCTGGCTGAAAAGTTACAGCCAATTCATGTTCCTGATTTGCTGAACGAAATCGGTTCAGACCGGCTAAACCTGTCGTCCGCCAGCAATAATCTCACGGCTGACTCTTTACCGATACGTTCAGTCATGATTGTGCCCTTAATTGTCAAGGATCATCTTTTGGGCGCTCTGGCTATTGACGATCACGAACCAAACGTTTTTGGGCCGGCGGAAGGCCGTCTGTTAACCATTACCGCCGCCCAAATTTCGACAGCCATTGAAAACATCCGCCTCTATGCTAACCTGGAGCAGCGAGCTATCGAGCTGGAGGCTGCCCTGGAAGAAGTTCAGGAGGCCAATCGCTTAAAATCGGAATTTGTCCAAAATGTTTCGCATGAACTCCGCACTCCACTCACCTTTATTCGCGCTTATATCGAGTTGATTTTGGAAGGTGAGTTGGGTGATTTGTCGCCGGTGATCAAAGAGAAACTGGAGTTGATCTCGCAAAAAACTTTTGCGGTCATTCGCCTGGTTGAAGATATTGTCTCGATGCAAAAAATCGAATCGGGCCACCTGCGCTTTGACTTAATCAGCCCCGATCAACTTATCACCCAGGCCATTGAGGGAGCTACCGCCAGCGCCGCCAAATTTGACATCCAATTGGTGGCTGTCAGCCCGCCCGATTTGCCTCCTCTGTTAGTAGATGTTGATCGAGTCGGCCAGGTATTTGATAACCTCATCGGCAACGCTATTAAATTTAGCCGGCCCGACAGCGAGATCAGAATTGCCGCCGAGTTGGACGGCGAAACGGTAAAGTTTTCGGTGCAGGATTACGGGGCCGGGATTCCTCCAGAGGCATTAGACCGGATTTTTGACAAGTTTTACCAGGCTGGACGTCCGGTTGGTTCGCGCCAGTACAAGGGTTCGGGCCTGGGTCTGGCTATTGTCAAGCAAATTGTCGAAGCCCACCAAGGCCGGGTGGCCGTCGAAAGCCAACTCAATCAAGGCAGCACTTTTTTCTTTTGGCTGCCCCTTACGCAAAACAACGGCCACGAGCCGGAATAATTGGATCAGTGGAAACAATATGATTACGGCAATCTTGTCCCCACGCTACACGTAAGTTTGGGAACAAAATTGCTCTATAAGCTGGATTAGTGGAAAAACAACGCGACCTAAGAACCGTTCTCTTTAATTTGCCTAAAATTGATCTGCATCGCCATCTGGAAGGCAGTTTGCGCCTGTCAACTCTGGCTGAAATTGCCCAGGAGCACGCTGTAGACCTGCCCACCTGGAGTCTGGACGAGTTACGCCCGTTAGTGCAGGTGGTTGATGGCGATGCTTACGACTTTCAGGGCTTTTTGAATAAGTTCAAACTGCTGCGCCGGTTCTATTCCAGCCGCGAAGCGGTTCTCCGGGTAGCCTCCGAAGCCATTGCCGACGCCGCCGCCGATAATGTGCGTTACCTGGAACTGCGCTTCAATCCGGTAGCCCTGGGCCACAATCAGGGCTTTAGTTTTGAAGACGTTACCGATTGGGTCATCGAAGCGACAAATGAAGCCCAGCGCAAACATGGCATCCAGGTGCGCCTGATTGTTCAGATTGGCCGGCACGAACCACAGTACGCCCACAAACTGGCCGAAATCGCCGTCTCGCGCCAACAGCAGGGCATTGTTGCCCTCGACCTGGCCGGTGATGAAATCACCTATTCTGCTGCCAAATTCAGCAAAGTGTTTCAATGGGCCAAAAGCCAGGGGCTGCACATTACCGTCCACGCCGCCGAAGCCGGCCCGCCTACCAACATTGTCGAGGCCATCCGGGATTTGGGGGCTGATCGTATTGGCCACGGAGTCCAAGCCCGCCGCAATGATAAAATCATCGAACTGCTGCGCAGCGAGCGCATCACCCTGGAAATGTGCCCTACCAGCAACCTGCAAACCGGCCTCATTCCTCGCTTTTCTCAGCACCCTCTGTTTGCCTTTCACCAGCTTGGCATCCCCGTCACCATCAATACCGACGACCCTTCTATCTCCAATACGACCCTCACCGACGAATTTTTAGTCGCCAATCGGGGTATCGGCGTTCCCTTCCGTGCGTTGCGCCAGATGACCCTCAACGCCGCCGAAGCCGCCTTTTTGCCCGACCCGGATAAAAAGCTCCTATGTGACTGGTTCAAGAACTGGTTTGACAAAACCACCTTCGGCAAAATCCAACCTGCGGCCAATAATTCCTGACGTAACTGCTCAGCCATGTCATCCATTCGACAAGCTCACGCCCTTCGACGCACCCGAAGGGGTGGGACAGGTTTCGACCGCAGGGAGAAATCTTCTACAACCTTACTTTTGCTGTTGTACCCTGAGGATTTCTCGACCCTTCGACTTCGCTCAGGGCAGGCTCTTCGGTCTCGAAATGATATGACCCAGTAGTAGCCCTTTTTCGACAAAATAAGGGGGCTAAAATAACTCGTTGGAACGGCGGAATAAAACCTCCCCAGTTCCTTCAAGTTCCCTCAATTCCCTCAGTTCCTTCTTCAGGAGTAGCTTGTACTCAAACGCGAATTTACCGTTGCCGGCGAATACCGCTATAATCAGCGCGGGCCAATCCGCTGGATTATCTCTCATCTGGCTCGTTATCCACTGTTTCTGTCCAGCTTTATCTTGGCGACCCTTATCAGCAACGGCTTGTTTGCGCTCACCTCCTCGTCTAACCGAGTTGGCCTTTGACGAGGTTTTGCAGGTCGCGCCCGACCGAGGCCGGTTGTTGACCATTACCCTGCTGGTGCTGGGGGTGGTTTTGGTCCAGGGCCTCATCGACTTGGGGGCCAGTCTGTCCATTGAAGTGTTGGCCCAACACTTGGAACGCGATACCCACGACGAACTCTGCAACACCTATTTTCGGCTCCAATCACTTGACTATCGTATCTGAGAGGCTATGTTATCTTGAGTGAAAATGAGGCGAGGACACGAAGAGGCGAATAAGCTTCTCACATCTTCGCCTCACTCGTCATCGCATCTTTATTTTTACAGGAGTGTTCACTAATCTGTGGCACGCCACCAATGATGAAAAAGGTAGCAGGTAGTAAGGTAGCAGAGTCGTATAACCCCTGTTTACCGTCTACCGTTTACCGTTTATTATTTTCACAGGAGGTATCATGAAAAGAGGATTTGTACTTTTTCTGGCAACCCTCATGCTGTTCACGCTGGGCTGTGGGATGCTTAATTCCTGGCTGGGCCTCAGCGGGTCGGCCGGCACGGTGAGCGAATTGTGGTCCGATGTGCCGCCGCTGGAAGGAGCGACCAAAGCCGACCTGGAAATACCGCTGGTTTTTCAATTAATGATCCAGGCCGTCGCTAAGAGTGGGGTTAATTATATCGCCTTTACCACGCCCAAAACTCCGGCTGAAGTAGAAAGCTTTTACACCCCCGAGCTGATGCAGGCCAACGGCTGGCAAACTGTCCAGATGGAAGGAGGCGATGCCAGCCAGCAAGGCTGCGTGGCCGATCAGGCCAACGCCGGCAGCGATGGCGCCTTTTGCCTTTTTAGCAAAGGGGAAGGCGACCAACAAACTTTGCTGGCTATCATCATCGCCCAGGATGAGCAGTCTCAGCAAACCAGTATCTTCTACGCCCGCATCGAAGGTGGCAATATCGAGTTGCAAATCACGCCCGCTCCCCAGGGCGCCATTCCTCCCCACCCTACAAGTTTTCTTTGGCTTGTAGACATTATGTAAATTTTATGCTATACTACATTTGTAGAGAATAGGGCGGTTCTCGATTAAAGACAAGATCAAGCAATTATTGATCAAAAAAAACTAATTCAGATTAAGCAATGCCGGCTTAATCAAATAGCTAAGGAAGGAGACAACATTATGGCTTTTAGTTACAAAAACTCTCGCGGAAATGTTTACTATCTGCACAGCCGCGAAACCACCTTGAAAAACGGGCGCAAAAGCACCATCTATTTCTTTGCCAAAGAAGCAAAAGAGGGCCAACTCGACGCTGTGCCCAGCGGCTACAAAGTAGCCGAGACAGCCAATGGCCTGCCTGTGCTGAAGAAAGAGGGGTAACAACCTTTTAGAGCTACTCTAGCGAAAAGCTCCGGCATTTGATAACCGGAGCTTTTTCATTGAGGTGAAGGAATAAGCTAAACACCATTTTTATTTAGCTGGTCATTGCGGCTAAGGCAAAACTCGGATGGGTGGATGTAAATAACTCATCCCCTGCCTCCTCTTTTAGCCCCAAGACTTCATAAACGGGTTCCTCAGCAGCTTGGCCCTTAAGATGAGGCCGTCCAATCAGGCGGACTTGAACGTAGGGTTGAACGACGTTAAGCGTCTCTTGACTTATCAATATTTGTCCACCTGTGGCGTGCTCTTGTAAACGCTTGGCCTTATTTACACTGTCACCCATCACGGTATAATTCATCAGTTTAGATGTGCCAATGTTGCCAACTACTGCCTCACCGACACACACCCCTATCCCAAAGTTCAATTGATACTCTGGTAACAATTGTCTCTGGATGTCTACCACAGCTTGCTTGACTCCCAACGCCGCCCGAATGGCTCGGAGGACATGGTCTGTTTGAGGTAACGGCGCATTGAAAAAGGCCATCACGGCATCGCCGATGAATTTATCAAGAGTGCCATGCTCTTTAAAGATAGCCTCGACAGCGGCCTCTACGTACATGTTAATAGTATCCACTGTTTTTTCAGGTGAGGTTCTGTTAGCAAAGGTGCTGAAGCCCCTCAAATCTGCAAATAATACTGTCACTGGCTGAGACCGACCGCCCAACTTAATTTGATTGGGCCGCCTCAATAATTCCTCAACCACGTTAGCATCCACATATCGCTCAAATACACTCCGAATCAACTGTTTTTCCTGTTCTTTTTGGGCTTGAATCTGATTAATGTACCCCAAATTTTGGAGGGCAATATTGGCGTATCCAGCCAAAAGATGTAGCATTTGCTCATACTCAGCCCAATCACTATCTCTTAGGCCCTGCGTTGCTATCTTTACACTTAGAGTCCCCACTTTTTGCTCGCCAATTTCCAGAGCTACCGAAATTTGCCGGACGCCCTTTTCAGCCCCCTCTGGACTGGCTTTTTTTCGCTCAATGGGTGCATGCAGTTGTCCTGTGCGCGGATTGATTAAGAACAGCCTGCCTTCCTCGGCATTGGTTAAGAACAGCGCGGCATCAACTATTCTTTCCAGCGTTTGAGTGGGATGAATCAAGGTAATTGATTTACCAATTTGATACATAACATCCCGCACATTCAATTGATGTTTGAGTTCCTGATTGGCTTGCAGTACCCGATTGAGCAACTCTTGTTTCTCTTTTTCCAGGCGAGTGACGCGCAAAGCATCTTCAATAGCCCGCAGCGCGCCTTCTATAGTAAAGGGCTTGGTTAAATAATTCTGTACTCCCAGCAAAAAAACCTCCACCGCTAATTGTTCGGAGCCATGAGAGGTCATTAAAATTACCGGCGTATTTACGCCGCATGCCCGCAGCCGGCGCAATACCTGTAATCCATTCAATTTCGGCATTTCGTAGTCGAGTAGAATCAAATCAGCCGTGGATTTTAGGGCCTTGCTTAAGCCCGCCAGACCGTCTTCGGCCACCTCCACCAAAAAATTGTTGGGCTTCAGTAAATATTCTATGGTAAATTCACGCGATTGCGGGCTGTCATCAATAACTAATACTTTTAATTGTTTATTCATTGTTACTTCCATTAGCTTGCTCGATAACAAGGGGAGCAGAAATATATTCTGGACAGATCTTCGCCAAAAGGATTCTAATCTTCAACCTTGCCCATAGTTTAGCATCATTTTGCAAACCACAGCACCCAAAAAACTTGGGGTCTTTCCTTAAAATTTGGGGGCTTGACTTCTTACCCAATCTATAGTAAACTCTGACCAGTTAAGCTATAAACCTCAAGATAAAGGAGGCGCACGTATATGTCTCATCTAAATACTGCTCAAGTGGTTTTGCGTCGTATGCGTGCGCCTGGTGCCGGCGGGTAGTTCCCTTTTGCTGAATCTCCGGCGGCCACAGGCGCATCTTCTGCCTGTGGCCGTTTTGTTTTACCGGAATGGTCACCCATTGAGGCAAATTTATCTCGATGGGGGTGACTTGCACAAAATAACTTTTTTAACGGCCTCAGGACAGAAATGTCTTTGAGGCCGTTTTTGTTACAAGCAATTTATGGAGAATCCTACTGTGGCTGATAAATCTCACGACAAACACTGGCAGCGTTCCATCAAAATGAGTTTTGAAAAAGAACCGGAACGCCGCCAGATCCAAAAAGTTAAGAAGCAGCTAAAACATAATAGACAACCCAAACCAACCCGCCGCAAAGATTGGCAGCCCGGCGATTTTGACGATCCTAATGAACTCGATTTTGAACAAATCGAGCGGGTCATGCCGCGGGGCGAGCGAGAGCGCCGCCGGACGATCAAAGTGATGGCCCTGGCGGAAGCAGCCGAAGCAGAGCCAAATGGAGTCGACTCGCCGCTGCCGCCTGAAACCGGCCAGCGAGGCATCGTCATCGAGGTTAGCAGCGGCCTGTGCCGGGTAGCGATAGGGGGACGCACGCTGATGTGTGGTCTGCGCGGCTCGCTCAGCGCCGAGGAAACGGGCTTTACTAACGTAGTGGCCGTAGGCGATGACGTATTGGTTTTCGAGGATAACGCCGGAGGGGGAGTCGTAGAAGCGGTGCTACCGCGCCGCAGCGCCTTAGCCCGGCCCGATGTGTTCCGCAGCCATCTGCAGCAAGTCATCGTCGCCAACGCCGACCAACTGCTCATTGTGGCCGCCTGGCGCAATCCCCCGCTCTGGCCGGAACTGCTTGATCGCTACCTGATTGCCGCCGCACGGAACAAACTGAAGCCGCTCATCTGTGTCAACAAAATTGACCTGGCGGAGGATGTAGCCGCCTGCGAGGCAATCTTGCAGCCGTACCAAGCTCTGGGCTACCCGGTTCTGTTGACCAGCGCCTTGACCGGCTACGGCATCGAAGCTTTGCGTGACAGATTGCAGGGCCGGATTACCGCTCTGGCCGGACTATCGGGGGTGGGTAAATCTTCCTTGCTGGCGGCAGCGCAGCCCGGTTTGCAGCTCCGCACCGGCGCGGTCAGCAAGTCCAGCGGCGAAGGCCGGCACACCACCACCCAGGTCACGATGCTGCCCTTTGGCGGGCATAGTTTTGTTGTGGATACCCCCGGCATCCGCGAGTTTGGCCTGAGTGGCCTGGCCAAAAATGAACTAATCCTTTTCTACCCCGACCTGGCCGTGTTCGCGTCCGGCTGTCGCTTTGCCGATTGTACCCATCGTCACGAACCCAACTGCGCGGTCAAAGCGGCTGTCGCTGTGGGTAATGTATCCACGACCCGTTACGATAGCTACCAGAAAATCTATGAGACACTCCAGGCTTAGGGCCTATCCCAAAAACGGCAGGGTGGCATCTCTATGCCAGCCGGTGACGCATAGGGATGCGTCACTACAGGGTTATTCGGATAGGCTCTTAAAGGGAACTGAAGGAATTAATCACAGAGTTGTAATGAATGGCATTCGACCTGAAAGATGAAAATTGGAGTGCAGAGCTTGTTTTACCCGTAGCAAACCAAGGTTTGCACTCCATTTTCAAGTCAGTCACGGAGACACAGAGAAAAATTATAAAAACTCTATGCCTCTGCTCGCTTCGCAGTCTGTGGTTAAAAAACGTCAACCTCACTTTACAGGTTTTAACCAGCCCACAAAAAGGATGAAAATGACTCAAGTGCAACTCATTCAATTGCTCGAAGAACTCACCGCCAACGCCTGGCCCGCGGAAGTCGTTCAACACGTGGATGGCTGGCGGCTGCGTTTTAACGGTAATGTGACCCGCCGGGCCAATTCGGTCTATGCCAGCCAGGCCGGAGAAAATCTCTTGCTGGAAGAGAAACTGACTATCGTCGAGGAGTTCTACCGCCGTCGAAACTGCCCACCTCGTTTCCACATTTGTCCGGCGGCTCAACCGGCCCACCTGGATGAGTTTTTGGCCGGGCGCGGCTACAGGCCCGATGCCTGCACCGCCATCCAGCTTGCACCGCTGGAAACCGTCCTGGCCCGCGCCCAAACCAACCCGAATTACACTGTCGCCATTGGGGATATGTTTGACTCAAGCTGGTTTGAGGTCTTCTGTTATGGTGAGCATGTCAAGCCCGACACCGCCGAAGCTCGGCGGGGGATTCTGCAACGAATCGGCCCGCGGGCCGGATTTGCTACAGTGTACTTGGGCCATCAGCCGGTGGCCGTTGGCCTGGGCGTGGTCGAGCGGGGCTGGCTGGGCTTGTTCAGCCTGGTCACGCAGCCGGAATATCGCCGCCAGGGAGCCGCGACCGCTCTCATTCACGTCCTGGCCTGTTGGGGCCAGACGCACCAGGCCAATCAAGTGTACCTGCAAGTAATGGCCGATAACGCTCCCGCCCTGGCTTTATATGCCCGGCTGGGCTTTGAAACCCTCTATCACTACCATTATCGCGAACTCACATAATAAAGAGGACATATATTTGATTGTCCTTTTGGCTTCGGGTAAAATGCGCGGCGTCTGATGTTAAATCAAATAATACAGGAGACATGGTCTATGACTGCACAAAATTGGGGGACTTTAGCCAATGAGTTGACAAGGGCGTTGGGGTTACAACACACTCCTATCGCCATTACCTTTACCAATGAAGCGCCGGCCGCCGCACCTCGCCTGGAAGGGGAGATGCCGGAACCCAGCGCCGACGGCCGCACCGGCAAAGTCCCTGCCGGTTGCGTTTTTTGGATTAAAGCGACCGATCAAACTTTCAGCACTACGCCGGCTGACCACTACAATTGCAGCGTTGGCAGTGTGACTCACGGCTTGAAAAAGCTGGAAGAGGTGATGGCAAATGAGGATGTGCAAGGGATTTTGGAAGCGGAATGGGTAACGCCGGAAGAGGCGATGCAACTGCCGGTGGTTCAAGCTAAGCACGATTACGTGGTCTACGGCCCACTGGCCGATACCCCGGTTGACCCGGATGTGGTTCTGCTGCGGCTCAATGCTTTTCAAGGCATGGTTATGCTCGATGCCTTTAGTGGGATGGATGTGGTGGGTAAACCCCAATGTCACATTATTCCTATGGCCAAAGAACAAAATAAAATTGCCATGAGCACCGGCTGTATGTTGAGCCGCATCCGCACCGGCATGTCGCCCCATGAGATGACCTGCACCATTCCGGCCAGTCGTTTGGCCGAAGTGGTAGATAAGCTAGAGACTCGTCGTCAGGCTAATGCAGCCATTGGAGCTTACGCGAACAAGGATTTGGCACGTTTTGCCTGAGCCGGGTAATTTTAGTGGTAAGACCAACTATGACAGAAAATACAATCAATCAGTCGGTGGCGCTACTGATTACTCAAGATGGCATGGGCAGCGCCACCATCGAATTGCAGCAAAAGTTGATGGGCGTTTATCTGCGCTTACTGGTCGAAAGTGAGACCCTGCCTGCGGCCATTTGCTTTTACACCGACGGGGTCAAGTTAGTAGTCGAAGGCTCTCCCGTCCTGGAGCAACTCAAATCCCTTGAGGCTAAAGGGGTGCATCTGGTTATTTGTCGTACCTGCCTGGAGTATTTTGGCCTGGAGGAGCGGGTACAGGTAGGGGTCATCGGCGGGATGACCGACATTATCGAGGCTCAATGGCGGGCCGGTAAAGTGGTTACGCTTTAATCAAGCCCTTTAAGTTTGGAAGCATAACTACTCATCAAATAGCACCCTTCGATACGGCCTTGGGCCTACTCAGGATGCGGTGAGTAGTTACCGAAGGGACTTTTTTAGGCCGGAATTAATACTCCGACAGACTACCGCTACGCCGGGCGCGATCTTCTTCACAGCGATAGAGCCAAAAACCAAGCCATGGCGTCAGCAGGCCAAAAACGATGACAATGACCAGTTCCACCTCCATCGGAGCCAGTTCGGGGAAGCCGGGAGGGTAGTTCAGCAGGGTGGAACGTAGGGCGTCCACGCTGTAGGAGAGGGGAAGTAACCGCGAGATTATCTGGACGCCGGTAGGCAGCACCGAAAAGGGAAAGAAGGGTGCGCACAGGATAATAAAGGAGATTTGTAAAAAGTTGGCGATGGTTTGAGCCGTCTCGCGGACTCGCAGGGTTAGAGCGGCGAAGGCAAAACCAACGCCAAACATGCCGGACAGACTTAAAACCAAAATGAGCAACCCCAGCGGTAAATTGTGGACAGGTACTCGTCCGGCGATGACGCTGACCAGCCAAAACGAAGCCAGCGAAAGCAGCCCGGTCCAGACCAGGGTGACAGTGACCCGCGAGACGAGGCTGGCCGACTTGGAGGCCGGACTCAGATAAAGTTGTTCCAGGGTGCCCTGTTTTTGCTCGCGGCGGATATTGTAGCCAATCGTCCAGAGGGTTTCGTTTAAAAAAATAAAGATAATAAAGCCATACATCACCAAGCCCCCACCCAGACTAACATACTTTGCCGGAATATCAGCCGGGACGAACATCGAGCTGGCTAGGGTCATAATGGTAATAACCAGAAAAACCTGGCCAAAACTGGCTACAAACTCCAACGGGTAGCGGGTCATAATAGTCAGCTCTTTGAGCGACATCGCTGTCCAGGCATTCAGCCAGACCTTGAGACTAACCCAAACTTCGCCGCTTCGCCTCATCGCGCCCTCGTCTCAAAACTCGCCCACGCCTTGATTGCGTCGTAGCCCGTATTCTACCCGCCGGAAAACTTCTCTGGTAAACAACGGGACAAAAAGCAAAAAAACACCGAGCATTGCCAAATCCAGATACCACGTTTCAAAAAAGAAGCCTACTCCCAGCAGCGCCGAGCGTACCCCGTTGACCATCCACGTGGGGGGAAAGGCCAGAGCTACTGCTCTGACCAGCGGCGGCAGCACTGCCACCGGAAAGAAGATGCCCATCAAAAAACTGACCAGCCACTGCATCAACCCAATCAGCGCGTTAGTTTCTTTGACTTTAAGGATCAGCGCTCCAAATAAAAAAGCCAACCCATACAACGGAGTCAAACCCACCCCAATAAAGGCCAGCGCCAACAGCACATCCCCTTGAAACGGATTGACCCAGAAAACCAGGCAGCCCAACACATAGGCCAGGCTGGTTGTCAGCAAACCCCGAATAGCACTGTAAATAGCCACGCCACTGGCCAAAGTCAACCGGCTGGTGGGGGTCAAACAGACAGCCTCCAAAGTTCCAATCTCTTGTTCAAAACGCAGCCAATAAGCGATATCCCAAAAAGCTCGGGTAACCAGAGTAAAAACGTTGGAGCCAATCAATAAATAGGCCACATAATTGGTAGTGCCGGTCTTGGCCGCAAAATTAACAGCTGCGTCGGGGCCGGCAGCCGCTTGCCCCAACAGGATGGGCATCGAAGCCAGAACCGTCGGGACAATGAGTTCGATAAACAGCTCGCCGGGATAACGACTGACGCTGAGCAGTCGCAGCCAGGTTTCGGCCAGCGCGGCGGAGATGTTACGGCGGAGTGAGAGACTTATCATTTATTCCTGCCAGCCTGCGGGTAAGGATAGAGGATAGAGGATAGAAGATAGCCTTTGTTTTCTATCCTCTATCTTTACTCCACTCGGGTATCGTCGGCCAGGGTACGCCCGGTGCGGGCAATAAAAACATCTTCCAGGGTCACTTCCTCTGAGACAATTTTCTGGATGACAGCCTGGTGAGCAGACAGCGTTTCAATCAAACGGGGCAGCAGCAAGCGTTGATTTTGGCCCACCACCGTCAATTGGGTTCGCCCGTCCGCCGTGGCCCGCACCGCCTGACTTACACCGGGCAGCGTTTGCACCACCTGGCTGGTCTCGGCTGAAATCACCCCTTCAATATGGATAACTTCCTCCCGGCCAAGTGAGGCTTTCAACTCGGCCACCGTGCCCAGCGCCAGCACTTCTCCCCGATCAATGATGGCCACTCGCTCACATAGGGTTTCGGCTTCGGCCATGATGTGGGTAGTGTAAATAATTGTTTTACCTGCCTGGTTCAATTCCCGGACCACAGCCCGCAGTTCACGGGCTGACGGTAAATCGAGGGTGTTGGTCGGTTCGTCCAAAATCAAAAGAGGGGCATCGTTGATGAGGGCCTTGGCAAAGGCCAGCTTCATCTTTTGGCCGGAGGAGTAAGTTTCAACGGTGCGGTCGGCAAGGGGGGCAAGGTTCAGCCGTTCGATAATCTCATCCGTCCGGCGGCGGCTCTCTGCCCGCTCCAGATGATACAGCGCTCCAAAAAACAGCAGATTTTCGCGCCCGGTCAACTTCCAATACAGACCTCGCTCGCCCATCAACATACAGCCCACGCTGGCCCGGATCAAATTGTCTTGCTCGGTCAGCCGGTAGCCATTGATCCAGGCTGCACCGCCAGAGGGCAGCAGCAAGGTGGTCAGACACTTAATTAGCGTAGTTTTGCCTGCGCCATTCGGGCCAAGCAAACCAAAAATCTCGCCAGGATAAATTTCCAGCGAGATATTTTTAAGCGCCTCTACCGATTTTTTCTGCGACTTGAACAACCCCTGGCGCTGCCGGGTGAGATAAGTTTTGCTGAGGTTTTCTACTTTAACCTGTCCAAGCATAGCCTCAACGATTGTACGTTGGGGCCGGGCGAAAGTCAAGAGGGCTGAGAAAAATTGAAGCGAACCTGCTTTGCTTCAATCAAGTTGGCAAAGGCCCCCCACTCACGATTGTAACGGGCAATAATTTCGGCGGCGCTTTGCTCAGGCGTGTCAAAAGTACTGTGTCCATCTTTAACCAAAGTCAATTCATACCCCAAGGCAAAAGCCCGGTGACATGTGGCATCAACACACATTTCTGTCTGTAAGCCCATGATAATGAGTTGCTTGATTTGTCTCAATTCGAGTTCCCAGCGCAGACCCGTTTCAAAAAAAGCATCAGGGGTATGCTTCTGGATAATAACCTCGCCGGCAATCGGGCTGACAACCGGGTGAATGTACCAGCCGGGCGTGCCGGGCAGGTCAGGGTCATTAAGGCGTCCACTATTTTGCACGTAAATAACCGGCACTCGAGCTGCTCGTGCTTTGGCAATCAAATAGCTCATTTTTCGTAGCAGAGCCTCGGCGCCAAAAACCGCTCCACCTTCGGCAAACATGTTTACTTGAGCATCCAGCACTATTAACGCTGTTCGTTTGCTCATCGTTACTCTCTACCTAACTCAGAAGGCTTCCTCATAGCAATTCTCAAGCAGCTTTAGCTTTATGCGAATCCTGCTCCTCGCCGATCCAGAAGTGATGGCGGCGCACATCTGTGACAGGTCTTAAGCGGATGCCATTAATCTCGTCAACCTGCCCGTCGAAGTCAGCACTGCTGATGTAGCAAGTTGTGGGGCGGCGACCAAATCTGGTCTGATAGCGGGTAGCAGCCCGATTGATCTTATCAGCCATTTTGCGTTGAGGATCATTGTCGAACCAAAGTAATCCTTCTTTCATTTTTACCTCCGAAAAAGATGCGAGGATGGGTGAGGTGAGGAGGCGAAAAGTCGCCTCGCCTCCTCACCTCTCATCATTGATTGACTTCATCCCAAAATGTAGGCAGGATATCGCCCACCGATTCAGTATTCTCCTGACCGATCACCTTGAAGCTGCGCCCTCCCACCGGGGGTGGCCCGGCAGACAAAGCGGCGGTGGGATAAGGACTGCCATATCCATTTGTCCCTTGCCCATTGACGACGACAACGGGGGGATACTGCCCGCCGAAGGGGCGCATCTGGCCCATTTGCATTTCCATTTGTTTGTCGCGCTGGCGCATCACCCAAACCAATAAGGCGCTGGTAGGGATGGAAGCGAGCACCCCGCAAATGATGCCAATGACCACAGCAATGGCGTCGGGACTCATGCGAGTGCCCATCACCACGGCCAGTGTGACCACAAAAACAATCCCGGCAATGTAGATAAATTTTTTCATCAGTCGTCCACCTTTCCTATTTGGCGCTGCGAACTCCCTACAGCTACTTTGTAACTATCAGGAGATTGGAGATTGGTAATTAGAGATTAAAAATCTCCAATCTCTACAACTGAAACTTATTTGTGGGCAATCACTTTATGAGTCTTAGCTGGTGCCCAAACATCAGGCCCAGACCGCGTTTTTTGGGCGCGGGTGGAACAGCTTGCACGGCTCGGCCGTCGGTGCCCGTAGCCGCCTGGACACTTTCGGCTTCGGTTAACCAGCGGCGGCTGTGACGACCGCCCGCGTTCATCCGGCTCACAATCTGCCTGATCTCTTGCTCGTTAACGTAAGCCGCTTGAAAGCGGGTGACATGACCCTTAGCTACCAGCAAAAAGTCGCCCCGACCTAACAATTTCTCCGCTCCGGTGCCGGGAATGCCGGCGGCAATCTTGGCATCGTCGGCGCTGGCTACACTGCCCACCAGCCGCACCGGGAAGTTGCTGCGGGTCAGGCTGCCGATGCTGGCCGCCAGCGGTTTTTGGGTGCAGGCAATGATATGCAGTCCGGCGCTGCGGCCGCGTTGGGTCAGCCGGGTCATCAGCCGGTCCATGGCTTTACCGCCTTGTTCCATAAGATCGGCCACCTCGTCAATAAAGATGACTACCCGCGGCTCCGAGATATTTTCACGGTCACGCCGGACCATTTCCTCGACCATTTCGCCCAGCAGGAAGATCGCTTGATGCACCTCATGGACGGCCGGGCGTAACAAATGCGGCAGTCCACCGCCCAATCTGTCAAATGCGGTGAAAGGATCGAAGCCGTTTCCCTTGGGATCAATGAAGACCATCTGTACCTCACCCAGGCGGTTATGCATGGCTAATGAAAGGGCCATACTCCGCACCAGGGCCGTTTTGCCGGAGCCGGTGGTGCCAGAAACCAGCACGTGCGCCACTTCGGGGGAGGGCAAACGCAGCAGCAAAGGCACACCGGTCTCATCAAGACCCAGAATGGCGGTCTGTTTGGGGATATCTTTCAGCCGCCGGCATAGATTCAACAGCCGGACCACCTGCCCATCCTCGCGGGGCACATCCACCTGAATGGCGGCTCCGTGCCGGGAAACCCGGACTCCTTGCGCCCCCAGCCGCAACGCCAATTCCTCGGACAGGGCCATAATCCGGGATACTTTGGTGGTAATTTCAGGAATGATCTGGTAGCTAACCCAGCGCGGCGTGACAATACCGCCCATGACTCGGCCCGGTACGCGATGGCTGGTTAACACCATCTCGATCTGATCGGCTTGATACTCCAATACGCGCCGCATATACGTCTCCTGGTCAAGGTTTTCCCAGTGTACGGGGTAGTTAAGTTGCTCCAGCATGGCCCCTCACGCCGACGCCCCTCATCACACTAACCCTGAGCTGTGGGTTCGGCTAATCTTGAGTCGTTTTCACTTCAGATAATTTTTCCTGCTGTGACCGCATTCCACTCTAAGATTAGTTGGCCATTCATCCAACCTAGCAACTTTAACGTATAAGCGGTTACTACACACTCCGGTAATATTTTTTTAGATTACTTGGATATGGTTTGATGGGTGATACGTGATGTCTAAAAACTCACATCAACTTACCTGGCGAATAATCGCCATGACCTTGCCTTCAATCTGGACCACAGTTGGTTTGACCAGTAGCGGTTCCAGGGTAGGATTGACGGGTTGCAAGCGCACATGGCCGTTTTCCCGGTAATAATACTTGAGAGTCGTGCAATCTTGCTCCAGCAGCCGAACTGCTACGAACTCGCCATTTTTGGCCTGATTTTGGCGTTGAATAATCACAATATCTCCGTTGTTGACCAGCGCATCCAGCATTGAATCACCCTGTATTTTGAGGGCATATAGATCAGGGGTATTGGAAACAATATCGTACGTCAGTTCAACCACATCCTGTTCGTCGAGGTCCGCCGAGTTGTCCGGCAGCATAGGGCCGTTGGTCAAGGGAATGGTAAAGGGTTCCCGTTCATTCGCCAAGCGGATGCCGCGCGGCGTATTGGGTGAACGGCTCAACAGAGATGCTCCTTGCAGCGCTTCCAGATGATAATTTACCAAGGATTTGGTGCTAATTTTTAGCCCGGCCCGAATCTCCTCGTGCGTGGGCGGGTATCCATTTTTGCCAACAAAGTTTTCGATAAATGCCAGCATCTGTTTTTGTTTGTCACTGATTCTCATAAGTTATCTGGCTCCTTTCATTTTAAGTTCAAGCGGAGAAGTATCAGAACGGGCGTTCTACTAAAATCCATTATACCAGAACACGTGTTCTAAAGTCAAGTCTGAGTTTGAGAATTTAGCTTAAAAATGAAAAGATTTTTTCGTCAAGGTGGCTTTTTGGGTGAGCGGGCAGAGGAGACAATAACGTAGGGTTGATGTTGTTTATAGCGTCCCGGATTATGCTTTTTAGCCAGGCTCAGGAGAGCATCGAGCAGCACTTTTTGTTCGGCGTATTCCAGCAGACAACGCACAATTTCGGTCTTGCCGGCGCCTTGCGGCAGTTGATCGTGGACAGGTCTGAATTCCAGTTCATAAAAGCACAGGTCGCGTAGTTCCGGTTCGGTAAAGCCCTGGGTGAGAAGGTTTTGAATATTGCGGAGATGATACCTTTTGGTCATTTTTCGCCGCTTGGCCGGCTTCAACTTCATGCGACCCAGAGCAGATGACCGGAAAAATTTAGGCATGGGGTTACTTTTACCCGCGATTTATTTGGTAAATTGAATCACTATTCGGCACAGCGGGTCTCATTATATCAGAACAAATGTTCTGATGTCAAGTCTTTAAAGAGCAATTGACCTTAAAAGTTAGAAAAAAACACGCTCCTTTTGAGAGCGTGCTCGTCCTCACTACTGCTTATGCCAACTACATTTATTCCAGCACAACCGCTATGGCATCCAGCTCACACAGAAAATCAGGGTGAGCCAGGCCGGCCCCAGATCTGCTGGAACACTTATTGACTCAGTTCAACTGGCGAATAACCGCTACCACCCGGCCTTTGATGTCAACCTTATCGGCATCCACATAGATAGGGGCCATTGTTTGGTTTTCCGGCTGCAAACGGATGCGGTCACCTTCGTGGAAAAAGCGCTTGAGGGTCGTCTCTTCCCGGTCGCTAAGCCAAGCCGCTACCATATCGCCATTGTTGGCCGTTTGAGTGTGGCGCATGACCACAATATCGCCATCGTTAATCAAGGCGTCAATCATGGAAGTCCCCTTGACCTTCAGGGCGTAGATACCTTCTTCGTCGGGGATCATATCACGGGTCAGTTCGATGGCGTCGGTTTCGCTGTCAAAACTGTCGGGGAACACCCGCAGCGGTTCACCGGCGGCGATACGACCTAACAGCGGCACCCGGACCAGATCCAGCGCGCCGGAGGACAGCTCATTCAAGGACTCTACCAGACGGATGCCCCGTGAAACGGTGCGATCCCGGTAGATGTAGCCGCCCCGCTGCAGCGCATCGAGGTTGTAATTAACCACCGAGGTCGAAGAGATGCCTACCGCTTCGCCAATTTCGCGAATAGTGGGGGGGTAGCCGTTGTCGAGGGTGAAGGTTTTTAAGAAACTGAGGATTTTGCTTTGTCGTTCGGATAGGCTCATAGTATATCTCCTTAATAAACGGTCATATGTTCGGACCATTTGTGCTATTAGAGCCTATTATATCACGAACGTGTGTTCTGTGTCAAGTCTAAATTTTAATCTGGTGTTCTATTTTGTTTTCTTCGAGGCGGCTACGGCCACGTCAATCGCTTCGATCAGGCGGTTGAGGTCAGGCGGCTTGACAAAAAATTCGTCGGCCCCGGCCAGGCGAGCCTGGTCTCGCTCTTTTTTACTGCTCCAGGCCGAAACCACAAAAATGGGGATTTGCCGGGTTTGGGGGTTAAAGCGTATCTCCTGAATGGCTTTGTAGCCATCCATGACCGGCATGCGTAAATCCATTAAAACCAGGTCGGGTTTCCATTTGAGGGCCATTTCGACGCCTTCTTGACCATTCCTGGCATAGGCTACTTTATAACCATAAACTTCTAACAAGCGTGAAATAGTATCCCGAATAACCTCGGCATCTTCCACATAGAGAATCCGAGTGGGTTGTTTATTTTCATCATCCTTTAAATGTAGTCGCTTGAGTTTCTTAGGGCCTTGCTCAGTCATTAAACAACCTTATCGTTAGCTAACCCATCCTTACCCAGCTATCGTTTTAATCATTCGCTTCAATCACAAAAACGCGGTCAAATTGCATAATACGGAGTAAACGCTTGAGATGGGGGTTGGGATTTTGTAAAATGATCTGGATATTTTCGTTGGAGAATTCTTTGTGCGCGTTTAATAAAACTCGTAAGCCGTGTGAATCGATAAAATCTACGTGGGTTAAATCAATCGTCAGCTTTTTAACCTTGGCCTGAACCATCTCTTTTACCAAGGAGGTACTGTTATCCGTAGACCACATCAGGTGAGCGGTAACAACATCAACATTACCTTTCAACTTTAGGAGCCAAACATCGTTCTGGCGGGTCAACTTTGTGGATAGCATGACGATTTGTCTTCACCTGCGGCTTAACTTATCCCTGATTATAATAGCACATATCTTGCCAGAAGGCCACATGCCGGCTTAGGCTTTTTGGTTGATTGACCAGTTCAGAGGGGTTGCGCAATTTCTTGGCAGGGCACAAAACTTTTAAGATTAACCAAACAGCCCCAGTGAAGTCAAGTTGACCAGAGGAGTGGGCCAGATGCCCAGAACAATCGTCACAACTGCGGCAACAGCCAGGGTAAAAGTAATCGGCCCATTCAAATTAAGCGGGATTGATTCCTGGCCGTCGGAGGCAGGGCGCATATACATCTGCACCACGACCGCCAGGTAATAGAAAGCTGAAATAGCGCTGTTGATCATCCCGACAACCGCCAGCCAACTCAGCCCCGCCTGAACTGCCGCCCCAAAGACATATAATTTACCCCAAAAGCCGATAAAGGGCGGGATCCCGGTTAGGGAGAACATAAAAAAGGTCATGGCCAGGGCCAGTAGAGGTTTACGCGCGCCCAGCCCGGCGTAATCGGTAAAACTGGTCCCAATGGCGTCCCGCCGCTCCAGCACCGTAACCATGGCAAAAGCGCCGATATTCATAAAGGCATAAGCCATGAGGTAAAAGAGAATCCCGGTGACGCCGGCCATATTGCCTGCGGCTACTCCCACCAAAATGTACCCGGCATGAGCGATACTGGAATAAGCCAGGGTCCGCTTGACATCTTTTTGTGCCAATGCAGCGATATTGCCGCCGGTCATGGTAATGACGGCCAGAAAAGCCACCGCAATTTGCCAGTCGAGGGTAAAGGCGTTGCTAAAGGAGACCATCAGCAGCCGGATGAGCGCGGCAAACCCGGCGGCTTTGGCTCCGACCGACATGAAAGCCGTAACCGACGTCGGCGCACCCTGATAAACATCTGGCGTCCACCATTGAAACGGTACCGCCGCAATTTTGAAACCAAAGCCCACCAGGATCATCCCCAGGCCGACCAGCGCCAGCGGGTCACGCATATTGCCCCGCTCGGGGGTAAACCACTCGCCAATGGCCTGAAGGTTGGTCGAGCCGGTTGCGCCGTACAGCAGGGCCACGCCGTACAGGAAAAAGGCCGAGGCAAACGCACCCAGCACAAAATATTTCATCCCGGCCTCACCGGAGGCCATTTGCCGCCGGTTGAACGCTGCCAAAATATAGAGGGCCATGGACATGATTTCCAGCCCCATAAAAACGACAATCAAATCGGTGGCGGCCCCCATCATCATCATGCCGCTGGTCGCAAAAAGCAAGAGGGCGTAATATTCGCCGCGCTGCATGCCTTTGTGGTCAAGATAGCCCAGCGAAATCAACACCGACAACCCCGCTGTGACGATAAAAATCAAATCAAGCACCAGCGAATAGCCATCACTCACGGCCATATTTTGGAAGGCTGGCGCGGGTGGGGCAGCCAAGAGCATCACAAAACAAGGGGCCAGGGCAATCCCCAAACCCAAGAGACTCAGATAGCCCAGAAAACGCTTATCGCTGATAAACAGGTCACAAAGCATCACCAGCACCGCCGTACCGAGAACTGCCAGCACCGGCGCCAACGCGGCAAAGTTCAGAATGGGAAAATCTATTGGCATACGTTCTCCATGGAGAGAGATTGGAGATTGGAGATTAATAATCTCCAATCTCTAATCTCTAATTTACCGGCCCGCCACAAGCACGGTTGAATTGATTAAATCCGCCAGTTCAGCCGTGGCCGGGTTGATTTTGTCGAACAGCAAGTTGGGATACAGCCCAATGACAAAGAAAAAGATGGTCAGCGCCAGGGCAATGACAATTTCGCGGCCATTCATATCTTTAAGCTGCTCATTGGCCGGATTGAACGGGCCAAACATGACCTTACGAACCGCCACCAGCAAATACCAGGCCGCCAGCACAATTCCAATTGTACCCAGGGTAGCGGCAATCCAATTGACTCGGAACGTGCCGAGCAGAATCACAAACTCGCCCACAAAGCCGTTCAAGCCCGGCAGCCCCACCGACGAAAAAACCGCCAGCAAGAAAAACACCCCAAACACCGGCACTTTGATCCAGATGCCGCCGTATTCTTTGAACAGACGGGTGTGACGCTGCTCGTACAGTACGCCGACCATAAAGAAGAGCATGCCGGTGCTCAAGCCATGATTAATCATCTGCAACACGGCGCCGCTCAAACCCTGCTGGCCGCCGCTAAAAATCCCCAAAACAATATAGCCCATATGCGCCACCGACGAATAGGCCACCAGCCGCTTGACATCATCCTGCCACAATGCCACTAACGCCCCGTACAAAATTCCAATTACCGCTAAACCAACCATCAGCGGCGTCCAAAAAGGCACAGCGGCGGGGAACAGGGGAATGGCGAAACGCAGAAAACCATACGTGCCCATTTTTAACAGCACCCCGGCTAGAATAATCGAGCCGGCCGTCGGCGCTTCGACGTGGGCGGCGGGCAGCCAGGTATGCAGGGGGAACAGCGGCGTTTTCACCGCAAAAGCCAGGGCAAAGGCGATAAAGAGCCACACTTGCAGGTTGGCCGGTAAATTGGCGTTGGCCACCAGCGTCGGCAGGTCCGAGGTATTTGGCTCGGCATAGAAATACAGCACCAACGCTGCGACCAACATCAGGGCGCTGCCGGCCATCGTATAAATAATGAACTTGATCGAGGCATAGACCCGCCGCTCGCCGCCCCATTGCCCAATCAACAGCGCCATTGGGATCAGGCTGGCTTCCCAGAAGAGATAAAACAGAAACAAATCCAGCGACACAAAAACGCCGAGCATAGCCGTTTCCAGCACCAGCAGCAAGGCCATATATTCTTTGACCTGTTTGGTGATGGCAGTCCAGGAGCTATAAATGGCAATCACCGACAGGAAGGTGGTCAGCAGCACCAAAAACAGGCTTAAGCCGTCAATACCAACGTGATAATTGATATTGAGCGAGGGAATCCAGGCCGCAAATTCTTCAAACTGATAGCCGGACGCCGCCTGAAACCCAACATAAAGCGACAGCGACACCAACAAGTTGAGCAGGGCTACGGCCAGGGCCAGCCACTTGCTCAACTCCTCGCGCTCGCGCGGGATCAGCGTGGCCAGGATCGCCCCGACCATGGGAATAATCAACAACAGGGACAGAATCATAACATACTCCCGGTTTTAGCGTAAAAAGAAATAACTAACCAGCACCAGCACCCCGATAAAGGTCGCCAGGGCGTAGTGGCGCAAATAGCCGCTTTGCAGGTGGCTGGCCATGCTCCCCACCCAGCCGATGCCTTTGGCCAGGCCGTCTACCAGCACCCCGTCAATCAACAGCTTGTCACAGCCGACGGCCAAGCCTTCGGCCAGCAGCAGGGCCGGTTTGACAATGATGGCGTTGTAAATTTCGTCAACATAATATTTATTGGCCAGGAGGCTAAAGAGTGGCCGGGTGCTGCGGGCCAGGTTTTGGGGAATGGACGGGCGCACTACGTAAAAGAAATAGGCCAGGGCAATGCTCAACACCGATACAACAGCCGAGGTGGTGAACAGCGTCCATTCTGTCGCCAGAGACAGGTGGTGTTCGGCCTCTCCGGCGTGTTCGGCGGCGGCGAAAATCGGTTCCAGCCAGCCTTCCAGCCAGTTGGGCAGACCCATAAACGTGGGCAGCCCCAACAAGCCGCCAATGATGCTGAGGATGGCCAACACAATCAAAGCAAAAGTAATCGGGGCGTGGCTCTCGTGAGCGTGCTCATACAGGTGATGGTCGCGCGGTTGGCCGTGGAAAGCGATGAAGATGGCCCGGAAGGTGTAGAAAGCGGTCAGAGCGGCGGTGACAATGCCGATGACCCACAAAACCGGCGAAGCCTCAAACGCTTTGGCCAGAATCTCGTCTTTGGAGAAAAAGCCCGACATCAACGGAAAACCGGCCAGGGCCAGGCCGCCAATCCAGAAGGTCAACCAGGTGATCTTCATTTTGTCTTTCAAGCCGCCCATGCGCCGGATGTCAATCACATCGTGCAGGGCATGCATCACCGAGCCGGCCGCCAAAAAGAGCAGGGCTTTGAAAAAAGCGTGGGTGGTCAGGTGGAACATGCCGCTCGTATACGCGCCCACGCCGACGGCCATAAACATATAACCAAGCTGGCTTACCGTCGAGTAGGCCAGCACCCGCTTGAGGTCAACCTGAACCAGGGCAATGGTAGCCGCAAACAGAGCCGTGGCCGCGCCGATGATTGCCACAAACATGGACACATCCGGCGCCAGCGAGTACAGCGCATTGCTACGGACAATCATATAAACCCCGGCTGTGACCATCGTCGCGGCATGGATGAGGGCCGAAACCGGAGTCGGGCCGGCCATCGCGTCGGGCAGCCAGACAAACAGCGGAATTTGGGCGCTCTTGCCCATCGCCCCGATGAAAAGCAGCAGCGTAATCCAGGCGATGATTTGCGGCGCACTTTCGGCTACCTGCGGCGCTTGGGCAAACACGCCGCTTTCGCCCAAAAATTGAAGCGTCCCAAAGGTGCTCCAAATCAGAAAAACGCCCAGGGCAAAGCCCACATCGCCAACCCGGTTGACAATAAAAGCTTTCATCCCCGACGCAGCGGGCGACAACAGTGGACTCAATTTGACCGGCTCAACGCCTGGCCCCAATTCAATCGGCGCTTGCGGGTCATCCTTCCGGTCGTACCAGAAGCCAATCAGCAGGTAGGAGCACAGGCCGACCAACTCCCAACCGACATACATCATCAGGTAATTGTCGCCCAGCACCAGCACCAGCATCGAGGCGATAAAGAGATTGAGGAAGGTGAAGAAGCGGGCAAAATCGCGGTCGGGGTGGGCGTGGCCGTGATCGTCGCGGTGGATCATGTAATCGGTGGCGTAAACGTGGATCAGAAAGCCGACGCCTGTGACAATTAATACCATCAGCAGCGACAGCGGATCGGCCAGCAAATTGATCGAAACATTGAAGTCGCCAATGGTGGCCCAGGTCCACAGCGGCACGGTCACTGCCTCGCCGCCCCGGCTCGACAACTCAAAAAACGCGCCGACGCCCACCAGGAAGGCGCCCAGAACCATCAACGGGCCAATCAGACTGACCACCCGGTGGCCGGCTCGCCGCCCCAGCAGCCCGTTGAAAAGAACCCCCACAATTGGCAGAGCAATAGTAAGCCAGATTAGGTTAATCATAGACTACCCTCGAAGAGGTAGTAGGTAGTAAGTAGTAGGTAGTAGGGGAAGAGGTTTCCCCTGTCTACGCCCTTCGGCGCACCCGAAGGGGTGCCATCTACTGTCTACTGTCTACCCTTTTAGCGAATTTATCTCATCCACATTGACGGCCGGTTTGTGGCGATTGAGCTCAACCAGCAGCGCCAGGCCAATCGCCACTTCAACAGCAGCGACGGCCATGATCATGAACACAAAAATCTGCCCGGTGGCCGATTCTAAATAGCGGGAGAAAGCCAGAAAGGTCAAATTGACCGCGTTCATCATCATCTCGACACACATCAGGATGACGATAACGTTTTGGCGAATCAGCACTCCGCCCGCGCCAATGGCAAACAAAATAGCGCCCAGCAGCAGATAATAAGAAACCGGAACCTGGTCAATCATTGGCTTTTTTCCCTCCCCATTTTGCCTTTCTCCAGATGCTGCGCCAGCCAGATCACCCCAATTACTCCCACCGACAGCAGCACCCCGACCATCTGGAAGGACAAAACGTAATCCGTAAACAGCACTGTCCCAACCAACTGCACCTGGCCCACCTGTTGGACCGCTTCGGGGGTGAAGTTGCCTTTGGCCCCGTAAATAAAATTCTCAAACACCGCCGTGCCGACAAACGTCAGCAGCACCAAACTGAGGCCCACAAAGATGATATTGCGCAGGGTCAGCCAAGTTGTCACCCTTTCCCCCAATTCTGCGCCCAACAACATCACCACAAAGAGAAACAGCACCACAATGGCCCCGGCGTAGACCAACACTTGCACAATTCCCAAAAACTGGGCGTTGAGCATAACAAACAAGACCGCCAGCACGCCAAAGTTGAGCAGCAAACACAGGGCGCTGTGAACCAGGTTTTTATTAAAAATAACCCCCAGCGCTGCCCCAATGGCTATCGCCGCCAGAATAAAAAAGAGTGTTTGTCCAAACATATTCGTTATCCAGATGTGGCATTAAATTAAAAACGCGAAAAGCGACTATTGAAAAGTCTCGTTCATCTCATTCCCAAACTTAGTTTGGGAATGAGATGAACCTCTTCAGCCATGTCATTTCGACCGCAAGGAGAAATCCTCGGTACTTACTTTTTTATGTTGCGCCCTGAAGATTTCTCGACCTCCGGTCTCGAAACCTGTCCTGAGCTTGTCGAAGGATGACATGAGCCTGAGCAGTGACACTCTCACCCTACCGCTTTTTGGTCCCGCCCCACGACGGCGTTTCGACAAACACTTCGTCACTGCGGAGGACAACGTGGGGTGGATCGTGGGGTTCCAACAAGCGTTCTTTGGTATAAATCGCATCCCAGCGATTGTATTGGGCCAGGGCAAAATCGTGCTCCAGCACAATCGCTTCGGTCGGGCAGGCTTCGGCGCAGTAACCGCAGAAAATGCAGCGCAGCATATTGATGTCGTAGGTTTTGGCGTAGCGTTCGCCCGGCGAGCGGCGATCCTCGTCGGTGTTTTCCGCTGCTTCGACATAAATACAATCGGTCGGACAGGCCGCCGCGCACAAAGCGCAGCCGATACAGCGCTCCAGGCCGTTCTCATATCGCTTCAAGACATGCCGCCCTCGAAAACGAGGGTAAACGGCCACCGGCTCATCGGGGAACTGGTTGGTCACCGGCTTTTTGAAAAAATACTTCAGCGTGACCCCCATCGCCCTGGCCAACTCCACCGAACCATCCACCGCTTCTTTGACTTCTTTAATCATAAGGACAATCCCCTGTTGCTATATGTCATTTCGAGGCCATAGGCCGAGAAATCCTCCGAGCAGCAATAAAAAAGACATTCATCAACAAAATCAATCTTGTCCCGACAGATTTTTGGGTAAATGTAACTTCGGGATTTCTCCCCGCGAAGTGGGTCGAAATGACATGTCTGAGCCATTAACATTTTACAAAAAAGCTACCTGCCTGCTAACTAAAAATTCACAATCGCCAAAATCAATGCCGTGACTGCTAAATTAACCATGCCCAGCGGCAGCAAAAACTTCCAACAAAAGCGCATCATTTTATCAAAACGCACCCGCGGAATACTGGCTCTGATCCAGATGAACATAAAAATCATCACCACCATCTTGATCAGGAAATAAATCGGTTGCAGGATGGGGATTTGCAAGGCAAACGGCCCCTGCCAGCCGCCCAGGAAAATGGTGGTGACAATGCAGCTAATCACAATCACATGCACATACTCAGCCCCAAAAAAGAGGCCGAATTTCATGGCTCCATACTCGGTGGCAAACCCGCCGATCAGCTCGTTTTCCGTTTCGGGCAGATCGAAGGGAGCGCGGCCAGCTTCGGCCAGGGCGCTGATAAAGTAGATCAAAAAGGAAAGGGTCAACGTAGGCACAAAAATAAACCAGCCCCAGCCCAACCCGCAGCCCACGCCAAAAAAACAAGCCTGCGCTCTGACCATCTCATTCAGATTCAGCGTCCCGGCAAACAGGATCACCGACAGCAAGGCCACACCCATCGGCAGTTCATAGCTGAGCATCTGGGCGCTGGTACGCAGGCCGCCCAACAGCGAATATTTATTATTGCTCGACCAACCGCCCAACACCACCCCATAAGTGCCCAGGCTGCCAACGGCCAGCAGATACAGAATGCCGACATTGATATCGGCAATCCAGGGATTCAAAGTGATGGTCGTCCCGCCCACCTCAAAAAGGGGGATTGGCTCGTTGGCAATGGGTATCACGGCAATCGCAATCAAAGCCGGTATCAGCGACATGGCCGGCGCCATCAAATAAACCAGGCGGTCCACATGGCCGGGGATAACCTCTTCCTTAAAGAACATCTTGAGCATGTCGGCCAAAATTTGCAGCGAGCCATACGGCCCCACCCGATTAGGGCCGTAGCGCAGCGTAAACCGCGCCACCAATTTGCGCTCAACCACCGTCAACCCGCCAAAACCCAGCATCAGCACCGTAGCCAGGATAAACCCCTCAATAAGAATGACCAAATATTGAATAACCTGTGGATCTAGCGCCATCAGATCTTCTCCACTTTTACCGAACTAAACAAACCGCCCGGCCCAACTAATCTTTCCGCCGGCCGGCCCGCCAAGTTGCGCGGCACCACCACTATCCCTTCGCTGACCAAGCGATTGATCTGCACCGGCAGCGTCACCGAGGTGCCATTTTGTGAGACACTCACGACATCACCGTTAGCAAGGCCCAACTTCTGGGCATCGGTGCGAGAAACCAACACCTGCGGCTGGGGAATGTGCGGCTGCATCAACTCGGCTTCGGCCAACAAGCGCCCGGCATCGTACAACCGCCTTGGCGCCACCAGGGTCAACCCCTGCCCCTTAGAAGCTGGCGCCGCCGGAGCGATAAAGCGCAGTGGTATGGTGGCCGATTCACGTTCCGCCAGCGAGGGCCACTGCACCCCTTCGCGCACATCGGCGGTAAAACTCATGCCTTCATAAATATAGTGCGACGTTTTGCGGGCCAGCGACACCGGCGCAACCAGGTTTTCAAACTCCATCCCGGTGTACAGCGGCACTGTTTGGGTAATTTCGGCCATCACCCCATCTGCCGAAGCATAGGGCCAATCTGCGCCCATTTGCCCGGCAATGGCGGTCAAAATGAGCCAATCGGCCCAGGCCGCGCCGGGCGCAGGCACACCGGCGTCAAAAGCTTGCACCCGGCGTTCCGCATTGGTAAAGGCGCCATCCCGTTCAGCCGTACCGCGAGCGGGCAAGACCACATCGGCCAGTTGGGCTGTTTCGGTCAGCAATAGTTCCTGCACCACCAAAAAATCCAGTTTATCCAGGGCCGCTTTGTAGACATCGCTTTCGGCAGCAGGGTCCAACCCGGCGATGAGCATCCCTTTCACCGGCGAACCTTCGACCAGCATTTCCTGGGCCGACAAACCCACCCGCCCCGCCTCGACCGGCACGTAGCCGGGCAGACGATGGGGTACCAGGCCCATATCGGCTGCGCCCCGGCTGTTGGCGTGGGGCAGCACCGGAATAATCCCGTTGTTTGCTTTCCCGGCATGGCCTGTGACCAGGGCCAGCGCCTCCAAGGCCGCCCGCAGGGCCGGGTCATTGCCGGCCTCAAGCCCAAAAAGAATAATCCCGTTTTCGGCTTCGGCAAAAGCTTTGGCCGCTGCGGTGATGTCGGCAGCGGGCAGGCCGGTCAGTTTTTCAACTTTATCCGGGGCATAATCTGGCAGCGCCTTTTCTAAATCGGCAAAACCACTGGTGTGGCTGTCCAGCCATTCTCTGGCAACAAGTCCCTGCTGCACCACCGAAGCCAACAGCCCCAAGGCCAGGTGAGCCGCCGTGCCGTAGCGATAGCGCAGCGACGTTTGGGCCTGGGCGTCGAGCTTGGTGCGCCGCCCCCCGGCGTTAATCACATGCGCGCCCCTTTTGCACGAAGCGGCGGCAACCCGCAGGTACAGAATGGGCGCTTCTTCGTCCAAATCACAGCCGACCACCAGAATGGTCGTGCCTTTGCCGGCGCGGCCCAAATCGGTACCCAGGCCGACGCCAACCGTGTAGGCGGTTTCATCCTCCAGTGCCGCGCTCAGGCCGAGGCGGTGGTCAACATTGTTGGTCCCAATGACCTGGCGGAAGAATTTCTGGAACAGGTATAAATCTTCATTAGACAGGCGCGCCCCGGCCAACCCACCGAGCGCATTGGGACCGCTGGCTTGTTTGATCGCCCCAAATTTTTCGGCCACCAGGCTCAACGCCTCGCCCCAACTGGCTTCGACCAGCTCGCCACCTTTGCGCACCAGCGGGGTAGTCAGGCGGTTGGGGCTGCCGTTGAAATGATGGCCAAAGCGGCCCTTGTCACAAATCCAGATTTCGTTGACGGCTTCATTCTGGCGCGGCATAATCCGCTTGATTTCGCCGGTGCGCGTCCCCAACACAGTGTTGCAGCCAACACTACAATGGTTGCAAACGCTGGGGATATTGGTCATTTCCCAGGCCCGCGCTCCAAAACGAAAATCGCGGGTGGTCAAGGCCCCCACCGGGCAGATGTCGGTGGTATTGCCGGAGTAGTGGCTGTCGAAGCCGGGGGTGGAGTAGGTGACAATGTGGGCGTGGCGGCCTCGTTCCTCAATCGCCAGCACCGGGTCATAGGCAACTTCGGATTGGAAGCGGACACAGCGGGCGCAGATAACGCAACGCTCCATGTCGAGCACAATCAAATCACCCAGCGGATATTTTTTGGGGAAATGCTGCTTGTCTTCGTAATCAAAGCGGCTCTTGCCCGGCCCGTGACGAATGGTCAAATCTTGTAGCGGACATTCGCCGCCTTTGTCGCACACCGGGCAGTCGAGCGGATGGCTGGTCAGCAAAAATTCCAGCACGGCTTTGCGGTCGGCTAAAGCAGCCTCCGAATTGACTTTGACGACCATACCCTCGGAGACCGGCGTGGTGCAGGCCGTAGTGGGCTTGGGCATAAAGCGAATGACCGGCTGGCCGTTTCCATCGAGCTGCGGCTGCTTGGTCGCCGGGTCAATCGCCGGGGTGCCGACTTCGACCAGGCACATGCGGCACATACCCACCGGATCGAGCTTGGCATGGTAACAAAACACCGGAATTTCATTCCTGATGCGCTTGGCTGCCTCGACAATGAGCGTACCTTTGGGTACGCTGACTTCGACGCCGTCTATGGTTAAAGTAACTTGATCTGCCATTTTTCCCCATTAAATCCGTAGGACAAGCTGTTAGCTTGTCTCTATAGCGGACAAACTAACAGTTTGTTCTATAGATACAGATGCACCAAATTCTTCTGTGGCTGCCCATTTTCGCTGACCTCGTTGACGGCCAAGGCTTCATACTCAGCCCCAAACAACTTCATGCTGGTCCGCACACCGGGAATGACAAACTCACCCAGCAGGCAAAAACAGTTGCCTTCCATCTGCTCGATAATCGAGTTGAGCAGTTGAATATCTTCTTTAGTGCCGCGCCCCTCGCGCAGTTTGGCATAGACATTGACCAGCCAGTGCGTCCCCTCGCGGCAGGGGCTGCATTTGCCGCAGCTTTCGTGTTTGAAAAATTTGACGTTTTTCTCGGCGGCCCAGACGGCATCCACCGTTTCGTCCAGAATGATGAACGAAGCCGAGCCGAGCATCGTTCCGGCGGCGGCCATGGCCTCGTAATCCATGGTCGTATCTATTTTATCCGGCCCAATAATGGCCGATGACGCGCCCGCCGGCAAAATCCCTTTGACCGCTTTGCCGTCAATAATCCCGCCGCCACACTCCTCGATCAGATAGCGAATAGGCGTCCCCAGCGGCAGTTCGTAGTTGCCGGGCCGGTTGACCCGCCCGCTCAGGCTGAAAATTTTGGTGCCGGGGCTTTTCTCGGTTCCAAACTGGCGGTACCAGGTGGCCCCGTTAGCAATAATCGGCGGCACGTTGGTCAGCGTTTCGACGTTGTTAATCACGGTCGGCTTGGCGTACAGCCCTTCGACCGCCGGGAACGGAGGCCGGCTGCGCGGCTGGCCCATCAACCCTTCGAGGCTGTTGAGCAGCGCCGTTTCCTCGCCGCAGATGTACGCCCCTGCGCCCAAGTGCAGATGAATATCTATCGAGAAGTTACTGCCCAGGATATTTTTACCCAAAAACCCTTTGGCATAGGCGTCGTCAACCGCTTTTTGCAGGCCATCGGGGCCGTTAAAAACCGGTTTAAATTCGCCCCGGCCATAAATATAAGCCGTCTCCGCGCCGACGGCATAGGCGCATAGAATCACCCCTTCAATGAATTGGTGCGGGTTAAAGGTCATGATTTCCCGGTCTTTGAAGGTGCCGGGTTCGCTCTCGTCGGCGTTGACCACAATATATTTGGGGAAGATATTCTTGGGAATGAAACTCCACTTGACCCCGGCCGGAAAACCCGCCCCGCCGCGTCCGCGCAAGCCCGACGCCTTGACCTCGTTCATCACCTCGTCGGGGGTCATATCTTTAACCGCCTTTTTCAAGGCTTCGTAGCCGCCGTTGGCCGTATAGACCTCAATATCGCGGATATTTTCCACATCGCGGTGGCGTAATAGAATATGTTTATCTAAAACATTAGCCATAGTTTATCCTTTTGCCAGGGGCCAGCTCATTTTGCCACGAATTACACGAATTTTCGCTAATTTTTTCGTGTCAATTTGTAAAATTCGTGGCGAAATTTCCGGTTTATTGGGAGACTTTTTCTCTGGCCCGCAGCCGGTCAATCACCTCGTCAATTTGCTCGTCGGTTAAGTTCTCGTAATAATCCAAATTGATTTGCAAACAAGGCGCTTTATCGCAGGCGGCAATGCAGACCACCGACTCGACGGTGAATAGGCCATCCTCGGTGGTGCCGCCGTGAGGTCCAACCCCCATGCGCTGGCACAAGCGATGGTAGAAATCTTCGGCCCCACGCAGGGCGCAGGGCAGGTCGGTGCAAACCTGGACCATATATTTGCCGGTCGGCTCTTTGCGGAAAAGGGTGTAAAAGCCAATGATGGAATGAACATGGGTAATCGGTAAATCCAACGCTTCGGCAACAGCGGCGATGTCGTCGTTGTCGAGCCAGTTTTTCTCTCGTTGGGCCAGATAAAGCGCCGGCAGTACCGCCGACATTTTGCGCTCGGGCGGGTACTTTTTGAGAATTTCATCCAGTTCTTGTTGTTCTTTTTCAGACCACATAGGCGTGCCTTTGTAATTTTTGTTGAACCACACTGGGTTGTAAAGGTGGTGCGTGGTGCGTAGTGCGTAAAAGAAACCTTACTACCTGCTACCTGCTACCTTGCCCCCCTGCTACCTGTCCACCTCACCCAAAACGATGTCAATCGAGCCGATAATGGCGATCAAATCGGAGACATAGCCGCCTTTAGCCATGGTGTGGGTGGCTTGCAGGTTAACAAACGATGGCCCGCGCACCCGCAGCCGGTGAGGAATGGCGGCGCCATCGCTGATGAGGCCAAAACCCAACCAGCCTTTGGGATTTTCGGCCACGTAGTACACCTGTCCTTCGGGCGGGCGGTAGCCCTCTGTGACCAGCTTGAAGTGGTGAATAAGCGATTCCATACTGCTGGAAATCTCTTCGCGGGGCGGCAGGGCTACTTTTCGATCAGCGGTGCGGAAGGGGCCGGGCTGAATTTTGTTGAGAGCCTGCTCGATGATGCGCAAGCTCTGGCCCAACTCGCGGATACGGACTTCATAGCGGGCGTAGCAGTCGGCGTCGGTAGAGGTGGGCACGTCGAAATCAAATTGATCGTAGCCCGAATAAGGCCGCAGTTTACGTAAATCCAGCGGCACCCCGGCGGCGCGCAGCAGCGGCCCGGTCACGCTCAACCCAATCGCTTCTTCGGCCCGCAGATAGCCAATGCCTTTGGTCCGGCTCAACCAGATCGGGTTGTCGGTTAGCATGGCTTCGTAATCTTTCAAATACTCTTTAAATTCGGTCAAAAAGGCTTTGACCGCATCGTTGAAAGCGCCGGGCAGAGGCCAGCGCAATCCACCCACGCTAAAGTAGCTGGTGGTCATGCGCGCCCCGCAGACCATCTCAAAAATATCCAAAATCCGCTCGCGCATCTGGAAGCAGTACATCACCAAGGCATGACCGGTGCCGCTGACGTCCATCGCATGAGTGCCCAGCCAGATCATGTGGCTGGCAATACGCTGCAACTCGCAGCAGATAACGCGAGCAAATTGGGCGTATTCGGGAATTTCTACGTCGAGCAGTTTTTCTACGGTCAGTACGTAGGCCAGGTTGTTGTTCATCGGCGCGGCGTAATCCATGCGGTCGCAGTAAGGAATGAATTTCTCGTAGCGCTTGTTTTCGCCGGTTTTTTCAAAGCCGGAATGGAGGTAGCCCAACTCCGGGCTGACTTTGAGCACAACTTCGCCGTCCAGTTCGACCGCCAGGCGTAGCACCCCATGAGTGGCCGGGTGGTGCGGCCCCAGGTTGAGCACCATGTGCTCTTCGGTGTCCATATCTTCTGGCAAATCAGACAGATACGATGGGCCAACCATAATCTGTTTGCCCAGGTGCGCAAAACGGGGATTTTTGCGGTCGTGCTCAAAATAAACCGGCTCGCCGCCCAGTGGATAATCCTTGCGCAGCGGATGGCCCACCCAGTTGTCGGGCATTAAAATGCGGTGCATCCAGGGATGCCCGCTGAACTCGATGCCCATCAAATCGTAAGTTTCGCGCTCTAACCAGTCAGCGCCCGGCCAAATATCGGTGACGCTGGGCAGCAGCGGCAGGTCGCCGTGTTTGCCGTTGCCATTACCCTCGGCAGGACGGTCAGGCGCGGCGACAATGACCCGTAGAAATTTGTTTTTGGGGATCGAGTACAGTTCATAATTGGCGGCGAGACGAGGAGTCTGCCCCAGTTTGAGCCGGTCTGTGCCGTAAACATCCACCAACAGGTTGTACTGCAATTCCGGGTCGTCGCGTAAAAAACGGGCTGCTTCGTGCCAGTGATCGGAACTGACATAAATTGTCGTCGTATCCCGAAACTCTGAGCGCCCTATGACCCCGGACGGAAAAGCTGCTTCTAATTTTTCAACAGTTGTGTCTGTCATTGCCAAAGTCCATAAAAACGGGAACTCATGGAACTGAAGGAACTAGGGGATTGTTCGAGTTCCTTTAGTTCCATTAAGTTCCCTCAGTTCCTTGATTTTACTCTCTAATGCCCAACTTCTCTTCAGCCTTGATTTTCTTTTGCAGCAAGGTCAAGGCGTAGAACAGTGCTTCGGGGCGAGGCGGGCAGCCGGGCACGTAGACATCAACCGGCAAGATTTTATCCACCCCCTGAATAATAGCGTAATTGTTAAACGGGCCGCCGCACGAGGCGCAATCGCCCATGGCGATGACCCATTTGGGGTACGACATCTGATCGTAAACACGCTTGATGACCGGGGCCATTTTGTTGGAGACCCGCCCGGAAACAATCAACAAATCCGCCTGGCGGGGCGAAGCCCGAAACACTTCCGAACCAAAGCGGGCAATATCAAAGCGGGGCATGCCGGCGGCGATTTGCTCGATGGCGCAGCAGGCCAGCCCAAACAACAGCGGCCAGATCGAATTGGCGCGGCCCCAATTGACCGCATCTTCTAAACGAGCGACGGCAATGCCCAAACTGCCGGTTTTACTCTCGGCTTCAGCGCTCCCAACACCTGGATAAGGGGGATTTCCGACTGCTATTCCCATTCCAGTGCTCCTTTCTTCCAGACATAAATAAAACTTTCAACCAACAGCAAGGTAAAGATGCCTATTTGAAGCAGACCATACCATTTCAAATCCCAAAACAAGACCGCCCACGGATAGAAAAACAGCACCTCGATGTCAAACAGGATAAAAAGCATGGCGACCATATAATACAAAATCGGCACCCGGCGGCGGGCGTCGCCATAGTTTAATTTGCCTGACTCGACCACCTCTGATTTGGCTTTGTTGGGCCGGCGCGGCCCCAAAAAATGAGGAGTAATTAAAGAAACAGCAGTAATAAAGGTGCAGACTAGAATAAAGATTAAAACCGGCAAATAATCTATTGGCATAGGTTGATCTCTTTCCGCAGCATCGTTGAGGCTATGCACTTTTGAAGCGTGGCATTCGTTAAGTTTATCACAAAGACCTTACCTTGTCAAAAGGATTTTGGGCAAGCGTGTATCCTGATTTTGCCCAACTTTATGGTATAATCGACGCATGTTTAACCGTCCTACCCATCCAGCCACGTCTTTCCGTCTTGCGTCTTGCATCTTGCGTTTACTGGCTACCGGCTACTGGTTACTGACTACTGGTTTCCTCACCGCCTGCTCTCTCGATCCCGAAACCGTTCTAATGGAAACCGGCCTGATCACCCCGACTCCCACCCGCGATCCCTTTTTTCACTATCGCGCTGCTTTGCAACCCTGGGCGCGAGGGGATGTTGAAGCTGCCGGCCCCCTGCCCAGCTATCATATCAGCGCCACGCTGGACGAAACCGGCCAAACCCTGCAAGGCCTGGCCCAGGTGACTGTGCCTGCGCCCGGTGCGGAAGTGGTTTTTCGGCTCTATCCCAACTTGCCAAATTATGGCGGAGCCAGCCGGATCACAACCGTCCGAGTCAACAATTCTCCCGCCGATGTTACCTCTCTGGCCGACAGAGCAGCAATTCGCCTGCCGCTGCCCGCAGCTACAACGGCTCTTATCACAATAGATTTGGCTTTTGTTATCGAAGTAAGCGGTCAGCGCGGCCTGGACGAGGCCAATTATACACTCTTTGGTTGGGATGGCCCAATTTTGACCCTGCCCGGTTTTTACCCTACGCTGGCTGTCCGCCAGGGCAGCGAATGGACGTTGGACAGCCCCCCGGCGCACGGCGATGTGCTTTATAATGAAGCCGCGCTCTACCAACTTGACCTGACCCTGCCAAGAGATTTGGTCGTCGTTGCCAGTGGCGTCACTTTGAATGTCATTGACAATCCCAATGGCAGCCGAACCTGGCAAATTGTGGGCGGCCCGCTGCGCGATATGACCGTCATCGCCGGGCCGTTCCAGGCGGTCAGCGAGAACGCCGCCGGCGCAACCGTAACCTCGTACTATTTGCCCGGCCACGAAGCCGCCGCCCGGATCGTGCTGGCACACGCGACAGCCTCGCTGCGCCTCTACAGCGACACCTTTGGCTTCTACCCCTACACTGAACTGGACGTGGTTGAAGCGCCGCTCAACTTTCGGGGGATGGAGTACAGCGGCTTGGTTTTAATCGGTGAGGATTTATACAAGGGAGACCAACGTGAGGCCGCTGCTGTTTCGAGTCGTGACGGCCTGGCTTTTTTGGTGGCCCACGAAGTGGCTCATCAATGGTGGTATGGAGTCGTTGGCAATAATCCTTACCAGCATCCCTGGCTGGACGAAGGTTTGACCGAGTACAGCACCTTTGACTATTACCGCAGCGTCTTTGGCGAGAATGAAGCCCAGCGGTTGATGACCGCCCGCTGGCTGATCCCCTTCGATAGCGCCGCCGGCAGCCTGGACGGGATGGTTGATCGCCCGGCGGCTGCCTTCGATCCGGCCAGCTATGAATTGCTGGTCTATGCCAAGGCGGCCCTTTTTTTTAATGCCTTGCGCGAGCAGTTGGGCGAAGTCATGTACCGTCAGGTGTTACAAACTTACTACCTGGAAAACCGCTATAAAGTTGTCACCCCACAGACGTTTTTGGTCACAGCCCAGCGGGTGTCCGGGGAGAATTTGAATCCGCTGGCTGAGGCGTGGTTAAGGTAGTAGAATCAGAAGGTGAACAGATGAATCTTCCTAAAAAAGAAGCCCAACTGGAATACAGTCCAAAGATTGCGCCGCACAATCGCTCAATGCTGGCCTTTGCTATCGCTGTTCCCATTGGGATTTTGGGTGGATTAATTGGACGCGGCGGGGCTGAATTTCGGCTGCCTGTTCTGGCCGGCCCGCTTAAATACTCTGCCCAACGCGCCGTGGCGCTAAATTTAGCCATTAGCCTGGTAACTTTGGCTGTTTCACTTGTCATTCGTGGACGTACCCTCTCATTTACGCCCTTATCGCCTTATGTTCCCGCCATTGGATCACTGATTGCCGGGGCAGTCATCACCGCTTTTATTGGCGCTACGCTGGCAAGCCGCCTCTCAAAACAGCAGTTTGAGCGGATCATTCTCATATGCAGCAATGAGGACGCATTTTAGCGCGTCCGCAGGCGAGTTACAAACATAGATAAGACAAGATTAGCGGAGTCATTTCCGAGGTTTGGTTGGATTGGCTATAATAAGAGATATTATGCCAAACCCAATGAATCCTCTGATCAGAAGTTTGCTGGTGGCGCCCCTTTTTTTGGTTGTCTTGGCTTGTAGATTAGCGACCAGCATGGCCATCCCCACAGCGACCTCTGCCCCCACTCTCACCCCCACCCCGACGCCCCTGCCGCCGACCAGCCCCCCTTCTTTAGCCACGCCCTTGCCTGCTCCGCCCACGCCCACCTCCTTACCCGCAACTGTCACGCCGGTGGCGGCCGCACCGCCAATCGCCACGCCGGAAGTTGATTGGTCCGACTTGTCGCCCTATCAGGAGGCCATGCTCCCCGAATTTGCCGCCGATGTGGAAACGGTCGCCGCAGCGGGAGCCAGCCGCTACTACCTGGAGATTGAATTAGAGCTACCGCCAGATAAGGCTAACTCTCCCCGCCTAAACGGGCGAGAGCGGGTCCGCTACACCAACACCGAAACGGTGGCCCTATCCGAAATCTATTTTCGGCTTTACCCCAACCTGCCGGGCTATGGGGGCAAGATGACGGTGGAACAGGTGGTCATTGACAATCATGCTGTCGAGCCGGAGACAGTCGCCAACGACTCGGCTTTGCGTATTCCCCTGGCTCAACCGCTGGCTCCCGGTGCAGTTACCGACATCACTCTGATGTATCAGGCCGATGTGCCTAAAGAAACCGAGCAGGGCTACAACATCTTTTCGGCCAGCGACGGCACCCTGGCCCTGGCCGGTTTTTACCCGGCCATCGCTGTTTACGATGAAACCGGCTGGAATATCGAAATTCCGCCGCCCTACGGCGATGCAACCTACCTGGATACCTCGCTCTATCGGGTCGAATTGACCGTACCGGAGAAAATGGTGGTGGTGGCTTCGGGTGGCTTGTTGGACAGTACAGCTAACGATAATGGGACAAAGACCCTTTCGCTGGTTTCGGGGCCGATGCGCGATTTTTACCTGGCGGCGCGGGCCGATTTTGAGGTGATCAGCGAGACGGTAGACAATGTAACCGTCAACAGCTATTATCCGCCGGATTTGGCCGAAGGAGGCAAACTGGCCCTCCGTTATGCCGCCGACTCGCTACGGGTCTTCAATCAACGCTTTGGCCCTTACCCCTTTGCCGAGTTTGATGTCGTCGCCACGCCGACCAGCGCCGGTGGGGTGGAGTATCCGGGGGTGGTGGTCGTGGCCCAATTTATCTACGACGAGCCGGGCGGCTTTTTTCAGCACGCCACAGCCCACGAGGTGGCTCACCAGTGGTGGTATGGGCTGGTCGGCAACGACCAGGTGGATGAACCCTGGCTAGACGAGTCGCTGACCAATTACAGCACCATACTTTACTGGGAAACGGTTGAGGGGGCCGAGAACGCTCAGCAAGTGATTGACACCCTCTTTTTTGGCCCTTATGAACAGGCTAAAAATCAGGGCCAGGACCGGGCGGTTATCGGCCCGGTAGCGAACTTTTCTGAGGGTGAGTATGGCGCCTTTGTCTACGGCAAGGGGCCGCTCTTTTTCCACGCGCTGCGGCAGGAAATAGGTGATGAAACTTATTTCAAAATTATGCAGAGTTACTACGCCGAATACAAGTACAAAATCGCCCAGCCCGAAGATTTGCTGGCCCTCATCGAACAGGTTTCCGGCCGTAATGTCGAACCGTTAGTAGAAACCTGGCTGGAAAAAAGAAATTAATGTTGGAGTCCAAAGCTTGCTTTGGAAAAACCAAAGCAAGCTTTGGACTCCAAATAGTTAACAATTAATCACTCACCTTACGCAGTAAACGATTTGACAAAAAACAGAGATGACAGTAATAGCAGAGTATTCTCAAAGCCAGGATAAGTCTAGGATGAACAAAGCTCTGTTAGATTTGTACAGCGACTATCTATTGA